>Ga0207711_10000020_pt1 | contig 363325 bp, 355 predicted proteins | sample KBSS34metaG_FD_184401 | JGI IMG/M metagenome (GOLD analysis project Ga0207711, IMG submission 184401) | Switchgrass rhizosphere microbial communities from Kellogg Biological Station, Michigan, USA - KBS S3-4 metaG (SPAdes) (version 2) | ecosystem: Host-associated > Plants > Roots >...
TGCCCGTTGCCGGTGCCGGCGGCGCCGAACTGCTGGATGAATTCGCCTTTGGAGTTGAACTCTTGGACCCGGCTGTGGCCGGCGTCGGCGACCCAGACGTTGCCTTCTTTGTCGGTGGCGGTGTCGAGGGGGCCGGAGAGGTTGCCGGCGCCGGTGCCGGTGCCGCCGAAAACGGTGGTGTAAGTAGGGGTCGGCGCTTCGGGCATCCCGCTCTGGGTCAAGGTCGGCACGGTCTTGTCCGGGGAGATGGTGAAGTTCATTTCGCGAACGGCAACATGCCCGAGTGCATCAGTCGCTTTGACGGTCATCGTGTGGGAGCCTTTAGGAATTTCCAGCGCAGGAACTTCGAGTTCTTGTTCGGCGGGGCAGTTTGCTTTGCCGGCACAGGTCGGAACGAACGGTTCGCGAACCAGCTGGCCATCCATCCTGAATTCGAGTTTGGTTACACCCGACCGAGACAGCGAGTTTTCTTCGGCTTCCGTCGAAGGATGTGGTTTGCCGTCTTCTGCCGCCGCCGTGAAGGTGTATGTGGGAAGTTCACTGCCTAGGCGGGACTGTTCAGTAAGCGTTCCGGATAGCGTGAGGGTCGGAGGCGCATGATCGACCCGAACGGTCATTTCGTTCGTCGTGAAAGACGGCTTTTGAACCGCGTCGTAAGCGGTCACGCGGAGCGTATCTATGCCTTCGGGTAGGTTTGCAGGCGAGTAGCCGAGCTGGGGTTGAGACCCTTCCCCGAGGTTCCACGTGTGCGGGCAGGGCGCTTCGTAGAGCCCCGTGCAGGAGCTGGCGGTCCACCATTCTTCGGCTCCCCCCGAGGCATTGGTCGCCGTGGCCTGGAACCTCTGCACCCCGAGGCCGGCATCATAGGCTGAGACATTGAGCCGGAGTGGCGCCTGGTCCGTCCATTGACCGCTCGAGGAGGTGGTCAGATTCGGGCGGCTCCAGTCTTCGAGCCAGATCCTGGCGCCGCCCGCCATTACGTCGCGCCAGCAGGGGATCGAGATCCCGCTCGAGGTCCCCATGCCGATGATGAAGGCGCGGCCCCAGGATTGGATGTCCGACCAGCCTTGGTCGTTAGCTTGGTTGTAGAGGATACGGTTCCAGGAGGTTTCGTTCCACATGCCGTCGTAGTCATACGGCTGCCCATACTGGCTCTGGGAGCAGTTCACGTGGTTGTCGCGCCAGAACGGCGATACCCAGGCGTTTTCCAAGTAGGTTTCGGAGTTCGGGGCCGAGTAGGACCATTGACCCCACTTATTGGCGGGCAGGTTTCCGTTCGGGGTGTCCATGTAGAGGCCACGGTGGGAGCCCCAGCAGGTTTTGATGCAGGAGGTGCTGCCGTAGACGTAGGAGGAAGATTCCCCTTCGCTCGTATTCCAATGCCACGCCCCATTCGAGAGCGCCTGCAGGTTGTAGCCTTCGTTCCAGTTCTGCCAGTACCATTCCTGAATGATGGGGTCGACAAGAATCGGATAGGCGAATTCATCTTCGCTGTCCTTCAGGTCGATGATCAATGAGTCGCTTTCGGTGGTCATCCTGACAGGCACCTGCGTGCCCTGTGCATCGATTGCGTTAGGCGGGGGAACCTCGGCTAGCCTGGAACCGTCTTCGGCGACCACTTCTACACTGGTCCCGTCTGAGCGAAGTTCAGCGCCTTCCGGCATCTGGACGTGGAAGCGGAGCGTTTCGGGGCTGTCCTTCGAGCGCAGCTGGTCAAAGAACTCCACGCCCGTCGCAGTAGGCGAGACGAGCAGGTCAGTGTCGACCGCGACTTCCGGGTAGAAGACGTTCATCTCACCGAAGGCACGAGCAACGCTGTCATTCGCGCCAGCCTGCGTTACGGCCAGGCCTTCTTCACCGACTTCAATAGCTTCACTCGCCGTGGTCGGGATGCTGAGCGGAACGAGGGGGTTGGCGGGCTCGTAACCATTAGCGGTTTCTTCAAGCGTGAGGTTTATTTTCGAAGACGCGCCTTCAGAGCCTGGAACAAGCACGGGAGCGGTGCCTTCGATCAGCTCCTTCCGGCCTTCGCTTTCGAGCAGCGCTCCACCTTTACCCAGAGGTCGGATCAGCCGGGCAGCACTGAAGAACCTGGCCGGCTCTGCGTTGAGAGCTTCGAGCTGAGAGCCGAAGCTGACACCCAGCAACTGCGCGGCTTCCGAGGGAACGACTTCTCCGTACTGGGTCTGGGAGGTTTCCCGTTCCCGGATGCTTGCCTGGCTTTCCAGGGCCTCTCGTTCTTCCGTTTCGTCGGCTTCGAACTGAGCGAGCGTTTCTGCCATGACCTGATTACTCGGCAGCTGTGCCACTTCGGCGCTGCTACTGGCCGAGGGGAGCGTCACCGGAGGGGGCTGGCTGGCCGGGGAGTCTGCCAGCACAGGCGCAGTGGTAGCCGCGCAAACGAGAAAGGCAAGAGCGGCAACTGGTCGAGCGGTGAGCCGGCGTACCGCCAGAGATCCGATGATGGCCGAGAGCAGCTTGAAGAATCTGATACTTCGTCGAGATCGCACGGGTCCCCTTTGAGGTCTTCTCTGATGACCGAGACCCGCAATACCGAGCGCGTACCAGCCGGATAACGGCGGAGACCGTATATGAACCGTGCTGCACAACAAATACCTACAATTATGAAGTTAAGAATTCATCCGGTGCAGGGGTTTTTTACCTCTACGCTCTTTCTGGTCAACATGACCACTTAGCACGGAGTCCGAACACGACGTGGAAAGCCGCGTTCCGACAGGTGCAGAGGTCAACCTGGACACTCTGTCGAGCAGACCGAGGTACGGCGAGAGGGTCACTGGCCGGATTGCGTCCTGGCGCCCATTCGCGGTCGCGGACGTTGTGCCTCAGCCGGCCGCTCGCCGGCGAGAGTTTTCAGCCATTCGCGATCTCTTCTGATTTCGCCGTCAAGGGTGTCTCGACGGTTGACGGCGGGATCAGCGTTGCGGGCTTCCTCGGCCAGCTGGTCGCGCCGGACCGCAAGCGCAATGGTGACATGGCATCGACTCATCTTGCCGAGGGCATCGCTGGCGATCTGGGGGGGCGCGATGGATTTACGTCGATGGCATCCGCAATCTCGCGATAGGAGTGGGTCTTTCCGCCTTCCAGTCCAAAACGCATCCGTAACACCTTCCGCTCTCGCAGAGTCACACGGGGAAGGGAGGTGACGGGAATATGAAGATCGCGAGCGAGAACGCAACGATCCCGGCGATTAGCCTCACCAAGATGAGCTAGGCCGGCAGGGGATGCGCTCGATTGCTGAGCGCATCCCCTGCCAGTTGCTCCTTGCCTAGGGGCGACAACCAAGGGAAGGGGCGTCCGCTTGGGCCCTGGCCCCAGGCGCCCCCTCCGACCCCTGGCCGCACCACGATCCTTCGGCGAAGGGAAGGCGAGGGAAGGAAGGCGTCGCGATTGAGACCCTTCCTGGCTTCCGAGGACTTCAGTTCACCCCCCGAACCAGCTGACCGGATCAAGGCCCGATTCCGCCGAGGAAGCGGGATCTGGCTCTAGACGAGGTCCAGCGTGGCGATGCCCCCCGGAACCCGCGCCGCGCGGCTTAAAAAGGCCGCGCTGCTCTACAGGATGGAGATAGGTCGTCCTTCTCTAGATGCGTCTGGTTATCAGAGCCTTCTTGGCGCGATCTGGCTTGGTCGGGGCATAATGCCGGCGCATTTTTTGGCTCTACTGGTGGCCTTCGAAGCGGACGACGGGGGTCGAACCCGCGACCTCAAGCTTGGGAAGCTTGCGCTCTACCAACTGAGCTACGTCCGCGCGGGGTTGATTCTACGGCGTGGCGGGGGTGCCGGGGCGGCGCTCGAACTAGAGTTGGCGGCCCGTGAGCGTTCGCTCTTCTATAGCCGTGCTGGCCGTGCTGGCCCTCGTCGGCCTGCTCGTCTTCGGGCTGGTCAGCAAGGGGGGCTCGCGGGTGACCGTAGGGGAGCAGGCGCCGAGCACGGCGCTGCCGCGGCTCGAAGGCGGCGGCGAGGGGTCGCTGGCCGCGTACAAGGGCCGCTGGGTGCTGGTCAACTTCTGGGCCTCCTGGTGCGAGCCTTGCAAGCAGGAGGCGCCCGCCCTGGAGGAATTCCAGCGGCAGCACGGCGGCGGGAAGTTCACGGTGCTGGGGGTCGATACTCGTGACCTGAGCGGAGACGGGCGGGAGTTCGTGCGTGAATACGGGCTCAGCTACCCGCAACTGCGGGACGGCGACGGCGGTGCCGCCCACGACTACGGCACCACCGGGGTGCCGGAGAACTTTCTCGTCGACCCGACCGGGAAGGTGCGCTGGCTGCTGCCGGGACCGGTGGACGAGCAGTACCTGACCGAGCAGGTCGAGCCGTTCCTGCCCAAGGAGAAATCGTGAGAGCGGCCTCGAAAGTCGTCGGGCTCTGTCTGCTGCTGGCTGCGACGGCTGCGCTGGCGGCACCGAGCGCGATGGGTGCAGAGCGCGCCTCGCTGACCGAAATCGAAAAGCAGGTGATGTGCCCTGTCTGCGGCACGCTGCTGCAGCTGGCCGAATCGCCGCAGGCGCAGCGAGAGAAAGCCTTCATCCAGCGGCTGATCGCCGAAGGCAAGACCGAAGCGCAGATCAAGGACGCCCTGGTCGCCGAGTACGGCGAGGAGGTACTGGCGCTGCCGCAGGACTCCGGCTTCAGCCTCTCCGCTTACGTCGTGCCGATCGTCGCCTTCCTCGTCGCCGCGGTGGCGCTGGCGCTCGGGGTCCTGCGCTGGCGACGGGCCGGCAATTCGGGCCGCGACGGGCCCACTGCCAGAGGACCGAAAGGCGACGACGCCGAGCGGCTCGACGCGGATCTCGCGCGATACGACCTCTAGCGGTGCGCCTTATGACCGCATAGCGAGCAAAAGGCGCACTGCTCACTCTGCGACGGCGATCGCGCCCAGCACCGGGACCGACAAGCGCTTGATCGCCTTACCAAGCGCCCGATCGCCGGTTGCCGACGCCGGCGTCGCCAGCACGACCGCATCCGCCTGGCGGGCGGCGGATAGGCACGGCCCCGGTTCCTCCAGTAGCGGCGGGGCGCTGAGGAGCACCAGCTCGTATGCCGCGCGCAGCTTCTCGACCATGTGGGCGAAGCTCTGGAGGCCGAGCAGGGTCTCGGTCTTGGCGGCGGGGCGACCGGCGCAAACGCAGGCGAGGTGATCCGTCTCCCCGTCCGCGGCGGGCCCGCCGAGAGCGACCGGCTGCAGCACATCGGCCGGCTCCGCCTCCCAGCGCAGGTACTCGTGCAGGCCCGGCGCGGCGGCGAGGCCGACATGGGCGGCGAGGCGGGGCTGGGCCAGGTCGCACTCGACCAGGATCGTCCGCTGGCCCGAAGCCGCGGCGGCTGCGGCAAGGGCCAGCGCGGCGATCGGCGCCGCCTCCCGCTCGCCACCGACGAGGACGACCCGCTGCTCCGCCAGCCGCGGCAGCACTTGCTCAAGCGCCTCGAAGTCAGATCGCAGCAGCGACCAGGCCCGCGCCCCGTCCGGCGGTCCGGAGATCCGCGCGAGGACGGGGATCCGGGCGCGGCCCCGCAGCATCACATCCGCTCGGGGGCGGAGATCCCCAGCAGGCTGAGCGCAGCGGCGATCGTCCGTTTCGCCGCCAGGCACAGCGCCAGCCGCGAGGTTTCGACCCCCTCGCCCTCGGCGCCGACCACCTGGCAATCCCGGTAGAAGGCATGGAAGTCGGCGGCGACCGCGGTCGAGTAGGCGCAGATCCGGTGCGGTGCGCGCCGCGCCGCCGCCGTCCGCACCTCCTCGGGGAATTCGAGCAGGCGCTTGACCAGCAGCTTCTCGGGCTCCTCCAGCGGCGGGCGCTCCGCCGGGGTGCCCGGGATGCCCGGCTGCGCCGTCCCCTCCGCTTCTGCTTTGCGCAGGATGCTGGCGATCCGGGCGTGCGCGTACTGCACGTAATAGACCGGGTTCTCGCTGGACTGGCTGCGGGCGACCTCGAGGTCGAGGTCGACGGTCGTCTCGTGGCTGCGCCAGAGCATGAACCAGCGGGTTGCGTCGATGCCGATGTCGTCGAGCAGTTCGTCGAGGGTGATGAAGTCCCCCGTCCGCTTCGACATCTGCACCCGCTCGCCGCTTTCGACCACGTGGACGAGGCTCATGATCGGCACCTCGAAGGCGTCCGGGTTGCCGCCAAGCGCCGCGATCGCGGCGCGGATCCGGGCGACATAGCCGTGGTGGTCGGCGCCAAGCACGTCGACGAGGCGGTCGAAGCCGCGCTGCAGCTTGTCCCAGTGGTAGGCGATGTCCGGCATGAAGTAGGTGGCCTCGCCGTTGGAGCGGATCAGGACGCGGTCCTTGTCGTCGCCGAACTCAGTGGTCCGCAGCCAGAGCGCGCCTTCGGAGCGGTAGGTGTGGCCACGCCGCTCGAGGTCGGCGAGGGCGGTCTCGACCTCGCCTTTTTCGTAGAGGCTGCGCTCGGAGAAGAAGCGGTCGAAGCGGGCGCCGAAGCGTTCGAGCGTCTCGCGGATCTCGTCGAGCATCAGCTCGACGCCGCGCTTCCGCAGCGTTTCGAGATCCGATGGGCCCGCCCCCTCCGCCTTCAACTTCGCCGCGATCTCGGCGACGTACTCGCCGGCGTAACCCTCCTCGGGCGGCTCCTCCCCCGCCATCCGCGCCGCAATCGACTCGGCGAAGCGTTCGATCTGGCTGCCGCCGTCGTTGACGTAGTACTCGCGCTCGACCTCGTGGCCGGCCGCCTCCAGCAAGCGCACCAGCGAGTCGCCGTAAGCGGCGTGGCGGCCGGTGCCGACGTGCACCGGCCCGGTCGGGTTGGCGGAGACGAACTCGACCAGGATCTTCTCGGGGGCGGTGGTCGGCGCCGGCCCGAGGTCCTCACCGGCCTCCAGAAGGTCGCCGAGCGCGCGCAGATACCAGCTATCGGCAAGGAAGAAGTTGAGAAAGCCGGGGCCGGCAACCTCGATCCGCTCCAGGTTCGACGCTAGCCCGCCATCTGCCTCCAGCTGCTCGCGCAGGCGCTCGGCGACCGCCCGCGGGTTGTCGCTGAGGTGCCGGGCTAGGAGCATCGCCGCGTTGGTGCTGTAGTCGCCGAGCTCGGGCTTCGGCGGCCGCTCCAGGGTCGGCCGCGGCTCGCTCGGGTCGGCCTCGTGCAGGGTCCGCGCGGCCCCCTCCACCGCGCCCCGCAGCGCAGCTATCGAATCGGTCGCGGTCACCGGCCCATCGTATGGACCAAGCGCGAGGCCGGGTACGCTGCCCGCTTGCGCGTAGCGGTCCTCAGCGACATCCACTCCAACCGGCAGGCCCTCGAGGTTGTCCTCGCGGCCGTCGAGGAGGCCGGGGTCGATCAGGTCTGGTGCCTGGGCGACATGGTCGGCTACGGCGCCGACCCCGACGCCTGCACCGCCCTGGTGAGGGAGCGCTGCGACACCTGCCTGGCCGGCAACCACGACCTCGCGGTGCTGGACGCGCTCGACATCTCGACCTTCTCGGAGACCGCCGCCGCCGCGGTCGAGTGGACGCGGGAGAACGTCGCCGAGGAGACGCTCTCCTTCCTCGCCGAGCTGGAGCCGACCGCCTCGCAGGCCGGGATCGGCCTCTTCCACGCCTCCCCGCGCGACCCGATCTGGGAGTACGTGATCTCCAGCGACCAGGCCGAAGCGGGCTTCAACGCCCAGGAGGAGCGGGTCGGCCTGATCGGCCACTCCCACATCGCCCTCTTCTTCTGCCGCGCCCCCGGCTCCCGCCCGGGCTACGCGCAGGGCGCGCAAGCCGAGGACGGGCTGGAGATCGAGATCCAGGACGGGGAATGGCTACTCAACCCGGGCAGCGTCGGCCAGCCGCGCGACGGCGATGCCCGGGCCGCCTGGCTCGAGCTCGACACCGATGCCTGGACCGCCCGCTGGCACCGGGTCGAGTACGACATCGACGCGGCTGCGACGGCGATCCGCGCCGCCGGGCTACCGCCCGCGCTTGCCGACCGGCTGGAGGTCGGCCGTTGAGCCGAAAATGCAGGGCAAATACCGATTCCCGACCGTTGTCTAGACTCGAAACATGCGGCTGAGCGCCCCGATGCTCGCCCTCATCCTCGGCAGCGCCCTTGCGGTGGCCCTGGCCTCCTGCGGAGGCGGCAGCGACGCCAAGTTGCTGCCCGGGACGACGGCGAGCCAAATCGAATCGAACCTCGACCAGGTGAAGTCCCTGGTCGAAAGCGGCGACTGCGTTGGCGCCGAAGACGCGGTTGCCTCGGTCAGCGCCGAGGTCGAAGAACTGAACGTGGCCGCGAAGCTGAAGGGCGCCCTGGAGGAAGGGACCGAAAAGCTGAGCGAGGTCGTCGGCCGCTGCGAAGAAGAAGCGGGCGAAGAGGAAGAAACGGAACCTTCGGCCGAAGAAGATGTTGAAGCTGAAGAATTGGAAGCCGAACAGCTGAAAGCCGAAGAAAAAGCCGAGAAGGCGCAGGAAAAAGCCGAAAAGCAGGAACAGAAAGAGGAAGAAAAGGCTGTTCCTGAAGAGGAAGAAGGCGAAAAAACCCTGCCGCCGCAGGCCGAAGGCAAAGCCAAAGGCCACGAAGAAGAAGTGCCGCCCCCGGCTGCCGAAGGGCCGGCGGAATCCGAATCCGGCGGCGTCAGCCCCGGCGTGGGGGTCGAATGATGGAGGCCGGCACCCTCTCGGGCCGCTACGAGACCGGCGAGCGCCTCGGCACCGGCGGGATGTCGAGCGTCTACAAGGCGACCGACCGGATCCTCGAGCGCACGGTGGCGGTGAAGATCCTCGCCGAGCACCTGCACGACGACGAGCGCTTCGTCGCCCGCTTCAAACGCGAGGCGCTGGCGGTGGCGAAGCTGATCCACCCCAACATCGTCCAGGTCTACGACACCGGCATCGACCAGGGGCGCCACTACATCGTCATGGAGTACGTCGAGGGGCGCTCGGGAGCCCAGATCCTGCAGCGGCAGGGGCCGGTCCAGCCGGAGGTCGCGGCCGAGATCGGGATCCAGGCCTGCGCCGGGCTCGACTACGCGCACCGGCGCGGGATCATCCACCGCGACGTCAAGCCGGGGAACCTGATGGTCGTCGGCGGCCCGGTCGGCGGCGGCGAGATGATCGTCAAGCTGACCGACTTCGGGATCGCCCGCGCGATCGAGCAGACGCGGATCACCCAGGTCGGCTCGGTGGTCGGCACCGCCGCCTACCTGGCTCCCGAGCAGGTGCGCGGCGAGGAGGCAACGCCGGCCACCGACGTCTACGCGCTCGGCGTCGTCCTCTACCAATTCCTCACCGGCCGGCTCCCCCACGAGGGGTCCTCGCTGGCCGAGCTGGCGGTGCGCCAGCAGAACGAGAAACCGCTGCCGCCGAGCACCTACGACAGCGACATCCCCGAGCCGCTCGGGGCCGCGGTGCTGCGAGCGTTGGAGGGCGACCCGAACCGGCGCTACGCGAGCGCCGAGGAGCTGGCGAGCGGGCTGCGGCTTGGCCTCGAAGGCGAGGACGTGACGCTGCCGCTCGAGGAGGGCACCTCGGCGACGCGCGTCCTGGGCGGCGACACCGCTGCGACCCGGCACATGGGCCGCGACACCGGCCAGACCGAGTACCGACCGGCGCGCCCGGCCCCCCGGCCCGCACCCCGTCCGGCGGCGCCGGCGCCCGCGCAGGCAGCACCGAGCCGCGCCGCCGAACCGCGCCGCCGCGGCGCCTTTTCGCGCTTCGCCCGCTTCGTCCTCGCCTTGGTCGCACTGGTCCTGGTCGCCGCCGCGGTGGCGACGGCGGTGATCGTCAGCACCGACAAGGCAGCGGGGGTCAAGGTGAGCCGGGTCGCCGGCGACACCGTCGACAAGGTCGTCGAAGAACTCAAAGACCTCGTCAACAACAACAAGGAATAGGTCTAAGCCGCCCAGGGAGTGGCGCCGGCCAGGACCGCGGCGCGATAGGCGTCGAAGCGGCCGGCGGCGATCGCGGTGCGAGCGTGGGTCGTGAGCTCGCGCATGTAGGTGAGGTTGTGGAGGACGATCAGGCGGACCGCGGTCAGCTCCTCGGCGCGAGAGAGGTAGGAGATGTAGTCGCGGTCGTGGCGCTGGCAGGCCGGGCAGGGGCAGCCCTCGACAAGCGGTTCACGGTTACCGACCCATTTGCCCTTGCGCATGTCGAGGCGCCAGCGGGTCTCCGGGCTTGGGGCCAAGGCGACACCGTGGCGGGAGAGCCGGGTCGGGACCGCGCAGTCGAAGACGTCGAGGCCGAGGGCGATGCCGCCGAGCAGGTCGTCGACCTCGCCGATCCCGAGCAGGTGCTTCGGCGCCTCCCATGGCAAGAGCGGCGCCGTGTAGGCGAGCACCGAGGCCATCTCCTCCTTGTCGCGGCCGAGGGTGCCGCCGATCGCGATCCCGTCGACGCCCGCCTCGGAGATCGCCTGGGCGGATCCCCGCCGGAGGTCCTCGTCGGTCCCGCCCTGGACGATCCCGAAGACCGCCTGCCGTTCCGGGCCGTGCTCGCCGTGCCAGGCGAGGCAGCGGTCGAGCCAGCGGTGGGTGCGCTCGGTCGAGCTGGCGGTGTAGTCGCGGTCGGCGTGGAAGGGCGTGCACTCGTCGAAGACGAGGGCGATGTCTGAGCCGAGCTGCGCCTGCACGCTCATCGAGACCTCCGGCGAGATGAACAGCTCGGCGCCGTCGCGGGGCGAGCGAAAGCGGGCACCCTCCTCGCTGATCTCGACCTCGGAGCCGTGGTCGCCGGAGCGGCCGCTGCCCTTGACCTCGTTGGCGACCCCGCCGTGGGCGAGCGAGAAGACCTGGAAGCCACCGGAGTCGGTGATGATCGCCCGCTCCCAGTTCATGAAACCGTGCAAGCCGCCGGCGGCGGCGATCCGCTCCGGCCCCGGGGAGACGAACAGGTGGTAGGTGTTGCCGAGGATCAGCTGGTAGCCGAGCCCGGCGACCTCGCTCGACTCCAGCCCGCGCACCGTCCCCTTCGTCGCCAGCGGGATGAAGGCCGGCGTCTCGATCGGGCCGTGGGCGGTGTGGATGACGCCGGCGCGGGCGTCGCCGGCGCGGGCGTCGATCTCGAAGCGGAGGCGCTGCGTGTCGTTGCGCACGCCCGCAGCGTATGGGCCTGCGCGGTGCTATGAATCGGTGACGTCCTCGACCGCCCGGTCGAAACCCCAGTCACAAAGGAAGCCTGCATGACCCGTCGTCTCGCCCGCCTCGCTGATTTCGCCTACCGCCGCCGCGGCACCATGGTCCTGCTCTGGATCGTCTCCGCGGCCCTGATCATCGGTCTCGGTTCCTCCCTCGCCGGAGAGTACGAAGCCGATTACAACACGCCCGGATCGGATTCCAAGGCGGCAAGCGACCTCACCGAACGCGAGTTCGGCGGCTACTCGGGGCAGGAAATCTACGTCGTCTGGAAAGACCCCTCCGGCGCCGACAGCCCGGCCGCGAAGCAGCGGATGAACGCCTTCTTCAAGCAGGCCGAAGCGATCAAGGACGTCGAGAAACGAGACGCGATCCGGCTGTCCGAAGACGGCACGATCGCCACCACCACCCTGCCGCTGACGATCCCCGGCTGGCAGGTGAAGAAGGAGCAGGGAGAAGAACTGATCGCCGCCGCCGAGGACAACAGCGGTGGCGGCCTCGCGATCAAGCTCGGCGGCGAACCGATCTACACCGCGCAGGAATCGAGCAGCCCCGAGGGGCTCGGCTTCCTCGGCGCGGCGATCGTGCTGCTGATCGCCTTCGGCTCGCTGGTCGCCGCTGGCCTGCCGCTGGCGATCGCCCTGATCGGCCTCGGCATCTCCTCCGGCGGCCTGATCGTCCTCCTCGCCAACGTGATCGACGTCCCCAACTGGACGACCGCGGTCTCCGGCCTGATCGGGATCGGCGTCGGGATCGATTACGCACTGCTGGTCCTAACCCGCTTCCGCAGCGCGATGAAAGACGGGAAGGACCGCCATGACGCAGTCGTCGAGGCGGTCACCACCGCCGGGCGCAGCGTGATCATCGCCGGCTGCACCGTCGTCATCGCGATCCTCGGGCTCTTCCTCACCGGCCTCCCGTACATGTACGGGGTGGCTATCTCCGCCGCCCTGGCGGTGCTGGTGGTGATGCTGGCCTCGATCACCCTGCTGCCCTCGCTGCTGTCCTACCTCGGACCGAATGTCGACCGGCTGCGGATCCCGCTGCTCGGCCGCAGCCTCGACTCGAAGGAAGACGGGGAATCCCCCGCCGCCCGCTGGAGCCACGCCGTGCAGCGGCGCCCGTGGACCGCGGCGATCGTCGCGATCGCGATCCTGCTGGCGCTCGCCGCGCCGGCGCTCGGCATGCGCCTCGGCTTCCCCGATGCCGGCAACGACCAGCCCGACACGATGACCCGCCAGGCCTACGACCTGATCAGCGAGGGCTTCGGGCCTGGCGCCAACGGCCCGCTGGTGATCGCCGCCGAACTTCCCGGCCCCGGGGCCAAGGGGACCGTCAACGACCTCGTCGCCGATCTGCGCGAAGACGACGGCATCGCCTACGTGGCGCCGCCGCGCTTCAACTCCGACGGCACCGCGGCGATCGTCACCGTGATCCCCACCACCTCCCCCCAGGACGAGGCGACCTCCGAACTGGTCGACCACCTGCGCGGTACCGTGATCCCGGCCGCGGTCGGCAACTCGGGGGTCAACGCGCTGGTCGGCGGCGTCAACGCCGCGCTCGAGGATCAGAGCTCCTTCATCACCGGGCGGATGCCGTGGTTCATCGCCGGCGTCGTCGGGCTCTCCTTCCTCCTGCTCCTGGTCGCCTTCCACTCCCCGTTCATCTCGCTGAAGGCGGCAATCATGAACCTGCTCTCGGTCAGCGCCGCCTACGGGGTTATGACCCTGGTCGCGCAGGGCGGGGCGGTCGGCGAACTGATCGGGATCGACCACGAAGTCCCGATCGCGCCGTTCATGCCGGTGATGATGTTCGCGATCCTCTTCGGGCTCTCGATGGACTACGAGGTCTTCCTGATCTCGCGGATCCGCGAGGAGTACCTGAAGGACGGCAACACCCGCCGCGCCGTCGCCGACGGCCTCGCCAAGACCGCCCGGGTGATCACCGCCGCGGCGGCGATCATGGTCGTCGTCTTCCTCGCCTTCGTCGCCTCCCCCGAAGTCTTCCTCAAGCTCTTCGGCATCGGCCTCGCCGCGGCGATCTTCCTCGACGCCACCCTCGTCCGCATGGTCCTGGTGCCGGCGGTGATGCAGCTCCTCGGCGAGCGCAACTGGTGGATTCCCGACTGGCTGGAGCGAATCCTCCCCCGCATCGAGGTCGAGGCGCGGGAGCCAGAGCCGGCCTCGAGCTGATAGGGGCCTCCTGGGTAACTAACTCGACACCAGCGTCCGTCCCGTCATCGCCTCCGGCTGGGGGACTCCCAGGAGGTCGAGGGCGGTCGGGGCGACGTCGGCGAGGATGCCGCCGTCGCGGAGCTCAAAGCCTTGCTCGGTGACGATCAGGGGGACGGGGTTGAGTGAGTGGGCGGTGTTGGGTGAGCCGTCGGGCTCGAGCATGTGGTCGCAGTTGCCGTGGTCGGCGGTGACGATGCAGGCGCCGCCCTTGGCGGTGACCGCCTCGACGACCTTGCCGAGCTGGGCGTCAACGGTCTCGACCGCCTTGACGGCGGCGGGGATCACGCCGGTGTGGCCGACCATGTCGGGGTTGGCGAAGTTGATGATCCCGAAGCGGTAGTCGCCCTCGCGCCAGTGGGAGACGAAGGTCTCGGCCGCCCCTTCGGCGCTCATCTCCGGTTTGTGGTCGTAGGTCGGGACGTCGCGCGGGGATTCGACCAGCGCCCGCTCTTCGCCCTCGATCTCCTGCTCTTTGCCGCCGTTGAAGAAGTAGGTGACGTGGGCGTACTTCTCGGTCTCGGCGACGTGGAGCTGGTCGCCGCCGGCGGCGGCGATCGTCTCCGCCAGCGTCGTCTTGGGCCGCTGCTCGGGGAAGGCGACCGGATAGGGCCAGCCCTTGCGGTACTGGGTCATCGTCGTCAGGTCGAGCGGTGGCGCATCGCGGGGGAACTCGTCGAACCCGGGATCGGCGAGGGCGCGGCTCAACTGCCGGGCGCGGTCGGGGCGGAAGTTGATGAAGATCGCGACGTCGCCCGCGGCGGCGCCGTCGTAGTCGCCGATCACCGTCGGTTTGACGAACTCATCGGTCTCTTCGCGCTCGTAGGACTCTGCGATCGCGGCGAGGGCGGTGGGGGCGCGGAGACCACGGGCGTGAACGATCGCGTCGTAAGCGAGCTTGGTCCGCTCCCAGCGGGTGTCGCGGTCCATCGCGTAGTAACGGCCGCTGACGGTGGCGATGCGCCCGGCGGCGCGCAGCCAGCGCTCGAGCTCCTCCAGGTACCCCTTGCCGCCGTGCGGGAGCGTGTCGCGGCCGTCGGTGAAGGCGTGGAAGACGACATCTGGGACGCCCTCTTGCGAGGCCAACTCGATCGCCGCCTCGATGTGCTCCCAACCGGAATGGACGCCACCGTCGGAGACGAGCCCGAGCAGGTGGAGGCGTCCGCGGGGGCTGGTGCGGGCGCGCTCGCAGGCGGCGAGCAGCACCTCGTTGTCGAAGAAGCTGCCGTCGGCGACGGCGTCGTCGATCCGCGCCAGGTCCTGCTTGACGATCGCGCCGGCGCCGAGGTTCAAGTGCCCGACCTCGGAGTTGCCCATCTGCCCCTCGGGCAGGCCGACGTCGGGTCCCTGGGCGGAGAGCTGGGTGTGCGGGAACTCGCTCCAGAGGCGGTCGAAGACCGGCGTCTCGGCCAGCGAGATCGCGTTGCCCGGCCCCGGCTCCGCCAGCCCCCAGCCGTCGAGGATGATCAGCGCGAGGGAGGGGACTGACTCGGGCATCTTCCTAGCCTGCCGCCTCGACGATTGCGGCGAAGTCCTCGGGATCGAGTGAGGCGCCGCCGACGAGCGCCCCGTCCACGTCCGGCAGCGAAAGCAGCTCCTGGGCGTTACCGGGCTTGACCGAGCCGCCGTAGAGGACTCGCACGCTGTCGGCGGCGGCGCCGCGGGCCCGGAGGACGTCGCGGATGAAGGCGCACGCCTCCTGCGCCTGCTCAGGGCTGGCGGTGCGGCCGGTGCCGATCGCCCAGATCGGCTCGTAGGCGATCACGACGTCGGCGATCCGGTCGGCCTCGATGCCGCCGAGGTCGGCTTGCAGCTGGCGCCCCAGCACCTCCTCGGTCTCCCCTGCGTCGCGCGCCTGCTCGCTCTCGCCGACGCAGAGGATCGGCTCGAGGTCGGCGGCCAGCGCCACCTGGACCTTGCGGGCCAGCGCCTCGTCGGTCTCGTTGAAGTACTGGCGCCGCTCGGAGTGGCCGAGCACGACCGCCTCGACGTCGAGCTCGACCAGCATCGGCGCCGAGACCTCGCCGGTAAAGGCCCCCGACTCCTCCTCGTGCATGTTCTGGGCGGCGACCTTGACGGCGGTCCCGTAGCGCCGCTCCACCACCGCGGTCAGCGCCGTGAACGGCGCGCAGATGACGACGTCCGACTGCGTCGCGGCAATCCGCGGCAGCAGCGCGTCGACGAACTCGGCCGCCTCGGCGACGGTCTTGTGCATCTTCCAGTTGGCGGCGATGCACGGCGTGCGATCAGGCATTCGCTTGGGTCCCCTCCTCGGCGTCGAGCAGGGCCTCGACGCCCGGCAGCTTCTTTCCCTCCAGCAGCTCCAAAGATGCTCCTCCACCGGTCGAGACCCAATCGACCCGGTCCTCCAAGCCGAACTGGTTCAGCGCCGCGACCGAGTCGCCGCCGCCGACCACGGTGGTCCCCGGCGCCGCGGCGACCGCTTCGGCGACCGCCTTGGTGCCACCGGCGAAGGGCTCCATCTCGAAAGCGCCCATCGGCCCGTTCCAGAGCACGGTGCCGGCGCCGGCGATCGCCTTGGCGTAGCTCTCGGCGGTGCGCGGGCCGATGTCGAGGCCCATCCAGCCGTCGGGCACCTCCACCCCGTCGCTCTCCTTGCGCTCAGTGTCGGCGGAGAACTCGCGACCGAGCACCAGGTCGACCGGCAGCTGCAGTTCGCAGTCGGAGCCCTCGGCCCGCTCCAGCGCCTCTTTGGCTTTGTCCTCGCCCTCGGCAAGCGAGTCGCCGACCGGGATCCCCTGCGCCTTGAAGAAGCCGAAGCACATCGCGCCGCCGATCAGGATCTGGTCGGCGACTTCGAGGAAGCGGTCGATCACCCCGACCTTGTCGGAGACCTTGGCCCCGCCGAGGACGACGACCAGCGGCCGCTGCGGGTCCTCGACGACCTTGGTCAGCTCGGTCACCTCGCGCTCCAGCAGCAGCCCCGCGTAGGCGGGCAGGTAATCAGCGACGCCGGCCGTGCTGGCGTGGGCGCGGTGGGCGGCGCCAAAGGCGTCGTTGACGTAGACGCTGGCCAACTGTCCGAGGTTTTCGGCCAGCTTCTGGTCGTTCTTCGTCTCCCCCGGCTCGAAGCGGATGTTCTCCAGCAGCAGCACGTCGCCGGGGCCAAGCGCGCCGCAGGTGAGGTCGACGTCGCCCTCGATCACCCCGGGGGCCAGCTTCACCTCGGCCCCCAGCAGCTCACCGAGGCGTTTCGCCACCGGCGCCATCGAAAGCTCTGGCACCCGCTCACCCTTAGGGCGGCCGAGGTGGGACATCAGGACCAGAGCCGCGCCGCGTTCGCGCAGCAGTTCGATCGTCGGCAGGGCGGCGCGAATGCGGGTGTCGTCGGCGACGACCCGCTCGCCCCCCTCGTCATTCAGCGGGACGTTGAAGTCGACCCGGACGAGGACGCGACGCCCCTTCACCGGGGCGTCGCGGACGCTTGCCTTGTCGAACGACATCAGTACAGACCCGTCAGGTGGCAGCCCATCGACGGACGAGACCGCCGATTACGGCAGAACCTTGCCGGCCAGCTCGACGCAGCGGTTGGAGTAGCCCCACTCGTTGTCGTACCAGGAGACCGCCTTGACCAGCTTGCCGTCGCCGATCACCTCGGTGAGAGCGGAATCGAAGATGGAGGAATGCGGATCGCCGACGATGTCGGTGGAGACGATCGGGTCCTCGGTGTAGGAGAGGATCCCCTTCATCGGGCCCTCGGCCGCCTCTTTGACCGCGGCGTTGACCTCCTCGGGGTTCACCGCTTTGGCGGCGTCAAAGGTGAGGTCGACGACCGAGCCGGTCGGGACCGGGGCGCGCATCGCGAACCCGTTCAGCTTGCCGTTCAGCTCCGGCAGCACCAGGCCGACGGCCTTGGCGGCGCCGGTCGTCGTCGGGATCAGGTTGAGGGCGGCGGCGCGGGCCCGGCGCAGGTCCTTGTGCGGCATGTCCTGCAGGCGCTGATCGGCGGTGTAGGCGTGGATCGTCGTCATCAGGCCCTGTTCGATCCCGAAGGCCTCGTGGAGGACTTTCGCCAGCGGCGCCAGGCAGTTGGTGGTGCAGGAGGCGTTGGAGATGACGTCGTGCTTCTCGGGGTCGTAGTCGGAGTCGAAGTTGACGCCGAGAGCGACGGTCACGTCCGGTTCGGTGGCCGGCGCGGAGATGATCACCTTCTTGGCGCCCGCCTCGAGGTGCTTGGCGGCGTCTGCCCGCTTGGTGAAGAAGCCGGTCGACTCGATTACGACGTCGACGCCGAGGTCACCCCACGGCAGGGCGGCGGGGTCGCGCTCGGAGAGGACCTCGAGCTCGTCGCCGTCGGCGATGATCGTGTCGCCGTCGACCTCAACCCCGCCGGGGTAGCGGCCGAGGATCGAGTCGTACTTGAGCAGGTGGGCCATCGTGGCCGTGTCGACGAGGTCGTTGACCGCGACGAAGTCGATGTCGGCGCCAGACTCCTTCGCAGCCCGGAAGACGTTGCGCCCGATGCGTCCGAACCCGTTGATGCCGACCTTCACAGCCATGAACCAATTCCTCCTAATTCGTTGGTGAAGCGGGTTGTTTGGGGAAGCCGATCCTATGGGGTCGGCAAGTTCGACTCCGCCTCAGTCGGAGCCGATCGTGATCTCGATCTCATACCCGTCGGGGTCCTTGAGAAAGGCGGAGTAGGAGCCCGAGCCGTGCGAGCGCTGCTCGCCCGGGTCGGCGACGCTGACGCCGCCCGCTTTGACCCCGTTCTCCCAGGCCGCCTTCACCGCCACGATCCCCAGCGCCGAGAAGCTGAGCAGGCCGAAGCCGGGCGCCGGATTGTGCTTGGACGAGACGAAGAAAACAGGTTTGGCGATACCCCAGCCGATCGTCTGATCCTGCTCGAAATGCCGCCGCCAGCCCAGTGGGGCCAGCATCGAGTCATAGAAGGCCGCAGAGCGATCGAGATCGCCGACCTCCAGGAGGACGTGGTGAAGCATCAGACAGCGGAGGCTATATGAGGCCTCAGCCGGACCGCGGGGTCCAGCGGAAGAAGCGGATCGCGAGGACGAGGCCGGCGATGCCCCAGAGGGCGACGACGGCGAGGTTGTCCCAGGAGACGGCGGAGCCGCCGGCGGGGACGTAGGCGTCGAAGAAAGCGTCGAAGAAGTGGCGGACCGGGAAGAGGTCGGCAAAGCCGAGGACGCCGGCGGGGATCTGGTCTTCGGGGATGAAGACGCCGGAGAGGAAGTAGAGCGGCAGCAGCAGCGCGTTGACGATCGCGGCGGCGGCGTCCTGCGAGGGGATCGCGGCGGTGAGGGCGATGCCGAGGCAGCAGAAGGCGGCGGCGCCGATCACCAGGGTCAGGAGGATCGCCGGCAGGCGGTCCCAGGGGACGTCGGCGCCGAAGGCGGCGCCGATCGCCGCCAGCAGGACCAGCATCATCAGGGCGACGACGATCGAGTTGCCGACCCGGCCGGCGATGAAGACCCAGGGCGGCATCGGGGTCCCGCGGCCGCGCTTGAGGCGCCCGTCTTCGCGGGCGATCACCAGGGTCATCGCCAGCGTCTGCATCGTCGCCGAGATGATTGCCAGCGACATGATCGCCGGCACGTAGTAGGTGGTCGCGTCGATGCCGCCGCGGACGTCGACGTTTTCGCCACTGAAGACGACGGCGAGGATGAGGAAGAGGATGACCGGGAACATCACCGTGAAGAAGACGGACGCCGGGTTGCGCCAGAAGGCCTTCTGGTCGTAGCGGAACTGGTGGCCGACGAGGGCGAGGCCGCTCATTCGGCGGCCTCCCCGGGGGAGGCGGCGGTCAGCTCCAGGTAGACGTCCTCGAGCGAGGGGCGGGTGACTTCGAGACCCTCCAGCTCCTCGCCGTTGTCGAGCGCTTTGGTCGTCAGCTCGTTCAGGGCTTTGACCGGCTCGCTCGTCTGCAGGCTCACCTCGCGTCCGTCCACCCGGTAGCGGATCGTGGTCGCGCCGACGTCGCGTTCCCCCAGATCCTCAGGCGTCCCCTGAGCGACGATCTGGCCGGCGGCGATGATCGTCACCCGGTCGGCGAGCCGCTGCGCCTCGTCCATGTAGTGGGTGGTGAGGAAGACGGTCTTGCCGAGGTCGCGAAGGCCGGCGATCACGTCCCAGGCCTGGCGGCGGGCGGAAGGGTCGAAGCCGGTCGTCGGCTCGTCGAGGAAGAGCAGCTCGGGGTCGCCGATCAGGGCCATGCCGACGTCGAGGCGCCGCTGCTGGCCGCCGGAGAGCCGGCTCGCCCGCTCGTCGGCTTTACCCTCCAGGCCGATCAGCGCGATCACGTCCTCGGTGGGCCGTGGGCTGCGGAAGTAGCCGGCATATAGATCCAACGACTCCCGCACGGTCAGGTACGGATCGAGCCGCCCGCTCTGCAGCACGATCCCAATCCGCTCGCGCCAGTCCCGCCCCGCCCGCTGCGGATCCTCGCCCAGCACGGAAACCTCTCCCCCGGTCCGCCGCCGGTACCCCTCGAGAATCTCGACCGTGGTCGTCTTCCCCGCCCCGTTGGGCCCGAGGAACGCAAAGACCTCGCCGCGCTCGACCTCGAGGTCGATGCCGCGGACAGCCTCGGTAGAGCCATAGCTCATCCGCAAACCGCTGATGGAGATGACAGCCTCAGGCAAGAGGGGGCGATTCTAGGGCGGGCCGGGGGAGTCTCGCCGGGCCCTCCCCGCTGTTGTTCGCCGAGACTCCCCCGCCCCGCCCCACCTAACCGATCTCCACATCGCGGTGCTTGACCCGCACGATTACGTCCTCGCGCGCCGCGAGGTCCCGGCGGATGCGGTCGGCGACGGTGATCGAGCGGTGGCGGCCGCCGGTGCAGCCGATCGCGATCGTCAGGTGGCTCTTGCCCTCGGTGACGTAGGCGGGGACGAGGAACTCGAGCAGCGGCAGCAGGCGGCCGTAGAACTCGCCGGCCTGGGTCCCGTTCTCGACGTAGGCGCGGACCTCCTCGTCCATCCCGGTCATCGGCCGCAGCTCTTTGTCGTAGTAGGGGTTAGGGAGAAAGCGGACGTCGAGGGTGAGGTCGGCGTCGCGCGGCGGCCCGTTCTTGAAGCCGAAGGTGAGCAAGGTCAGGGCGAGCTTGCCGCTCTCCTCCTGCCCCAGCAGCTCTTCCTTGATCTGCCGCCGCAGTTCCGCCCCGGTCAGGTCGCTGGTGTCGATGACTTTGTCGGCCCGCTCCCGCAGCGGCGCCAGCAGCGCCCGCTCGGCCCGGATCCCCTCGACGATCCGCCCCTCCGGCGCCAGCGGGTGGCGGCGGCGGGTCTCCTTGTAGCGGTCGAGCAGGGTCTCCTCGTCGGCCTCGAGGAAGAGGACCATCGGCTTCAGGCCTTCGGCCTCGAGGTCGTCGATCACCTGCACCAGCTCCTCGAAGTAATCGCCGCCGCGCACGTCGGAGACGATCGCCGCGCGCTCGACCCCGCTGCCCTCGTGGCGGAAGAGCTCGCCGAGGCTGGCGATCATCCGCGGCGGCAGGTTGTCGACGCAGAAGTAGCCGCCGTCCTCGAAAGCGGCGATCGCTTCCGACTTGCCCGCTCCCGAGTGGCCGGTGATGACCACGAGGGTGACCGCCTTGGCCGGCCCGGCGCCGTTTCCCTGCGTCTCCGTTTCCACCCGCTCCGCCATCTGCTTCCTCAGTTGGTCCGGTTGAGCTGCTCGTGTATCTCGCGGCCTACTTTGCCAGGCAGGCCGGGCACTGCCTCGAGCTCCTCCCGGGTGGCGGCGAGGAACCGCTCCGGCGTCCCGAAGTGTTGCAGCAGCGCCCGCTTGCGCGCCGGCCCGATCCCGGGCAGCGAGTCGAAGACCGAGCTTTCGAGCATGCCACGGTCGCGGCGGCCGCGGTGGTGGTCGATCGCGAAGCGGTGGGCCTCGTCGCGGACCCGCTGCAGCAGCCGCGAGGCCTCGGTGTCGGCGGCGAGGTCGAGCGGCTCGGAGCGGCCGGGGACGTAGACCTCCTCGAGGCGCTTGGCGAGGCTGACGACGGTGACGCCGCGCTCGGTGAACGGCTCCAGCGCCCGCACCCCCGCCGCCAGCTGGCCTTTGCCGCCGTCGATCAGGATCAGCGCGGGCAGCGAGGAGAAGCTGGCGTCCCGTTTGCCGTCGTGGGGCGAGAGGTCGGCCTGGTCGAGGTAGCGGGCCATCCGCCGCGAGAGCACCTCCTCCATCGAGGCGAAGTCGTCGGGGCCGCCGTTGCCGACCCCGTCGAGGCGGAGGTCGCCGCGGACTTTGAAGCGACGGTAGTCGGACTTCTTCGGCGCGCCGCCCTCGAAGACGACCATCGAGGCGACGGTGTGCTCGCCGCCGATCGTCGAGATGTCGAAGCCCTCGATCCGCACCGGCAGCTCCTCCATCCCCAGCGCCTCGGCCAGCGCCCCCAGCGCCTCGACCCGCTGCGTGCGCCGGTGCTCGCGCCGCAGGCGATCCTGGTCGAGCGCCAGCTGCGCGTTGCGCTCGGCCAGCTCGCGCAGCCGCCGTTTGTCGCCGCGCTCGGCGGCGCGGACCTCGACCGGCGCCCCGCGTCGCTCGCCCAGCGCCTCGGCGATCACCTCGGCGCGCTCGCGCAGGTAGGGGCCGACGACGATCGTCCGTGGCATCGAGGGCGAGGCGGCGTAGTACTGGGAGATGAACTCCTCGGCGACCTCGCCCGGCTCGCGTTCGCCCTGGTTTTCGAGGTAGAAGCTCTGGCGCTCGGCGAGGATCCCGTCGCGGACCTGGAAGACCTGGGCGTTGGCGTCCTGCCCCTCGACCGCGACCCCGATCAGGTCGGCGGTCCCCATCGCCGCCCCGGCCACCCGCTGGCGCTCGAACAGCGAGCGGATCGCTTTCAGGCGGTCGCGGTGGATCGCCGCCCGCTCGAATTCCTGATCCGCCGCCGCTTGTTTCATTTTCCCCTCCTCCTCGCGCTCGACCTGGCGGTAGCGGCCGGAGAGGAAGTCGACGATCGCCTCGATGTTGCGGCGGTACTCCTCCTGGGAGATGTACTCGACGCAGGGCGCCCCGCAGCGCTTGATGTAGTAGTCGAGGCAGGGGCTGCCGGAGCGGCGGCCGGGCTCGCGCCCCTCGCAGGTGCGGAACTGGAACAGCTTGCCGAGCAGGTCGAGCGTCTCCCGTACCCGCTTGGCGCTGGAGAAGGGGCCGAAGTAGGCGCGGCCCGCGCGGTGTTTCTCGCGGGTGAAGTAGACGCGCGGGAACTCCTCGTCGAGGCTGACGGCGACGTAGGGGTAGGACTTGTCGTCGCGGAGGCGGATGTTGAAGCGCGGCCGGTGGCGCTTGACGAAGCTCTGCTCGGTCAGCAGCGCCTCCGCCTCGTTGGCGGTGACGAGGCTCTCGATCCGGTCGATCCGCGAGGTGAGGCGGGTGTTGCCGCCGGAGAAGTGGGAGGAGATCCGTTTGCGGATCGAGCGCGCCTTGCCGACATAGAGCAGCTCGCCGTCGCGGTCGTAGAAGAGGTAGACGCCGGGCTGGTCGGGCAGTTGCTTGCGCTGCTGCGCGATCCGCTCGGCGCGGCTCAGCGCGCCCTCTGCCTTCGCTTTCCCCTTGCCTTTCGCCATCGCTCTAAGGGTAGGCTGCTGGCCACCCGGCCAACCCGCGCGACCGCCAGAACCAGGAGACCCATGAGCCCCGAGACCGTCAACCCGCCGCAGCTGAACACGATTCGGATCGAGGTCGACGGCGAGATCGGGACCCTGACCCTCGACCGGCCCGACGCCTTCAACGCGATGAGCCCGGAACTGATCGGCGAGATGACCGTCGCCTTCGCCTGGCTCGCCGACCGGGCGAAGCTGCGCGGCCTGATCATCACCGGGTCGGGGCAGGCGTTCTGCGCCGGCGGCGACGTCACCTGGTTCCGCAAGGGCGTCGAGTCGGGCGAGATCGACCTGCCGAGCGACGTGCGGCGCGGCGCCGAGGTCCTGCACCAGGCGATCGTCGACCTGCGGCGGGTCCCCTTCCCCGTGATCGGGGCGATCAACGGGCCGGCGGCCGGGGCCGGCTTCTCGCTGGCGCTCGCCTGCGACATCCGCATCGCCTCCAGCACCGCTTTCTTCGCGCCGGCCTACGGGCGGATCGGCGCCTCCCCCGACGGCGGCATGACCTACTTCCTGCCCCGCGTGGTCGGCCCGAGCAAGGCGCTCGAACTGCTGCTCGAAGACCCGAACCTGAAGGCCGAGGCGGCGAAGGAGCTGGGCCTCGTCAGCGAGGTCGTCGGCCCGGACGAGCTGATGGAGACGGCGCGGGCTAAGGCCGAGGAGCTGGCGAAGAAGGCGCCCCACTACGTGCGGATGGCGAAGTACCTCTGCGGGGTCAGCCTCGACAACAGCATCACCGAGCACCTGCAGCTCGAGCGCCACGGGATCGCCGACTCGATGGCGACCGAAGACCTGCGCCAGGGCGTCGAGACCTTCTTCAGCGGCGGCACCCCCGAGTTCCACGGGCGCTGAACGGGGTAGCGACTCTTTACGTACCGCGACTAGAGTCCGCCTGACAACCGTTTTGCGGGAAAGGAAAGAGATGAAGAAGCTGATTGCCCTGTTCGCCCTCCTCCTCGCGGCCGTCGCCCTGGTCGCCTGCGGCTCCGACAGCTCCAGCGACGCCGAAACCGGCGCCGCCGGCATCGCCAACGAAGTCGAAGAAAAGGCTGAAGAAGCCGGCGAAAAGGGCGAAGAAGTGGGCGAAGAAGCCAAGGAAAAGGCCGAAGAAGCCAAGAAGGAAGCCGAAGGCGGCAGCGGTGGCAGCGCCTCCAGCCTCGACATCGAAGCCGACCCCAGCGGCAACCTCGCCTTCACCAGCGACAAAGCCACCGCCAACGCCGGCGACGTAACCGTCAACTTCACCAACTCCTCGCCGGTCCCCCACGACGTCCACATCGAATCCGAAAACGGCGAAGACCTCGGCGGCACCGAAGTCATCCAAGAAGGCTCCGACTCCGGCGAAGTCGAACTCAAGCCCGGCACCTACACCTTCTTCTGCTCCGTCCCGGGCCACCGCCAGGCGGGCATGGAAGGCACCCTCACCGTCAAGTAGCGATCCGCAACAGCGACTCCGAACTTTGGGCCCCTATAGGGCACCCAAGTTCGGAGTCGCGAACTCAGGCAGGTAGGTGGATGGCGAAGGTCCCGAATTCTGAGCAGACCTCCCGGCCGTGGCGGATCCACGATCTGGTCCGGGGCTTCGAGCTCCTCGACGTCTGGGCGCTGCCGACGCCCGGCGGGCCAGAAGACTTCCCGCGGCTGGTCGAGATCGTCGCTTCCAGCGGCACCGGCAGCGATTCGCGGGCGGCGCAGGCCCTCTGGGCGATCCGCTGGAAGGTCGGCGAGGTCTTCGGCTGGGACGAGGTCGACGCCGACGACCTGCCGGACTGGGAGATGCTGCGCGACCGGCTGCCGGAGGACCTGCGCGACGGCCCGACCGGCCCCGAGTTCAAGGAGCTTCCCTTCGAGCCGGTCTACCTCCTCGGCGACGAGTGGGCCGCGGAGATCGCCAACAAGACCGTCCACGGCGTCCTCCACCTTTCCTGGGTGCCGGATGGGCAGGGCAGCTACCGAGGCCAGATGGCCGTCTACGTCAAACCGAACGGCCTGCTCGGCAAGGCCTACCTATCCGCGATCCAACCCTTCCGCCACCTCGTCGTCTACCCGCCGCTGCTGCGGCGGTTGGAGCGGGTGTGGCGTGAAGAGGGCGAACTGCGGTCGGCGCCAACCTAGCCGGCGACCATCACCCGCGTGACCGAGTCGCCGACGAAGCAGGGCTTGTCGCCACCCTCGACTTCGAGGGTGAAGCGGGTCACCACCTCGTACCAACCACCGCCCTTCTCCTCGGCCGAGACCACCTCGGCTTTGGCGCGGATGCGGGAGTCGACTGGGACCGGGGCGGGGAAGCGGATCTTGTTCCAGCCGTAGTTGACGCCGAGGGCAAAGCCGGTGGAGGAGATCAGCTCGCCGCGAAAGCCGTCGACGGTTGCCAGGGTGAGGTTGCCATGGGCGATCGTGATGCCGTAGGGGCTCTCGCTCTTTGCCCGCTCGGGATCGACGTGGATCCACTGGTAGTCGCCGGAGAGCTCGGCGAAGGCGTCGATGTCGGCCTGGGTGATCGTCCGCCACTCGCTCGGGCCGACCTCCTGGCCGATCAGCGCCTTCATCCCCTCGATTCCCTGTACCTCGGTGGCCATCGGCGCGCAGTTTAACTCGCGAGTCTGTGAAAACCCGTGTGGTACAAGGGCTGAGACAGACTCGCGCTCAGTCGGTCCACCATTCGGGGACGATGCTGCCGTCGCCGTCGCGCCGCGGCCCGAAGGCGATCACCTCGAGGCCGTTGTCGCCGGCTTCGAAGGCGCGCGTCACCTGCGGTGAGACGCGGATCGCGTCGAGCGACTCGACCTCGATGATCTCGTCGTCGAGTTTGAGCAGGCCGCTGCCGCGGACGACGACGTAGACCTCCTCGGCCTCCTCGTGCACGTGGCCGAACGGCTGGCGTTTGCCGGGCATGATCCGGTGGAAGCTGAAGCCGGTGTCCTCAGCCTCGAGATCGTCCTTGGCGAACCGCGCCTCCATGATGTCGTCGCCGAAACCGAACTCCGGCGCCGAGTTCTTGACCTCGGTCAGCTTCTTGTGGGTGAAGGGGTTGCGCATGACGCTCCTTTCTTCGACTGGCTGGCGATTCCGCTACCCGCCGTGGTTGGGCCCAAGCAGTTCGACCTGAGAGGAGAGCTCGCCGTCTAGCAGCACGTGCAGCGCGAACCCGGGCGGGTCGGTCCAGACGGCCGCGTCGTCGTCCTCGAAGTCGGGGGGCATGAAGTCGGGCAGCATCTGCAGGTAGGTGCTGGGGGCGGAGAGGACCGGGCAGCCGGCGAGCGCTGCGGTGGCGATCCGGTGCAGGTGGCCGCCGACGATCGCGCGAAGCTGTGGGTGGCGGGCCACGACCTCGGCCAGCGCTTTTCGCTCGGAGGGCGAGAGGTTGATCGCATCCCATTCCGGGAGCCCGGTGGTCAGCGGCGGGTGGTGCATGGCGAGGAGGGTCGGCCGCTCGGGCTCCTTGCCGAGCTCCTCGTCGAGCCAACGCAGCTGGGCGGGATCAAAGGCACCCGGATCCTGACCGGGAACGATCGAGTCGAGCAACACGAGGCGGAGGTCGCCGACCTCGACCGAGTAATCGATTGGTGCGTCTCCCTCCCCCGGCAGATCGAACGCCGCTCGCAGGGACTCACGGAGATCGTGGTTCCCAGGCAGGACGTGCACGGGAGCCTCGAGGCGGTCGAGCAGCCGCCGCGCCAGTAGCGAGTCATCCTCGCCACCGTCGGCGGTCAGGTCACCGGAGACGACCACGGCATCGACGGGGTTCGGCAGCGTGCGGATCGCCTCGATCACCTGCTCCAAGCGGGGCTGCGGGTCGACCCCCTCCCAGTTGGCGCCGAGATGCAGGTCGCTGAGCTGCGCGAGCAGGACGGGCTTCATCGCGCAGTAGCCTACGGGCGTGGCCCGCCCCACCGGTCGTGTTCTCTCCACCAGCCAGCTGCAGACGCTTGCCCAACACGGCGAGGAGCGGACGGCCGCGGTCGGCGAGGAGCTGTTCCGGATCGGCGACGAGACCTACCCGTTCATCGCCATCCTCGAGGGGGAGGCCGCGGTGCTGGACGGCAACGGCCAGGAGATCGTCCGCCACGGCGCCTCCGGCTTCCTCGGCGAGATGAACCTGCTCTCCGGCCAGACCGTCTTCCTCACCGCGGTGGTGACCGAGCCGATGCGCTACATCGCGGTCGAGCGCGAAGAGCTGCGCAAGCTGCTGCGCGAGGACGCTCCGCTCTCCGACATCCTCCTCTCGGCCTTCGTGCAGCGACGCGAACTGCTGCAGCAGCGTCAGGGGATCGGGGTGGAAATCCTCGGGCCGCGCCACTCGGAGGCGACCCGGCGGCTGGTCGAAGCCGCCAAACGCCAGCGGCTCCCCTACACCTGGACCGAGACCTCCGAGGACGAGGAGGCGGCGCGGGCTCTGGAGGGGCTGGCGCCCGGCGAGATCCCGCTGGTGCGGCTGCCGGGCGGGGTCGAGCTACGAGGGCCAAGCGACGGCGAGCTTTCGCGGGCGCTTGGGATCGGGCTGGAGCTGAAGCCGCGCGAGGAGGTCGACCTGCTGGTAATCGGCGGCGGGCCTGCGGGCCTCGGGGCCGCCGTGTATGGCGCCTCCGAGGGGCTCGACACGCTGGTGATCGAGAGCACCGTGCTCGGCGGCCAGGCCGGCAGCTCGCGGCGGATCGAGAACTACCTCGGCTTCCCCGCCGGGATCACCGGCACCGAGCTGACCAGCCGGGCGGTCACCCAGGCGCGAAAGTTCAGCGCCCGCACCGCGACGCCGTACCGGGCGAAGGCGCTGGAGCCGGGCGACGGCCACCACGTGGTGCGACTGGAGGAGGGCAACGAGATCGCCGCCCGCGCGATCGTCCTCGCCACCGGCGCCGAATACCGAAAACTCCCGGTCGCCGACCTCGAGCAGTACGAGGGCTTCAGCATCTTCTACGCCGCCGGGCCGCCGGAGGCGCAGATCTGCGGCGGCCAGCGGGTCGGGGTCGTCGGCGGCGGCAACTCGGCCGGCCAGGCCGCCGTCTGGCTAGCCCGCGGCGGCGCCCTCGTCACCCTCCTGCACCGCCGGGCCGACCTCAGCGAGACGATGTCGCGCTACCTGATCGACGAGCTCGACCGCTACGGCGTCCACGTCCGCGACCGCAGCGAAATCGCCGAGCTGCACGGGGACGACGGCAAGCTCGAAGCCGTCACCCTCGCCGACGGCACCCGCCTCCCCTACTCGTTCCTCTTCCTCTTCCTCGGCGCCTCCCCCTGCACCGACTGGCTCGGCGACGCCGTCGCCCGCGACGAGAAGGGCTTCGTCCTCACCGGCCCCGAAGTCGGCGCCGAAGGCCTCCTCGAAACCACCGTCCCCCGCGTCTACGCCGCCGGCGACGTCCGCGCCGGCTCGATCAAGCGCTGCGCTATCGCCGTCGGCGAGGGCGCCGCGGTGGTTCGGTTCGTGCACGAGCATCTGGAGCCAAGGCAGCCTTCGCTTCCTCGTCCCACTTGAGGAGTTCCTCGACCTCCCAACCTTCCTCGGCTTCTTTAGACAGCTTCTCGATCAGCTCGTCGGTGAGAAGCTCACCGGTGACCAGGCGTCCGTAATTCTTTGGCTCGGCCATTATTCCCTCGGCAACAGGTTTGCATACTTGGACCGCATCTTCATGGCGTGAATTGCCACCTCCGTTTCATCCTGCCGAAGGCTCGTAATCACCTCAAGAACCTCTCCATTTCGAGCTGCTCCCAGATAGAGAAATCTGGCGTCATTCAGATCGAGCCTGCGCATTGGATGCCTCAGAGCATGCCTGATGTCCACAACAGAGATCCCATGCTTCAACGCCGTCGGATGAACATCCCGCATGCGTTTGACACGGAAACTCACGCGACCAGGCGAACTTCGAAGCTCGGCATGACCATCGCGCCGGCGCTGCCGATTAGGGCGAGGATGCGGGTTACGTAGGCCCGGGTCTCTGGATAGGGCGGGATGCAGTGACAGGCTTCGACGGGAGCGGGGCCGGCGTTGTAGGCGGCCAGGGCAAGTTCGGGGGAGCCGAACTGGGTGAGGAGGTCGTGCATCAGGTGGGCCTCCGCATCGATCGCGGCGACGGGGTCGTAGGGGTTCGCGAGGCCGTAGGTGGCGGCCGTAGATGGCATGAACTGGGCGATGCCCTGGGCGCCGGCCGGCGAGCCGGCCGTCGGGTCGAAGCCCGACTCGGCCATCAGCTGGCCGGCCATCAGCGCCGGCGGGACCCCCCAGCGGGAGGCGGAGCGAAGGATCGGGTCGCGATACTGAGCGGGGACGAAGGCCGGCAGCGCGGTGGAAGATGCGCTTGTACCACCTCCCCCACCTGCGGTCACCGCTTCTCTCACTGGCGAGCAGGGGGCGGGGTCGACGTCGAAGCCGTAGTGCCAGGCCTCCCACGAGTACCTCTGGACGAACCCGAACCGGGTCGCATTGGCCGCGAGCCAGCCGTAAGCAGAAGAGGGACCGATGTCGAGCTCGGTGGCGCAGCGGTGGAGGGAATGACCAGGCGGTGCGACCCAGGTTGGGTCGGGGTGAGCGGCGAACAGTTCTGCCTGTTCGGCGTCTGAGCGAAAGGCGGAGACGACGACCAGGACGATGCCGTCGCCGCGAGCCGCCGCGACCATCTGGTCGTAGGCAGCGGCCACATCGGGCCGCATCCCCTTGCCATCGCGGTAGATCAGAGGTCCGCTGTAGCCGCCCCCGCTCGCCATGCCCATCGCTCCATCTGCAGCTGCCGCTCCGTAGGGAGCAGCCGCTTCAGCGACGGCGGAGGCTTCGACGCGATGGCCGTCGCCTTCCCGGAGACCGGCGACAACGATTGCCTTAGCGCGAACCGGGGCGAAGGAGCTGGCGTCGGGAAACCACACCCGAATCCGCCGCGGATCGACCTCGTTCTCCCGAGCGATAGTCAGCGCAGCTGCCTCTGCGCGCGCCAGGTATCGCCCTTTCTCGAGGTGGCTCGGATTCGGGCGGCCATCGGCGAGCCGTGCCGGAGCCAGGAGATACGGGAGGTCGTCGCGCATCGAGCGCGCCGCGGAGATCGCGACGAGATCGGCAGCACGCTGCGCCCTTCCTTTGCCCGTGACCGCACCAGCAATTGCCACCAACGCCAACGCCCCGGCAATAAGTGCCAGCGACGCTCCCAGCGCCAGGATCAGCGCCTGCCCCTTCTCTTCCCGTAGCTTCACCGGGGCGTTCGCAGGAGGCGGGCAGCGAACCTCTCCGAGAGACCTCCCGGAGCGCCGGCTGGAAGTGCGCCGAACAGGGCCCGCCGCTCCGCCACCCAGCTCAGTCGTTGCTTCAGGACCGCGACCGCGAGGTCTCGCAGCAGGAGATCTCGAACGGCGAGAGAGAGAAGCGGCCGGTCGACCGGCAGGTCGGCCCGCAGGAGCACTCCCGTCGGGCGCAGGTCGACCCCGCCCTCCAGCGTCTCCTGCAGAAGAGCCGGGGAAACGTGCAGAACCGTCGGGGCGCCGCGGGCGATGTCGGTTGCCGCTGCGGCAACTTCGATCCCCTCCTCTTCAGCAGGCACCGCGAGGTGGCAGACCTGACCCCGCGCCGCCGCCCGCGCATCCGGCAGGTGCGCGCGCAGCCTCTCCTCCAGCTTCTGCGCCGCGGCCGAGGCCAGCAGAGCCGGACGCGGTGCCCTGCCGCCGATATCCACCAGCAAGGTCGGAAGATCGACATCGGCTCCGGCGCAGGCCAGGGCGGCTGCGGCGCCGCGCGAGCCCTCCGCCTCGCCGACCGCGGCGACAACCACGGTCGGACCGGTCTTCAGCGGGTTGACAAAGATAGTCGCGGTGGTCACCGTGCCTCCCTCGCGCTGGCGCTACTGCTGATCTCCAGCCGCTCCGACAGCGCCGGGATCGGCGAGGGCGGGCGCAGCCGCACCAAGACCTCGCCTCGGTCGACCGAGACCGAAACGTCGTCTTCGGCCCAGCCGGGCAGCGCTTCGCGCGCCGCGTCAGCTGCCGAGCCCCCTGATGCCAGCGCCAGCGCGCCGGCCTCAGCGGCGCCGTCGGCGAGGGTCATCGCGTACCCGGCGACCAGCAACTGCAGCGCCATTAACCCGGCCAGCAGCAGCGCCGGTAGCGCCGCGACCAGCTCCACCGTCGCCTGCCCCCGCTCAGCCATCGCCGCCTTCCAGGGAGCTGCTGGCGCCGACCCGGACGGGCGGCAGCGACGGGATCAGCCGTGGAACCTCGACCCGGACCTCGACTTCGTCTTCGTCCTCGACCTTCACCCCGCGCCGCAGCGCCGGCGGCAGGGCGGCGCGAGCGGCTGCGGCCGGGTCCCTACCCACCACCGCCGCCCGTGCTCCCGCCCGTGCCGCCACGCTCGCCGACCAGAGGGCCTGGCCGGCAAGCGCGATCTGCGCCACCGCCACGACCGCCAGCAGCAGGAAGGGGACCACCGCGACCAGCTCCACCGAAGCGGTCCCAGCCTCCCCGTGCGCTGCGTTCTCGGCCCTCGATGGCATGCCGAGACCGTCACAGGCAAAAGCGCGCGTATGGCGCGCAGAAACGAAAAATTGCTGCTCAGCTCACGCGCGAAAGCGTGACGGCTGACTCAGTAGGTATTGGCCTCGATCCAGACTTTCCAGATCGCCGCAACCGAGGCTGCCAGGAGGACGATCCAGAGTAGGGTGCCGCCGCCGGTGGAAAACATCTTGTCGCTGCCGGCGACCAGCAGAGCCAACATGCCGAAGGCGCCGTAGAAGATCGCTCGGCGGCCGTCGGTGAGGGTCGAGAGGGTGAGCTGGTTCTCGCGGCTGAAGACGTAGAGCATCCAAGCGATGCCGGCGAGCAGGGCCATGGAAAGCGCCGTGAGGACGGCTTCGGCCACGTTGCCGCCGTTGGGCAGGAAGGCCACGCCGAGGGCCAGCAGCATCACGATCGCTACGTTGCGCGCGGTTCGCACCCCTCAAGTGTAGGACGGCGGGCGCTACTTCTGGGTCATCACGAGGATGCCGATGATCACCGCCGCGGCAACCGCGGCGAAGGCGAGCAGCGCCACCAGGCCCGCGGTCGTCGCCGCCACTTGGCGGTCGTTACGGCTGAGCTCGATGAACTGGCCCGAGCCCCAGATCCCGAGGGAGAAAGCGAAAGTGATGCCGAGGCCGGCGACCACCGAGGCCACGACCGTCTGCCAGAGGTCGCTCCACTGCACGATCGTCGCGATCATGCGCTTGCCGCCTCGACCGGCGCTCCCTGCCGCGCCCGCCGCGAGAAGGCAGCGATGACCAGCGAGAGCGCCATCAGCGTCACCAGCACCGGCCCGAGCGCGCCGGTGCCGAAGATTCGGGTGAAGCCGTAGGTGAGGGCGCCGATCGCGGCTGCCGCCGGTAGCGTCAGCAGCCAGGCGACGAGGATGTTCCCGGCCACCCCCCAGCGCACCGCCGAGAGCCGTTTCGCCGCTCCCGAGCCCATGATGCCGCCGTTGATCACGTGCGTGGTCGAGAGCGGGAAGCCGAAGTGGGTCGAGGCGAGGATCACCGCAGCGCCCGCTCCCTGGGCCGAGAACCCCTGCGCCGCGTCCATCTTGATGATCCGGGTGCCGGTGGTTTTGATGATCCGCCAGCCGCCGCTGTAGGTGCCGAGGGCGATCGCGGTCGCCGAGGCGACGATCACCCAGGTCGGCGGGTCGGCTTCCGCCCCCAGGGTCCCGTTGGCGATCAGGGCCAGGGTGATCACGCCCATCGTCTTCTGGGCGTCGTTGGTGCCGTGAGCCAGCGCCAGCAGCCCGCCGGAGACGATCTGCCCGTACCGGTACCCGCGCGAGACGATTCCCGGGCGCTGTCTGCCGACCACCCGGTAGGAGATGCCGATCGCGATGCCGGCGACGAGGAAGGCGAGGATCGGGGCCACCACCGCCGGGATCAGGACCTTGCCGACCAGCCCTTCGGCGAGGACCGCGTCGAAGCCGACCGCCGCCACCGCCGAGCCGACGACGCCGCCGATCAGCGCGTGCGAGGAGCTCGACGGCAGCCCGAAGTACCAGGTGATCAGGTTCCAGGCGATCGCCCCGATCAGCCCCGCGAAGACGATCGTCGGCGTGATCACTTCGGCATCGACCACGTCCTTGGCCACGGTCGCGGCAACGCTGATCGAGATGAAGGCGCCGATGAAGTTGAGCAGCGAGGCGAACCCGATCGCCACCTGCGGCCGCGCCGCCCCGGTCGAGATCGAGGTGGCGACGACGTTGGCGGTGTCGTGGAAGCCGTTGGTGAAATCGAACGCCAGCGCGGTGGCGACGACGATGACGAGGATGACGTCCGAGTCCACGAGCTAAGAATTTTTTATGACGATGCCCTCGAGGATCTGCGCCGCCGTCTCAGTAGCGTCGATCGCCTCCTCGAGCACCGCGAACATGTCCTTCCAGCGGATCACGACCATCGGGTCGATCCCGTTGGAGAAGAGCGAGGCGACGGCGTCGCGGGAGATCCGGTCGCCGTCGTTCTCGAGCCGGTGGATCTCGATCCAGTACTGGTCGAGGTCTTTGAACGTGGGCAGTTTTTCCAGCCCCATCGCCAGCTGCTCGCAGGAGGCGACGAGGACTTTGGTCAGCGCCGTCGCCTGCTCCATCGGGGCCTCGATCTTGTAGAGGCCGAGGAAGTCCGCCGCCTCCTCGGCGAAGTCGACGATGTCGTCCATCTGCGTCGCCAGGTTGTAGATGTCCTCGCGATCGATCGGGGTGACGAAGGTCGAGTTCAGCCGCTGGACGATTTCGTGGGTGATTTTGTCGCCCTCCTGCTCGGCGATCACGATCTCCCGTGAGAGGGACCCGGCATCGGGCCAGGTATGCATCATCTCGTCGAGCAGCTTCGCCGCGCGCACGGAGTTCTGCCCCGCCTGGTTGAAGAGGTCGAAGAAGGTCTGATCGCGAGGAAGGAGCGAGAAGCGCGCCACTGCGCCGCATCCTAGAGATGTAACAAGCGGGAGCGCCGCTCAGGCCGCCGAAGCGGCGAGGTGCTCCGCGGCACGTGCGGAATGCCGCGCCATCAGCTCCTCCTGGGCGCTGCGCAGTTCGCCGTTCGGGCGGCGGCGCGACCAGGCGCCCTCGGAATCGAGCTCCCAGGAGCTGACGTTGTCGGCGAAGCAGCGCTCCAGCACGTCGAGCAGGTCGGCCTTGATCGCCACGTCCTCGACCGGGACCACCAGCTCGACCCGGCTGTCGAGGTTGCGCGGCATCAGGTCGGCCGAGCCCATCAGCACCCGCGTCTCCTCGCCGCGGCGGAAGGCGTAGATCCGCGAGTGCTCGAGGAAGCGGCTGACGATCGAGCAGACGTGGATGTTCTCCGAGACCCCCTCCACCCCCGGCCGTAGGCAGCAGATCCCGCGAACGTTGAGGTCAACCCGCACCCCCGCCTGCGACGCCTTGTAGAGAGCGTCGATGCACTTGGCGTCGACCAGCGAGTTCATCTTCAGGGCGATCCTGGCTTCCTCGCCCGCCTCGTGCGCCTCGACCGTGCGCTCGATCTCCTCGACGATCTGGTCACGCATCGTCGTCGGCGAGACCAGCACCTTGCGGAACCCGGCCGGACGCCCGTAGCCGGTGAGGAAGTTGAACATCTCGGCGACGTCGGCGCCAATGTCGGCGTCGGCGGTGAAGATGCCGAGGTCGGTGTAGAGGCGGGCGGTTTTCGGGTTGTAGTTGCCGGTGCCGACGTGGACGTACTCGCGCACCTGGTCGCCCTCGCGGCGGGCGACGAGGATCGCCTTCACGTGCGTCTTCAGCCCCGGGATCCCGTAGACGACGTGGACGCCGGCCTCCTCCAGCGACTTCGCCCAGTGGATGTTCGCCTCCTCGTCGAAGCGGGCTTTCAGCTCGACCATGCAGACCGCCTGCTTGCCGCGTTCGGAGGCGCGGATCAGCGACGGGACCAGCGGCGAGTCGTCGCTGGTCCGGTACACGGTCTGCTTGATCGCCAGCACGTCGGGGTCGGCGACCGCCTGGGCGACGAAGCGCTCGACCGAGGTGTTGAAGGAGTCGAAGGGGTGGTGGACGAGGAGGTCGCGCTGTCGGATCTCGGCGAACATGTCGACCGGCTCGTCGTCGTCGCCCTGCAGGCGCGGCTGGGTGACCGGGGTCCAGGGGGCGTAGCGGAGCTCGGAGCGACCGGGCACGTCGGTGATCGCCGCGAGGTCGGAGAGGTCGAGGAGGCCGTCGATGTCATAGACCTCGCGGTCTTCCAGCCGCAGCGCCTCGACGAGCTGAGCGCGCAGCTTCGGGTTCATCCCGTCCTCGACCTCGAGCCGCACGACCTCGCCGAAGCGGCGGCGGCGGAGCTCGTCCTCGACCGCCTGCAGGAGGTCGTCGGCCTCGTCGGAGACGTTGAAGTCGGCGTCGCGGGTGACCCGGAAGTAGCCGTGCTCGAGGACCTCGATCCCCGGGAACAGCGCGTCCAGATTCGCGGCGATCACCTCCTCCAGCGGCACGAAGGTGAGGCCGCCGTCGCCGAGCGGGAGGAAGCGGCCGAGCAGCTCCTTCGGCACCTTGACCCGGGCGATGATCTCGTTGCCGCTCTCGGCGTCCCGCAGCAGCACCCCGAGGCTGAGCGAGAGGTTGGAGATGTAGGGGAAGGGACGGCCGAGGCCGATCACCAGCGGGGTCAGCGCCGGGAAGACCTGCTGCTCGAAACGCTCGTCGATCTCCCGCCGCTCCTCCTCGGAGGCGGTGTCGAGGGTGACGATCCTGATCCCCTGCTCCTCCAGGGCAGGGCGCAGGTTGGTGCCGAAGCAGTGGCAGAGCTGGTCGTCGAGCTCGAGCACCCGCTGCTGGATCGCGTCGATCTGCTCTTTCGGCGTCAGCCCGTCGGGGCCGCGGGCTTCGATCCCGGCGTCGAGCTGGTCGAAGAGGCCGGCGACCCGGACCATGAAGAACTCATCGAGGTTGGAGGCGTAGATGCTGCAGAAGCGGACCCGCTCCAGCAGCGGCGTCTCCTCGTCTTCGGCGAGTTCGAGGACCCGCTTGTTGAAGTCGAGCCAGGAGAGCTCGCGGTTGAAGTAGAGGGCGGGATCGTCGATGCCCCCATCGTACTGAGGGGCACCCGGCTGGTCGCCGGCCTCAGGCGGCACGCGAGAGGGCCTGCGAGCCGCCGGTCGCGGCGGCGTCGAGGGCGCGCCGGTAACCGGCCGCGAGCTGCCCGAGCGAGCGCTCCCAGGAGCGTCCGCGGGCGGCCCGGGCGGCAGCGTCGCCGAGCTGGCGGCGCAGCTCCGGCGAGGAGGCGAGCTGCAGCAGGGTTCCGGCGATCTGGTCGGCGTCGGGGCGGCAGAGGAGGCCGGTGTGGCGGTTCTCGATCAGCGTTGCGGGGCCGCCTTGGGCGACCGCGACGACAGGCAACCCGCTGGCGGCGGCCTCGAGGATCACCTGACCGTAGGTGTCGGTGCCGCTGCAGAAGAGGAAGGCGTCGGCGCTGGCATAGGCGCGGGGCAGGTCCTCGCCGGAGAGCCAACCGAGGAAGGTCGCCCTCTCCCCCAGCCGCTCGCGCAGCTCGGCCTCCTCCGGGCCGCCGCCGGCCAGCAGCAGGTGCAGCCGCGGGTCACGGTCGTGAGCGCGGATGAAGCTCTCGGCGAGCAGGTCAACCCCCTTCTCGCGGGTCAGGCGGCCGGCGTAGAGAACCTTGATCTCGCCGGGGAAGGCGTCGCGGTCGGCCATGGCGGGATCGAAGCGATCGGTATCGACGCCGCGCTCCCAGCGGCCGACCCGGGCGGGGTCGGCGCCAAGGGCGATCACCGAGGCGTCGGCGGAGGGGCTCGGCGAGAGGACCGCGCCGGGGGCGCTGTAGAAGGCACCGAGGCCGGCCCGGGTCAGCGCCTCGAGCGTCTCGTCCTGGGTGCGCATCCCGGCATAGGTGGCGATCTCGGTGTGGTAGCTGGCAATCAGCGGCATGCCCGTGATCCGACTCATCAGCGTCGCCGCGATCCCCGCCGGGCCGGGGGCGGTGACGTGGACGAGGTCGTAGCAGCCGTCGGCGAGGACCTCGACCAGGTCCGGCAGCCCCGGCACGCCCAGCGTCATCCCCTCGTAGAAGGGAACCTCGAGCTCGGCGGCAGCCGGCAGGCGCCGATCGACGCCGGGATCGGTGCCGACGATGTCGACCTCGAAGCCAGGCGCCCCGCGCTCGCGGATCTGTTCGATCGTGTGGGTGACCCCGTGCATCGAGCCGATCCCGTCGGCGATCACCGCAACCCGCCTGCGCTCCCCCCGCCGGTCCCGCAGCTTCGCCTTCTCTGCGCCGAGAAAGGCAGTCGCAGGCGCGTAGGGCACGGCGGGAACCAGTGCCTCGAAGAGGCCATTGACGGCGGTCCCGAGATCCCCCTCGGAAACTGCTTTCGTCCCACCATCAACCGCTTCGCGCAGGCGGCGGTCGTGGATGCGCCGCGCCCGTCGGTAGAGGTCGGCGTGCGAGAACTCGTCCGACTGCAGATAGGCGATCATTTCCCGCCCGCGCAGATCGAGCCCGATCCCATTCAGCCAGGCTTCGAGCAAAGCAAGCGCGTCGTCAGGGCCAACATCAACTGCCACCTTCCCCCCGCGAGCGGCCCCCTCACGTATGACGCGCTCAACCATCTTCAGCACTACGCCCGGTTGGACGGGCGGGGGTCCCTCGCCGGACCCTCCCCGCTGTTGTCCGGCGAGGGACCCCCGCCCGTCCCCCAACACCAGAGCCCTAGTACCAAGAGCCATGGCCGCATGCGTCCACTTGGCCGCGCTGCCCTGCTCCCCATGCGCTTCGGCGTCGCCCCGCCGCAGATGCGCAAGAAACTCTTCCGGCGTCGCGGCCGCGGGCGCCTCGGTGAAGGTGCGGCCGATGTCGACGCCGGCATGGTCGTCGGAGCCGCCGATGCCGGTGCCGCCGTGGGTCTCGATGTAGACCACGGCGGGCATGTTCAGCTCGGCGGCCCGCGCGCCGTTGCGGACCTCCCAGATCGGGAAGAGCTCCGCCAGTCGCCGCCGGTGGCGCCGGGTCAGCGGCGCCGCGACGTCGAAGAACGGGTGCGCCAGGGCGCAGACGATCTCCCGCTCGTGAAGGTATGCGGCGCAGGCCTCGACGTCGCCGGAATGCGCCTGCAGCCACTCGTGGTCTCCGGGAGCGATCCCGTAGACGAGAACGTGCACCGCCTGGGGCTCGCCGGCGAAGCGGGCGGTCAGCTCCTCGGAGATGAAGCAGTCGGGACGATCGGCGAGCTCCAAGCAGCCGTCGATCGTGTCGTGATCGGTGATCGTGACGAAGCCCATCCCCCGCCGCTTCGCAAGCTCGTACACCTCCTGCGGCGGCGTCGCGCACTCCGGCAGGCCCAGCGAACGCTGAACCCCCAGCTTCGAGAGCTGCGAGGCGGTCGAGTGGCAATGCATGTCAACACGGGAAGTCATCGGTGCTCTCCCTATCTCGAATCCGTTTGTCCTCCACAGAGTTCGCGATCGGCCTCGCAGAGATGTGAAAAGGCAGAGAACCTAAAAACCGGCACCGGGCCGAGGCCCGATGCCGGTCTGAGGAGGTACTGCTGCTTCCCGTTAGAGGGAAGCGACTGCTTTTAGGCCTGCCTGTTTGACGACCTTGGGCAGCGGCGCGAAGTCGAGCGCGGCGCCGTATTTCTGGCCGATCGTGAGGCAGTAGTTGGCGAACTGCTGCAGGAACCCCTTCTGCTTCGCGTCATGGGGGATGATCGCGTAGGTGAAGGTGGAGATCGGGTAAGCGATCGTCGCCTTCTTCGGGGGGTTGGTGATGCTGACTGCGTTATCCGAGCCGAGCTTCGTCACGATCGAAGCGGCGCTCGAGATGTTGGGGATGTTCGGGAGCTCGTAGTTACCGGCGTTGTTCTGAATCGCGGCGGCGTGGACACCGGCGGCGATCAGGTAGTAGGCCGAGATGTAACCGATCGCACCCGGGGTTTTCGTCACCGTGGCGGTGACGCCCGCATTGCCTTTGGCACCGACCCCGGCTTTCCAGCCGACGGTGGTCGCGTACCCGACTTCGCTGCGCCAGGCAGGGCTGATTTTCGACAGGTAGTTGGTGAATGCGTAGGTGTCACCGGAACCGTCGGAGCGGAACACCGGCGTGATACTCAGGCCCGGCAGCTTCGCGCCTTGGTTGATCGCCTTGATTTTCGGGTCGTTCCACTTGGTGATCTTGCCGAAGTAGATGCCGGCGAGAACCTTGCCGGTCAGGTTCAGCTTCTTCACACCCGGGATGTTGAACCCGACACCGGTGGCCGAGAGGGCCCACGGCACCTGGACGCAGCCGTTGCAGGCAGCGGCCTGTTCCGGCGTCAGCGGCGCATCGGAAGCGCCGAAGTCGACGGTCCGGGCGGTGATCTGGGCGATGCCAGTGCCGGAGCCGACCGCCGAGTATTTGACTGGGATGCCTTCTTTGATTTCGAAGTTGCTGATCCAGTTCGCCATCAGCGGAGCGACCAGCGTCGAGCCGGCACCGGTGACTGCGGCAGAGGCTGCGGCCGCCGTCACCGAGGCCATGGCTCCTACCGACGCAAGTGCGGCGATCAGCAGTACAAGCAACCTATTGCGGAGCAATGCATTTTCCTTTCCCGTGGATTGACGGCGCAAGCCTTCCCGGATCGGTTCACAAAGGTGTGTCAATTCCGTGAATGACGGAAGTAACAATTGAGTTACAAGAACGTGACCCTTACTTCTTAGGCTGCGCCGGATGAGCGCCTCCGCCTCCGCTGCCGGCCGCGCGCCCGGCCATGGCGCCCGGGTCAGCGATCTGCGCAAGCGCGCCGACACGATCGGCGACCGCGCGCTGTTCGGGATCTGCCTCCTCGCCGCCCTGACCGCCGGGGCGATCATCGTCCTGGTCGGCTACCAGATCATCCACGGAGCCGTGCCGGCGATCTCCAAATACGGCCTCGGCTTCGTCACCTCTACGGAATGGCAGCCGAACTTCGGCGTCTTCGGTGCCGGCTCGCTGCTCTACGGGACCGCGGTCACCTCGGGGTTCGCGCTGCTCCTCGGGGCCCCTATCGCGATCGCGATCGGCCTCTTCCTGACCCTGCTGGCGCCGAAGGGCCTGGGCGCGGTGATCGGGCCGCTGGTCGAGCTGCTTGCGGCGATCCCCAGCGTCATCCTCGGCTTCTGGGGCTTACTGGTCCTGGCGCCCTTTGTGCAGGCGCACATCGAGCCCTCCCTGCACGGCACCTTCGGCTTCCTGCCGATCTTCGGCGCCCCAGAAACGACCGGCCTCAGTGTCTTCACCGCCAGCCTGATCCTGACGATCATGGTGATCCCGATCATCGCCTCGATCTCCCGCGACCTCTTCGGCTCGGTGCCGGCGGAGCTGCAGGACGGGGCCGCCGCGCTCGGCGCCACCCGCTGGGAGGTCGTCCGCGGGATCGTCCTCCCCACCACCTCCTCGGGCGCCGTCGCCGCCTGCATCCTCGGCCTCGGCCGCGCCCTCGGCGAGGCGATCGCCGTCTCCCAGGTGATCGGCGCCGGCTCGGAAATCCAGGCTTCGCTGTTCAAGACCGGCGATACCCTCGCCTCCCGCATCGCCCTGCAGTTCCCCGGCGCCCTGACGGAACTACACAAAGCCTCGCTCTTCTACTGCGGGGTGATCCTGCTGGTGATCGGGCTCGCCGCCAACCTGCTCGCCAGTTGGATCGGGCGCCGCTTCAGCTACGGCGGGGCGGTGCACTGATGAGCGGGCAGCTGATCCCGGACCCAACCGCACCGCTCACCCCGAGCGGCAACCTGCGGCGGCGGCGGATCGTCAGCCGGGCTGCCGAGGTCGCCGCCAGCGCGGCCGCCGTGGCCGCGATCGCCGTGCTCGTGATCGTGATCTGGACGGTCGTCGCCCGCGGCGCCAAAGCGATCGACCTCGACTTCATCTTCACCGGCTATCCGACCGGAGTCGGGCCGATGCTGCTGGGGACGATCGTGATCGCGCTGGTGGCGACGGCGATGGCGATGCCGCTCGGCGTCCTCATCGCCCTCTTCCTCACCGAGTACGCTGGCGCCAGGGGCACCCGCCTGCTCAAACTCACGCTTGACCTGCTGAACGGGCTGCCCTCGATCATCCTCGGCCTCTTCGTCTTCGCCCTGCTCGTTGACCACAAGCAGCAGTCGGCCTTCTCGGGCGCGCTGGCGCTGGCGATCATCGAGCTGCCGCTGATCGCCCGCGGCTCCCAGGAGGTCCTGCAGCTGGTGCCGAAGGGGTTGCGCGAAGCCTCCGACGCGCTCGGGGTCGCCCGCTGGCGCTCGGTCCTGACCGTGACCCTGCCGACCGCGATCGGCGGCATCGTCACCGCCACCGTGCTCGCCGTCGCCCGCGCCGCCGGCGAGACCGCGCCGCTGATCCTCACCACCTCGGTCTTCGACCCGAAAGCGTTCTCGGTCAACCCGTTCGAAGCGTTGCCGAACGTCCCCACCTGGATCTACAAACTCTCCGAAGAAGGCAACCCCGAAGGCTTCACGGAAGCCTGGGGGATGTCGCTCCTCCTCGTCTCCTTCATCCTCTTCGCGAGCCTCGGCGCCCGGGCGCTGCTGGCGCGCAGCAAACGAAAGTTGAGCTCATGACCAGCAGCGTCCCGTCCCGCGTCCGCGTCCAAGACAAAGCGCCGATCGCTTTCCTCGGCGGCGTCACCGCCACGGCAGCGATCCAGCCACTGGTCGCGCCGGAGCTGGTCTTCGACTCCCGCGGCGTCTCGATCTTCTATGGCGCCAAGCAGGCGCTGGCCGGTGTAGATCTTGGGATACGACGCGGCCAGATCACGGCCCTGATCGGGCCTTCCGGGTGCGGCAAGACGACCTTCCTGCGCAGCCTCAACCGGATGAACGACTCCGTCCCCAGCTTCCGGATCGAGGGCCAGATCCTCTACCACGGGCACGACCTCTACGGCTCGAGCGTCGACCGGGTCGAGGTGCGGCGGCGGATCGGCATGGTCTTCCAGAAACCGAACCCGTTCCCGAAGTCGATCTACGACAACGTCGCCTGGGCGCCCCGCAACCTCGGCCTGCGCCGCGGCCTCGACGAGCGGGTGGAGAGCGCGCTGCGCGGGGCCGCCCTCTGGGACGAGGTCAAGGACCGTCTCAAGGACAGCGCCCTCGGCCTCTCCGGCGGCCAGCAGCAGCGCCTCTGCATCGCCCGCGCGATCGCGATCGAGCCCGACGTCCTCCTCCTCGACGAGCCCGCCTCGGCCCTCGACCCAATCGCCACCGGCGCGATCGAGGACCTGATGCACAGCCTCAAAGGCCGCTTCACCATCGTCATCGTCACTCACAACATGCAGCAAGCGGCCCGCGTCGCCGACCGCACCGCCTTCTTCAGCCTCGAGACCGCCGGCCCCAAGCCCGTCGGCGCCCTGATCGAGGCCGACGAGACCACCAAGATCTTCAGCGAGCCCCGCGACCCCCGCACGAGGGATTACGTCAGCGGCCGCTTCGGGTGAGGCCGCCGCCCCTCCCCCGCCGCTCCGAGGTTTGGTGCCCTATAGGGGCCCTAAGTTCGGAGTGGCGACTCAGCGCTTGAGGATCTCGTCGCCCGAGACCTGGGTGAGGAGGGGCTTGCCGCATTGCCAGCAGAAGGTGGCGCCGGATGAGTGGGGGGCGCCGCAGCCGGCGCAGAGGCCGGCGGTGCCGGATTGCTCCATGCGGAGGATGCGTTCCACCTCGCCTAGTTCGGCGTCGGCGTCCTGGAGGGGGACGGCGCGTTTGACGATCACCTCGACGTCGATGCTGTTGCGGACGGTCATCTCGTAGACGAGGCCGCCGAGATCCCACTGGAGCTCGGCGACTTTGGCGACCAGCTGCTCGCGGCGGCGCTCGAGGTCGACGATGAACTCTTCGCCGTAGGCGGAGTTGAGGGCCGCCGGCGCGGAGCCGTTGCCGGCGGCCGCCGGCTGACTGATCGTCCGCGAAGGGGATGGGGTGCGGCGGATGCGGTCGACGAGCCTCATTCGAAGAAGGTCCCTTCAAACTTGCCGTTGCTGCCGCAGCCGGCGACGCTGGGATCGCATTCGCCGCCGATTTTCTGCTCGGGCGGGGCGATCTTGACGCCGGCGGCCGGTTCGTAGACTTCTTCGACCGCCTTCGTGGTGCCGCTGCTGCCGGTCTCGAGCTTCTTCTTTGCTTTTTTCTGCGTCGCCGAATTCGGCTTGCCGGCGCCCGCAGCGCTGCTGCTGCTGGCCTTGGCTTTCCCTTCGCCCGCACTCGCGGTGGAAGCGACTTCGCCGCCACCACCGCCGACCGTGATCACCTGGGGCGCCGGGGCGGCCGCATCGGTCGAGCCGCCGTCGCCAGAGCGACCGATCAGGACGCCGACCCCGATCGCCAGGATCAGGGTCGCGACTCCGGCGACCAGGGAGGCGTTGGCTGACATGAACGGGCGGCGGTCGGGAGCGGGCGCAACCGCGGCCGAAGCCACGGCCTCGGCCGGTGCCGGCTGCTTCGCCGACTCCATGAAGACCACCGCGTCCATGAATGGCAGGCGGGGATCGCCGCGCCGGTGTCCGCAGGCCAAGCAGTAACGCTGGTCGGGAGCAAGGGAAGCGCCGCAGGAGGGGCAGTTGTCGCCGCTGCCGGCAATCGGGGTGCGCACGGGGCCATTCTCTGGATGCGAGCCCACTTCAATGTTGAAGAGTTGTGAAAACGGTGTGGCAACGGGAGCGGTACAAAATCTTCACAACTGTGCGGTGACCAGGCCAGAGAATCAGCCGCACACGTGACCGGTAAGAACTGTTCGGAGTGCGGGGCCGCGCGAGCACCCGATCAGCGTTACTGCCTTCAGTGCGGGGCGCGGCTGGGCTCGCTGCCCGCGGCGATCGCCCTCCAGATCCAGCGCCTGCGCACCTTCGCCACCGGCCGCATCCCGGTGATCAATGCTTCGGCGAGGCGAGACCCCAAGGCTCCCCAAAGCGACGGGTCTGCGGCGAAGAAAACCGAAGGCTGGCCGTTCGCCCGCTCCGACTTCATGCCCTCCCCGCGCGCCGCGGCGGCTGCGGTGATCGGGATGCTGGCGCTCGGCGTCGCCCTCGGCTCGGCGACCAACGAGCTTGCCCAGAGCGCCGGGCTGACCACGATCCTCTTCGAAGAACCGACTCCGCCGCCCGCCGAAGAAGAAGAAACCGCAGCGGAACCGGCTGCAGCCGAACCCGAAGCCGAAGCGTCCGAAGCGGCGCCGGAAACGATCGCCGCACCTCCACCGAGCATCCCCGCCGAAGTCCCGGTGGTCGAAGAACCGCTGCCAAGCGAACCGGAACCCGAAGTCCCCGTCATCGAAGAAGAAGTCCCGACGGGACTGCCGGAAGTGAGACACGTCTTCCTGATCGTGCTCGGCGAGGGTGGCTACGAAGAAACCTTCGGCGAAGCCTCGACCTCTACCTATTTGAAGGAAGATCTGCCGGCCCAAGGCGAGCTGCTGACGAACTACTTCGCGGTGACGAAAGGGGAGCTGGCGAACCAGATCGCCCTCCTCAGCGGCCAGGGACCCACCCCCGAAACCGCGACCGACTGTCCCACCTATGGCAACGTCGCCCCCGGGGCAGAATTGATCGAAGGCCAGGTCGAAGGCAACGGCTGCGTCTACCCGGCGACTACGGAGACGCTGCCAGCGCAACTGGACGGAAAGAAACTCAGCTGGCGCGCTTACGTTGACCGGGACGAAGCCGCTGAAGAAGCGCCCCCCGCCGGCACCGTGCCGCCCGGCTGCTTCGCTGATTCCCGCAACCCCTTCGCTTACTTCCACGCGATCGTCGATGCCGGCGAATGCGGCGAAGGCGACCCTGGCTTGGCGCATCTAGCGAAAGATCTGGCCCTGAAGCCGCAGAAGTTCCCGTCCCTCGCGTACATCTCCCCGATCCCGCCGACGCCAGAGAACCCGGCCGCCGCCGAAGAAGAGCTGAAGACGATCGTCTCCTCGATCCAGAGCTCCTTCGCCTACAAAGACGGCGGCCTGATCGCGATCACCTCCGCGCAGGCACCACAGGAAGGCGAACATGCCGACAGCAGCTCCTGCTGCATCACCCCCGCCTACCCAAACCTGCCGCCGCAGCCGGAAGCCGAAGAACCCGCTGCCGGGCCGGTCAGGCCCACCGGGGGCGGCGGCCGCGTCGGCGCCCTCCTGCTCTCCCCCTTTGTCGAAGCCGGGACGACGAGCGAAACGTACTTCAACCACTTCTCGCTACTGGCGACGGTCGAGGAACTGTTCGGCCTCGAAAGGATCGGCTACGCCGCCGAACCGGCGATCACCGGCTTCGACGAATCGATCTTCAACGCCGGCAGTTAGGGTCGCGTCGCTGAACGAACCATGGACGACCGCCCGAACCTAGCCCGCCGTGCCGCCGCCGAGGCGATCGGGGTCTTTGCCCTCGTCTTCGCCGGCTGCGGCGCGATCGTCACCGAGGCCACGGATCCCGGCTCGCTGGGAAACATCGGCATCGCCCTCGTCTTCGGCCTGGTGATCATGGTGATGGTCTATGCGACCGGCCACCTCTCCGGAGCGCACTTGAATCCCGCGGTCACGGTGGCCTTCGCCCTGACCCGCCACTTCCCCCGAACGGAGGCCGCCGTCTACGTCGCCGCCCAAGCCGCCGGCGCGATCATCGCCGCTGCCCTGCTCGCCGCCGTCTGGCCGAGCCAGCCGGCAGACCTCGGGACCACGCTCCCCTCGGTCGGGGTCGGCAGCGCCTTCGTCTACGAGGCGGTGATGACCGCCTTCCTGATGTTCGTGATCATGGCCGTGGCCACCGACACCCGCGCGGTCGGCGCGGCGGCGGCGATCGCGATCGGCGGCACCGTCGGCCTCGACGCCCTGTTCGGCGGCCCGATCACCGGTGCCTCGATGAACCCCGCCCGCTCGCTCGGGCCCGCCCTCGTCTCCGGCGAGCTCCACGACCTCTGGCTCTACCTCGTCGCTCCGCCTCTCGGCGCCGCTCTGGGCGCGCTTGCCTACCAGCTCGTTCGCGGCGAGCATCCCGGTCAACCGTCGGGAGCGAAGGCTTAATGGCGCGGGCGCTCTTCGTCTGTCTCCACAACGCCGGGCGCTCGCAGATGAGCGAGGCGCTGTTCCGACGCGCCGCCGAGGGACGCCACCAAGCCCGCTCGGCCGGGACCACTCCTGCTGACAAGGTTCACCCCGAGGTCGTCGAGGTGATGGCCGAGGAGGGGATCGACCTCAGCGAGAGCAGGCCGCGGAAGCTCGAGCGCGGGGACGCGGAATGGGCTGACGTGGTCGTAACCATGGGCTGCGGCGACGAATGCCCCTACATCCCCGGCAAGCGCTACGTCGACTGGGACCTCACCGACCCTAAGGGCCAGCCTGTCGAGGCGGTGCGGGAGACGCGGGATGAGATCGACCGCCGCGTCCGGGCATTGGTCGCCGAGCTCGACGCAGGGCGCAGCTAAGCCGCGACGCGCTCGGGTGAGGAGCCGTTGGTGCTGCCGTTGAGGAGGTCGAGGATGACGCCCTCGCGGAGGCCGCCCTTGCCGATCTGCAGGGGCTGGCCGAGGAGGTCGGAGACCTTCTCGAGCAGGAGGACGCCGGTCGGGAGGATGCGGACCCGGGTCGGGTCGAGCTCGAAGCGGCGGCCGACGTCGACAGCGGGGTCGCTGGAGAGGACGCGGATGCCGCGCTCCAGCGTCTCGTACTCGAGCACCGCGCCGACCAGGCGGCGCAGCGAGGTGGCGGAGCCACCGACAGCCACCGCCTGGGCAGGCTGCTCGAACTCGACGCCCTCGAAGATGTCGTCGATGCGGTCGCGGATGCGGCGGATTTCCGCCGCCGAGGGCGGGTCGGAGGAGATCAGCTCCTCGGCCAGGTTGCCGGAGCCGACCGGCCAGGAACGGACGCTCTGCACGCCGTCGGTGACGGTGCCGAGGATCACCTCGGTCGAGCCACCGCCGATGTCGACGACGCCGACCAGCCCCTCGGAGGGGTGCCCGAGCGTCTTCGTCGCGCCGATGAACGAGAGCCGCCCCTCCTCCTCCTCGGGCAGGATCTCGATCGGGATCCCGGCCGCCTCGCCGACCGCATCGGCCACGGCCTCGCCGTTGGTCGCGTCGCGCACCGCCGCGGTCGCCACCGCCCGGAACTCCTTCGCCCCGAGCTCCTGGGCCAGCCGCACCTGGGTGCCGACCACCTCGGCGACTTCCTCGATTTTCTCCGCCTTGATCGCCCCCTTCTTGTCAACCGCCTTGCCGATCCGGGTGTAGGCGCGCTGCTCCATCGCCTTCTTCAATTGCCCGTCAACGGGCTCGGCGACGAGCAGGCGCGTCGTGTTACTGCCGATGTCAATGGCGGCGCAGAGGGTCACGGGTATCCCCCGCATCTTCCCAGCCGCGCCGGATCTCAACCGCTAAGAAGGGTGCGACGCGTCCTCGAACTCGCGGAACAGCCCCGTCACCACGAAGGCGACCTGCTCGCCGATGTCGACGGCGTTGTCTGCGGTCCGCTCCAGCGCCCGCGCCGCCAGCAGCATCGTCATCGCCCACTCGCGCCGGTCGGCGTCGTCGCCGATCTCCAGCGCCAGCCGGAAGCAATCGCGGTTGAGGTCGTCGACGACGTCATCCAGGCGGACGAGATCCTGCGCCATCTCGACGTCGCGCTCTTCGAAGGCCCGCTTCGCCTGCGTGATCAGTGCCTTCGTGTGGCGCCCCATCTTCAGGATCAGTTCCACCATCGCCCGGTCGGCCGGTGGCTCGTTGCCGGAGATCGGGATCACCTTGCAGACGTTCACGCACTGGTCGCCCATCCGCTCGATGTTCTTCAGCACGTGTAGTAACGAGGAGATCAGGCGGAGATCGGTCGCGACCGGCGACTGCGTCGCCAGCAGGGTGATCAGTGCTTGGTGCACCTCGAGGTAGCGGCCGTCGATGCGGTCGTCATCGGCGACGACCAGCTGCGCCAGCTCGACGTCCTGGTGCTCGACCGCTTCCAGGGTCCGCCCGAGGGCGATGTTGACGAGGTCGAGGCCGCCGAGCGCGCTCGCCTCCAGGTTGGCCAGTTCCTCCAGGTATTCCGCGCGCGCTACTTCGGGCATCGTCTACCCCTCCCGGAGGGTCGGATGCATGGCGAGGTGCTCCTGGGGGCGTGCCTGGCCGAGCAGGTCAAGGACGCAGGACGCAGCCTTTGCTGGTGGCAAAGGCAAGTCCGAGGACGCAGAGATGCGAAGTGCCAGGCGCGTCATCCAGGTGTGCCTCGTCATGTGTCCGACCCTCCTAGCCGAAGCGACCGCTGACGTAGTCCTCGGTCTCTTTCTTGCTCGGGTTGGTGAAGAGCTCGGTGGTCGGCCCCATCTCGACCAGGTGCCCGGGTTTGCCGGTCTCGTCGAGGTTGAAGAAGGCGGTGACGTCACTGGCCCGCGAGGCCTGCTGCATGTTGTGAGTGACGATGGCGATCGTGTAGCGGCTCTTCAGCTCGCCGATCAGATCCTCGATCGCCAGCGTCGCCACCGGGTCGAGCGCCGAGCAGGGCTCGTCCATCAGCAGGACCTCCGGCTCGACCGCGATCGCCCGGGCGATGCAGAGCCGCTGCTGCTGACCGCCGGAGAGGCCGCCCCCCGGCTTGTCGAGCCGATCCTTGACCTCGTCCCAGAGGTGGGCGCCGCGCAGGCTGCGCTCGACCACGCGGTCCTTCTCCGCCTTGCTCACCTTCGTCGCGTTGAGGTTGAGGCCGGCGGCGACGTTGTCGTAGATCGACATCGTCGGGAACGGGTTCGGCTGCTGGAAGACCATCCCGATCAGCCGCCGCACAGCGACAGGGTCGACCCCCGAGCCGTAGATGTCCTCGCCGTCGAGGGCGACCTGGCCCTCGATCCGCGCGCCCGGAGTCAGCTCGTGCATGCGGTTGAGCGAGCGCAGGAAGGTCGTCTTGCCGCAGCCGGAGGAGCCGATCAGCGCCGTCACCTTGTTTGGCTCGACCGTCATCGTCACCTCTTCGACCGCGTGGAAATCGCCGTAGAAGAGGTTGACGCCGCGGGTCTCGATCGTCTTCGCCGGGCGCCCGGCGGCTCTGGTCACCGGCTCGGTGGAGGTGGCGCCGGCGGGGCGCGAGTCGGCCATCTCCGCTCGCTTCTCCTCCGGCTCGCTGCGTTTAGTCGCGGCTCCCAGCATCGATCTCAGCTTCCTTCCTTCCACTCTCAGCGGATCTCGGTCCTGTACCGCCGGTAGACGAGCCGGGCGGCGACGTTGAGGATCATCACGATCGCGATCAGGGTCAGGGCGGCGGCCCAGGCCTTGTCGTATGCAGCCTGTTTCATCACCCCGGGCGATCGGTACTCGTTGTAGGCGTAGACGGCCAGGTTCTGCATGCGGCCGTCGAAGGGGTCGGTGTTCATCGAGTCGACGACGCCAGTCGTCACCAGCAGCGGCGCCGTCTCGCCGACGATCCGGGCGATCGCGATCATCACCCCGGTGACGAGGCCAGCGAAAGCGGTCGGCAGGACAACCTTGGTGATCGTCTTCCACTTCGGCGTTCCCAGCGCGTAGGAGGCCTCGCGCAGGTGGTTGGGGACGATCTTCAGGACCTCCTCGGCCGAGCGGATGACGATCGGGATCATCAGCAGCGAGAGCGCCACCGAGCCCATCACGCCAAGCCGGATCCCCGGCCCCAGGAAGATCTCGAAGAGCGCGTAGGCGAAGAGGCCGGCGACGATCGAGGGGATCCCGGTCATCACGTCGACGAAGAAGGTCAGGGCCCGGCGCAGGCGCCCGGTCCCATACTCGTTCAGGTAGATCGCGGCCATGATCCCGATCGGGACCGAGATCACCGCGGCGACGCCGGTGATGATCAGCGTCCCCATGATCGCGTGGGCGGCACCGCCGCCGCCGACCACGCCGCGCGCATCGGAGGTGAAGAATTCGGCGCTGAGGCCAGGGATGCCGCGCTTGGCGACCTCGAAGACGAGCGAGAAGAGCGGGATCATCGCCAGCGCGAAGGCGCCGGCGATCAGGGCCGTCATCACGATGTTGACGCTGCGGCGACGCCAGCCGAGGCCGCTGGCAAGCAGCCGTGAGGGCTGGTTCTGAGGGAGGGTCTGGACCGAGCTCTCCACGGCTATTCCCCCTGCTGGCGGGCGATGATCCACCGCGCCCCCATGTTGGTGACAAGGGTGATCGCGAAGAGGACTAGGCCGGTGGCGATCAGGGCGTTGATCGCCAGCCCGCTCGACTCGGGGAAGTCGAGGGCGATGTTGGCGGCGATCGTCGAGGGGTTGGCCTGGCTGATCAGGTTGAAGGTGACGGCGCCGGAGACCGAGAGGATGATCGTCACCGCCATCGTCTCCCCCAGCGCCCGGCCGAGCCCGAGCATGGCGCCGCTGATCACCGAGGAGCGACCGAACGGGAGGACGGTCATCCGGATCATCTCCCAGCGGGTGGCGCCGAGCGCCTGCGCGCCTTCCTGCAGTCGCCGCGGCGACTGCGCGAAAGCCTCGCGGGCGACCGCGGAGACGATCGGCAGGATCATCACCGCGAGGACGAGGCCGGCGACCAGCATCGTCCGCCCGGTGACCGAGGCGGGCCCTTGGAAAATCGGGATGAAGCCGAGCTTCGCTTCCAGCCACTTCATGACCGGCACCATCTTCGGGCCGAGGACGAAGATGCCCCAGAGGCCGTAGATGATGCTCGGGATCGCCGCCAGCAAGTCGACCAGGTAACCGAGCGTCAGGGCGATCCGCGGCGGCGCCACATGGGTGATGAAGAGCGCCGCGGCAACTGCGAGCGGGACCGCGATCAGCGCCGCGAGCGTCGCTGCCAGGACCGTGCCGAAGGCGAGCGGAGCGACGTAGTCGAGGAAGGTCTTACCTTCCGGCAGGTCCGCCGCGCTGGCGGTGAGGGCCGGGTAGCCCTCGGAGAGGAGGAAGATCGCGACCCCGGCCAGCAGGATCAGGATCGTCACCGCGGCGAGGACCGCGGTGCGCGAGAAGACACGATCGCCGAGGCGGCGGCGCCCTCCGGACGCCGCCGCCAGCAACTGGCCCGCGTTGGTCGTGGTATCGACCGAGGCCACGTCCCTCCTAGCCCGCTTCGATCGCTTCGACCGCGGGCATTACCTTCTTCGTCAGCGCCGGGGAGAGCGGAGCCGAGCCGGCCTGTTCGGCGGCCAGTTCCTGACCTTCCGGGCCGACCACGTATTCGGCATAGGCCTTTACGGCTTCGGCTTCAGAGGCCGAGCCGTATTTCGTGCACGCGATCAGGTACGAGGTGAGGACGATCGGGTAGGTCCCCTCGCTTTCCGTCTTGCGGTCGAGTTGGTAGGCCAGCGTGTACTTGCCGGGGCTCAGTTCCTTGTCGAGCGGAGACTCCTCCAGCACCTTGGCCGCGGCCTCCGGGGTCGGTTCGGCCCATTCGCTGCCGACCTTGACCTGGGCGGAGCTGAGTTCGCCGGCCTGGCTGGCGTCGGCGTAACCGATCGTGCCTTCGCCGGCGCTGACCGCTTCGACCACACCGGAAGTGCCGGATGCGGCTTCGCCGCCCTTGACCGGCCAGTCGCCACTGACTTCGAACTTCCAGACGCTCGGCACGACCTCGGAGAGGTATTCGGTGAAGTTCTCCGTCGTGCCCGACTCGTCGGAGCGGTTGACCGGGGTGATCCGGGTGTCCGGCAGTTCGACGCCCTGGTTGTCCTTGGCGATCGCCGGGTCGTTCCAGCTGGTGATTTCCTGGGCGAAGATCTTCGCCAAGGTCTCCGGGCTGAGTTTCAGTTCTTCGACGCCCGGCAGGTTGTAGATGATCGCGATCGGCGAGATGTAGTTCGGGACCTCGATCAGCTCGCCGGGGGCGCAGCGCTTTTCGGCCTTTTCCAGTTCGCCTTCTTCGCTCGAGAGCGCCGCGTCACTGCCCGCGTAGGCGACCCCGCCGGAGAGGAACTGTTCGCGACCGCCGCCCGACCCGACCGGGTCGTAGGAGATCGTCGCGCCGGAGTTGGCGTTCTCGAATTCGGCGATCCAGGCTTCCTGCGCCGCCTGCTGCGCGGTCGAGCCGGCACCGGCGATTTCGCCGCTGACTTCGGCGCCGCCAGATGAGGAACCGCCGTCGCTGGTTTCATCGCTGCTGCTGGACCCGCACGCGGCAACGCCGAGGGCGAGGGCCACGGCAAAAGCGATCACCACAAGCCATCTAGAGCTGGACATCAGACTCCCTTTTATTTTCGTTCGACATAGCTGAGGCGGAGGCTCCCAGCGGTCGAGTCCCAGCTTGTTACTGCTGTGTGGCGGAGATGTAAAAAGGATGTAAAAGGGCAGCGGGGCGGGGCTTCTTCACCCATCTGGCGAGTAGCGGTAGCCGATCCCATTGTGGGTGTGGATCAGGCTGCGGCCGGGCAGCGCCTCCCCCAGCTTTGCTCGCAATCGGCTGACGTAGACGTCGACCGAGCGGTCGTCGTCGCGTGGCTCGCCACCCCAGACCTGGGCGAAGAGCTCCTCACGGGTCATGATCCGCTGCGGGTGCTTGGAGAGGCTGACCAGCAGCTGCAGCTCGCGGACGGTGAGGCTGAGCGGGCGCCCGTCGACGAGCGCGGCGTGCTCCTCTGGCCTGATCTCCAGCCGTCCCATGCCCGCCGAGCATGGCCGGCAAAGCCTGAGGGTCGGTTACCCCGCGGTGAAGGTCTTGTGAACGATCTGTGAAGAGGAGTCCGGCTGCGGACCTGCGTCGCGCTGCGGCTCGACCTCTGCCGGCTCGACTGCAGCCGGCCGCAGCTCCTCCTCGACGATCCCGGCGGGTTCGGGCTCGAAGCGGTAGCCGATCCCGAAGTGCGTGTGGATGTAGGCCCAGCTCGGTGAGCGCTTCTCCAGCTTTTGGCGCAGCTTGCGAACGAAGACGTCGACCGAGCGGTCGCCGTGGGCCATCGCGTATCCCCAGACCCGCTGGTAGATCTTCTCCCGCTCGAGCACCTGGCTGCGCTCCTCGGCGAGCAGGTACAGGAGCTCGAACTCGCGCCGGGTCAGCTCCAGCGGCTCTTTGCCGACGAAGGCCTGGAAACGGTCGGGCCGGATCTCCAGCTCGCCGGCGGTCAGTGGCGCGCTTTCGACCTCGCGGCGGCCGCGGGTGTGGCGGCGGGCGACGGCTTCGATCCGCGCCATCGCCTCCTCGGGGTGACTGGGCTTGGTCATCCAGTCGTCGACGCCGAGCCGCAGGCCGCGGACCCGCTGGGCGACCGTCGAGCGGCCGGTGCAGACGACGAGGCCGAGCTCGGGCAGCATCGAGGCGACGCGGTCGAGGTAGGACCAGGCTTCATCGCCCAGCAGGGCCGGGTCGATCAGCAGGGCGTTCAGCTTCATCGCGACGAGGTCGCGCGGCGGCACGGGCCCGCTGCTGTGGCTGAGGCTCCAGCCCGCGACTTCGGCACGCTTGGCAAGGACGGTGACGAAGCCGCTGTCGGTGTCGATCACGGCGATGCGGATAGACACAGTGTATGCACCCGGAAGGCGCGAACCGCCTGCGTTCACAGCCTTTTCACAAGTCCCCCGGGGCGCACCCCGAATTTGCGGGAACGCCGACCGGTCTGGAACCCAGTGCGGAGTCGAGCACCGCAGGGGCGTCGAGCTCCGCGCTCGTTTACTTGACTAGAAGGTCGCCGGCCGCAGGCCGGTGGCGATGATCAGCAGGACGGCAACGCCAACCGCGTAGCGGTAGAGGACGAAGGGGCGGTAGCTGGTCGTCCGCAGGAGGCGCAGGAGGAAGGAGATCGCCCAGTAGCCGGAGACGGCGGCGGCGATCGTCCCCACCACCATCGGCCCGGCGACCCCGCTCGGCAGGCCTTCGTGGGCGGCGCTGGCAGCTTTGTAGAGGGTGGCGCCGGCGACCGCGGGGATCAGCAGGAGGAAGGAAAAGCGGGCGGCGGCGTCACGGTCGAGACCGAGCCAGCGGCCGGCGGTGATCGTGATTCCCGAGCGCGAGGTCCCCGGCGCCAGCGCCAGCACCTGGGCGAGGCCGACGATCCAGCCGTCGCGGAGGTTGGCGTCGTCGAGGTTGCGGCGCTCCGGCATCCGGTCCGCGTAGCCGAGCAGGGCGGCAAAGATGATCAGCTGGATCGCGATCATCCAGGGCTCACCGAGGTGCTCGTCGATGAAGCTCGAGCCGAGGCCGCCGGCGATCACCGCCGGGATCGTCCCGATCGCGATCGTCACCGCCAGCCGCTGCTCCTGGGTCTTGATTGCCCGCTGCCGCAGCGCCTCCCAGAAGCCGCGCAGCAGCATCACCACCTCGACCCGGAAGTAGGCGACGGCGGCGACCAGGGTGCCGGCATGCAACGCCACGTCGAAGGTCTTGTTGAAGGCCTCGTTTTCCTGCAGGAACGTGTAGTTCTGCAGCCACGGCACCAGGATCAGGTGGCCGGAGGAGGAGATCGGCAGGAACTCGGTCAGGCCCTGGACCACCCCCAGCAGGAGCGCCTCGAGGTTCGACATCGGCGCGCATCCTATGCCGGAACGCCGACGCCCCTCCGTCCGCTAGATTTCCGGGCCGTGAAGCGCACCGCCGCACTCGTCGCCTCGATCGGGGGCCTGATCTCCCTGATGCTGGTCATGGCCCCCGCCGCCTTTGCCGAGGAGGGCGTCGGCCTCGCAGGCCCGACCACTGACAAGACGGTGACCTTCTTCTGCTTCGGCGTCATCTTCTTCTTCGCCGCCCTGGTGATCGTCCTCTCGCTGATCCAGAACAAGCTGGAGAAGCGCAAGGATCAGCGCCGCGCCGACCTGGCGCGCTTTAACTAGCGCCGACGCGCTGCGTCAACTCGGCCTCGACCTCGAAGCCGACCACCTCGATCGGATCCAAGCCGGAAGCGGACACAGCAGCGTCGAAGATCTCACGTGCTTTTGCGGCCGCCTCGTCGAAGGAGCGACCGATTGCGGTGAACGTCACTTCAAGCCATCCATTTGCCAAATCGGCTCCAACAGCAGCGCCAGCCTCGGGGTGGGTTTCCTCGAAGCCATCGAAAAGAGCAAACAAGTTCTCATCTGCCACGTCCCGGGCACCAAGCCCTTTAATCGCAGCCGTGAATACGAATTCCATCAGCGCCCCTTCCATTTGAATCCATATCGTCTCATCCGAGACAATGAGTTACGGAGAGCTCGCCAGTCGCTGTGCGTGGTGTGCACAAGCACCTGGTAGCGCCCGCTTGGATCGAAAAGGAGATAGCCCTTCTTCGTCTTCTTGACGCGCCACCCCTGCTTCTTAGCAGCCTTGATCAGCTCCCAAACTTCCTTCTGCGGGTTCCCCATGCGGGGCTAAGCCCTGGGCAGGAAGCTTCTCTCCCCCTTACATCGAAATCAGGACAAGCGAAAACCCGTAAGTAGCCGTTTCTCGGCTTCGCCTTCCACCTTGGCGACGACTTCCACCTTGCCCTCCAGCGGAGTGCCGCGGATCTTGGTGGCGAGGAGGTCGTCGACCTGGAAGATACCGGCGGAGTTGTTGAGCTGGATCTCGATCTTGATCGGGCGGTCATCGCCGGAATCGATGGTGACCTCGTCGATCGCGGCGGCCGAGATCGAGTGGATGCCCTCGTGGCCTTTCTCCATCGGGATCCGGGTGCGGCCCTGGGCCATGTCGAGGGCATCGGCGACGCGGACGACCCCGGCCTCCAACGTGTAGGGCTCGCCGCGGCGGCGGTGGCCGATGATCGCGTGGAGGATCTCCGAGGCGACGACGGTCCGCTCCGGCTGGCGGTAGGCGTCGGCGAGCAGGCGGTCGAGGGCGCCGTTGGCGAGGAAGAGCGAGTAGGCCTCGTGGTCGGCGCGGTGGATCGACATGCCGACGTCGTGCAGCAGGGCGCCGCCGGCGACGACCACCTCGGCGTCGCGGTCGCGCATCCCGTGGTCGGCGACCATCGCCGGCTCGACCCCCGCCCGCACCAGCAGCCGCAGCAGCCGCAGGGCGATGTTGAGGACGATCTGCATGTGGACCCAGGAGTGGTCCGACATCCCCAGGCGCTCGGACTGGACCTGGGTCATGTACCACCAGGACCGCACCTGCTCGTCCGAGTTGACCGCCTCGAGGAAGCTCTCGAGCTTGCGGTTGCCGCGGGTCGGCGCCCGTACCCGCGCCTCGGCGACCGCCTCATTGGGCGGCTTGCGCTTAGGGCCCTCGGGGTCCGGCGCCGGAACTTTCTCCTCGCTCATGGCCGGGATCGTAGAACCGACCTCGGCGTTCGTCCTTTTTCGCCCACTGGGCTAGAAAGGACGAACGCCGCCGGTTTTAGCCGCAGACGGGCCAGGGGCTCGAGCCGGAGGCCTCGTAGAGGAGCGCGGCGCGGTAGTCCTGCTCGGCCTCGGGCGCGGCGGCGGGATCGCCGCTGCCGCCCATCGATTCCCAGGTTCCGTAGTCGAACTGGTATTTCCCGCGGTAGGTGCCGCCGGAGGAGACGGCGGTCGGGTCGCCGCCCGACTCGCAGGAGGCGATCGCTTCCAGGGTCGAGATCGAGACGCCGCCGGGCAACTCGGCGAACTGTTCTTCGCGTTCACGCTCGCGCCTGCGGGCCGCCGCGCGTTCGTCGGCGCGAATGTCGGCGGCAATCGTGTCGACGAGCCGCTGGAAGCGGACGGCCGGCCGCTGCAGCGCCGGGATCGGCACTACCTGCGCCTGCCCGACCTTCGGGCCCGCCTCCGACCCGCTCCCTCCCGCCGCCAGCGCGGCGGCCGGGAAGGCGAGCAGTATGAGCAAGATCCAAATGAAGTATTTGCGTTTTGTGAGCAAGCGCGAAACCGTGAGGGTTTGCGGCACTTCCATGTGTGGCGGGCATCACAGAGGCGATTTCACTTGCGACAAGCTGCACAAGCTCAGGCACGGATCGCCCTCCCTTGGCAGTGACTTGGTCGCCATCTTGCGGCTGGAGTCAGCCGCAGACCCGCGCTCAGACCGCTTTTGCGATCAGCAGGCGCAGGTCCGGAAGGGTCCGGAACGACTTCACGTCGGCCTTGCCGTAGCCGGTCTCGCCCAGCCAGCGGGAGACCTCCTCGACGGTGTAGGTGTCGGCGCCGGAGGTGAGGTGGAAGAAGAGGCCGAGGATCGAGGCGGTGTTGGCCCGCTCGCCGGCGGGGCGGTCGTAGAGGTCGAGGACGGCGAAGGGCGCGCCCGGCCGCAGCACCGCGCGGATGCGGGCGAAGAGCGTGCGCATCTGCTCGGGCGAGAGGTGGTGGATGATGTTGAAGCAGAGGGCGCCGTCGTAGTGGCCGTCGTAGTCGACCTCGAACATGTCGCCGACGAGGTGGCGGACGCGGTCGCTCATCCCGTTTTCGGCGACGATCTTCTCCCCCACCGCGGCGCTGCCCGGCAGGTCGACGATCGTCGCCCGCAGCCCCTCGTGCCGCCGGCAAAGAGCCATCGAGTACTCGCCGTGGGCGCCGGCGACGTCGAGGATCGAGTGCGCCCCTTTGGCCAGCGGCAGCGCCTTCGCCACTTCGGCGCTGGAGAGTCGCGCCAGCTGGTACTGGCCGCGGATGTAGGACTGCCAGTAAGGGTCGTCGGCCTCTTTGCCGTGCAGCTCGGCATGGGTGCCGTCGCGGACCAGGTCCTCCAGGCGCGCGTACCAGTCCCAGTATTCGGCGGTGTCGGCGAGGAAGTCGCCGAGGTAGGTGTCCGAGCGCGGGTCGAGCCAGGGCCGCCCGCTCTTGGTCATCTCGTAGCGGCCGTCGGGATTCTGCCGCACGTGCCCGAGGGTCGCGATCACGTCGAGCAGCCGCGCCGTCCCCGCCGCCTGCAGCCCCAAATGCTCGGCCAGCTCGCCCGGCTCGCGCGGCCCCTCGGCCAGCGCCGCCAGGATCCCGGTCCGCTGCGCCACCTGCAGGCAGCGCGCCACCGGCATCGCGAACATCGCCTCGCCGATCGGCGTCGGCAGTTTGTTCAGCAGCAGCCCGAGGCGCTCGACGGGCCCGTCAGGAACGGCAGCAATCCGCATCGCCGCCAGCCTATCCGCGATCATCGACGGATGGGAGAGGCGCCGACTTCACGACTGCTGCTCGCCTGCCCGGACCAGCCGGGGCTGATCGCCCGCGTCAGCGGCTTCCTCGCCGAGTCGGGCCTCAACATCGTCGACGTCGACCAGCACTCGAGCGCCGAGGGGCGCTTCTTCATGCGAATGGTCTTCGACCGGGTCCCGGAGGCCGAGCGCGAGGCGCTGGAGATGCGCTTCGCTCGCGAGATCGGCGAGCCGTTCGGCATGGACTACGGGTTCCACGAGACCAGCCGGACTAGGCGGGTCGCGGTGATGGTCAGCCGCGAGGACCACTGTCTCTCCGACCTGCTCTGGCGCTGGCGCAACGGCGACCTCGGCGGCGAGATCGTCAGCGTCATCTCCAACCACCCCGACCACCGCGGCCAGGTCGAGGCGGTCGGCCTACCCTTCCACCAGATCTCAGTCGAGCCGGCGACGAAGGCAGAGGCCGAGCGGCAGATCCTCGAGCTGATCGACGGCGTCGACCTGCTGGTCCTCGCCCGCTACATGCAGATCCTCTCCGAGGACTTCCTCCGCAGCCTCGGCGTCCCGGCGATCAACATCCATCACAGCTTCCTGCCCGCCTTCGTCGGCGCCGACCCCTACCACCGCGCCTACGAGCGCGGGGTGAAGCTGATCGGCGCCACCGCCCACTACGTCACCGCCGAGCTCGACGCCGGCCCGATCATCGCCCAGGACGTCGAGCCGGTCGACCACCGCGACGAGGTCGCCGACATGATCCGGATCGGCCGCGACATCGAGCGCCTGGTTCTGGCCCACGCGGTGATGGCCCACCTCGACGATCGCGTATTACTCGACGGGGACCGTACGATCGTCTTCTAGCGATGACCGCGCTGCCTCCAGGCTCGAAGGCCCCGGCGCCCCTCCAGGCCGCCCGCTACGTGCGCGATCCGCTCGGCTTTCTCGCCGGCAACCGGGAGCGCTACGGGGACATCTTCACCGTCCGCTTCCCCTTCTTCGGCCGGATCTTCTACGTCGCCTCACCCGCGCTGGTCAAAGCGGTTTTCACCGGCTCGCCGGCCGTCTTCCACGCTGGCGAGGCGAATGCGACGATGCTGGAGCCGGCGCTGGGCCCGAACTCGGTCCTCACCCTTGACGACGAGCCGCACATGCGCCAGCGCAAGCTGCTGCTGCCGCCCTTCCACGGCGAGCGGGTGCGCCGCTACGGCGAGCTGATCGAAGAGGTGGCGCGACGAGAGATGGCAACCTGGCCGATCGACGAGACCTTCGCCCTGCGCCCCCACACCCAGCGGATCACCCTGGCGGTGATCCTCCGCGCAGTTTTCGGAATCACAGACGAGGCGCGGATCGACCGGGCGACGCGGCTGATCGACAGCTTCTCCGACCGGGTGACGACGATCATCAGGTTCCCCTTCCTCCGCCGTGACCTCGGCCCGAGGAGCCCCTGGCGCCGCTTCCTCCGCGCCCGCGAGGCGCTCGACGCCTTCATCTACGAGGAGATCGCCCTGCGCCGGGCCGAAGCTGGGAGCGAGGAGCGCGACGACGTCCTCTCACTGCTGCTGCGGGCCAGGCACGAGGATGGCTCGCCGATGTCGGACGCCGAACTGCGCGACGAGCTGGTCACCGTTGTCGGCGCCGGGCACGAGACGACCGCTACCGGCCTCGCCTGGGCGATGGAGCGGCTGCTGCGAAACCCGCGGGCGCTCGGCCTCCTGCGCGAGTCGCTGGCTGCAGGGCAGGGCGAGTACCTGGAGGCGACGGTGAAAGAGACGCTGCGGGCGCGGCCGGTGATCATCGACGTCGCCCGCCGGCTGACCGCGCCGGCGGTGATCGGCGGCTACGAGCTGCCCGCCGGGAGCTTCGTCGTCCCGGCCATCGCCGCGGTCCACCTGCGCGAGGACCTCTACCTCGAGCCCGAGCAGTTCCGCCCCGAGCGCTTCCTCGACGACAAAGCAGACACCTACGCCTGGATCCCCTTCGGGGGCGGCGTCCGCCGCTGCGCCGGCGCCGCCTTCGCCGAGTTCGAGATGCGGGTGGTCCTGCGCGAGTTCGTCACCAGAGCGTCGCTGCGGGCGGCCAGTCACGCTGCCGAGAAGGTGAAGATCCGCAACATCACCCTGGCGCCGCAGCACGGGACCAGAGTTGTTCTGGAGCGTCCCCTCACCCGGCCGGACATGGAATACCGCGCCTTCGACGCGCCGGTCCCCGAGAGCCCCTCGCAGAAGGTCTAGGTCGACGCGCCCTCGGCCTGCGCCTGCGCTTCCTCCCACTCCGCGTAGAGCTCTTCGACCTCCGTCTTCGCCTCTTCGTGGCGCTTGGTCGCCCGCTCGACCCGGCCGGGGCTCGACCAGGCGACGGGGTCGGCGAGCTCGTCCTCGAGGCCACGCAGCTTCGCCTCGGCCCGCTCGATCCGCTGCTCGAGCTTCGCCGCCTTCCGCGCCGCTTTCTGCGCCGGCTTCGTCGCGCTGTACCTCTTGCCGCCTCCCCCCGACGCGGCTTTCGCCGCTGAAGCGGCCTCAGCGTCGCGTTCGTCGCGCCGACGCTGGTACTCAGCCCAGCCGCTGGGATGGCTCTTCAGCTCGCCGCCCTCGCAGACGAGGGTGCGGCTGCCGACCGCCTCCAGCAACGCCCGGTCGTGGGAGACCAGCAGCACCGAGCCCTCGAACTCGGTCAGCGCGTCCTCCAGCGCCTCGCGGCTCTCGATGTCGAGGTGGTTCGTCGGCTCGTCGAGGATGAGGACGTTGGCGCCGGAGGCGACGAGGATCGCCAGCGAGAGCCGCCGCTGCTCACCGCCGGAGATGTCCGAGAGCTGCTTGTCGACGTCCTTGCCGGAGAAGAGGAAGCCGCCGAGCAGCGCGCGGGCCCCGTTCTCGTTGAGGCCGGTCTCGCGCTTGGCGGCGTCGAGGATCGTGCCCGAGCCGGCGGCGGTCTCGGCGTGCTGGGAGAGGTATCCGACCTTGACGTTGTGGCCGGTGCGGACGCTGCCGGTCGCCGGCTCGCGCTGCCCCGCCAGGGTCTCGATCAGGGTCGTCTTACCGGCCCCGTTCGGCCCGACGAGAACGACGTGTTCCTCGCGCTCGATTTCGAGGTTGGCGCCAGCGAGCAGCGTCCGCCCCGGCACCTCCAGCGTCCCGTTGACCATTTTCAGGACCACCCGCCCCGGCCGCTCCGGCGGCTTGAACTGGAAGCGCAGGTTGCGGGTGTCACGCCGTTCGGCCTGCGGGCCGCCGCGCTTCTTTTTCTCGATCTGCTTGACCCGCGACTGGGCCTGGCGCGCCTTCGTCGCCTTGTAGCGGAAGCGCTCGACGAAGCGTTCCATCCGCGCGATCTCCGCCTGCTGGCGCTCGATCGCTTTGCCGAGCGCGATCTGCCGCGCCGCCTGCTCCTGGCGCCAGGCGTGCCAGGGGCCGGCGAAGAAGCGAGCGCGCTGCGCCTCCAGCTCCAGGACCGAGGTGCCGACCGCCTCGAGGAACCAGCGGTCGTGGGCGACGAGGACGACCGCGGCGTCGAGCTCGACCAGGTAGCCCTCCAGCCACTCCAGGGAGGGGATGTCGAGGTGGTTCGTCGGCTCGTCGAGCAACAGCAGGTCGGGGCGGGTCGCGAGGGCGCGGGCGAGCGAGGCGCGGGTCAGCTCGCCGCCGGAGAAGGTCGAGAGAGTGCGGCCGGTCTGCTCGTCGTCGAAGCCAAGCCCGCGCAGGACTTCCAGGACGCCGTCGCGCCAACGGTAGCCGCCGCCGGCTTCAAGTCGCTGCTGAGCGGCGGAGTAGGCCCGCATCGTCTCCTCATCGGCGTCCCCCATTGCCGCCTCCAGCCGCGCCAGCTCGGCCTCGGTCTCGAGCATGTCGGTGCGGCCGGAGAAGACGTACTCGCCCAGGGTTGCCTGCGATTCCCGCGGCGGCCGCTGGTCATGCAGCGCCACCCGCACCCCCCGCTGCACGCTCAGCGAGCCGGCGTCCGGCGCCAGCTCCCCCGCCAGCACCCGCAACAGCGTCGACTTGCCGGCGCCGTTGCGGCCCGACAGCGTCATCCGTTCCCGCGGCTCGAGCTTGAAGGAGACGTCTTCGAACAGCAGCTTGCCGCCGACGTAGACGTCGAGGTTGGTAGCGGTCGCGATCGCCATCGACCTCCAAGGTAGGCGAGAGAGCCAGGGGAGGGGGCCTGCCGGACAACAGCGGGGAGGGTCCGGCAGGCCCCCTCCCCTGGCTCCGGCCGTGGCGGCGGCATAGGCTCTCGCTATGGAGAGGGAGCAGTTGCGGGCGATTCAGGCACCGCTGAAGGAGCCCTACGAGCAGGCGCCCGAGAGTGCTGTGGTGACGCTGCAGGCGTCTTCCAGACGCTGGCAACCCCGCCAGATCTAGCGGCCACGATCGCCCCGTAAGTGCTCCCCACCTTTCTCCCGCTATGCGACGCAAAGGAAGGGAGCGCTCCGGCCATTTGCGTCGCTTTGCGGAAGAAATGACCGGAGCGCTAGCCGTGCTTCGCGGCGATCTGCTCGATCGTGCCCATCGTGCGGATCGTTCCCGGGCCTAGCGCTTTGTCGATCGCCTTCAGGTCGAGGTCGGATTCGCTGATCCCGGCGCTGGGGAGCCAGTAGAGCTCGCGGCCCTCGATTCCCAGGAGGTCCTCGTTGCTTGCCAGCGCCAGCGCCTTCTTCTTCGCCGCAGCGCTCGGCTTCTTCTTCAGCAGCGAGACCTGCAGCTTGCCCTTCAACTTCATCACCGGCTTGCGGTCGAATGGCTGCTGGGCCGCGATCGCCGCCACCTCTTCGATGCTGCGGAGGAAGACCGGCACGTCGTAGCCAAGCCTGTCGTCGAGCTCTGCTTCTACCCGCTCCGCCAGCTTGCCCTCCGCCTCGCGGCCCGGCGCCGAGAAGATCACGTTGCCGCTGGCGCGGAAGGTCGCCGCCTTCTCGAAGCCCATCTCCTCGAAGTGCCGCCGCAGCTCCTCGTTCTTGATCCGGCGGCCGCCGAGGTTCATCCCCCGTAGGAAGGCGACGTAGCGGCGCATGCCGCGACCCTAGTGGCTACAGGTCCAACCGCGGCCGCCGCCGTTGCCTGCGGTTCGCCCGCGCCCGCGAGGCATTGGCGAGCAGCCTCGCCAGCGCCTCGTCGCAGCGCCACTCGCCGGGGGTGCGAAGACCCTTCTTCTTGTTGCACGGCCGGCAGGCGGCAACGAGGTTGGCAGGAGAGGTGGCGCCGCCGCGCGCTCGCGGGTCCACGTGGTCTACCTCGGTCGCCTCGGCGCCGCAGTAGCGGCAGGTCCAGCCGTCCCGGTGCAGCACAGCACCGCGCAGCAGCGGGTGGACGCGCCGCTGGGCGGGATCCCGTGCGGCCGGGTCCCAGTGAAGGAGTGGGTTGGAGAGATCGGGACTCATTAGCTGAATTGCAGCCCCCTGCCGATGCTCTGCACTAATTCAGAACCCGCCTCCGGGCAGAGGTTTCGCCCCGTACCTAAAAGCTCACTTAATTCTCTGAGCGCTAGCTGTGTTTCGAGGCGATCTGCTCGATCGTGCCCATGGTGCGGATCGTGCCTGGGCCCAGCGCCTTATCGATCGCCTTCAGGTCGAGGTCGGATTCGCTGATCCCGGTGCTGGGGAGCCAATAGAGCTCGCGGCCCTCGATCGCCAAGAGGTCTTCGTCGCCCGCCAGCGCCAGCGCCTTCTTCCTCGCCGCAGCGCTCGGCTTCTTCTTCAGCAGCGAGACCTGCAGCTTGCCCTTCAACTTCTCGACGCGCTTGCGGTCGAACGGCTGCTGCGCCGCGATCGCCGCTACCTCCTCGATGCTGCGCAGGAAGACCGGTACGTCGTAGCCGAGCCGCTCGTCCAGCTCCGCTTCCACTCGCTCCGCCAGCTTGCCCTCCGCCTCGCGGCCCGGCGCCGAGAAGATCACGTTGCCGCTGGCGCGGAAGGTCGCCGCCTTCTCGAAGCCCATCTCCTCGAAGTGCCGCCGCAGCTCCTCGTTCTTGATCCGGCGGCCGCCGAGGTTCATCCCCCGCAGGAAGGCGACGTAGAGGTCCTGATTGAAAGAGGACCTGAACACTTGGGTTCTAATGCGGTATTTGCTTGGTCCGGCGTGGAGATCGAGTGGACCGGGGTTGACGGGCGTCGTCAACTCTTCCAGTTTCGATCCATGGAACCTCTATACATCGCCGCGCTCCCCGCTCACGACCTCGGAGAGTGGTTCAGCGAGGTGGCACACGAGGTCGGGATCGAGCACAACCACATTGCCGAGCAGGGATTCGGAGGCCTGTTGATCGCAATCGCGATCGGAACCGTCATCTACCTGATCCGTCAGGACTAGCGCCACCCGCGTCACCGGCGCCGTCGCTCCTCGAAATCCTCGGCCACGGCGGCCAGCTCGGCCAGAGTTATTCCCAGCCCGACGGCGATCCGCTTCGCGGTGCCCCAGCGGGGATTGCCTTTGCCTTTCTCCAACCGCGAGATCTGACTGGGATCGAGCCCGACGCGCCGCGCCAGGCCGCTCTGTGTCAGCCCCCTGTCGGTTCGAATTTTCCGCACAGCCCAGGCGAAGCCCCGCTGTGGTTCCCTGCCACTGGTCACCCAGGGAGCTAATGCGCTCAGGGCGCCCAGTTCCACAGAGGGAAGCGCAAGTACTTAAAGGCGAAGGGTGCCAAGCGCCCTCGCTGCTGCGTCTAGTGCCCGGGCGGGTCGCGATCGTCGCGCAGGCCGACTAAGCAGCTAAAGCGAATCTGCTGAGGCCATCCACAGGCACCCTTCATAGCTCATCCCTTGGTGCGCGCAGTAGAGCCTACCGTCGAAGACGGCCAACCCTGGCCCACCGGTGGTTCCGGTGATGGGATTTCCTTTGGTTCAGACCACTGGGCCCCGTCGGAGGTGACGATGTACCAAAGAGAACCGGGGTCATTCTTGTTCTCGTAGACGCAGAAGAACTCGCTGTTGTAGGCGGCCAGCGCCGGCGACCCCGAGATGGAGATGCCACCGATGTGGTGATCCCCGTTCCAGTCATTGCCGTCGAAGATCGTGTACCACAATTCCCCACGGCCTTCATACCCCTGGTGGGCGCAGTAGAGCTTTCCGTCGAACACAGCCAGCCCGGGCCCACCGCTGGTTCCGAATTGCGTGTTTACGTCGGAGGACCATCCATCGCCGTCCCAAGTCACGTACCAAAGTTTGCCTTCATTCCCGTACCCCTCGTGCACGAAGACCAGCCTGCCGTCGTAGGCGGCCACCGCGGGCGAGCCCGATATGCCGAGTCCGAGGTTTAGATCATTTGACCAACTCATAATTGACATATCTATCAAATTCAATCGAGTGAAACGAGCAACGGAGTGACAACAGCTGGAATCGACCCCCGAAGAGGGATCGATTCCCGTTATGGAGGCGCCGAGATTCGAACTCGGATCCGCGGACGCGGTGCGAGGGTGTCTACAGGCAGGGAACATCAAGTGATTACAAACGGGCTAGGGGGCCTTAGTGTGGGACGCCCAGAGCATCGCCCAGCGGCGACGGCGCAAACCGTGCTCCGCCAGCGCCGGCAGGCGGCGGCCTCGAGAGCGGACCGGGTGCGAAAGAAGCTGGGAGGCCTTCGTCTCGTAGACGAACATCCCCCCTGGCGCAAGCACCCGCGAGATCTCGTCAAGCGCGGCCCGGGACCTGGCGATGTGGTACAGCGTGCCGAAATCGATGATCACGTCGAAGGCCCCGTCGGAGAACGGCATCTGGCGGACGTCTCCGCGGTGCAGCTCCGCCTCCGTCCCCTGCTCGCGAAGGTTGCGGGCGGCCTCCACCAGCAGCGCCTCATCGATATCGAGACCGACAAGCCGTCGCGGCGCGCAAAGACGATCGAGGACCGGCAGGGCGATCCCGCGCCCGCAACCGACCTCGAGAATCCGCACATCGCTGGGCAGTTGCAGGGCCTTCACCAAGGCCGGAATCTCCCACTGCGTCTGGCGGCTGTTCCGCCCCTCCTCGTTCGGAAACGGCTGATACTCAACCTGCTCAAGCGTGCTCGTCCTCATTATCGACTCCCCTCCGAATGCGGTTGTTGACCGTCGGTCAACAACCGTAGCGCACCTATCGACCGCCGGTCAACAGCCGAGAAGGAAACGGCAGGCATCCGACCCCCGGAGGGCCAGATGCCTGCTTGATGGAGGCGCCGAGATTCGAACTCGGATCCGCGGACGCGGTGCGAGGGTGTCTACAGGTTTAGCTGGCGCTTGATTCTCGTCTCCCGGGGTCCGCGCCAGCGGGCACTGCGGGAGATAAAGCCCCTTCGATGTTCCCTTGCGGCCGGAGCGGTCCGCCTGGGTGAGCCCGATTCTGAAGCCGGTGCCCCTCCCCTCGGGCGAGGGAGGACCGACTCTCACAGCGCTTAGCTTCTAACTAAGCGGCGAGGGCGAACTCGTGGTCCGCACGTATTGGTTTGTGCTGGGGTTTAACGAGGCCTCCAGCAACCTCGACCTGCAACCGTTCGCACGAGTCGACCACGTCGAAGCCTGTCGCCCCCGTGCTTGCGATGCCTAGAAATTGTAGGTGATCTGGGGTAAATGACCTGGGTAGCTTGCCGGCGCAGCCGACCTGAAAGGATGCGCCCGGTGAGCGAGCGCAGCTACGACGCGATCGTCCTCGGGGCCGGCCCGGCTGGCGAGGTCTGCGCGGGGCGCCTGGCCGAAGGCGGGATGAAGGTGGCGATCGTCGAGCGCGACCTGATCGGCGGCGAATGCTCCTACTACGCCTGCATGCCCTCGAAGGCGCTGCTGCGCCCGGCCGACGTCCTCTCCGAGGCGAAGCGGATCCCCGGCGTGCCGACCGGGCATGGCGAGCTCGAGCCGCAGGCGGTGCTCGACCGCCGCGACGAGGTCGTCCACGACCTCGACGACTCGGTCCAGCTGCCGTGGCTGGAAGAACGCGATATCGACCTCTTCCGCGGCGACGCCCGCTTTGGCGGCGAGCGCCGGGTTCTGGTCGGCGACGAGACCCTGATCGCCGAGGGTGCTGTCGTCGTCGCCACCGGCAGCAAGGCGGCGATGCCGCCGATCGACGGGCTCGATCAGGTTAAGGCCTGGAACAACCGCGACGCCACCAGCGCCAAGCACGTCCCGGAGAGCATGATCGTGCTCGGCGGCGGCCCGGTTGGCAGCGAGCTGGCGCAGGCCTGGGCCAGCCTCGGCACCCGCGTCACCCTGATCGAGGGCGGCGACCACCTGCTCTCGCGCGAGGAGCAGTTCGCCGGCGAGGAAGTCGCCGAGTCGCTGCGCGAGCACTTCGGCGTCGACGTCCGCACCGGGACGAAAGTCGAAGCGGTGCGGGCCGAGGGAACGGGCGTCGTCGCCAGCCTCAGCGACGGTTCGTCCGCCAAGGGGGCCGAGATCCTGGTCGCGGTCGGCCGCGTCCCCAACACCGCCGATCTCGACCTCGAAGCCGCCGGGGCTAAGCCGAACGACCACGGCTTCCTTGACACCGACGGCGCGATGCGGGTCGGCGGCAGCGACTGGCTCTACGCGATCGGTGACGCCAACGGCCGCGCGCTCTTCACCCATATGGGCAAGTACCACGCCTGGGTCGCCGCCGAGAACCTGCTCGGCCGCCCGGTCGAGGCGATCGCCGAAGGGATCGGCTCGCCCCGCGTCACCTTCACCGACCCCCAGGTCGCCGCCGCCGGCAAGACCCTCGCGCAGGCGCAGGAAGCCGGGATCGACGCCCGCGCAATCGACGTCCCTACCGACGGCAGCGCCGGCGCCAGCTTCCAGGGCAAGGACACCGGCGGCGTCTCCCGCCTCGTCGTCGACCAGGCCAAGGGCACGATCGTCGGCGCCACCTTCACCGGTTTTGAGACCGCTGACTTCCTCCAAGCGGCGACGATCGCAATCGTCGGCGAGGTGCCGCTCACGCAGCTAAGGCACGCGGTTGCGCCGTACCCCTCCCGCAGCGAGATCTGGCTGAAGCTCGTCGAGAAGTTCGAAGAAGACGAGAGCTAGACGCTCGACCGCTGCTTCAGGTCGTCCAGCATCTCCTGCGGGAAGCCCGCAATCTGATCGAGGTCGTCGGTCGACTGGAAGCCGCCGAGGCGCTCGCGATGGGCGAGCAAGCGGGTCGCCTGGGTGACCGAGAGGTTCTGCTCGCGCAGCTGCTCGAAGGTGACCGTGTTGAGGTTGATCTGGTCGCCTGACCCGGCACCGGCGGTATCGAGAGGACGAGCGGCCGGGTCGGGGACCGAGTAGCTCGGCGGCTCAGGCGCAGGGGGCTGCGGCGGAGGCGGCGGGGTTGACGGGAAGGGCTCAGCCGGAGCAGGTGGGGGCGTCGGCGGGCCTTCGCTCTGGGGCGGCTGCGCCGGTGCCTGCGGAGGCTGGTTGAGCGGCGGCGGTGGAGGCGGCGCCGCCTGAATCGGCTGCGGCTCGACCGCTGCCGGGGGCGGGGTCGGCGGCGCTAATGACTGCTGCGGCGCGGGTGCCGGCGTTTCGGGCGCTGGCGGAGCCGGGGGCGGTGGCATCGGTGCCCCTCCCCCCTGCACCGACTGCAGCGCTGCCTGCTCGGCTTCGACAGCCTGGCGCTCTGCTTCGCGGGCGCGCTCTTCGGCTTCGGCGACGCTGCGGCGCATCTCCTCGAGGCGCTGATCTTTAGCGGCCTCTTCGGCGCGCCGTTGCTCCAGTCGTTTCGCATCGGCGGCGCGTTCTTCGGCGGCTTTGGTCCGCTCTTCGATCTGGCGCAGGCGCTCCTCGGCTTCTTTCATCTCGCCCTCCCGGGCGGCGCGTTCTTCCTCGAGCTTTTGCTCGGCCGTGCGCAGGTCAACCGGTGGCGCCGGGACCGCCTGAGGCGGCATGCCGTGCTGCTGCAGCTGCTCGGCTGCCTGCAGGCGCCGGTCGGCCTCGGCGCCGATCCGCTGCTGCTCGGCCTGTACTTCGGCGACCTTGTCGCGCACGCGCTGCTCGGCAGCCGCGGGGTCATATTCACCCGGGGCAGGGGACCCGCCAATTGGCGGCGGCGGCACGGAAGGCACTGCCGAGAGCTCGCCGGTCGGCGGCTGCACGGCCGTCGCCTCCTCCCAGGGCTGAAGCTGACCCGCGGTGGGTACCGCTTTGCCGGCCTGCGCTTCGGCCAGGGCGCGTTCGTTGGCTGCGCGCGCCTCCGCCAGGCGCTGCTCGGCCTCAGCCGCCTCGCGCTTTCCCTTCCGGCCCAGCTTGAGGCCGAACAGGCTCATCTCGGTGAAGCTCTTCTTCGAAGCTTCGGGCTGCGCCGCGGGAGCCGGGGCGCCGGCAGGAGCGCCCGGAGGCGGCGCCATCGGCGCGGGCATCGGCCGGCCCTTCTTCTGCGCCTTGCGCCGCGCCTTCTCGTCTTTGCGCCGCAGCAACTCGGCTTTGCGGGCCTCGCGCATCTGCGCCCGTTTCGCTTTCTGTTCCTCGCGCTGGCGGCGCTTGCGATCTTTCGAAGACTCGTTGGCGGGGACGGGAGCTGCGCCGGGCACGGGGGCCGCGCCGGGAACTGGCGGCGACATCGAAGCCCCAGGCGGCGGCACCGACTGGCCGGGAGGGGGGGCAGACTGACCGGGGGTGACTCCGGGCGGCGGCCCCCCAACAGGCACGGCTGCGAGCTCGGCGGTCTGGCCGGGCGCTGGGGGCTGCGCGGCAGCCGGCTGCACCCCCGGCGCCTGGGCGCCGGGGACAGGCGCGGCGCCTGGCGGCGGCGTCGCCGGCCCGGCGGCCTGGGCTGCCTGCTTGCGTTCCTTCTCCTTCGCGCGCCGCTGCGTGATCCTCACGATCAGCAGCAGGACCAGGATGGCCACCAGAAGGGCGGCGACGAATAAACCGGTGTGGTCGCTCACGTAATCACTCGCCTTGTCGGGAAAAGATTCTGCGTTGGCCTCCGCCGGAGCGGCCATCACAAGGGCGATGGTCCCAGCCACGGCGGCGGCTGAATTCTTCATCGGCCGCATCGTCGTCAATCCTCGCATCTGGTCCTTCAGTTTCAAACTCAACGCATCCTTCCCTTGAACTCGCGCTCGACCTCTCGACGGACGTCGCGGTCGGCGATCTCCCGGCGCCGGTCGCGCCCCTCCTTGTTTCGCGCCAGAGCCAGCTCCACCTTCGCCCGCGGACCTTTGAAATAGATCCTGGTCGGGATCAGGGTCAACCCTTTCTGGGCGGTTTTCCCGACCAACCGCTCGATCTCCTCCTTGCGCAAGAGCAGCTTCCGCGGCCGCTCGGCGGCGTGGGCGTCGACCGACGAGTACTCGTAGGGGGGGATATGCAGCTTGCGAAGCCAAACCTCGCCCCCGTCGACGACCGCGTAGGCGTCGGTCATCTGGGCTTTGCCGCTCCGCAGCGCCTTCACCTCCGAGCCCTGGAGGACGATCCCTGCCTCCATCTTCTCGACCCACTCGAATTTGTGGCGGGCGCGCCGATTCGTGACGACGTCCCCCGAGGCTGGCTCGCGTTTCTTCTTTGCCTTCTTGCTCATTTGGGCTCCTCGGAAGGCATATTGGCCGGCTCCAGCTCCGCCCGCCCACGCGCCGCGTCGACTCCGGCCACCCGGACGGATATCGGATCGCCGAGCCGCACCCGTGCCCCCGACTCGCGCCCGACCAGCGCCACCTCGGCCTCGTCGAGCTTGAAGTACTCGCCCGGCAGCCGCCGCGCCGGCAGCATCCCCTCGTAGACGTCGCCGAGCTCGCCGCGGAAGGCGACGAAGGCGGCGGAGCGGATCACCCCGGAGACCTCGCCCTCAAACATCGTGTCGAGGCCCCGCTCGCCCAGCTCGCGTTCGAGCAGGTAGGCGGCGCAGACGTCGTCGGCGTGGCGCTCGATCTGGGCGGACTCGCGCTCGCGGGCCGAGCAGTCGGCGGCGGCGTCGCGCGCCTGCGCCAGGGTCGGCGCCTCCTCCCCCTCCCCCAGCAACGCCAGCAGCGCCCGGTGGCAGACCAGGTCGGGATAGCGCCGGATCGGCGAGGTGAAGTGGCAGTAGGCGGAGCTGCCGAGGCCGGCGTGGCCGACGTTCCGCTCGCTGTAGCAGGCCTGCTTGAGGGATCGGAGCACGAGCGAGGTATACGCCTCGCGGCCGTGCCCGCGTCGGGCGGCCTCCTGCCGCACCAGCCGGCTCGCCTCGGCGGCGACGTGGCCGGCCTCCTGCGGCGAGAGGCCACGGCCGAGCGGCGGCGTCGGCACCCCGAGCGCCGCCAGCTGCTCGAGCAGGCGCTCGATCCGCGCCGCGTCGGGCTGAGCGTGGACGCGGTAGATCGCCGGCACCCGCTCGCGCTCGAGCAGCTCGGCGACCTGCTCGTTGTTGAGGATCATCAGCCGCTCGATCAGGCGGTGGGCCTCGGTCTGGGCGACCCCGTGGGCGCGGACGACGTTGCCCTCGACGTCGAACTCGAACTCGGGCTCGAAGGATTCGACATCGAGGCTGGAGCTGCCGCGGTGCTCGCCGAGCCCGGCGGCGATCTCGCGGGCGGCGGCGAGCGGTTCGGCGACCTCCGTCGGCGGCTGACGGCGGCCGGCGAAGATCTGATCGAGCTCGTCGTAGTTGAGGCGGACGTCGGAGCGGATCCGGCTGCGGTAGAAGCGCGCCCGCTTCGGCTCCATCCGGGCATCGAGCTCGACCTCCGTCGTCACCGCCAGCCGCTCGACACCCGGCGCCAGGCTGCACGCTTCAGAGGAGAGCGCATGCGGCAGCATCGGCTCGCCCGCGCCGGGGACGTAGGTGCTGTTGCCGCGCCGCCGCGCCTCCTGATCGAGCAGCGAGCCCGGTTTGACGTGGGCGGCAACGTCGGCGATGTGGATCCAGACGCGGGCGCCGCTGCCCTCGCGCTGGGCGGAGACGGCGTCGTCGAAGTCGCGAGCGGTGGCCGGGTCGACGGTGAAGGTGGCGAGCGCGGTGAGGTCGCGGCGGGGCCTGCTTTCGCGCTCCGCCCACTTCGCCGCTTCCCGCGCTTCGCCCTCGACCGTCGGCCGGAAGCCGCCGAAGCCGAGCTCCTCGCGCAGCAGCTCGGCGACCGCCTCCCGCGCCGGCCGCTGCGCCTCGCGTTCGCGGGCGCGCCGCTCCGAACGGGCCACTCCGCCGGTCCGGCTGCGCCGGCGCGGCGCCTCGGCGCGGGCGCGCTCGCGCCTGCCCCTGCCGCGCCCCGGCATCAGCCGACCTGGCCGGCGAGGACCCCGAGCGCGCGCTGCTTGGCCTCGTCGGCCTTCGTCTTCAAGTCGTCCTTCGCTTTCACTTCCGGGTGGATGCCATGGCTCTTGGCCAGATTTACCCCTTTCGGCGTGAAGAACGCTCCCACCGAGAGCTTCAGGGCGCCCCCGTTGGCGAGCGATTGCTCCTCCTGGAAGAGGCCCTTGCCGTAGGAGCGGGTGCCGACCGTGGTCGCCCCCTCGTCGTCGGCAAGCGCGGCGGCGAGGATCTCCGCGGCCGAGGCGGTGCCGCCGTCGATTAGGACGACGACCGGCAGGTCGGTGATCCGCCCGGCCGAAGTCTTGTGGACGCTTTCGCCCTGGGTCCGCGATTTCGTGATCACCACGGTTTCACCCTCGGGCAGGAAGATGCCGGCGGAGAAGACCGCCTCGTCGAGCAGGCCGCCGGGGTTGTGGCGGAGGTCGAGGACGATCCCTTCCGCCCCTCCCTTCTCCACCTTCTTCACTGCGTTCGCGAGCTGGGCGTGGGCGCCTTCGCTGAAGGAGAGCAGCCGCACGTAGCCGAGCTTCTTCCCCTTTACGGTCTTGACGCTGCTGCTGACGTTCGGCAGCGAGACCTCGGCGCGGACGATCGTCAGCTCGCGGACCTTGCCGGTCTTGTGGTCGCGGACTCCGATCGTCACCTTCGTCCCTTCCGGCCCCTTGATCTCCTTCGTCACCTCGGTGCTGCCCTGGCCGGCGATCGACCTGCCTTCGACCGAGACGATCGTGTCGCCGGGCTCGATCCCAGCCGCGTCGGCGGGCGAGTGCTTGAAGACCTGCGCCACCCCCAGCCCCTGCTTCACCCCGATCACCGAGAGCCCGATCCCGGAGAACCGCCCTTCGATCTCCTGGTTGAAGCTTTCGAGCGCTTCCTTGGAGAAATATTCGGAGTAGCGGTCCTCCTTGTTGCGTTTGCGCAGCTCCCTGACCATCCCTTGCAGGGAGGAGTTGCCAAGCTCCTGCGGGCCGACCGGTTCGTAGTAGTTGTCTTCGATCGCTTCCGCGGCTTCGCCGACCAGGCCGGTCGGTTCGGCGACGAACACTTCGCGCAGCGGTTCCGGCAGGTTGCGCGGGTGGCCGCCCAGCCAGAGGCCGGCGGCGAAGAGGACGACAAGCGCCGCCGCGAAGGCGACCGCACCGCGTCCGCTCACGCGGGCCTCAGACCTTGAGGAAGCGACGCAGGGTGACGCCGGAGCCGATCGTCGAGACGAGGATCGAGGCGGCGAAGAGGATCGCGATCAGGGCCGGGAAGCCGAGCGTCGAGTTGCTCTGGGCCGAGAGGACGCTGACCGAGCTGCTCAGCGGGTCGACGATCGTGATCTTTCCCAGCCACAGAATCAGTATGGCCAGTAGCCCGCCGACGAAGCCGACGACCACACCCTCGATCATGAACGGCCAGCGGATGAACCAGCGGGTGGCGCCGACCAGGCGCATCACCTCGACCTCGCGCCGGCGGGTGTAGATGGAGAGCCGGATCGTGTTGCCGATCAGCATCAGCGAGGCGAGGACCAGCAGCGCGGTGATCACGGTGAGGATGATCTTCAGCGCGCTCGTTACCTGCTCGACCTTCTTCTGGCCGAAGGTGCGGTCGAATTCGTTGTTGATGATCGAAGTGAACGGTTGCCCCTTGGGCCCGTCCGGGAAGACAGCTCTCTGGATCGCCGGCAGGTTGGCGGCGTCATCCGGCTTGACTTCGAAGCTGTTGGGCAGCGGGTTGAATTTCAGCTCTTCGACGATCCGCTTGTCCTCGAGTTCGGATTCGAGCGTTCTCAGCGCCTGCTCTTTGCCGATCAGGGTCACTTCGGCGACGTGCGGGATCCCTTCGAGCTTCTGTTTCGTCGCCGCGATTTCGGCTTTGGTCGCGTCCGGGAAGAGCGCGTACTGGACGCTGAGCTGATTGCGGACTTCTTCGGACTTGCCCTGGGCGGTCTGGAAGATCGGGATCAGCATCCCGAGCAGGACGACGGTGACGACGGTGGTGACGATCGCCGCCAGCGAGGGGGCGCCGTTGCGCTTCAGCGCGCGCAGAGCCTCCTGGAAGAAAAAGACGATCCGGCCCATGGTCAGCTCAGCTCGTCGTGCTTGGAGTGGCCGTTGGTCAGCTTCTCGCCCCCGGCGCCGACGCCCATCTCAGCCCGCATCCGCAGGCCGAATTCGCTGGTCGACTCCTCGGTGTAGCCGCCAGAGACCTCGTCGCGGACGACGCGGCCCTCGAAGAGCTCGACGACGCGCCGCTGCATGTTGTCCACCATCTCGCGGTCATGGGTAACGACGACGACGGTCGTGCCGGCCTTGTTGATCCGGTAGAGCAGCTGCATGATCCCGATCGAGGTGACCGGGTCGAGATTTCCGCTCGGCTCGTCGGCCAGCAGCAGCGGCGGGTGGTTGACGAAGGCGCGGGCGACGGAGACGCGTTGCTGCTCGCCGCCGGAGAGCTGGTCGGGATAGCTGTGGAGCTTGGTCGAGAGGCCGACCAGGCGCAGCGTCTGCGGCACCTGCTCGCGGATTTCGGCGCGGCTGGCGCCGATCACCTGCAGGGCGTAGGCGACGTTGTCGTAGACGGTGCGGTCGGGGAGGAGCTTGAAGTCCTGGAAGACGGTGCCGATGTTGCGGCGCAGCTGCGGGATCTTCTTCTCCGGCAGCTTGCCGATGTCGCGCCCGGCGATCTTCACCGTGCCTTCGGTGGCCGTGAGCTCGCGGATCAGCATCTTGATCAGCGTCGACTTGCCGCAGCCGGTCGGGCCGACGAGGAAGACGAACTCACCGCGGCCGATCCCCAGGGAGATCCGGTCGAGCGCCATGTGGCCACCGGGATAGACCTTGGTGACCTGGTTCAGCTCGATGATCGGCGCGCGCCGCCCGCGAGGACGCCGCGGCTCAGCGCTGCCGTGATTGTTCTTCTTCGATCTGCGCATCGAGGAGGTGCCTTCTGCGAGCACAGGGTGACTCCTCTAGGTCGTCGACCCCGCAAGATTGCGCCCACGCAGGCGAAGTTTCATCACCCGGTAGGCGAAGAGCCCGGCGATCGGGATGCCGCTGCCGACCACCCAGAGGAGGAAGAGGGGCGAGCCGGTGTCGGTGCCGGCGCCGAGGGCGTGGAAGAGGCCGAGGACGTAGACGGCGATCGTCGCCCGATGGGCGGTGCGCCAGCGCTTGGCGCCGATGTGGCGGCGGAGATAGAAGCTGAGGCCGAGAAGGAAGGCGAGGTAGGCGGCGATCACGCCGATCCCGTTCCAGAAGCGGTCGAGGCCGAGGACGAAGGGGATCGCGACCCCGGCCACCCCAGGTTGCAGCCACGGGTCGGCGAAGACGGCGACGATGTGGACGCCGATCGCCCCCAAGGCAGCTAGTGCGGTCTGCTCGTGCACCGCCCGCACCGCCTTGGTGAAGCGCGGCTCGCGCAGTGGCTTCCCGGCCATCGTCAGGCCGAGGAAGACCGAGATCGTCACCAGGACGAAGGCGACCATTGCCGAGCTGCGGCTGACGATCCACCAGCCCTGGGTCGAGAGGGTGTGCGGGATCGCTTCGATCACGAGGAGCTGGTGACGACCGGTGGGACTTCTTCGACTTCGGGTTCGACGTATTCGTATTCCGGTTCCGGTTCCAGGTACTCCGTCGTCGGTTCTTCCGGTTCGGCGGTTTCGCTCGCCGGCACTTCCGATTCGGTGTCGGTCTTGGTTTCAGCCGGCGCCGGCCGCGCCTTCCGCGTCGCCTGCGCCTTCCCCACCGAGGTGCTCGCGCTGGCGCTGAGCTCGAAGGTGAGGACGACGAAAAGGACGACGAACAGGGACAGCGAGCCGAGGACGACTGCGCGGGGGCGGGGAGTGATCATGCCCCCGAGGATTCGTCGACTCCCTAAATCCCCTCTGAAGCGCGGCGAGGTTTTGCCAAGGCTTTACCTAAGGGAAAACGGTCTCGCCGGTCTCCTGGTCGACGACCGAGATCGCGACCGCGGGGCAGGCTTCGGCCGCCTCCATGATCAGGTCGTCGGGGCCGGTGCCGATGACGACGGCGGTGTCGTCGAGGCGGAAGACCTGCGGCGCCACCTCGACGCAGTCGCCGTGGGCGCTGCACTCGTCCGGGTCGACTACGGGGACGTAGGTCATGCGGCGACCTCCTCTTCTTCGCGGGCGGCCTGGTGGCCGGCCTCGATTCGCTTGCGCAGGGCGGGGATCGACCGCGGGCGCCCGACCGCCAGCCCGGCGACCGGCCTTCCCTCGCGGACGCAGACGGCCTCGAAGTCGCGCGCGGCCGGATTGCCCTCGATCAGGACCGAGTCGCCGAGATGCGGGTGGCCGACCGACTGGATGCGGACGCCGTGCTGGTCGCTCCAGAAGCTCGGCAGCGGCGGCGTTCCGGCCTCCTCGCCGAGCATCGCCCGAGCCGCGGCGGCGCCCTGCCAGGCGGCGGCGTCCCAGTGCTCGGTCCGGGCGTGGACACCGAAGCGATGGTCGAAAGGAACCGAGGCGTCGCCGGCCGCGAAGACATCGGGGGCCGCGGTGCGGCCGGCCCCGTCGACCTCGACCCCCCGCTCCCCCAGGCCGCTGCCGGCGACCCAGCCCGTCGCCGGAACCGTCCCGATCCCGACCACGATGGCGTCGCACTCGATGCGCGTCCCGTCGGCGAGGCGCAGCCGCTCGACCCGGCCCGCGCCCTCGGCGCCCTCGAGCAGCGCCCCGGTCAGCAAGCGCACCCCCTCTTCCTGGTGCAGGTTCGCGAACCAGCGGCCGAGCTCGGTGCCGAGGATGGGTGCCAACGGTACCTCGATCGCCTCGACCATGGTCACCTCAGCGCCGAGCCCGAGCGCGGTCGCCGCCACCTCCTGGCCGATGAACCCGGCGCCGACGATCGCCAGCCTGGCTCCCGGAGCCAGACTCGTCCTCAGGCGACGGGCGTCGGCGAGGGTGCGGAGGTAGTGGACGTTCTCGAAGCCTTCGAGGAAGGGCAGCCGCCGCGGCTCGCCGCCGCTGGCGATCAACAGCTTGCCGTACGGCACGGGCTCGCCGGCCTCGAGGAAGACGAGGTGCGCCCCCGCCTCCAGGCCCGCCGCCCTGACGCCGAGCAGCAGCTCGACCTCGTTCTCGGCGTACCAGCCGGCGGGCCGGAAGGCCGTGGTTGCCTCGGCGGCGCTGCCCGCCAGCACGCCCTTGGAGAGCGGCGGACGGTCGTATGGCTGCTCGCGCTCGGCGCAGAGCATCCGCACCCGCCCGTCGTAGCCGCGCCGCCGCAGCGTCTCCGCGCAGCGCTGCCCGGCGAGCCCGCCGCCAACAATCAGGACTCCGGGGTCCATCAGCCTTCCTCCAGGATCGGCGGCCCCAGCGGACGCGCCGGGCGCGGCGCCCGCGCCCGGGTCTGCTTCTTGGCCCGGGCGGAGAGCACGCGGTAGACGAACAAGCCGCCGATCACCGGCGTGGTCAGCATCACCCACCAGCGGAGCCAGACCGCGGAGGCGTCGCTGCCGGCGCCGAGGGCGTGGACGAGGCCGAGCACCCAGACCACGACCGTCGCCCGGTGGGCCTTGCGCCAGAGCTTGGCGCCGAGCCGGCGGCGGGCGTAATAGCTGAGCCCGAGCAGCGCCGCCAGGTAGCCGCCGATCACCCCGAGCCCGGTGAAGAGGGTCTTGAAGCCGAGCACGAAGGGCACGGTGACGCCGGCGACGCCGGGGTGCAGCCAGGGGTCGCCGAGCAGGGCGATGCCGTGGACGGCGATCGCGACCAGTCCCGCCAAGGCGGTCTGCTCATGCACCGCCAGCAGCTTCTTCGAGAGCCCCGGCCGGCGCATCACCTTGCCCGCCATCGCCAGGCCGAGGAAGACCGAGATCGTCACCAGGACCAGCGCGACCAGGCCCGAGGCGCGGGATGCGAGCCACCAGCCGTGACTCTGGATCACTTCGCTCATCCCGCCACCTCCGGCAGGCGGATCCGCGGCGCGACCGCCAGCGGCCCGACCAGCTCGGCGCGGCCGCTGTCGTGGATCAGCAGGCCGCCGCGCTCAGCCAGCAGCTCGCGCCCCCGCTCCGGGCCCGAGAGCAGCGCCGCCTTCGAGAGCGTCTCCGCTTCCAGGGCGGTGTCGCCGAGGGCGGTGGCACCGACGAGGCCGGTCCAGGCGGGCTCGCCGCTGGCGGGGTCGAGCAGGTGGTGCGCATAGCGACCGTCCTCGCCGCGCCAGATCCGCACGTTGATCCCCGAGGTGGCGACACCGCCGGAGCCGAGCCGCAGCACGTGGGCGCGGTCGCCGCTAATCGGGTGCTCGACGAAGACCTCGTAGGGATGGACGAGGGCGTCGGCGCCGCCGATGCGGATGTCGCCGCCGCAGTCGACGATGAAGCGCGAGTAGCCGCGCAGGGCGGCGGCGAGCATGTCGGCGGCGAGGCCCTTGCCGGTGCCGCCGGTGTCGAAGCGCAGGCCCGGCGGACGGACGACCTCCCCCGCCTCGTCGTCGACCCGGAAGCCGCGCCAGCGCTGCTCGGGCCGCGGGGCGCCCGGCCGCCGCGGCGGCGCGTCGGCGAGCGCCTCGGCCAGCGGTACCCCTGTCATCCCGGCGCGGGAGGCGACGTAGCCGGCCTGCTCGATCTCGCCGACGAGGGTGGGGTCGACCAGCCCGCCGCTACGCTCGGCGGCGAAGATCCCGGCCTCGACCGCGCGCCGCATCAGCTCGGAGGCGGGCACCCGTTCGCGGGGGTCGGCGTTGAGGCGGCAGAGCTCGCTGTCGGACTTGAAGCGGGAGAGCGCCGCATCGAACTGTTGAATGAAGCACCGGCCCTGCTCGGCGGCCTGCGCCGCCGGCGCCATCCCGGGGCCGGGCTCGCCGATCAGCATCCGCACGTGGCTGCCCATCGCGTCGAAGGTGAGATCGTGCTCGGCCATCAGGATGCGTTCGTCACCACCGGTTCGGCGCCGGCGGAGTAGGAGGATCTGCCGATCGGCCCGCTGCTGACGCTGTTGCGGCCGGGGCTGGGGACGATCGTCGTCACCACCCGCCGCTTGATCACCTTGCGGACCTGGACCGCCTGCGCGGTCGGCTGGGTCGCCTTCTGTTCAGCGGAGAAGCGGTAGACGAGGAGGGCGAAGAGCGCCGCGAAGAGGAGGATCGAGCCCCAGAAGACACGGGCGGCGCGCGGGCGGCCGACCTTGCGTGCCTCAGTCATCGGCGCCACCGCCTCCGCCACCCTCGCTCTCGTGCTCGACCTCGCCGCCGCCGCTGGAGCCGGTGCCGCTGGAGCCGGTGCTAACCGGAGTGGTTCCAGTGCTACCACCGCCGGCGCTGGCGCCGCTGGTCGTGGTGGTGACCGGCGCGGCCGCCGAACCGCCACCCGAGCCGGCACTGGCGCCGCTCGAATGGGTGGTGACCGGGTGACCGCCGCCCGAGCTGCCGGAGGCGCTGGTGTGGTGCGAGCCGCCGCCGCTGGTGTGGGTAGTGACGGGGGCGCTTCCGGAGCCGGAGCCGGAGCCGGAGCTGCTCGGTGCCGACGAGGCGCCGCTGCTCGCCGTGCTGACCGGCGTCGAGGAGTAGCTGGAGCCGGACGAGGTGCCGGCGGACGAAGAGCCGGTGGTGGCACTGCCGACGGCGCCGCTGGCGCCCGCGCCGCCGTAGGTCCCGCTCGGGGCACCCCCGGCCAGCGGGTGCTTCGGCTTCGCGTGCTTGGTGACGTGGATCGTGCGCCGGATCACCTTCGTGTGGACGACCGGCTTGTCGGCGACCGGCTTGCTCGGGGCCTTCCCGCCTTGGCTCAGGGCCAGCCCGGTCAGCCCCCCGAGGGCGATCACCGTCACCCCGGTCGCGACTTTGGCTTTCACGTTCTTCACGGCGTTCCCCCTCATGGCAGCTTGCGATCGCAGTCTGCGCTCCGCCCCTGCAAGGGCGGTAAAGCCGCGGGTAAAGCCCTGGCAAAACCTGCGCCGTGACTGCGAAAACCCCCGCGTGGGGCCCTACAGTTGGCCTATGTCCAGCCAGTCTGCAGGCGGCCGCATCCTCGTGGTCGAGGACGAGGAATCGATTTCCCAGCCCTTCGCCGAGGCGCTGCGGCGGGCCGGCTTCGAGGCGATCGTCACCGGCACCGCCGCTGGCGCGATCGAGCTCGCCGACTCCGAGGAGCCCGACCTGGTGATGCTCGACCTCGCCCTCCCCGACGGCGACGGCCGCGACGTCTGCCACGAGCTGCGCCGCCGCTCCGACGTGCCGATCGTGATGCTGACCGCGCGGGGAACCGAGATGGACAAGATCGTCGGCCTCGAGCTCGGCGCCGACGATTACGTCGTCAAGCCGTTCAGCGCCGCCGAGGTGATCTCCCGCATCCGCGCCGTCCTCCGCCGCAGCGCCCCGCGCGAAAACGGCGCCGGCGAGAAGGCCAAGCCGATGCGAGTCGGCGAGGTCGAGCTCGACCCGGCGGCGCGGATCGCCCGCTTGCGCGGCTCTGAGCTGGAGCTCTCGCGCAAGGAGTTCGACCTGCTGGCGATGCTGATGCGCCACGCCGGCCGCGTCGTCACCCGCGAGGACCTGATGTCGGAGGTCTGGGACACCAACTGGTTCGGCTCAACCAAGACGCTCGACGTGCACATCGGCTGGCTGCGGCGCAAGCTCGACGACGACCCCGCCGACCCGACCTACATCGAGACGGTGCGCGGCGTCGGCTTCCGCTTCGCCGCCCCGGAGGACGAGGGACCGTAAGCCTCCGGGCGACCCTCCTGCTGGCGCTGGCCTACGTGCTGCTGCTGGCGCTGATCGCCTTCGGCGTGCCGCTGGCGCTGAGCCTGCGCGACCGCGTCGACAGCGAGGTAAAGGGACAGGCGCGCAGCCAGGCCGAGGTGGTGGCTACCAGCGCCACCGAATTCGTCGACCCGCCGCAGCCGCTGCCGCTGCGGCGGATCGCGGCGAAATCGGCCGAGAGCGTCCGCGGGCGGGTGATCGTCGTCGACGGCAAAGGCCGCCTGCTGGCCGACTCCGCCGGGGCGCCGGTCGGGCGCAGCTACGACGACCGGCCCGAGGTGGAAGCGGCGCTCGATGGGAGCAGCGAGCAGATCACCCGCGACAGCGAAACCCTCGGCGAAGAAATCCTCGCCACCTCGGTCCCGATCCTCGACCGCGGCCGGCCGATCGGGGCGGTGCGGATCACCCAGAGCATCGACGCCGTCCACCGGGCGGTGAAGACCTCGATCCTCGACATCGCTGCCCTCGCCGGGGTCGTGCTCCTGCTCGGGGTCGTCGCCGGGGCGCTGATCGCCCAGCAAATCGCGCGGCCGATCCGCCGCCTCGACGACGCCGCCCGCAGCGTCGCCGAGGGCGACCTCGACACGACCGTCGCGATCGAGGGCAGCACCGAGCAACGCTCGCTCGCCCGCGCCTTCAACGAGATGACGCAGCGGATCAAGCGGCTGCTGCGGGTGCAGCAGGACTTCGTCGCCGACGCCTCCCACCAACTGCGGACGCCGCTGACCGGGCTGCGCCTGCGCCTCGAGGGCCTGGGGGAACGCTTCCGCGGCGACGCCCGGGTCGGGCACGAGCTCGGCGCCGCGATGGGCGAGATCGACCGCCTCGCGCTGATCGTCGACGAGCTGCTGATCCTCAGCCGCGCCGGCGAGCACGAACTGCCGGGCGAGCGGATCGACCTGCGGGCGGCGGCGGAACGGGCGGCGACGCGATGGCAGGCGGCGGCGGGAGAGCACGGGATCGAGCTGAAGCTCGCTGGCGGCAACGGCGGCGAGGGATGGTGCGCGACCGCCGACCTCGACCGGGCGCTCGACTCGCTGATCGAGAACGCCCTCTCCTACTCCCCCGCCGGATCGTCGGTCCTGCTCGAAGCCACGCCGGGGCGGATCGCGGTCCTCGACGAAGGGCCGGGACTGGCGGCGGGCGAGGAGGAGGCGGTCTTCGAACGCTTCAGCCGCGGCAGTGCCGGCCGCCAGGGCGCCAAGGGCACCGGTCTCGGCCTGGCGATCGCCCGCGAGCTGACCCGCCAGTGGGGCGGGGAGGTGCGGCTGCGCAACCGCGAGGGCGGCGGCCTCGCGGCAACGATCGAGCTGGCGCCGGCGGAGGTGCGCTCATGAGCCTCCCGGCGACGGCGAAGTGGGTGCTGCTCGCTCTGGCCGGCCTCGCTGTCGCGATCGGGATCGCGATTGCCGCCGCCAACCTGACCAGCCAGCAGATCGGCATCGCCTCCGAATCCGTCTCGGCCGGCGACGCGCTGGCCCCCGCCCTCCAGGCACCCCGCAGTCCCGGCGGCCGCCAAGACCGGCAGCCGCCAGCGCAAACCCCGACCGAGCCAACGACGACTACCCCCGAAACGACCTCGCCGCCGGAAGAAACCGACTCCGACGACCACGGTGCTGACGGGGACGACTAACCCTCAGCCGCCTCCGAGCACGCCAAGCTTCAGCGTCCGGCGCGATACCTGCCACCACCTGCGCTCGGTCTTCACCTCAGGCACGCGCGGCAGCCTTCCCGATGCTTGGCAAAGAAGTCGTAAAGCCGCTGACAGGAAGCTTGAAAAATCTAGGCAGCGATGGCCTGGGGAGCGACCGGGGCCGCGGGCTGCGGTTGCGCCTGCGCCGTCACCTGCGCGACCGGCAGGTCGATCGTTCGCCGCAGCCGCGCCGGCAGGCCCAGCGCCAGCCAGCGGGAGATCGTCCGTGGCAGCACCGAAACCACGACCTCGTCGAACTCGCGCGCGTGCAGAGCGTCGCCGACCGCGGCGACGGGATCGGGATCGCCGACGATCACCTCCTCGAGCGCGAGGCCACTTTCCCGCATCCGACCGGCGGCGCCCTCGGCGCGAGCAACCGCCTCCGCCCAGCCGGCCTTCATGTCTGCAGCCCAGGCGAGCCCGTGCGGCACCGCCGGCACCAGCAGGGTGAAGCCGAGAGGCGAGCGAGCGGCCCGCTCCCGCAACGCCGCGATCAGCTCAGGCGAATCGGCGGTCCGATTCGCAACCACCAGAATCTTCTGCTTGCTCTGATTCATCCTCAGTCCTCCTCCGTAACGTTGGCTCCGCCGAGACCGCCGCTGGCGTGGTGTTAGGCATGCCGGGATTGGTCCCCAGCGCAACCCCGCCGAGCGCCCCCAGCCCAACGACGGTGGCGCCGGCTGCGATCTTCGCTCTGCGGTTGGTCATCTCAGTTCCCTCCCGAGGGGTACGGAGACAGCATGCTCCGAGTTCGGCAAAGGAACCGAAAAGCGACCTAAAAGCTAGGTCAAAACTTCAGCCGGCTGAAGCAGAAATCTTCTGTCTTAGGAAACGTTTAGGCTGTGCCTATGGATTGAGCTGGAAAAAGAGCGGCCTGGCACGGCAGGGCTGTAGTCGCCCTTCTCATCTGTATTGCAGCCGCCGGGTTACTCATAAAAGGTCTCTACCCCACTGACCTGCCGTCGGTCGAAAACCCGGCCTTCATCGACAACATCTTCCATAACCGAGGTGTCATCTTCGAGATATCCGAGACCGCTATGAGGGAGATCGAGGAGCAACTCGAGCGCTGGCACAGGAGCGCGCCCTCCAGAGGCTCCGCCAGAGCGTCCGCTAGCCGATCGCGACCATTCGCTCGATTGGGATGCGGGCGCGGTCGGCGATCTCGGGGGCGACGCTGACCTCGAACTTGAGGTCCCGCAGGGAGTCGCGGAGCTTCGGCAGGGTGATCATCTTCATGTATTTGCAGGTGGCCATCCGGTTGGCCTCGATCAGGTTGGCCTGTGGGGCGGCCTGCTGGAGCGGGTAGAGCATGCCGTTCTCGGTGGCGACGATGAACTCGCCGTCGGGGTGCGCTTCGACGTGCTTCTGCATTCCCGAGGTCGAGAGCATGTGGACGCCCCCCGGGTCGATGTCGCCGGCGGCGACGTACTCCATCGCCTGGGTCGAGCAGCCGCACTCGGGGTGGATCAGGAACTCGGCGTTCGGGTGTTCTTCGCGGGTGCGGGCGATGTCGAGCGGTTTGATCCCGGCGTGGACGTGGCACTCACCGTCCCAGATGTGGAAGCGGCCGCGGCGCTCGGGTTCTTCGACCAGGCCGGTCTCGCGCTCGACGAAAGCGCCGAGCCACATGTCGGGGCCGAAGAGGATCTCCTGCTCGGCCCCGTGCTCCTCCCAGATGTGCCTGACGACCTGGACGGCGTTGGAGGAGGTGACGCAGTAGTCGGTCTCTGCCTTCACCTCGGCCGAGGTGTTGACGTACATGACGACGAGGGCGCCGGGGTGCTCGGCCTTCCAGGCGCGCAGCTGGTCGGCGGTGATCGAGTCGGCGAGCGAGCAGCCGGCGTCGAGGTCGGGGATCAGGACGGTCTTCTCGGGCGAGAGGATCGAGGCGGTCTCGGCCATGAAATGGACCCCGCAGAAGGCGATCACCTCGGCGTCGGTCTCGGCGGCCTGGCGGGAGAGGCCGAGCGAGTCGCCGCGGTAGTTGGCGACGTCCTGGATCTCGGGGAGCTCGTAGTTGTGAGCGAGGATGACGGCGTTGCGCTGCTCGGCGAGCACGCGAACTTCCTCGCTGATCTCAGCGATCTCCTCCGGGGTCAATTCCGGGGCGGAAGTAGGTTGGATAGTCGGGAGCTCCTGCATGAGCCCTACCTTTCCTATGTTCGCCGGCGGGACGGGGGTCCGGACCGGTCGAATGACGTAGCTGAAGTCTAGACCACTGGGGCGTCCGTCTAGCCTTCTTCGCGATGCCCGAGCTGCCCGAGGTCGAGATCGTCGCCCGCCGCCTCGAGAGCGCCCTCGCCGGCGCCGAGGTCGAATCGGCGCTGGCGCCGGGGATGAACGTGATGAAGACCTTCGACCCGCCGCTGGAAGCACTGGTCGGGCGCGAAGTGACGGGGGTGCGGCGGGTGGGCAAGATGCCGATCGTCGAGTTCGGCGATCTGGCGCTGCTGATCCACCTGATGTCGGCGGGGCGACTGCGGGTCTTCGACAAACGCGCCTCGCTGAAAGACAAAGCCTCGCGAGTGCTGATCCGGCTCACCGACGGCCGCGAGCTGCGGCTGCGCGAGTACGGGACCAAACAGCGAGCCTGGGCGAAGCTACTGCCGGCCGGGGAGGTGGCCGCCGACGAGATGGTCGCGAGCCTGGGACCGGAAGCGTGGCCCCCTCCCCCGCTCGACGAGTTCGCCGCCGCGATAGATAAGCCACGCCATCTGCACCCCCTCTTGCGCCACCAGAAAGACATCGCCGGCATCGGCCGCTCCTGGGTCGACGAGGTCCTCTGGGAGGCCCGCCTCTCCCCCTTCAAGAAAGGCTCCGAACTCGACTCCGAGGAGGTCGAGCGCCTCCACGCCGCCCTCCACGTCCTCGGCGACGCGATCGACCACTACGAGGAGGCGATCGGCCCCGAGGTCCCGGACAAGGTGCCGATGCCGCTCCAGGTCCACAAGCGCGAGGGCGAGCCCTGCCCCCGCTGCGGCACCACGATCGGGGCGGTCTTCTTCTCCGAGCACCAGATGAACTACTGCCCGAAAGAGCAGACCGGCGGCCGCATCCTCAAAGACCGCCGGCTCTCGAAACTCCTGAAGTAGCTAGCTCAGCTCGAGCAGCATCGAGAAATCGAGCGTCGGCGCCGAGTGGGTCAGCGCCCCGATCGAGATGAACTCGACGCCGGTCTCGGCGATCTCGCGCACGTTCTCCAGCGTCACCCCGCCCGAGGCCTCGAGCGAGACGACCGCCTCACCGGCGGTCTGGTCGCGCAACGCCACCGCTTCGCGCATCGACTGCGGGCTCATGTTGTCGAGCAGGAGCCGGTCGACCCCGGTGCCGAGGGCGTAGGCGGCCTCGTCGAGATCGCGGACCTCGACCTCGATCGCCATCTCCGGCTGCGCGGTGCGGGCGGCGTGCACCGCTTTCGCCAGCCCCCCCGCGGCGGCGATGTGGTTCTCCTTGATCAGGATCGCGTCGTAGAGGCCCATCCGGTGGTTGATGCCGCCGGCGGCGGCGACCGCCGCCTTCTCCAACCGCCGCAGCCCGGGCGTGGTCTTGCGGGTGTCGAGGATCGTCGCGCCGGTACCGACCACCGCCTCGGCGTAGCGGGCGGTGACCGTCGCCACCCCGGAGAGGTGGCCGAGGAAGTTGATCGCGGTCCGCTCGGCGGCCAGCAGCGCCCGCGCCGGGCCGCTGGCGACCAGCACCTCCGCTGGCACCTCCTCCCGCCATTGCCCCTCGACAACCAGGTTGTCGACGTGCTCGACCCCGCACTGGCGCATCGTCTCGGCAACCAACGCCAGCCCGAAGACGACGCCCGGCTCTTTCTGCACGATCCGGGCTCGCGCCTGGGTCTCCGCGGGGACCGTCGCCTCGCCGGTGACGTCCCCCTCCCCCAGGTCCTCGGCCAGCGCCCGCGCGACCAGATCCTCGACTTCAGCCATCAGCTCGGTCATCGCGCCACCCTAACGAGATGATGATCCTGCACCCATGAGGTGTCGGATCGCCATCTCGATCTCACGTTTTCGTTCGCCACCACGTTTAATCCCACAGAGTGACCGCGCTGCCGCCGTTTCAAACCGTGCTGGACGAGCATTCCGCCGCCGTGATGGGGATCTTGCGCGGGGCGGTTGGGCACGAGGGTGCCGAAGATTGCTTCCAGGAGACGTTCCTGGCGGCGCTGCGGGCCTACCCGAAGCTCGAGGACAGCCGCAACCTGCGTGGCTGGCTGCTGACGATCGCCCATCGCAAGGCGATCGATCACCACCGGGCGCGCGGGCGCAACCCGGTGCCGGTGGCCGAGGTGGCCGAGGTCGCGGTCGAGGACGGGAACCCCGAGCGCGACGAGGAGCTCTGGGCGGCGGTCGGGGCGCTGCCGCCGAAACAGCGGGCGGCGGTAGCGCTGCGTTACGGAAGCGACCTCCCGCACGGGGAGATCGCTGCGGCGCTCGGCTGCTCGCCGGAGGCCGCGCGGCGGAGCCTGCACGAGGGACTGAAGCGACTGCGAAAGGAGCTGGCATGAGCACGAAGACGCCAATGACCGACAGCGCCCTGGAGGTATTCAAGGCGCGCGCCGCCGAGGAGGGTCTGCTCGACGTCGCCTACGCGACCGCCGACTCGCCCTTCGGGCCGCTGCTGCTGGCGCAGACGCGGCGCGGGCTGGTCAGGGTCGGGCTGCCGGGTCAGAACTCCGACGAGCTGCTGGCCGACCTCGCCGAGCGGGTTTCGCCGCGGGTCCTGGAGGCGCCGGGGGCGCTGGACGACGTCCGCCGTGAGCTCGACCTCTACTTCGACGGCAAGCTCGACTCCTTCGACCTTCCCCTCGACTGGCAGCTCAGCGGCGGCTTCCGCCAGCAGGTCCTGCGGGCGATCAACCGCATCCCTTATGGCCAGACTCGCAGCTACACCGAGATGGCGCGCAAGGCCGGCAACGAGCGCGCCGTCCGCGCCGCCGGCACGGCCTGCGGCAGCAACCCGATCCCGCTCGTCGTCCCCTGCCACCGCGTCCTGCGCACCGGCGGAGCGCTCGGCGGCTACGCGGGCGGCCTGCCGATGAAGGAAGCCTTGCTCCAGCTCGAGGGGGTGCTGGACGAAAGTCCAGCTTCCTAACGCACCCCGCCAAAAGCTCCGATGAAGGGGCCATGCGGAAACTTCCGTACCTGCTGGTCCTGCTGCTTGCTTCGCTGCTGCTTCTCGCCGCGGCCGCCTCGGCGCACGCGGAGATGTTGCCTGCTCCCGGGGCCAGCTCACTCGTCGCCTACTCCGCCAACGATGAAGCCGAAGCCGACGAGGAAGAAGGCGACGAAGAAGCAGCCGAAGACGACGAAGACGAAGGCTGCGGGGCAGAGGACGCCGAAGACGAAGAACTCTGCAGGGAAATCGAAGCCGAAGAAGCGGCCGAGCGCCAGAAGGCCAAGCAGCATCGATCAAAGCGGCAAGGGAAAAGCGCCCACCGCAAGAGCCATGCCCGTCAGCACCGGCACCGCCAGTCGCGGCACCATCGCGCTACCCGAGCGTCTCGCCTATCCAGGTAGCGGCGTCGCGCAGGTGCGAGGGGTCGATCTGGTGCCCCAGCTCTGACTCGCGGTAGGTGAGGTCGAGCCCGCCGGCCTCGATCAGCTCGCGGGCGCGACGGGCGAACTCGATTCCGATCACCGGATCGTTGCGACCATGGCTGACGAAGACGCGGGTGTCGGCGCGGTCGGCGAAGCTCGGCTCCCAGCCCTCGACGGTCGGCACGAAACCGCTGAAGGCGAGGATCCCGGCCGGCGCCGGGCGCTCGGCGCTGAGGCCCATCGTGTAGCTCATCACCGCCCCCATCGAGAAGCCGCCGAGCACGGTCCGCTCGGGGCCGACCCCGGTCTCCTCCCAGAGGTGGTCGTGGAGGTCGGCCAGGGCGGCGCGGGCGGCCTCGAAGGTCTCCGGATCGGGATAGCCGACCCGCGGCACCAGGTACCAGTGGTAGCCCGGCGAGCCCGGTAGCTGCAGCGGCGCCCGCGGCGTCACCACCCGCAGCCGCCGCTGGGGGTCGAGGTAGTCGGCAAGGCCGATCAGGTCGCGCTCGCTGGTCCCGCGCCCGTGGTGGAGGGCGAGCAGGCCTTCCGGATCGCCATCGGCCGCCCGTTCGAGGTGGAGGAGCGGCTCGGCCATCTGCAAATCCCTAGTTCGCCGAGGCGGCGGCGGTCTTCTCGAGGTAGTCGCGAACGAACTCGTCGAGGTCGCCGTCGAGCACCCGCTGCACGTCGCCGGCCTCGTGCTCGGTGCGGTGGTCCTTGACCATCGTGTAGGGATGCATCACGTAGCTGCGGATCTGCGATCCCCAGGCGACGTCTTTGACCTCGCCGCGCTGCTTGGCCAGCTCTTCGGAGCGTTTGCGCTCCTCCAGCTCGATCAGCCGCGAGCGCAGCAGCTGCATCGCGACGGCACGGTTCTGCATCTGCGAGCGCTCGTTCTGACACTGGACGACGACGCCGGTCGGCAGGTGGGTGATCCGGACCGCCGAGTCGGTCTTGTTGACGTGCTGGCCACCGGCCCCGGAGGCGCGGTAGGTGTCGATCCGCAGGTCGCCCTCGTCGATCTCGACCTCGACGTCTTCTTCGACCACCGGGCCGACTTCGACCTGGGCGAAGCTGGTGTGGCGCCGGGCCGAGGAGTCGAAGGGCGAGATCCGGACCAGCCGGTGGACGCCGCGCTCGGCGGCGAAGAGGCCATAGGCGTTCTCGCCGCGAGCGATGAAGGTGGCCGACTTGAGGCCGGCCTCCTCCCCCGCCGAGGCCTCGACCATCTCGACCTCGAAATCGCGCCGCTCGGCCCAGCGCAGGTACATCCGCAGGAGGATCTCGGCCCAGTCCTGGGAGTCGGTGCCGCCGGCCCCGGCATGGACGGTGACGACCGCGTCGCCGGCGTCGTACTCGCCGCTGAACAGGCGCGCCTCCTCCAGCTCCGCCAGCCGCTGCTCAACCGAGCGAAGCTGCGTATCCAGCTCAGCCGCCATCTCCTCGTCCTCGGCCGCCATCTCGGCGAGGTCGGTGAGGTCGGCAACATCGGACTCCAGGCCGCGGAACATCTCTAGCCGCTTCTGGGCCCGAGCGTGCGCAGCGGAGGTCTTCGCCGCAGCCTCCTGGTCGTCCCAGAACCCGGGACGCCCCATCTCCTCCTCGAGCGTGGCAGCTTCCTTCTCTAGGCCGGCCGGGTCAAAGGTAGTCCGCGAGCAGGGTCAGCTGCTCCCGGACGGCGGCCAGGCGAGGCGCAACAGGTTCGCTCTGCGCGGTATCGGCCATGGCCACAGGTTATTAGGCGGGCACCCGCGCCGTGATGATCCAGGTGGAGGCGGGGGCGTAGACGCCGTCGGGCTGCTCAAAGTCGGCGATCGCGGCGCGAATCTTGGCGGCGATCTCGGGGCGGATCTCATCGACGCGGTCGCCCCAGAGGCGGAGGATCTCGCCGGCGGGGCCGAGGGCCATCCCGAACTCGACCGCTTGGTCGAGGTTGGCGCCGACCTTCATCGGCAGGTCACAGCGACGGAGGGCGATCTCCTCGAAGCCGGCGATTTTCAGCTGTTCGGAGACCGTGTCGGCATTGGCCATCGAGAACGGGCCGGGGCCGCAGGTCGGTTCGTCGGTCTCCTCGGGGTGCTCGAGATAGTCGTCGACGATCTCCTCGGCCCGCCGCACCCACTCGTTGTCGAGCTTGCGCCGCCAGACCACAGCGGTAAAGCGACCGCCCGGCTTCAGCGCCGCGCGGACGTTGCGCAGGGCGGCGACCGGGTTGGCGAAGAACATGATCCCCATCCGCGAGAAGGCGTAGTCGAATTCCTGCGGCAGCTGCAGCGTCTGCACATCGGCGAGCCGGTACTCCACGTTGGCGATCTCGGCCTCGTCGGCCTCCTGGCGGGCGGTCTCGATGAACGGCGCCGAGACGTCGACGCCGAGGACCGACCCCTCGGGCCCGACCAGCTCGGCCAGACGCTGGCTGGTGTCGCCGAACCCGCAGCCGATGTCGATCGCCCGCTCCCCCGCCTGCGGCGGGTTCGAGCTCATCGCCACCTCCCCGTGCGCGCCGAGCCCGCCAGTGGTCAGGTCCCGGTACTTGAGAAAGATCTCGAAGAGCGGCCCACTCCAGGCCTCGGTTGCTTCGGCGTTGTCAGGCGCGACCGACGACATGGAACTCATCGTACGCCGAAGTGGGCGACTCGCAAAGCCTCTTCGCGATCGTCGTAGGGGCGCCAGCTGAGGACGCGGCGATCCCGCAGCTCGAACACCCACGCCATCTCGTCGCTGCCCGCCTCGCTGCCGTCCTCCTCCCAGTGCCAATGGCGCCGAATCAGCGCCACGGCCCGGCCGCCGCCCCCCTCCAGCCCTTCCTCGTAGAGCTGCTCGAGCTCGATCGTCTGCTGCACCCCGCCGGGCTCCCGCGTCGCCCAGACCCGCGCCGCCTCGATCCCCTTGCGTAGCCCCCGCCCCGAGTGCAACTCCACCTCAGGGTCGAGCACCGCCACGAAGGCATCTAAATCGCGCTCGTTGAAAGCGCGGATGAACTCCCTTACGGGATCACCCATGGGAGTGTGAGGGCGCGAAAACCAAGCAGATCGGTGGACGCAGGGAGGCCGGCGACGCGAGCTTAGTTCACTAAGTGAGCTAGCCGGCCGACCGAGGACGCCGAGATGCGCCGGTTTGCAGCGTCCTCACGCCCCATGGCACTTCTTGTACTTCTTGCCCGACCCACACCAACAGGGATCGTTGCGGCCGATGTTCTCTTTGTCGTCTTTGACGACCGTCTCGACCGTTTCGAAGCCGCCGCTATTGGGGCCGGCGGCCTGCGCCGCGGCGACGTCCACGGCGCTGGCGCCGCTCGAGGCCGCGACCTCCTGCAACGCCGAGGGCTGATTCTCCGCCGTGCCGCCGGAGTAGGCCAGGGCCGACGTCCCGCCGCCGTTGGCCACCGCGGCAGCACCCGCTTCGTCGGGCTGAACTTCGATTTCGGCGCGGAAGACCAGCTTCGAGAACTCGTCCCAGATCGAGTGCAGGAGCTCCTCGAACATCTGGTAGCCCTCGTTTTTGTAGGCGACCAGCGGGTCGATCTGGGCGAAGCCGCGGAGGTGGATGCCTTCGCGCAGGTAGTCCATGTCGAAGAGGTGTTCGCGCCAGCGGTTGTCGATCACCTGCAGCAGGATCGAGCGCTCGAGGAAGCGCATCAGCTCCTCGCCGAGCTGCTCTTCGCGCTCGTCGTAGGCGTTCATCACGTCGTCGTCGAGGGCTTCCTTCAGCTGCGTCTTGTCAACCGTCTCCGGCGCCAGACTCGAGACCTCGACGCCGACCGGCCAGATCTGCCGCAGCTGGGTCTCCAGCTCCTCCAAGTCCCAGTCCTCGAGGATGTCTGAGGCGGTGTACTCGTCGACCAGCCGCTCGATCACACCCTCGAGTTCGTCGCGGGCGTTGTCGGAGATGTCGCGGCCTTCGAGGATCTCGCGGCGGTATTTGTAGATCACCCGCCGCTGCTCGTTCATCACGTCGTCGTACTCGAGCACCCGTTTGCGGATCAGGAAGTTCTGCTCCTCGACCTTCTTCTGGGCGTTCTCGACGGTTTTCGTCAGCATCTTCGCTTCCAGCGGCACTTCCTCGCCGTCGTCGCCGACGGGGCCTAGTTTGTCGAGGATTTTGTAGATGCGGTCGCCGGCGAAGAGACGGATCACGTCGTCTTCGGCGGAGAGGAAGAAGCGCGACTCGCCGGGGTCGCCCTGGCGGCCGGAGCGGCCGCGCAGCTGGTTGTCGATGCGGCGGGACTCGTGGCGCTCGGTGCCGCAGATGTAGAGGCCGCCGAGCTCACGGACCTCTTCGCCTTCGGCCTTGCACTGCGGCTCCAGCTCGGCGGTCTTCGCCGCCAGCGCCTCCTCGTAACCCTCGCTCTCGTGGGTGATCCCCGCTTTTTTCAGCTCCGCGATCGCCAGGTGCTCGGGGTCCCCGCCGAGCTTGATGTCGACGCCGCGGCCGGCCATGTTGGTGGCGATCATCACCGCGCCTTTGCGCCCCGCCTGGGCGATCAGCTCGCCCTCTCGTTCGGCGTGCTCGGGCTTGGCGTTGAGGACCGCGTGTTTGATCCCCTCGCGTTTCAGCGCCCCGGAGATCATCTCCGAGACCTCGACCGAGACGGTTCCGACGAGGATCGGCTGGCCTTTTTCGTGGCGGCCGATGATCTCGCTGAGGACCGCGGCCCACTTGCCGTCTTTGGTTTTGAAGATCTGGTCGTTTTCGTCCTTGCGGACCATCGGTTTGTTGGTCGGGATCTCGACCACCGGGATCTTGTAGATCTTCATGAACTCGGTCGCCTCGGTGAGGGCGGTGCCGGTCATGCCCGAGAGCTTGCCGTAGAGGCGGAAGTAGTTCTGCAGGGTGATCGTCGCCAGGGTCTGGTTCTCCTCGCGGATCGCCACGCCCTCCTTCGCCTCGACCGCCTGGTGCAGGCCCTCCGACCAGCGGCGGCCCTCGAGGATGCGGCCGGTGAACTCGTCGATGATCATCACCTCGCCGTCGATCACCGCGTAGTCGTCATCCTTCTTGTAGAGCGACTCGGCCTTCAGCGACTGGACGAGGTGGTTGACGAGGCTGCCGTGCTCCCCGAGGTAGAGGTTGTCGACGCCGATGAACTCCTCGGCTTTTTTGACCCCGCGCTCGGTCGGGGCGACGGTCTTGTGCTTCTCGTCGTACTCGTAGTCGTAGTCGGCGTCGTGGGTCTCCTTGTTTTCGCCGAGCGATTTGAGTTTCTGTTTCGCCGGCACGCCGACCATCTGTTTGGCCAGGCGGGCGAAGGTGTAGTAGGTCTGGGCGGCCTGTTCGGGCTGACCGGAGATGATCAGCGGCGTCCGCGCCTCGTCGATCAGGATGTTGTCCACCTCGTCCACGATCGCGAAGTCGTGGCCCCGCTGGACGCAATGCTCGAGCTGGTCGGCCATGTTGTCGCGCAGGTAGTCGAAGCCGAACTCGGAGTTGGTCCCGTAGGTGATGTCGAGCGCGTATTTGCGCTGGCGGGCGTCGTGGTCGTCGAAGTCCTGGACCGCGTCGACGGTGCAGCCGAGGGCCTCGTAGATCGGCTTCATCCATTCCGAGTCGCGGCGGGCGAGGTAGTCGTTGACGGTGACGACGTGGACGCTGCCGCCGGCGAGCGTGTTGAGGAAGACGGGCAGGGTGGCGGTCAGGGTCTTGCCCTCACCGGTCCTCATCTCGGCGATGGCGCCGTCGTGGAGGACCATGCCGCCGATCAGCTGGACGTCGTAGTGGCGCTGCCCGGTCGTCCGCTTCGAGGCCTCGCGGGTGAGGGCGAACGCCTCCGGCAGCAGATCGTCGAGCGACTCGCCGCCCTGGGCGCGCTCGCGCAGCTTGTCCGCCTCCTGGCGGATCTCGTCGTCGGAGAGCGCTTCCATCTCCGGCTCATAGCGGTTGATCGCCTCCGCGCGCTTCTGGTAGGTCTTGAACTTCCGTCCCTCTCCCGCGCGCAGCGCCTTCGTTACAAGGTCCATCGCTGGCATCGGTCAAGAGTAGCGGTGTGGGATTTGAGGAGCATCTGCACCCTTGTCTCGGGGTAGATGGAGGTCTAAGCTCGTGACGGAACCCACAAGGAGGCACTCATGCGGATTGAGATTCGGGGCAGGAACGTCGAGATGACCGACGAGCTGCGTGAGACGGTGCGGAAACGCTTTGGGCGACTGGGGAGGCAGGTGTCGCTGGTCGCGACCTTGGAGGTGGTGCTCTCGGAGGAGCGCAATCCTCGGGTCGCCGACAGTCAGGTGGCGGAGGCGACGATCAGGTTGAAGGGAGCGACGTTGCATGCGCGCGAGGCCTCTCCCGACATGAACCACTCTGTCCATGAGCTTGCCCTGGACATGAACCGCCAGGTGAAGAAGCACCGTGAACTGCGTCGCAAGCGAAGCCGTACGCGGCGGCTTGTCGACCAGATGCGGGGACGCCCGGCCGAGGCACGGCCGTAGGGCCGCGGAGAGCCAACTAGAGGCGCCGGGAGAAAGTCACCGCAACCACCCGAGACGACCCCGCGGCCCGCAGCGCACGAGCGCAGGCCGTGAGGGTCGCCCCGGTGGTGAGGACGTCATCGACCAGCAGCACGCTGCGCGGAGCCGCGCCAGCCGCCTGGATCCGCGGCGGATGCCCGATCCGCTCCGCCCGTCGCCGTCCCGCCTGCCTCCCCCGCCCCCGCCGCTCGAGGCAGCACTCGACCGGCGCCCGCAGCCGCTCCGCCAGAGCCCCCGCCAGCTCACCCGCCGGATCGAACCCCCGTCGCCGCAGCCGCACCGGCGCCGGTGGCACCGGCACCACCACCCCGCTCAGCATGTGGGCCGGCGCCAACCACTCGATCCGTTCCGCCATCAAATCGGCCACAGGCAGTAACCGCCGGAACTTCAGCGCCGCCACCAGATCCCGCGCCACCCCCTCATAGGGCGCCGAAGACCAGGCCTTGTCCAGCCCCGCCGGCCCCGAGCTCAAGAACGGCTCAGCCCGAGCCAACCGCCTCCCACACCGATTGCAAAGCACAGCTTCAGGCCGACAAACCCGCCCACAAGCCGCACACAACGGCGGCACCAGAGCAATCGATACGGCGGCAGCAACGTCCACGCCCCGAGCCTGTCGAGCAAAAGCGCACCCATGGCGCGCATAAAGCAAATTTTCCGACTCAGCTTCGTGCCGGAACTCAAAACACAGCGCCAGCTGCTTCCTCCGCTCCTAGTTCCTAGACCTCGGGAAGACCCGGCGGCTCCCACGGTGATTCGTAGCGATAGCCCTCATTGGATGCCAGGTGAGCCTCTCCGAGATCAAAGGCACCTTGTCCAACAGCTCGATCTTTCGCTTCTTGGCGCATCTCCGGAAGCTGCTTCGCGGCATTGGCATAGATAGCGCTCATGATCCTCGTGCCCACCTCGTTATCCGTCGCAAAGATCATGTGGTACAGCGGCCCCTTGCTGTTCTTCAGCTCAAATGCGTGTGCTGCGCGGTACTGCAACGCTTTCTCCAGGCGCCAGCGCATGAGGTTCACATACTCATCACGGGCCTCGGCGGCCGAGAGCTCTCCGGCTTTGCGCTTCTCATAGATTGGTGTCCATTCTTCGCTGCCGTAGAGACGAGTCGCGCGAGCAAAGTCTTTTTCGGTGACTTTGGCGTCATCCAAGGCCAGGGTGCGGATGATCCCGGAGGTCGGGAACAGCATCCACATCTCAACCTTGTACTCCGGCTTCTCGGAGTCAGCTCTGCGATAACCGCGCTTATGGTCAGCAAGTGCCTTGAGGGTCCGCCATTCCAGCTCCATCCCATCTGGATCCAGAAACGCGAAGGTTGGCGCCCATTTCACGCTCTCCAAATTGTCGAGCGCCTCAGGAATCTTCTCGTTGCAGTCCCCTGGATAGACCTTAATGTCCTTGCCCGGGTACTCGGTTCGAAGACGCTGCTCTAACTCCGCTGCCTTCTGCCCCATCTCGAAATAGCGGAAACGGGTGAATCCTGCATCCTCACCAGCGTCCAGAGCAATCCGAGCAGAGCCATGGAACTTCTCCCCCGTTAGGCGATCCAACCCGTGCCCTTCACCGGCGAACGCGTCAAGGTAGACACGCTCACTCTGGCTTTTCGACGCCTTCGCGAAACCGCTCAGGTACTCCGCGAGCATCTGAAGCTTGGCCTGGGTCCAGAACCCCCAGGCTCGACCGTCCGTCCGGGTCACGCCGATATCGCCTCGCGCAACTTGGGCATTTGATCCCAGGTACGGCCTTGCAGCTCACGGCCATGTGACTTAGGTCTTGCTCCTCCCCATTGCTTGAAGAAGAACGCGACACCATCAGCCAAGCAACGATCTCGGAGCTGCAGGATCCATTCCTCGTCCACACGCCGGTGGCGCGGACCCGACTCACCACCCGCGATCAGCCAATGAATCTCCCGAAGATCCAGGCCTTCCAGTGGCCCTAAGAGGGGCTCTGCCGAGATGAAGCGGACAGCAGCGGGCACCTCTCTCAACAGGTCTGCTCGATGAACGAACCGACGGTTCTCGATGCTGACCCCCATCCATATGTTCTCCGCCCAAGGGAGATCGTCAGCGAGCTCGACCACCCGCTCTGGCCGCTTCGTGAGGACCTGGAAGGTATGCCGGGGAGCTTCCTGCATCGAAACAAATACTTGCTTGATGAAGTCGATCGGAACGCGCTCGTGGAACAGGTCACTCATTGAGTTCACGAAGATCATCCGAGGTCGCTTCCACCGCTGCGGCTGGTCCAGCCGCTGAGGCCAGAGACGCAGATCAAAGCCTTGCTCGTATGGGTGGCCGGAAATGCCACGCCAGCGCTCAGCGAACGTCTGGGCGTAGCAGTGGGCGCAGCCTGGCGAGACCTTGTCGCAACCCGTGACCGGGTTCCAAGTCGCCTCAGTCCACTCGATTGTGCTTCGGTCTGCCATAAGCTCCAGTCTGGGTTGTGCGGGCAGCGGCACTCAAATTCAGTGCCAATCGTTCTCTCAAGGTTCCACCCCGGCACATTCGCCCCTGCCTTCCGGAGATAGTCCCGTAATTTCCGAGGACGGCGAGGAGCGCTGTCTGCCCGAGCCCGCCTCGAAGGAGGGTGCCGGTGCCCCTCCGAAGGAATGTTCGGCAATATGCAATCTGATCTGGGGCGCGGCGGAGCCGCGCTGCATGTTCTCCCCGCAGCGAAACGGAGGGGAGGTCAATTCCGGAGGAGGGGCACCGGCACCCTCCCCGCACTCGGTATTAAGCGCGAGTCTGTGAAAACAGTCGTATAGCGCCAGTTTTCACAGACTCGCGGGAGCGTCAGCCGCGAGCGGCGGCGATGGCGCCGATCAGGACCGAGCGGGGTGGGATCTCGGCGCCGGGGAGGGCGATTACTTCTTTTAGGCGGGCGCCGTCGCCCACCTGGACGCCGTCGCCGATGATCGAGGGGCCGTCGATGCGGGCGTCGTCGCCGATTTTGCAGCCGGGACCGAGGAGGACGGGGCCGACGAGGGCGCCCTCGTCGCCGGGGTCGGTGCCGCTGCGGTAGCCGTCGACCAGCTCGCCCTCCTTCTCGACCTCGACCGCCCCGGTGAGGGCGTCGACGTTGCCGTCGCGGAGCTCCTCGAGGTTGCCGATGTCGTTCCAGTAGGCGTCGATCTCGTGCGAGTAGAAGGGGATGTCGCCGTCGAGCAGGCGCGGGAAGACGTCCATCGCCCAGTCAGCAAAGCCCGCGGGGTCGCCGGGGCCTGCCGCCCTGCTGGTGCCCGGCTCGGGGAAGTAGTCGAAGATCTCCTTGCGGAACATGTAGATGCCGCAGTTGGCGAGGTCGGAGAGCGCTTCGGCGGGCTGCGGCTTCTCCTGGAAGCCCTGGATTCGCCCGTCGGAGCCGACGATCGCGACACCGAACTGGCTCGTGTCCTCCACCCGCTTCATCGCCAGGGTGGCGATCCCATCGTGGGACTCGTGGAACTCGCGCATCGCGCTGAGGTCGATGTCGGTGAGAGCGTCGCCGGAGATGATCAGGAAGGAGTCGCCGAGGAAGCCGGCGGCGTTGCGCACCCCGCCCGAAGTCCCGAGCAGCCGCTCCTCGTGGCTGTAGGTGAGCGAGACGCCCTGGGCGGAGCCGTCGCCGAAGTAGCCCTCGATCACGTCGGGGAACCAGTGCAGGTTGGCGATCGTCTCGGTGAAGCCGTGGCGGGCGAGCAGGCGCAGGATGTGCTCCATCACCGGCTTGTTGATCACCGGCACCATCGGCTTTGGCATCGCGTAGGTGATCGGCCGCAACCGCGTCCCCAGCCCCGCCGCCAGAACCATCGCCCTCACTCGGCCATCCCCGCCTTGATTCGGTTGAGCGCCTCGATCCCTTCCGGATCGACCCCAAGCTGTTTCGCGGTCTCCAGCGAGACCAGGTCGCCGAGCAGCGTCGCCCAGAGCAGGCGTTCGATCCGGGTCTCGCCTTTCGTCTTTACCCGCACCACCGCCGCCGCGCCCTCACCGACGACCTCCGCGGTGAGATCGAAGCGGCGCCCCTCGCGCGGGTGCTGGTCGCAGTCCTCGAGGAAGACGGCCGCCATCTTCGCGGCGCCCTCGCCGGTCCAGCCGCAGACCTCGTTGTGGTCGGCCTCCGGCAGCTCGGCGCAGAAGGACGAGAGCTTCGCGTTCTCGTTCATCTGGGTCTTCCAGCGATGGGCAACTGGGGCCGTCAGGTCAGCGCCGTAGATCACCGTCACCGCGCTGTCCAGCTCGGCGGCAATCTCGGCCGCCTGCGCCTGCAGCGCCTCTCGCTCGCGCTCCAGGAACGCCGCCGCCGCGTCGATCTCGGTGTGGACGCTCGGAGCCGCGCCCGCCAGCGCCGCAGCCTCAGCCGCGGCAACGAAGATGTAGGCGACAGCGACCCGCGGCTGGTAGATCCCCGGCGGCGCGATCACGGGGACGCCCGCTTCGCGCGCGCGCTCGACCAGGGCGCCGCCGGTGCTGAGCACGAGGCGCCGCGCCCCCAAAACCTCAGCCGCCTCGAAGCAGGCGAGCGTCTCCTCGGTGTTGCCCGAGTAGCTGGAGCAGAGCACGGTCCACTCCGGCGTCGCCCAGCTCGGCAGCTCGTAGCCGCGGATCGAGAGGACCGGCTTGGTCAGGCGGTCGCCGAGGGCGCCAGCGGCGAGCTCGCCGCCGATCGCCGAGCCGCCCATCCCGCAGACCATCAACCCGGCCGATTCGGCCGCCTCCAGCCGCGCCGTCTCCACCCGCCACATGGCGTCGCGGAGCTGGTCGGGAAGCGCGAGGACGTCGTCGTAGATCGCCATCTCAGGCCGGGACTCTTTCATCTCGGCCGACCACGGTGTCAACGACCTGTGCGCCCGCAGCAACCTTTGCTCTCGGGGCCAGGATCGAGCGCTCGACGCGGGCGCCCTCGCCGATCGTGCAGCCGTCGAGCAAGACCGCTTCGCGGAGTTCCGCGCCAGGCTCGATCCGACAGCCGGAGGCGACCACGGCGCGGTCACCAAGCCGGGCCTCGGGGTCGACCTCCGCCCCGTCGGCGACCAGGCAACCGGGGCTGCTCGGCTCGACCTCGGTCTCGACCCGGCCCTCGAGGATGTCCCAGCTCGCCTGCAGGTAGCGCTCGGGCGTGCCGATGTCCATCCAATAGCCCTCGAGCAGCAGCCCGCAGAGACCCTCGCCGACGAGGCGCGGGAAGACCTCGCGCTCGATCGAGACGGCGCGGCCCGGGGGCACCAGCTCGAGCACGGAGCGCTCGAGGACGTAGGCGCCGGCGTTGATCTCGCCCGGCACCTCCTCCCCCGTCTTCTCGAGGAATTCGAGCACCTTGCCCTCTTCATCGCAGCGGACGAGGCCGTAGGCCGAGGAGTCCTCGACCGGGTGGAGACCGATCGTGGCGCTGGCACCGCGCTCTTCGTGGGCGCGGAGCAGGGCGGTGAGGTCGAGATCGGCGAGGACGTCGCCGTTGAGGGCGAGGAAGCGCTCATCGAGGCGGTCGCCGAGGGCGTCAGCGGCAAAGCGAATCGCGCCGGCGGTGCCAAGCCGCTCGGGCTCGGTGACGTAGGTGATCGTCACCCCCGCGTGTCGCTCCTCGTCGCCGAGCGCCTCGCGCAGCACGTCGGGCAGGAAGCCGCAGGCGAGGACGACCTCGGTCACCCCGTGCGCCGCCAGCCACTCGATCGCGTAGGCGAGGAAGGGCCGGTCGACCAGCGTCACCGCCGGCTTCGGCACGTCACTGGTCAGCGGCCGGAGGCGGGTCCCCTCGCCACCGACTAAAACGATCGCTTGCACTCTCCTCTGGCCTTGACTGGTGGGGGCCGCTAGGAGGCGTTTGCGGTTGGCTGACTGGTTACGGAGCGTCCTATTCCCTCGTACTCGAACCCGGCGGACGTCAATGCCTCCGGGTCGAGAAAGTTGCGGCCGTCGACGACCAGCGGACGGGTCATCCGTTCGGCGGCGGTGCTCCAGTCGAGGCCCTTGAACTCGCGCCACTCGGTGACCAGGACGACGGCGTCGGCGCCGTCGAGAGCCTCCATCGCCGAGGTCGCCATCTCGACCGATCCGAGCAGGCCCGCGGCGCGCTCGGCGGCAACCGGGTCGTAGGCGACAACCTCCGCCCCCTCCCCCTGCAGTCGCGCCGCCAGGACCAGGCTCGAGGCCTCGCGCATGTCGTCGGTGTCGGGCTTGAAGGCGAGGCCGAGCAGGGCGACGCGCTTGCCGATCAGCGAGCCGAGGTGCTTCTCCAGCTTGCCGACGACCCGGCGCTTCTGTAGCTCGTTCACCTCGATCACCGCGGTCAGCAGCTGGAAGTGGTAGCCGGTGTTGCCGGCCAGCATCTTCAGGGCGCTGACGTCCTTGGGGAAGCAACTGCCCCCGTAGCCGATCCCGGCGCGCAGGAAGGAGGTGCCGATCCGCTCGTCGAGCCCCATCCCCTTGGCGACCTGGCCGACGTCGGCGCCCACCTCCTCGCAGACGTTGGCGATCTCGTTGATGAAGGAGATCTTCGTCGCCAGGAAGGCGTTGGAGGCAAGCTTGATCATCTCGGCGCTGGCGACGTCGGCACGGAGGATCTCGCCGCCGAGCGGCTTGTATAGGCCTTCGACCGCCTCGGCCGCCTCCTCGTCACCGGGGTCCGAGCCGACCACAACCCGGTCGGGGTGCATGAAGTCCTCGACCGCGGTCCCCTCCTTGAGGAACTCGGGGCAGGAGACGTAGGAAAGATCCGGCATGTCGCGCCGGATTGACTCGCCGGTCCCCGCCGGCACCGTGCTCTTCATGATCAGCACGTGGTCTGAGTCCTCCGGCAGCTCCTGGACCACTGCCCGCACCCGCGAGAGGTCGGCGTCGCCCGAATAGGTCGGCGGCGTGTCGACGCAGACGAAGAGCAGCCGCGCCCCCTCCAGCAGCTCGTTCATGTCGGTGGTGAAGGTGATCCGCTCGGCGTTGCGGCGCAGCAGGTCCTCGAGGCCCGGCTCGTGGATCGTGACCTCGCCGCGCGAGAGCGCCTCGACCTTCTCGGGCAGGATGTCGCGGGCGACCACCTTGTGACCGAGCTCGGCGAAACAGGCCGCCGTGACCAGCCCTACCCAGCCCACTCCGATTACGCCGACCGGCTCCAGCTGCTCACTCATGGCTGCCTCCTACCCTTTTTCTTCGGTTTCTTCTTCTTGATCAAGACGTCGGCCGACCGCGCCATGCCGACCATCTGGTCGTTGCTGAGGCTGCGCAGCAGGTCGTTGGTAATCCAGTAGGTGTTGTCCCCCCGGTGCCAGGCAATCATTTTCACGTTTTCGTCGTCGACGAAGATCTCGTACTCCCGCCCGTGAATGGTCTTGGTCAGGCTCGGGTCCTCGAGGATCGGCGGATCTGACCAGCCGCGGATCCCCTGCACCCCGAAGTAGTGGTTGCCGTCGTCCTCTTCGTCTACCAGGACCATCCGGTAGGCGAGGTGCTTACCTTCGTCTTCGTCTTTGACGTGGTAAACCCAGGGATCGACGACCTTTTCGTAGGGGTCGGTTTCGACGAAGCGGGTGCCGGGAGGCAACCGGGTGGGGTAATAGATCGGGAAGTTGCCGCCGGAACGGCGGGCCGCGATCTTCGCCTCGGCTTCGCCCGCTTCGCGAGCTGGGACCAAGCCGTCGCTGCCGGACTTGTCGATTTCGACCTTCGGCTTCCGCTTCTTCGGCTTCTTCGAAGCCTTTGGTTGCGCCTGCTTCTTTTTCTTCTTCGCCTGCTTGGCGGCCTGGGCCTGCGCCCGCGCTTGCTTGACCGTCTCGCCGCCGAGGAATTCTTCGACCGCTTCGTCGATCGCTCCCTGAGATGCGTAGACGAAGCTGGGCCCGAGTTCGGCCGGGAAGTGGACCTCGTTGATCGTCGCGTTGCGCGAGGCGGCCAGCAGCTTCAGCACTTCGAGCAGGGTCTTGCCGTCGCTGATGTCGGAGGTCGTGTAGTCGGTGAAGGCCTCGATCAGATCCCCCTGGTCGAGGACGATGTCCTTGACCGAGACCCGCTGCCGGGCGGCGCCGAGGAACTCCTGCTGGCGGGCGGAGCGGACGATGTCGGTGTCGGTGTGGCGGTAGCGCACGTAGTCGAGGGCCTGCTTGCCGCACATCAGCTGGTAGCCGGGCGTGACGTTGATTTCGGCGTACTGTTCGGAAGGCGGTAACCCGGCGTTCGAGTGGTAGTAGCGGCGGTCGACGTCGACATAGACGCAGCCGATCGCGTAGACGCCCTGCGCGAAGCCGAGGAAGTCGATGTTCACCACGTGGTTGATCGGCAGCCCGGTCAGTTCCTTGACCACCCGCAGGGTCAGCTTCGTGCCGCCGTAGAAATACGCTTCGTTGAACTTGCCGGTGCCGACTTCGGGGATTTCGACCTTGAGGTCGCGCGGGATCGACATCATCGAGATCAGCTGCTTCTCCGGGTCGAGGCGGATCAGCATCGTCGTGTCCGAACGCCCCTGGTCTTCGGCGAATTCGGCGCCGGCGCGTTTGTCGGAGCCGATCAGGAGGAAGTTCTCCGGCGCCCCGGAGTCCGCGTCGGCCAGGAACCGGTTCAGTTTCTTCTGGATCTTGTTGTTCTGCGGCGCGATCGCTTCGGCGATGCTGTCGATGTAGAGGAGGATGCTGGTCGCGGTCGCCGCCGCGGAGATGGCAACGATCAGCACCGAGGCGAGGACGAACCGCCACCAGAAGCGTTTTGGCTTCGGCGCCTGCTCGCCGTCGCCGGACGGCGGCGGCTTCTTCGGCGACCACCCGCCCGCGTTCAGCGGCCCCTCGCTACTCATCGAGGCGGTCCGGAATCTCCCGCAGGAACGACTCGAGCGCCTGGCGGTAAGTCTCTAGAGAGGAGAGCGAGACCCACTCGGCCGGCCCGTGGTGCCCCGCCCCGACTGGGCCGAACTCGACCGCCGGCACGCCCACCCGCAGGAACGAGACCGCGTCGGAGGCGCCGTCGCGGCCGACGCTCATCGGCTCGCCGTCGTGGTGATCGCGGGCCGAGGAGCGAAGCGCCCGCACGTAGGCGGAGTCGCGGTCGACCGTGGCCGGCGGCCGGGTCAAAAGCGCCCTCGCCTCGGCGCCCGAAATTTCCCGCACTTCGGCAAGGATCGCCTCCGGGTCCTGGCCGGGGAGGTAGCGGATGTCGACGTCGATCACGCATCGGTCGGGCACCTTGTTGAGAGCGTCACCGCCGACGATCCTCCCCAAATTGATCGATGGCCGGTCGAACAGCTCCGAGCTGTGCCGGGCAAACGGTAGCGACTCGATACTGCGGAAAACGTCGATCGCGTTGAGGACGGCGTTGTCGCCGAGCCAGGGGGTGGCGCCGTGCGCCGCCGTCCCCCCCACCTCCAGCCGCAGCGCCAGAACGCCCTTGGCCTCGATCCCGATGTGGAGGTCGGTCGGCTCGCCGGTGATCGCGAAGTCGCCGACAAAGCCGGTGTCGACGAGATGGTCAGAACCGCGCTCGGCGTCCTCCTCGGACTCCTCGTCGCCGACGATCCCCAGCCGCACCCGCACCCGGTCCTGATCGCGCATCGCCGCGGTGACCAGCAGCATCGCCGCGATCGCGCCCTTCATGTCGTAGGCACCGCGCCCGATCAGCCGATCGCCGGAAGTCTCAGGCACGAACTGGGCGGCAAACCCTGGCACCACGTCGATATGCCCGTGCAGCACGACGGTCGGAGCATCCGCAGGACCGACTTCCGCCTTGACCACCGGCAGGCCGCGCACTTCATCGCCAACCGTCTCAATCCCGCGAGCTTCCAGCCATCCCTGGATGAACCCGGCCGCCTCGGAGATCGCATCCGGCTCGCAGGTCTCGAAGCTGATCAGCCGCTTGGCGAGAACGAGGAGCTCGTCACTCATGGCCGAGCGCAAGGGCTTGCGCCCCTACCTCCCAGCGATCGCGAGGAACGCTTCGGCGCGGTCCTTGTCCTTCTGCGCCCGCGCGTGGTCGGCGCTGCCCTCCTCGCTCTCGGAGAGGCGGCGTTCGGCGTCCGAAAGCTGCTCTTTGAGGGTGCCGCCGTCGAGGTCCTCCGGTGGGATCGCCTCCTCGAGCAGGAGCCGGGCGCGATTGCCGTAGACCTGCAGCCAGCCGTGGGCCTGGGCGTAGCGCCTCGTCTCCGACTCGGAGAGGTGGAGGCGCAGCTCGGTCGGCCGCAGCGCCGCGAGGACGGGCGCATGGTTCGCGAGGATGCCGATTTCGCCGACCTCCGTCCGGGTCGAGACCTGGCGCGCTTCACCGCTCCAGACCTCGCCCTCCGGGGTCAGGATCTCGACGTCGACCATGTGCTCCGCGGCCATCTAAGGGCTCCTAGGCGGCCGCTTTGGCGTTCTCGAGGACCTGGTCGATGGAGCCCTGCATGTAGAAGGCGCCCTCGGAGAGCTCGTCGTGCTGGCCGTCGAGGATCTCGCGGAAGCCGCGGACCGTCTCGGCCACCGGCACGTACTCGCCGCTGCGGCCGGTGAACTGTTCGGCGACGAAGAACGGCTGCGAGAGGAAGCGCTCGATCTTGCGGGCCCGGGAGACCGTCTGGCGGTCCTCGTCGGAGAGCTCGTCGATGCCGAGGATGGCAATGATGTCCTGGAGCTCCTTGTAGCGCTGCAGGACCTCCTGGACGTCGGTGGCGGTGCGGTAATGCTCGTCGCCGACGACGTCGGGCTTGAGGATCGTCGAGGTCGAGTCGAGCGGGTCGACCGCCGGGTAGATCCCTTTCTCGGAGATCGACCGCGACAGCGCCGTGGTCGCGTTGAGGTGGGCGAACACCGAGGCCGGGGCCGGATCGGTGTAGTCGTCGGCAGGCACGTAGACCGCCTGGATCGAGGTCACCGAGCCGCGGTCGGTCGAGGTGATCCGCTCCTGCAGGCCGCCCATCTCGGTCTCCAGCGTCGGCTGGTAGCCGACCGCGGAGGGCATCCGGCCCAGCAGGGCCGAGACCTCGGAGCCCGCCTGGACGAAGCGGAAGATGTTGTCGATGAACAGGAGCACGTCCTGCCCGCCCTGCTCGCGGTAGTACTCGGCCATCGTCAGGCCGGAGAGGGCGACGCGCAGGCGCGCGCCCGGAGGCTCGTTCATCTGGCCGAAGACGAGCATGGTTTTGTCGATCACGCCCGACTCTTTCATCTCCAGCCAGAGGTCGTTGCCCTCGCGCGAGCGCTCGCCGACGCCGACGAAGGCGGAGAGGCCGGAGTGCTCCTCGGCGATGTTGCGGATGAGCTCCTGGATCAGCACCGTCTTGCCAACGCCGGCGCCGCCGAACAGCCCGACCTTGCCGCCTTTGGCGTAGGGGGCGAGGAGGTCGATGACCTTGATCCCCGTCTCGAGGATCTCCTGCGTCGGGGTCAGGTCGGAGGCCTTCGGCGCCGGGCGGTGGATCGGCCAGCGCTCGACCTCGCCGATCTCCTCGCCGTTGTCGATCGGCTCGCCGAGCAGGTTGAAGATCCGGCCGAGGGTGATGTCCCCGACAGGGACCGTGATCGGGCCGCCGGTGTCGACCGCGCGGTCGCCGCGCTGGACACCGTCGGTAGCGTCCATCGCCACCGCGCGGACGCGGTCGTCGCCGAGGTGCTGCTGCACCTCGCAGACCAGCTGCGTCGCTTCGCCGTCACCATCGCCGGCGGTCTCGATCGTCACCGCCGAGAAGATCTCCGGCAGCTGGTCGGGGAAGGCGGCGTCGATCACCACGCCGGTGACCTGCTCGACACGCCCTACGTTGCTTCCGTTTGCTCCGTTGCTCTCAGCCATGGCTTCCTTTTCTCGTCCTTAAATCGAAGTTGGTTGCTCTGTCGTCGTCTTAGCCGAGCGCCTCGGCGCCGCCGACGACCTCCAGGATCTCCTGCGTGATTTCCGCCTGCCGAGCCCGGTTCATCTCCAGGGTCAGGTCGCCGATCATCGACTCGGCGTTCTCGGCGGCGTTGCGCATCGCGGTCATCCGCGCGCCCAGCTCCGAGGCCGCCGACTCCAGCAGCGCCCGGTAGACGGAGATCGTCACATACTCGGGGATCAGCCGGCCCAGCAGCTCCTCGGGATCGGGCTCGTAGAGCCACTCCGAGCGGCTCTGGGCCTTCTCCGCATCGGTTTCCTCCTCTTCGGCTGCGGCCTCCTCCTCTGCACCCTCGCCCATTACCTCGGCCTGCTGCAGGGGCAGCAGGGTCTGGCGCCAGACGTGCTGGGTAAGCGGCGAGACGAAGCGGTTGTAGACCAGCTCGACCCGGTCGAGGCCCTGATCGACGTAGCGGGCGGTCATCTCCTCGCCGATCTCGCGTGCGTTGGCGAAGGCGGGGCGGTCGGTGAAGCCGACGTAGGAGCCCGAGACGTCCTGCTTGCGGAAGGTCAGCGCCGAGACGCCCTTGCGGCCGACGACGGCGAAGGAGGGCTCTGCCCCTTCCTGACGGACTTTCGCGGCCATCCGCATCCCCTCGCGGATGATGTTGCTGTTGAAGGCGCCGGCAAGGCCGCGGTCTCCGGTGACGAGGACGATCCCGACCCGTTTCACGTTCTCGCGCTCCTCCAGCACCGGCACCCGCGGGATCCCCCCCGCCTGGGCAGCGGCGCGGCGGGTCAGCTTGCGCATCCCCTCCGCGTAGGGCCGCATGTCGGAGATCCGCTGTTCGGCGCGGCGCAGGCGCGCCGCGGCGACCATCTCCATCGCTCGCGTGATCTTGTTGATGTTCTTGACCGACGCGATGCGGTTCTTGACTTCCTTCTGCGATGCCATGAGGGAACCGGAGCCCGGCGGCTAGGCCGGAGTCGCCGCCTCCTCGTCCTCGCTGCTCTCGGGCGCGGTGTCCGAGCCGGGGGTGCGGGCCGGGGCCTCGCGCTCCTCTTTCGAGTGGATGCGGTCGGACTCGCCGGCCTCGAGCGGATCGCCGTGCTCGTCGAAGTCGGGGCCGAAGTCGTCGACGAAGTCGGCGATCGCCTTGCCGAGCGCCTTCTCGTCGTCCTCCTCGAGCTTGCCGCTCTCTTCGATCCGGCCCAGCAGCTCGGACTGCTCGGAGTGCAGGCGGACCCGGAGGTCGGCGAGGAACTCGCCGACGCGCTCGACTTTGATCCGGTCGAGGTAGCCGCCGGTGCCCGAGTAGATCGAGGCCACCTGGTCGCCGACCGAGAGCGGTTCGCGCTCTTTCTGTTTCAGCAGCTCGACCAGTCGCTCGCCGCGGGTCAGCGCTTTCTGGGTCTCGGCGTCGAGCTCGGAGCCGAACTGGGCAAAGGCCTCGAGGTCGCGGTACTGGGAGAGGTCGAGGCGCAGTTTTCCGGCGACTTTCTTCATCGCCTTGGTCTGCGCGTTTCCGCCGACCCGGGAGACCGAGATGCCGACGTTGATCGCCGGCCGCACGCCCGAGAAGAAGAGGTCGGACTCGAGGAAGATCTGCCCGTCGGTGATCGAGATCACGTTGGTCGGGATGTAGGCGGAGACGTCGGAGGCCTGGGTCTCGATGATCGGCAGCGCCGTCAGCGAGCCGCCGCCGAGCTCGTCGTTCAGTTTCACCGCCCGCTCCAGCAGGCGCGAGTGCAGGTAGAAGACGTCGCCCGGGTACGCCTCGCGGCCCGGCGGGCGCCGCAGCAGCAGCGACATCTGGCGGTAGGCGGAGGCGTGTTTGGTGAGGTCGTCGTAGACGCAGAGCGCGGCTTTGCCGTTGTAGAGGAAGTACTCGCCCATGGCGCAGCCGGCGTAGGGGGCGATGTACTTGATCGGCGCCGCCTCGTCGGCCGGAGCGGCGACGATGATCGTGTTCTCCATCGCCCCGTTTTCCTCCAGCGTCTCTTTCAGCTGGACGACGGTGGACATCCGCTGCCCGATCGCGACGTAAATGCAGATCAGGTCCTTGTCCTTGTTGTTGATGATCGTGTCGATCGCGATCGCGGTCTTGCCGGTCTGGCGGTCGCCGATGATCAGCTCTCGCTGGCCGCGGCCGATCGGGATCATCCCGTCGATCGACATCAGGCCGGTCTGGACGGGTTCCTCGACCGGCTGGCGCTGGACGACGCCGGGGGCTTTGAACTCGGCCGGGCGGGTCTCGGTGGTGGCGACCTCGCCACGGTCGTCGAGCGGGCGGCCGAGCGGGTCGACCATGCGGCCGAGCAGCGCCTCGCCGACGGGGATCTCGAGCAGGCGGCCGGTCCGTTTCACCGTGTCGCCCTCGACGATGTGTTCCCACTCGCCGAACAGCACCGCGCCGACGTTGTCGGCCTCGAGGTTCAGCGCCAGGCCGGTGACCCCGTGGGGCAGGTCCAGCATCTCCAGCGCCATGCAGTTGTCGAGCCCGTGGATGCGGGCGATTCCGTCGGCGACGGACAGGACCGTCCCGACCTCGGTGAGGTCGGCGGAACCGGTCTCCAGTCCCTCGATCCGCTCTCGCAGGATGCTTGCGATCTCGTCGGGCTTGATCTCCATCGGGTGCTCTCTGCCTCCTTACGCCGCGGTGGCGACGCTCTTTCGAAGTTTCTCCAGGCGACTGCGGATACTCGCGTCCAGGACCATGTTGCCGACCTGCAGCACGATGCCGCCGAGGATCTCGGGGTCGACCCTGCTCGCGAGGTCGACCTTCTCCCCGGTCTGGCGTTCGACCTCTTGGCCGATTTTCTCGACCACCGCCGGGTCCAGCTCGACGGCGCTGGTGACGGTGACGTCGAGGCGGCGGTTCTCCTGCTTCCAGAGCTCGTCGAGCTCGCGGCGGATGCGGAAGACCTCCGTCATCCGGTGCTTGTCGACGAGCAGCTCGAGGAAATTCACCAGCTCGGGCTCGGCGCCCGTAATCGCCCGCTCGATCCCCTCCTGCTTCTCCGCCGTGGAGAGGTACGGGCTGAAAAAGAAGACCTGCAGCTCGCGGTTGCGATCGACCTCATCGGCGAACTGGGCGAGCTGCTGCTGCAGCACGTCCAGCTTGTCTTTGTCGCGGCCGACCTCGAAGAGGGCCTCCGCGTATACGCGAGCTGCGTCGGCCATCTAGTTCTTCTCCGCCCCCGAGAGCGAGGAGAAGTCGACCTCGCCGAGGGCCTCCTCGACGAGCCGTTTCTGGTCGTCGGGGTTGAGGGATTTGCGGGTCACGCGCTCGGTGGCGAGCACGGTGAGGTCAGCGACCTCCTGGCGGATCTGGTCGAGCGAGCGCCGCGTCTCCGCTTCGATGTCGCGCTTGGCGGCCTCGACCAGCTCCTCCCGTTTCTCGCGTCCGGCCGCCGCGGCCTCAGCTTCGGCGGTCTCGGCGGATTTGCGGGCGCGGGCCATGATGTCGTCGGCCTGCTCCCTCGCCTCGGCCAGCCGGGCCCGGTACTCGGTCAGCAGCTCGTCGGATTCCTTGCGCTGCCGTTCGGCGGCCTCGATCGACTCGCTGATCGCGTTGGCGCGTTTGTCGAGCGCTTCCTGGATCTTCGGGAAGGCGACCTTGCTCAACACCCACATCGTGAACAGGAAGAGGACCAGCGTCCAGATCATCAGGCCGAGGCCTGGGCTGACCAGGAAACTGCCGCCGCTTTCCTCGCCACCGCTCTCGGCGGCGAACGGGAGCACCGCTCCTATGTAGCCGAGAAGCTCCATTCGCGGCCTACGAGAGGAAGAAGGCGATCAGGCCGAAGATGAAGGTGTAGAAGGCGACCGCCTCGGTCAGCGCGAAGCCGAGCCAGCGGATGCTTTCCAGGTCGCTTTTCATCTCGGGCTGGCGGGCGACCGACTCGATCTCCTTACCGAAGATGAAGCCCACGCCGATACCGGCGCCGATCGAACCGAGACCCGCACCGACGCCGAGGGCGATCGCTTTACCGGCGCCTTTGACACCTTCGTCGGTGACTTCAGCAAGCGGCAGGGCAGTGAGATCCATCGAGATTGACTCCTTTTCTAGTGAGTGGCGGAGGTCGCTCCGCCGATGTAAATAGCGCTAAGCGTCGAGAAGATGAATGCCTGCAGGGTGGCCACAAGCCCGACCTCGAAGATGAAGAAGGCGAAGGCGAGCGGGAAGGTGAGCGCCCCGAGGGCCGCGATCCCCAGCAGCACCGCCAAGCCGCCGCCCATGAAGAGCAGCAGCAGGTGGCCGGCGAGGATGTTGGCGAAAAGACGGACGGAGAGGGAGATCAGCCGCACGAAGTGCGAGATCACCTCGATGACGAAGATCGCGCCCTTGCCGACCGGGCTCATCTCCTCCAGGCCCGGGGGCAGCCAGCTCTTGAAGTAGGGGACGAGGCCCTTGGCCCGGATCCCCTCGACGTGGTAGCTGAGCCAGACGACCAGGGTGAGGACCAGCGGGATCGCGATGTTGGCGGTGGCGGCGTAGATCGCGAAGGAGGGGATTTCGAGGCCGAAGAGGCTGAAATGGTGCTCGGTATTGGTCGGCAGCGGCAGGAAGCCGAGCATGTTCGAGAACCAGATCCAGAAGAAGAGGGCGCCGATGAAGGGAAACCATTTGCGGGCCAGCTCACCGTGGAGGCTGCCGCCGGTGATCGTGTTTTTGGTCAGGTCGTAGGCGACCTCGACCGCGGCCTGGACCCGGTTCGGTTTCTGCTGCATCCGCCGGGCGATCCAGACCATCGTCCCGATCGTCGCCAGGCTGGCGAGGACCAGGTAGAGGACCGCCTTGTTGACGCTGAGGTCGATACCGCCCAGGTGGATCGAGATCCACGGTTCGAGTTTGAACTCGTTCTGAGGCTTGAAGGCTTCGTTCTTGCCGGCGTTGCCGAAGATCAGCAGCAGCAGGATCGCGACCGCGAGGTAGATGCCGAGGCCGATGAAGACTTTGGCTTTGGTGCTCATACCGTCGCGCTTGGGGGCGCCGCCCGGCGCCGTCACGGTGGCGGACTCCATGGCTACGCGGCCCCCTGGCCCTCAGGCTGCTCGAGCAGGTGCGAGATGCCCTGCGCGGCGAAGGAGATCGTGAAGAGACCTGCCAGCAGCACTGCCGCCGCGAGCCCCGACTCGCGTTCGGCCAGCCCGACCAGCAGCACCGCGGTGGCCATCAGCCAGACGCGGCCCAGCGTGGTCCCGGCAACGATGCCCATCGCCTTCTGGCGGTTGCCGGCGGCGAGGTGTTCGCGCATGCGGCGGTTGGCCAGCGCCTGCAGCCCCCGCTGCGCCAGCCAGGCGGCGGCCGCAACGGCGTACCCGAGCAGGGGAAACCCGCCGAGCAGGAAGATTGCGAGCGCGGCAGCGAGCGCGATGAGGTCGACGTACTTGGGAGGAGACATAGATAAGAACGGCAGCTACTGCAAGAAAACGCCCAGCTCGGGGCAGAGCGGGCGTATCCCGACTATATAGAAACGACCCCCGGAATGGCTTTAGGAAGCCACTTCGTGAGGGTTGCCACTACCCGCGGTCGATCGCCTGGAATTCCCCCGTTTCGGGATCGACGGCTGGGAACGACCCGGTCTCGAGCTCCTGCTCGACCGCGGTGTTGACCTCCTGCAGCTCGGGCTCGGGGGCGCCGGCCTGGCGGCGCAGGGTGACGAGCTGGCGGAAGCGGGTCTGGCGCAGCTTGAGGATCTCCAAGACCTCGACCAGGTAGATCGAGGCGGCGAGGGCGAGGAGGCCGAAGATGGCGATCACCGCAGTCCAAAGGGCGTCGAAGTGGCCGTGGTTGTCGCTGTAGGGGACGAAGCGGAGGGCCAGCGCCAGGGCGGCCATCACCGCGGTCCAGCCGTAGAGGTAGAGCAGGGTGCGCCGCTGCGAGAAGCCGATGTCGGCCATCCGGTGGTGGAAGTGCCAGCGATCGGCTTTATAGACGGGGCGACGGTATTTAAGCCGTTTGGCAACGACGAAGCCGGTATCGAGGATCGGCACCGCGAGGATGATCAGGGGGATGAAAAGGGCGATAACCGCGTTCGTCTTCAGCGCTCCCTGCACGGCGACGACCCCGAGCAGGTAGCCGAGCAGGTTGGAGCCGGTGTCACCCATGAAGGTGCTGGCCGGCGGGAAGCCCCAGCGCAGGAAACCGAGGGCGCCGCCGGCGACCAGCGCGGCGAGGACGCCGGCGGCGGTGCGGTCGAGCGAGAGGGCGATCGTCGCCAGGGTGATCCCGGAGATCACCGCGACGCCGGCGGCGAGCCCGTCGACGCCGTCGATCAGGTTGATCACGTTGATCATCGCGACGATCCCGAGCACGGTGGCGACGTCGCCGAGGTGGACGACGCCGCCGCCGGGCAGGGTCAGGAGGTCGACGGTCCCCGGGGTGAGGCGACCGAAGAAGGGAACGGTGAAGCTGTCGACGGTGACGCCGACCGAGACCGGGATCACTACCGCGACCGTCTGCCCCAGCAGCTTCAGCGCCGGGTTGAGCTCGAAGATGTCGTCGAGCACGCCGACCCAGGCGATCGCCGCGGCGCCAATCAGAATCGAGTGGCTTTCGGTGTCGGCGGGCAGCCAGATCAGGCCGGCCACGAGGACGCCGCCGAGGATCCCGAGGCCGCCGAGCTTCGGCGTCGGCACCGTATGGAGCTTGCGCTCGCTCGGGTAGTCGATCGCCCCCACCCGCAGCGCCAGCCGCTTGGTCAGCGGCACCAGCAGCAGCGCCAGGGCGCCGGCAACGAGGAAGGCGAGGTAGGCGTCGGTGTCAGTGGGCATAGCGGTCGAACCAGAGGGTAAGCGCCATCAGGCCCCAGATCTGCCGGCTCAGGTCCTCCTGGCCGGCGCAGTGGCGGTCGAGGATCGGCGTCACCGCGGCGGGGTCGAGGAGGCCCTGGCGGGCGACCGCGCTCGGCGCCAGCACCTCGCGGGCGAACGGCTCCAGCGGTCCGCGGAGCCAGGCGGCGATCGGGATCGAGAAGCCCTGCTTGCGGCCGTGGACGATCTCCCGCGGCAGGAGCGGCGCCAGCGCCTGGCGCAGCAGCCGCTTCTTGGCGAAGCCGCGGACTTTGAGGTTCGTCGGCAGCGAAAAAGCGAAATCGGCAACCCGCGGGTCGAGGAAGGGGACGCGCAGCTCCAGCGAGTGGGCCATGCTGAGCCGGTCGGTCTTGACCAGGAGGTCGTCGACCAGGTAGATGCCGAGATCGACGTCCTGCATCCGCGCCAGCGGCTCGGCGCCAGCCGTTTCGGCGTAGCGCTCGCGGTAGAGGTCGAGCGGGTCCCAGGCCGAGGCGCCGGGGCCGGCCAGGTCGGCCCGCGCCTGGGGGGAAAAGATCTCCTTCCAGCCGTGATGGCGCTCCAGCGGCGGCAGGGCGGCAGCGCGGGCGAAGCGCTTGGCTTTGTAGTCGAAGCCGACCCGGTCGGTGCGGCTCGGCAGCACCTCGGCCAGCGGCCGCGCGAGGGCGGCGAGGCGGCCGACCCGGCGCGCGAGCAGGTCGGCGACGTAGGTGTAGTAGCCGCCGAAGAGCTCGTCGCCGCCCTCGCCGGAGAGGGCGACCTTGACCTCCCCCACCGCCAGCTCGGAGACCAGGTAGGTCGGCAGCGCCGAGGAGTCGCCGAAGGGCTCGTCGAAGGCCTCGACCAGCTTCGGCAGGAGCTCGACGGCGTTGGGCCGCAGGACCAGCTCGTGGTGGTCGGTGCCGTAGCGCTCGGCGACCAGGCGCGCCCGCGAGAGCTCGTTGAAGCCCTCCTCCTCGAAGCCGATCGAGAAGGTCCGCAGGGGTTCGTCGACATGGCGGGAGGCGAGTGCGGCGAGGCCGCCGGAGTCGACCCCGCCGGAGAGGAGGACGCCGACCGGGACGTCGGCGACGAGGTGGGCGCGGACGCTGTCGTCGAGGACGTCGCGCAGCTCGGCGGCCAGCTCCTCGGCGGAGCCGCCGCGGACCTCGCCGGCGGGCGGCGGCCCTGGCCGCGCGTAGCGGCGCAGCGTCACCTCTCCCCCCTCCCACGCCAGCAGGTAGCCGGGGGGCAGCTTGCGTGCCTCCTTGAAGATCGTCAGCGGCGCCGGGATCGAGTTGAAGGCGAGGTAGGCGGCGACTGCCTGCGGGTCGATCTCCCGCGAGAAGCCCGGCTGCTCGAGCATCGCCTTCAGCTCGGAGGCGAAGGCGAGGCCGCCGCCGGCTTCGCGGTAGTAGAGCGGCTTGATCCCGAAGCGGTCGCGGGCCAGCAGGAGGCGCTGCCGCCGCTTGTCCCAGAGGGCGATCGCGAACATCCCCCGCAGCCGCTCGACAAAGGTCTCCGCCCACTCCTCATAGCCGTGGACGAGAACCTCGGTGTCGCAGTCGGTGGCGAAGCGGTGACCGGCCCGCTCCAACTCCCGCTTCAGCTCGCGGTAGTTATAGATCTCCCCGTTCTGGACCACGACGCAGGAGCCGTCCTCGTTCTCGATCGGCTGGTGCCCGCCGGCGAGGTCGATGATCGAGAGCCGCCGCGCCGCCAGCGCCACCGGCCCTTCGCAGAAGACCCCGTCGTCATCGGGGCCCCGATGCACGAGCTGCCCGCTCATCCGCGCCACGGCCTCCCGCCCAGGGGCCCGATCCCGCTCGCCGGCCACCAGGCCGCAGATGCCGCACATGGGCGGCAGTCTCGCAGCCGGGACGGCGAAGCCGGACCGGCGTTTGGGACTTAGGAAGTCGGTTGGCCGCGGCCGAGGACCTTGCTCACGGTCGCCAGGAGGACCTGGAAGTAGAGGCCGATCGAGCGGTCGGCGATGTACTCCATGTCGTGGGCGAGCTTGTCGGCCCAGGTCTCCTCGCGGGTGATCCGGGTCTGGGCGAAGCCGGTGACCCCGGGGCGGACGACGAGGCGCTGCCAGTACTGGGGGATCTCGCGGCAGAGCTCGGCGTAGAAGGTCGGCCGGATCGGGCGCGGGCCGACGATCGACATGTCACCGCGGAGGACGTTCCAGAGTTGCGGCACCTCGTCGAGGTGGGTTTTGCGCAGGGCGCCGCCGATTCGGGTCCGCTCTTCCTCGGTGCGCCGGGTCAGCTCCTCGCCGTAATAGGGGCCGAGGCGGGTTTCCGCGTCCGGCTTCAGGGTGCGGAACTTGTACATCCAGAAGAGGTGCCCGGCTTTGCCGACGCGGGCGCCGCGGTAGAGGACCGGCCGGCCGGAGCTGAACGCGATCGCCGCCGCGATCAATGCCAGCAGCGGCGAGAGGACCAACAGGATCGAGGCGGAGATGAGGAGGTCGAGCGCCCGCAGGAGCGGGTCGACCGGGCGTGGATCGCCCTCGGCCGCGGGCGCGACGAGCTCTTCGAGGCCGGGCTCGGCCTCGAGCGGCTCGCTCAGGAAGGCGTTACGGGATGAGGCTCTTCGCGCAATGGTGAGGCTCCGACGGTACCTAGGATCGTCTCGACTAGATAGGACGGATCGCGGCGGGTCGGGGTGGCCTCCGCCGTCCGCTTCTCCAAGACGACGGCGCGGGAGTCGGTCAGCGGCCGCAGCCGGCCGGAGCGGATCAGCGCTTCGTCGACCCCGCCGAGGCGACCGCCGTAGGTCGTGTAAACGGGGGTGCCGAGGGCGGCGGCCTCGCGGTTCATCGTCCCGCCGGCGGAGACGACGAGATCGGCGAGGGCGACCAGGCTCTGGGCCTCGACCGCGCCGGGCGGCACGATCACCGAGGGCAGCCGCAGACCTTCGATGAACTGGCGCTGCGCCTGGGTGCGCGGCAGCACCACCGCGTGGACGCCCGAGTCGTTGCCGAGCCGGTCGAGCACCTTTGGGAAGAGCGGGTTCGACTTGCGGTGGTAGAGCGAGACGTCGGGCGGCGGGCGGACGATCACCACGACCCGCTCCTCCTCGACTCCGAGCCGCCGCAGCGCCTCGGGATCAGGCTCGAAGTCGTAGAGGTAGTACTCCTCCTTCAGGCCGGGATAGGGGAAGTACTTCTCCGGGGTGACGCCAAAGCGGCGCAGGCGCTCGTAGGGGACGGCATCGGGGAACATCACCCGGCGGGCGAAACGGCAGCCGATCCGGTGCTGGGTGACGGCGTACTCGTAGTCGTGCATGTTGGCCTCGGGGATGCCGAGCCCCTTGGCGGCGATCGCGAGGTCGTTGGAGCCGTGGGCGAGCGCGAGGTCGAAGTGGCGGCCGCGGCCGAACATCAGCATCTGGGCGCTGCGGCCCGCCAGCCGGTAGGCCTTGCGCAGCCGCGAAGCGCCGCCGTGCTCGCCGATCGCCGTGTGCGGCATCCCGTGCAGCTGCAGCAGCGCCAGCGTCTGCGCGTAGTCGCGGGCGGTCACCTCGATCTCGTGCCCTTCGGCTTCGAGTCGCCGGATGATCGGCCGCAGCACCAGCACGTGGGCCGGCGCCGACATGTCGACCCAGACGCGCACTTGAAGTTAGACGGCGGCGAGCTCGGCGTAGAGCGGGAAGCGGTCCATCAGGGAGCCGGTGCGGGCGCGCAGATCCTCTTTCGAGGACTCGAAGTCGGAGCCGAGGGCGGCGACGATCACCTCGGCGATCTCGGTCATCTCCGCCTCCCCCATCCCCCTCGTGGTCAGCGCCGGGGTGCCGATCCGCAGGCCCGAGGGGTTCATCGGCGGCCGCGGGTCGAAGGGGATCGCGTTGCGGTTGACGGTGATCCCGACCTCGTCGAGGCGGTCCTCGCCGGTCTGGCCGTCGAGGCCCGTCGGGGTCAGGTCGACGAGGACGAGGTGGACGTCGGTGCCGCCGGTGAGGACCGGGACGCCCCCGGCTTCAAGACCGGCCGCTAGCGCCCGAGCGTTCGCGATCGTCTGCTGCTGGCGCTGCTTGAACTGCTCGCTGGCTGCGATCTTCAGCGCCACCGCCTTGGCCGCAACGGTGTGCATCAGCGGCCCGCCCTGCTGGCCGGGGAAGATCGCTTTGTCGATCGCTTTCGCGTGCTCCTCGCGGCAGAGGATCATCCCGCTGCGGGGGCCGGCGAGAGTCTTGTGGATCGTCGTCGTGACGACGTCGGCATGCGGCACCGGGTTCGGGTGCTCGCCGGCGGCGACCAGGCCGGCGAAGTGGGCCATGTCGACCATCAGCTTGGCGCCGACCGAGTCGGCGATCGCGCGGAAGGCGGCGAAGTCGAGCTGGCGCGGGTAGGCGGACCAGCCGGTGACGATCAGGGCCGGCTTGTGCTCCTGCGCCAGCCGCTCGACCTCCTCCATGTCGACGAGGAAATCGTCGCGGCGGACGTGGTAGGGCACCGGGTTGTAGAGCTTGCCGCTGACGTTGATCTTCATCCCGTGGCTGAGGTGCCCGCCGTGGTCGAGGGCGAGGCCGAGGAAGGTGTCCCCCGGTTCCATCAACGCCATGTAAACGGCGTTGTTGGCCTGGGCGCCGGCGTGGGGCTGGACGTTCGCATGGTCGGCGCCGAACAGGCTCTTCGCCCGCTCGATCGCCAGTTCCTCGGCGACGTCGACCTCCTCGCAGCCGCCGTAATAACGTCGACCCGGGTAGCCCTCGGCGTACTTGTTGGTCAGCACCGAGCCGACCGCGTCGAGGACCGCCTGCGGGACGAAGTTCTCCGAGGCGATCATCTCCAGCGTCCGCTGCTGACGCTTCAGCTCTGCCTCGAGGACGTCGGCGATCTCGGGATCGACCTCGGCCAGGGGGGCGGTCTGAAAGTTGTCCGGCAGATCGGCCACGGTCAGGCGACGATAGCAACGGCTCGGGATAGTCTGAGACCGGTGAGAGGCCGCAGCTTCCTCGCTTCGCTCGCCTTCCTGACGGTGCTGACGCTGCCGGCCGCCACCAGCGGCGCCGAAGTCGAGAACCCCTGCCTCGGCCCTGAAGCCAAGCACCTGCGCTGCCCCAACCTACGAATCGCCAAGCCGAGCGAACTGTACGTCGAGCGAACCGGCGGCGGCCACGTCCTCCTGCGGGCGACCAGCGACGTCGAGAGCCGCGGCCGCGGCCCGATGGAGCTGCGGGGCCGGCGCAACGGCTGGCGCTCGATGCGGGTCAATCAGCGCATCTACAAGACCGGCGGCGGCCACATCACCGTCCCCAGCCGGGTGACCCTGCGCTTCACCGACGTCGGCTCCTATTGGGGCGGCGCCTACTGGAAGGTCCACCAGCTCGCCCACTTCGACCTGCTGCCGGTGCGCGGCGACGGCAGCCTCGGCCCCATCGTCCGCACCAGCCCCAAGCTCAACTACTGCCTCCGCGACCTCGAGCGCACCCGGCCCGGCCGCCGCTCACCGTCGTACCGGCACTACCCCGGCTGCCGCCAGGACCCCTACATCCACCACGACGTCCTCGGCACCTCGGTCGGCTGGTCGGACATCTATCCCGCTGCCTACGCCAAGCAGTGGATCAACGTCGCCGGCCTGCGCGGCTGCTTCGCCTACCGCATGACCGTCGACCCGAAGGAAGTCCTCTTCGAGTCAAACGAGGGCGACAACACCTCCCAGGCCCTGGTGCACCTGCCCTACCCGGGCCACACCGGCTGCTAGTCGAGACCGACCGAATTGAGGGCGCTCGTCACGTCCCCTGGCGACATCGCGCCGTCACGGAGGATGCGCCAGCTGCCGTCGACGTCGATCGCGGCGACGTCGATCACCGTCGAGGGCAGGCCGGGCAGGTCGCCGCCGTCGATCGCCAAGTCGACGCCGTCGAGGATCGACTGCGGCACATCCTCGAAGCGGGCCGCCGCCGGCTCACCGCTGCGGTTGGCCGAGGTCTGGAAGATCGGGCACATCGTCCCCGCCAGCGGCCCACCGATCAGGCGGATGCCGAGTTGCTCGGGGTCCTGGCGGCAGGCGAGCGGGTAGCGCCGCTGCGGGTTGTCGACGACCAGCGTCACCGGCCCCGGCATCAGGGCGCTGGCCACCGCTTTCGTCTTCGGCCCCAGCCCCGAGAGCAGCTCCCGAATCGCCAGCGGCGAGAAGTACATGACCGCGGAGGGTTTGCCGTCGTCGCGCCCCTTCAGCCGGTGGATCTTCGAGATCGCCCCCGCATCGAGCGGGTCGCAGGCGAGCCCGTAGAGCCCGTCGGCAGGAAAGACGGCGACGCCGCCGCCGGCGATGCAGCGCTCGAGCGCCCTGCGGGCGACGTCCGCCTCCCCGCTGCGCAGCTGTAGGACCTCGGTCACGCCCCGGTTTTTACCGAGCGGCCGATGACGACGCGCTCGATCCCCGCCAGGTCGCGCCGAGTCTCCACCGGCCCGAACCCGGCGCCGCCCATCAGCTCCGCCACCGCCCCGGCCTGTCCCTCCCCCACCTCGACCGCGAGTGCTCCCTTCCTTTGCGTCGCATAGCGGGAGAAAAGAAGGGGGCACTCCGGGATCAGGGCGCGGTAGGCGTCCAATCCGTCCGGGCCGGCCAAGAGCGCCTCGCGCGGCTCGTACCGGGTGACATCGGGCTGGAGGGAGGGCCAGTCGCGCTCGGCCACGTACGGGAGGTTGGCGAGGACCAGGTCGAAGCCGTTGCTTTCGTCCGGGACCGTGCCTTCGACGAAGCGCACGCGCTCGGCCAGGTCGAGGCGCTGCGCGTTGGCGCGCGCCACTTCCAGCGCCGCAGGAGACGTGTCGGTCGCGATCACCTCAGCGTCCGGCAGCTCGTCTGCGACGGCCAGTGCGATCGCTCCCGAGCCAGTGCCAACGTCCAGCACCCGCTGCGGCCGCAGCTCCAGCGCCAATTCGACCAGCAGCTCGGTCTCCGGTCGCGGCACCAGCACCCGCGAATCGACCGCCAGCTCGAGCCGCCGGAACCCTTTGCGCCCGAGAATGTAAGCGACCGGCTCGCGCCGCAGCCGCCGCCGCACCATTTCCCCGAACGCCCGCCCTGCCGACGCCGGCACCTCCGCCCCCGCGTCGGCGACCAGCGCAGAGCGCTCGCGCCCCATCGCCTCACCCAGCAGCAGTTCCGCATCGAGGCGCGGATCGTCCACCCCCGCCGCCGCCAGCGCATCGACCGCGGCGTCCAGCGCTTCCCGCACGCTTGCGCTGGTCATCCTCGAAGGCTCAAGCAGCCGCCGAAGCTGCAGCCTCCAACCGCTGCCGCTTCTCCTCCGCGCTGAGCGCATCCGTGAACTCACGCAGCTGCCCCGCCAGCACGCCCTCGAGGTTGTGGGAGGTGTGCTTGATCCGGTGGTCGGTCACCCGGCCCTGGGGGAAGTTGTAGGTGCGGATCTTCTCCGAGCGCTCACCGCTGCCGACCTGGGCCTTGCGCTCGGAGGCGACCTTCGCCTGCTGCTCGGCCAGCTCGCGCTCGTACAGCCGCGCGCGCAGCACCCGCATCGCCCGCTCGCGGTTTTGCAACTGGCTCTTCTCGTCCTGCATCGAGACGACGACCCCGGTCGGTTTGTGGGTGATCCGCACCGCCGAGTCGGTCGTGTTGACCGACTGACCGCCAGGGCCTGAGGAGCGGTAGACGTCGATCTGGAGGTCGTTCTGGTCGATCTCGACCTCGACCTCCTCGACCTCGGGCAGCACCGCGATCGTCGCGGTCGAGGTGTGGATGCGGCCCTGTGACTCGGTCTCCGGCACCCGTTGCACCCGATGGGTGCCGCCCTCGAACTTGAAGACCGAGTAGGCGCCCTCGCCCTTTACCTCGAAGGTGACCTCCTTGAAGCCGCCGGAATCCGAGGGCGACTGCGAGAGGACTTCGATCGAGTAGCCGAGCTCCTCCGCGTAGCGGCTCAGCATCTTGAAGAGGTCGCCTGCGAAGAGGGCAGCCTCGTCGCCGCCGGTGCCGGCGCGGATCTCGACGATCACGTTCTTCTCGTCGTTGGGGTCGCGCTCGACCATCGCCAGCCGGATCTCCTCTTCCAGCTCCTCGAGCTGCGCCGGCGCCTCCTCGACCAGCTGCCGCATTTCCTCGTCCTCCCCCTCGGCGAGCAGCTCCCGCGCCCCTTCGAGGTCGTCCCGCAGCGTCCGCCACCGCCCCGCCAGCTCGTGCGCAGGCTGCAGCTCGCGATATTCGCGCCCCACCGCGGCATAGCGTTCGCGATCGGAGATCACCTCGGGATCCGACATCTGCGCCTCCAAATCGGAAAAGCGACTTTCGATCTGATTGACGAGTGAATCGATCATCGGAAACAACCCTAGACGGCGAAAACCAAGCAGGTCGGGGGACGCAGGGAGTGAGGTGAGGGGAGCGCACTTAGGTGCGTGACCCGAAACCGAACGACCGAGGACCCCGAGATGCGCCGGTTTGCAGCCGTCTAGGCGACGATCTCGATGTGGGGCTTCTTAGCGGCCTCCTCGGGGGTCTCCCGAGCCAGCACCGCGTTGAGGGAGGCGATCGCCACCGCGAGCTGCTCTTCGTCGGGCTCGCGGGTGGTCAGGTTCTGCAGCATCAGGCCGGGCCACATGATCGCCCGCACCCACGCTTTGCGGCGGTTTTTGCCGGCCCACTTGATCACCTCGTAGGAGAGGCCGGCGATCAGCGGGATGCCGAGGATGCGCGAGAGCACCAGCCAGTACCAGGCGGGCAGGCCAAGCGGGGCGAAGACGAAGATCGCCAGCACCATCACGATCAGCAGGAAGCTGGTCCCGCAGCGCGGGTGCAGCCGCGAGTAGAGCTTCGCCCGCGCCGGCACCAGTTCGTCTTCTGCCTCGTAACAGGAGATCGTCTTGTGCTCGGCCCCGTGGTACTCGAAGACGCGGCGCAGGTCCGGCATTTTGCTGATCGCGGCGATGTAGCCGATGAAGATCCCCGTCCGCAGGACCCCCTCGACCAGCCAGAAGAGGAAGGGCGAGCCGAGCTGGTCCTTGATCAGGCTGGTGAGGCCGACCGGGACGACGAAGAAGAGGCCGATCGCCATCACCATCGAGAGGACGATCGTCAGGCCCCAGACCCAGCCGCCGATCTCTTCCTTCTCGCCCTCCTCGTCCTCGTCGAGCTGGGCGTTGGCGGAGATCGCCAGTGCTTTGAAGCCGATCTTCAGCGACTCGCCGAGGGCGACGACGCCGCGGATCACCGGCAGGCGCCAGATCCGATGCCGGGAGGCCCAGGGCTTGATCGGCTCGGTTTCGACCTCGATCTGGCCCTCGGGCGAGCGCACGGCGACCGCCCAGACGGAGATGCCGCGCATCATCACGCCCTCGAGGACGGCCTGGCCGCCAACCGGGGCGTCGCGCTTGGCGACCAGCGCCCCGTCGGGCATGCGCAGGGGGTCTCCTCCGTTCTTAGCGGAGGAGTTCTCGTGGGATGCGAGTGCCGAGCCCGACGGGGGGCTCACGCGCTACTTCCCAGCCCTGTGCTTGGCGGCGCGGCGCTGGAAACGCTCGACGCGGCCGCCGGTGTCGACCAGCTTCTGCTTGCCGGTGTAAAAGGGGTGGCACTCGGAGCACAGCTCGACGTGCAGGTCGTCTTTCGTCGACCGCGTGTAGAACTGGTTGCCGCACGAGCAGTGCACGTTGGCAAGCTTGTATTCGGGGTGGATTTGAGCCTTCATCTCCACCAAGTCTAGAGAACCGCGCAAGCCTTGCCGATAGGTCCCTGTGCAAGCCAGCAACCGGGCACCGCAAACGCGCAGCTTCGCCTCCTTGCAGGCGGTGATCGGAGCCGTCCTCTTCGGCGGCATGGCCCTGGTCATCCTCTACGACTGGATCGGGATCGGCGGCCCCGGCCTCGACACCGCGATCAACGGCGTCGCCTACGACGCGGTCGTCGTCTGCGCCGGCCTCGCCTGCCTCCTGCGCGCCTCCCGCGGCGGCCCCGAGCGCGGCGCCTGGGTCGCGATCGCCGCCTCGATCATCGCCTGGGCCGGGGGGGAGATCTGGTGGACGCTCTACATCGAAGGCAACGCGAACGCCCCCTACCCCTCGCCCGCCGACCTCGGCTACCTCGCCTTCTACCCACTCGCGATTCTCGGGCTCTACCTGCTGGTGCGGGCGCGGGCGCAGGAACTCGACCGCCGGCTGTGGATGGACGGCCTGATCGCCGCCCTCGGCACCGGCGCCCTCGGGGCCGCCCTGCTCTTCGAGTTCGTCGCCGACCACACCTCCGGCTCGGGGATCGAAGTCGCAACCACGCTCGCCTACCCCTTCGGCGACGTGGTCCTGGTCTCGCTCGTGGTCGGGGTCATCGCCCTCACCCGCTGGCGCCCCGGCCGCACCTGGACGCTGCTGCTGGCCGGGCTGACGGTGATGGCGGTCGCCGACGTCGCCTTCACCCTGCAGGCCTACGAAGCGACGATTCCCGGCGGCGACTGGGTCGAACCGCTCTACCTGATCTCCGCGGTCCTGCTCGGGGTCGAGGCCTGGCAGCCGCAGGCGTCGCCGATCCTCCCTGACGCCCGCTTCGACGGCTGGCGGGAAATGATGGTGCCGGGCATCGTCGCCACGGCGATGATCGCCCTCGTCGTCCTCCAGTACTTCAACCACGCCAGCGCCCTGACCACCCTGCTGTGGTCAGCGACGATGCTCTCGGTGATCGGGCGGCTGGTCCTCAGCCTGCGCGAGAACAAGCGGCTGCTCGACCAGGTGCGCACCGATCGCCTGAGCGGGCTAGGCAGCCAGGCGCGGATGCAGATGGACCTCGAGAAGCGCGAACGGGCGCCGGGGGCGCCGATGACCGTGCTGATGCTCGACCTCAACGGCTTCAAGCACTACAACGACACCTTCGGCCACCCCGCCGGCGACAAGATGCTCGGCACCCTGGGCAAACGCCTCGGCCTGGCGATGGAGGGGGCGCCGGCGGAGGCGACCGCCTACCGCCTCGGCGGCGACGAGTTCCTGGTCTTCGTCGAGGGCGGGATCGTCGACGTCGGCCTCGGAGCGCGCGACGAGCTGGCGGTGCGGGCGGCCGAAGCGCTGACCTCGCGCGGCCGCGGTTATGACCTCAGCGCCTCCTGGGGGGTCGCCTCGGTCCCGGAGGAGGCGGACTCGCCGGCTGAGGCGATGCAGCTGGCCGACGTGCGCATGTACGCGCAGAAGGAGTCGCGGCGCCTGGCGGGCTCAATCCCGCTGCCGGACAGCGAAGCTGTCGAGCAGCGCTACTAGGACCTCGGTCACCTCCAGCCGCGCCTCCGGGCGCTCGTCGCGGGCGAGCAGCATCGCCGCCTCGTCGAGCGCCCCCATCAGCAGGTGCGCGGTCGGCTTCACCGGCAGCGGCCGGACCTCCCCCGCCTCGATCGCGGCGGCGAGGCTGGCCTCGATCAGGCCGAGCCCGTTGGCGGCGCCGATCTCCCGCCAGCGCTCCCAGCCGAGCACCGCGGGCGCGTCGTGGAGGGCGATCTGGCGCAGCTCCGGCTTTTCGCACTCTTCGAGGAAGGCCTCGATCCCCGCCTTCATCGCCGCCAGCGGGCTGTGCAGCTCCGAGCCGAGGACGATGCGGGCGACCCGCTCGGTCGATTCGGCCTCGATCCGATTGTAGACCGCCTCGAGCAGGCTCGCCTTGTCGCCGTAGTGGTGGTAGAGGGCGCCGCGGGTGACCCCCGCCGCCCGCACGATCTCCTCCGTGCCGACGCTCTCGTAGCCGCGCTCGGTGAAGAGCTCGCGAGCGGCAGAGATCAGCGCCTCGCGGGTGGCTTCCGTGCGTTGCGCTTGGGTCTTGCGCTCCATCTAGGGCGTGCCGAAAAGCCGGTGCGGCTTTTCGGCAGTGATGTTGGGCTCTGGACTTACGTGCATGCAGTATGTATGTTAGTCGGGATATGTCGAAAAGCTAGAAACTGGAGGCGAGCATGACGACCCGGACCGACGAGCGCAAAGAGATCCGCCTCTCCGCCGGACCGATCCGCTACCGGGAGGCGGGCGAAGGCAAACCGGTCGTCTTCGTCCACGGCTACCTCGTCGACGGCCGGCTCTGGAGCGGCGTCGTCGATGCCCTCTCCGACCGCTACCGCTGCCTGGCGCCCGACTGGCCGCTGGGAGCGCAGCAGGTGGCGATGAACCCCGACGCCGATCTCTCGCCCCCCGGGATTGCCCGTCTGATCGCAGAGCTCATCGAGCGGCTCGGCCTCGAGGACGTGACCGTGGTCGGCAACGACTCCGGCGGCGCGATCTCCCAGGTCTTCGCCGCCAACCACCCGGACAAGGTCGCCCGCCTCGCCCTCACCAACTGCGACACTCACGAGAACTTCCCGCCCGGGATCTTCAAGGCGATGCCGCCATTGGCGAAGCTCCCGGGCGGCATGATCGCCCTCTCGGCCCCCTTTCGGATCCCGGCGGTGGCGCGACGCGCGTTCGAGCCCTTCGCCCGCACGAAGATCCCGGCCGACCTGATCGCCTCCTGGATGCGTCCCGCCACCTCAGACAGCGCGGTCATGCGCGACACGAAGAAGGTCACCGCCGGGATGAACAAGCGCTACACCCTCGACGCTGCCAAGAAGCTCAGCACCTCCGACCTCCCCCTCCGCCTCCTCTGGGCCCCCGGCGACAAGTTCTTCCCGCTCGAGTACGCCGAGCGCCTGGCCAGCGAAGTCCCCAACGCCAAGATCGTCCAGATCGAGAACGCCAAAACCTTCGTCGCCCTCGACCAGCCCCAGCGGGTGGCCGACGAGATCGCCGAGTTTGCGGGCTCGGCTTAACGGTCAAAACGAACAAGCGTTCCCAAAGGGCCGCAAAGAGCATATTTTTCGTCCGACGGGCTGGGGAATCATTCGGCAATGCCCCCTACAGGACGGAGTGGTATGTCCAAGCAGATCTTCGATCAGGATCGGCCCCGCAGCACGATGGCCCAGCGCCTCGATGAAGCGTTTGCCGGTTGCGATCAGTGGACGGTCGTGGCGGCGCCCTCGCGGCGCAGCAGCCTCGACTTCAGCCCCCGTGCCTCCAGCAGCTCGAAGATCTTCGACAGGGCTGCGGCGGTTGAGACCCAGGAGCCGCGCGCGCTGTAGTAGTCGGCGTCGTGCAGGAGGAGGACGTCCCCGGCGCTGACGCCGGTGGTCAGGCGACGCGTGATCGAGGATGCGGTCGCTCCGCGGTCCCAGTCCCGCCCCCACTGCGACCACAGCACCGGCCGCCAGCCACGGCCGCGGATCGCGCGTAGGCCGGCGCCGCTGAAGATCCCGTAGGGCGGCCGGTAGTCGGCGATCGCCTGGCCGGTCGCTTCCTCGATCGCCGCTCGCCCGCGCTCGGCGTCCTCGAGCAGCATCCGCGGCGTCAGCCGCAGCTGATTGCGGTGGCGGTGGCAGTGCAGCTCGGCCCGGTGGCCGGCGGCGACGATCTCCGCCGCCAGCGCCGGCCTTCGCTCGACCTGCTCGCCGGCGAGGAAGAAGGTTGCCTTTGCGTCATGCTCACGCAGAGTCTCGAGGACCGTGACGGTGCCGTGCGGGTGCGGGCCGTCGTCGAAGGTGAGCGCGACGCCGTCGAGGTCCTCCTGGCGCAGGACTAAGCCCAGCGCCCGCCCGAGCGGCGGCACGACCGGCGCCAGGGCAGGGCCGGCGTGCCAGACGGCGGCGCCGGCGAGGGCGCCGGCGCCTAGGAGGGAGTGGCGAAACCCGCGTGTGCGGCTGGCGAGTGCCGGACCGAGCGGGGGTAGGACGCAGGGAGGCCGAATAGCAGCGCTATTTGGCCGGCTGAGGACACCGCCCCGCGAAGTGTGTCCGGCGCCGCCAGACGTGCGCGAGGGTTTCGCCACTCCCTCCTAGCGCGTGTCGGCGTCGGCGCCGAGGTGGACGTGGTTGGTGACCGGCTTCCACGGGCTCTCGCGGTGGATGACGGCGAGCATCAGGATCAAGGCCAGCGCAGCGGTGGTGACGGCGGCGGCGGTGCGGCCGGCCCGCACCCGCCAGACCGGCTGCGGCTTCACCCGCGGCCGCACCTCCAGCGTCCGCGAGGCGATCGAGGGCAGCGAGGCGAAGGAGGAGTCAGGCGCCTGGCGCTCGCGGGTTACGTGGCGCAGGACCGACTCCAGCTCGTGCTCGGAGCGGGCGACCTCGGCGAGGCCGAAGCGCTCGAAGGCGGCGTTGTTGGCGCGCAGGTGACCGGCCGAGAAGCCGTAGGAGACAACCGGGCAGCCGCGGATGTGGGCCTCGAGCACGGTCAGGCCGGCAGTCGCGTGGATCATCGCGTCGGCGGCGGCCATCCAATCGCTCATCGCCTCGGTGAAGCCGAGTACCCGCACCTGCTCGTTGTCGCCGAAGCGCTGCTCCAGCCGCTCTCGCAGGGCGTCGTTGCGGCCGGTGATGCAGACGACGAGGGTGTCGCCGTCGGCGCTGGCGGTCCTGATCGCGCCCTCGAGGTCGCCGACCCCCCAGCCGCCCCCGGAGACGAGGACCAGGCGCGCGTGCGCGGGGACGCCGAGCGCTTCGCGGGCGTCGCGCCGGGTTCGCGGCATCAGGAAGTCCGGAGAGATCGGCGGCCGGGCCCACTCGACGGTCCCGGGCCCAACCAGTCTCTCCACCTCCTCGATCGACTCGGGGTGGGTGACGTAGTGGAGGTCGACCCCTGGATGCGCCCAGTAGCGCAGCCCCGCCAAGTCGGTGATCGCGGACTGCACCGGGATCTGAAGGCGGCCGCTTTCGCGCAGCATCCCCAGCACCGCGGTGACGCCCGGATAGGTGGAGATGACGACGTCGGGGTCGCTCTTCTCGACCATTCGCAGCACCCCGCGGGTGGAGGTCAGCCGGCCGATGCTCTGGAAGAGCCAGCGGGTCGGGGCGAACCCGGTGATCAACCAGTACTGGACGTCGAAGATCCAGGGAGCCCAGCGGAAGGTGATCTTGGAGCCGGTGCGCAACACCGAGGCGGCCAGCTTCCCCATCGCCTCGAGCCCGTTCTCGATCTCGACCTCGGAGTCTGGGTAGGCCTCTTCGAGGTCGGCCTTGATGATCCGCGCCGGCAGGTCGTGGCCCTCGCCGATGTCGGCGGAGAGGATCAGCACCCGCGGTGGCCGCTCGGTGAAGCGCGAGGCGCCGGCCAGCAGCGCCCCAGCCGCGGCTTCGTTGCCGTTCAGCGACGGCCGCTTGCCTGGCACCGGGTCCGGCGGGCGGGTGCTCGAGCGCACCCATTCGACGTACTGGCGGACGCCGTCCTTGAAGCTCGTCTCCGCCTTCCAGTTCAACTCTTGGAGGGCGCGCTCGTTGGAGATCACCTTGCCGGGGAAATCGCCCGGGCGGGGCGGCGTGTGGACGATCTCGCAGTCGTCGGTGTTTTCCTGGACCCGCTCGGCGATTTCGAGGATCGTCACGATCTCGTCGCCGGAGAGGTTGTAGGTGCGGCCAGCCGCCTCGGGGGCTAGCGCCGCGACGATGCCGTCGGCGAGGTCCTCGACGTAGATGAAGCTGCGGGTGGTGCTGCCGTCGCCGGCAATCGTCAGCGGCTTGCCTTCGAAGGCGAGGTCGGTGAACTTGGCGACGACGCCGGCGGCGCGGGCGCGCGGGCCGTAGGGGATGCCGAAACGGAGGATCGTGCTCTCGAGGTCGTAGAGCTCGGCGTAGCCTGCGCAGTAGGTCTCGCCGGCGAGCTTGGTCGCGGTGTAGAGGTGGCGCGGCGCCGGGATCGGCGTCTCCTCGTCGACCTCCTGCTCGACGCAGTCGCTGTAGGCCCAGGTGGTCGAGCCGTAGACGACGCGCCCGACCTTGGCCCGGCAGGCGGCCTCGAGCACGTTCAGCGTGCCGCGGGTGTTGACCTCCTCGGCGAGGACCGGGTCGGCGAGGACATGGCCGACGTCGGCGACCGCGGCGAGGTGGATGACCGCGTCGCAGTCGCGCATCGCCAGGTCGAGGTTGGCCGCATCGGTGATGCTGCCGGTGAAGGTCTCGACTTCGAGCGGCGAGTGGTAGGGCGAGGCGCTGAGGTCGAAGATGCGCGGGGTCATCCCGCGGTCGAGCAGGCGATCGACGACGTGGGAGCCGATGAAACCGCCCCCTCCGGTGACCAGGACTCTCATGACTCTCCCTTCAGCGCCGCCTGCCGCGAAGCGGGGCGGTAGTAGAGCGGCGCGCACCAATGGTTCTCGGCCACCCAGTCGGTGTTCGGCAACTCATCCGCGCGCCCCATGATCCGGTGGCAGGGCTCGTCGTAGACCTTCCCGGTGCTCTTCTCCAGCTCTTCGAAGACGATGTACTTGTAGAAGCCCGAGGTCATTCCCTCGGGCAGCTCGAGGCGGGCCGGGTGCAGCGGGTCGAGGTGCTCGCGGGCGTACTCGTTCTTCCAGGCGACGATCTCCTCCATCCGCTCGGCCTGGACAAGGCCGAGCGATGCGGCGAACTCGCTCATCCGGAAGTTGAGCCCGTCGACCTCGTGCTCGAACTTGCCGTAGTTGCGGAACTTGGCGGCGAACTCGATCAGGTCGGGATGACGGGAGACGAGGACGCCGCCCTCGCCGGTCGAGACCGTCTTCGTCGCGTAGAGGGAGTAGACGCCGGCATCGCCGAAGCCGCCCGGCTTCGAGCCCTTCCAGTCGGCACCGTGGGCGTGGGCGCAATCCTCGAGCAGGAAGATCCCGTGGTCGCGGCAGTAGGCGGCGATCCGCTCGGCGTCGAAGGCGATGTGGCCGCCGATGTGGACGAGGATCGCGGCCCGCGGCTGGTGCCGCTCGGCCTGACGCTCGAAGTCCTCGAAGGACATGCAGAGGTCCTCGCGGTTGCAGTCGACGAACTCGACCCGGGCGCCGGCGTTGATCGCCGCCAGCGGCGTCGCCATGAAGGTGTTGGACGGGCAAAGGACGGTCCCGCCGCGGGCCCCGGCGAACTCCAGCGCCGCCAGGGCGCCGCCGGCCCAGCTCGAGAGCCCGAGGCTCGGCAGCCCGTTCCACTGCGACCAGCGCTGCTCGAACGCCTCCAGCTTGGCGCCCTCCGACCACTGCTCGGAGTCGAGGACCTCGTTCCAGAGCTCGAACAGGCGGGCGCGGTCGCGGTGGTCGAACCCGATCGCGAACTTGCTCGCGTCGGGCAGAGTGTTCTCTGCGGCGCCCACGGTGGCTCCTTGCTGGGGGTGGCTGGTGCTGGGGTCTGCCTCGGCGGGACTAGACACCGCATCGCCGGAGGCGCGGGAAATCTACCAGCGAAACCGGATCGTCTACCCGACCTGGTCGCGGCTATTCCTCGGCGTGTGCGGACTCGATCACCTTTCCGACCGCCCGCGAGCCGGCAAGGAGCACGGTGCCGACGAGCGCCAGGGCGACGAATGCAGCGAGCGCGGCCCCGCCTCCCGGCGTCTGCGCCCAGGACTCGCCGAAGATCAGCGGCGCCAGCAGCACCGGCAGCAGCACCTGGACCGCGAACATCGTCGGGGCGACGTGCGTCGCCGGGCGTCGCTGCAGCGCGCTCATCTCGCTCAGCAACGCCAGTCCCTCGGAAGCCGCGGCCGTGGCCAGCCACACCGCCGCGACCAGCACTGCCCCCGCAACCAGCTCGTCGGTCAGGAGCTTGCTCGCGATCGCCGTCCAGGCGTAGCCGCAGCCGGCGCTGACGGTGGCGAGCAGGGCAAGCCGCTGAGGCCGGCCGGCCAGCGGCCTACGCAGTAGGTAAGGCAACAGGGCCGGCACTGCGACCAGAGCCAGCGCCAGTGCAACCGCTCCCGTATCGGCGTGGTCAGTGGTCCGCTCCGGCGCCGCCCAGGCAACACCCGCGATCCCGATAACAATCGCCGCCACCGCCACCAACTCCCGTCGCCCCGGCCTCTCCCCCAGCCGCGTCGCCCCCAGCCACAGCAGCAGCAGCAAGCCGCTGGCGATGCACGGCTGCACCACCGTCAGCGGCGCCAGCAGCAACGCCGCGATCTCAAACGGCCACCCCAGCAGCCCCAGCGCCGTCGCCCCAAGCCAGCGCCGGTTCCGCAGCAACCGCCCCAGCAGCGACGGCCGCAGCCCAAGCTCCCCCGGCACCTCCCGCACCTCCAGCGCCTGCAAGGCGATCGAGGTGTTGTAGAGCAGCGAAGCCGTAACCGCCGCAGCTATGCCCAGCGCCAGCACGGCGCTGAACCTATCGGCGGAGCTGGATCGCTAGCGGCGCCTTGGCGAATCGAAGTTCATGATGAGCGTCGCTATTCGCTCGACGCCGATGACGGTTATCAGGATGGCTGCGGCTGAAGCCGGTTCGGTGCCACCGCCTAGTAGCAGCACCGCCACACATGCTGCCATGGCAGTTCCCAACACTGCCACCACAGCAAGAGTGAGTGCTTTGCGTTCGCTCATAAACCCACCTTACTCAGTGCAGACAATACGATGATGAGCGAGGCAAGGCCAAATCCCACCAGCCCACCGAAGGTGGTGGCCCGTCTCAGCCGCCGCTCATCCGCTCCCGCTAGGGCCAATTTCGAGTGGCCGATAAAGCCGCAGACTGCGATTGCCGCTGCAATCAACCCGCTGCCCGTTGCCGAGTCGCTCATCAGGGTCGCCAAGACCATGCGCAGACCCTGGGAGGCCGATCCGCACGCATGGCGCGCAGATCGTGCCTTTAGCGGAACAACTTTCCTACGAGATCAGGTCTCTTGGTAGAGCGGGCCGTCGCCGCCCTCGGGAAGGGTGAGGCGGCCGCCCTTGGCGGTGATCGCGCCGCATTGGACGCAGTTGGAGGCGGTGACGTGGACGTCTACCTCGGCGGCGCCGTTCTCCAGTTGGTCCTCGGGGATCTCGTAGACCTGGGCCGGGCACATCGAGACCCAGGTCTGGGCGACCTCGCGGGGGACGCGGGTCTGGACGCGGACGTGGTTGGGGGCGTCGTCACGGGTGGCGTTGCCGGAGAGGAAGACCGAGTCGAGCTTGTTGAAGGTCAGCTCGTTGTCGGCTTTCGGGTAGGTGTCCCCCGCCTTGCCGAGGTTCATCTCGATCTCGGAGTCGTGCTCCTGGCTCCAGTGGCCGCCCGGGAAGGCGCCTTTGGTGATCGTCATCGCCGAGGCGATTGCGCCGCCCATGAAGAACCCCTTGCTGAACGGCTGGCGCATGTTCCGCGACTGCTTGATCTCCTTCTCGATCAGCGAGTTGCGGACCTTGTCGTCGTAGGCCTCGAAGTTGACCGAGTCAATGTCCTGCTTCAGCGACTCGACGATCGTTTCCGCCGCGTAGATGCCGGCGTGCATCGCGTAGTGGACGCCCTTCAGGGTCGGGATGTTCACCATCGAGGCCGCGTCGCCGGCGACCATCATCCCCGGCACCGCGAGCCGCTTCGGCATCGAGAAGTAACCGCCCGAGGGGATCGTCTTCGCGCCCCAGGCGACCCGCTTGCCGCCGTCGATCAGCTTCTTGATGAAGGGGTGGGTCTTCATCAGTTGCAAGGCGTCGTGAACGCTGAAGGTGGCGTCGGTGTAGTCGAGGCCGGCGACCAGGCCGATGCAGATCTTGTCCTCGCCCATCGGGTAGATGAAGCTGCCGCCGAACTCGTTGAAGCGCGGCGATTTGCGCAACGGCCAGCCCATCGTGTGGATGACCCGGTCGAGCGGCTCCTTGACCTCCCAGACCTCTTTCACCCCGAGCTCCCAGCGCATCGGGTCGGCGCCGTGCATGTCGAAGTAGTCGTAGGCGGCGTAGGTGAGGTGACCGACGGTGCCCTCGGCGAGCACGGTCGCCTTCGCGGTCACGTCGGAGCCGGGCTCGAAATTGGCGAGCTCTTCGCCCTCCTTGCCACGGCCGCGGTCGCCCGAGCGCACGCCCTTGACGATCCGGTCCTCGACCAGCAGTTTGGTCGCGGCGGTCTCGCTGAGGATGTAGGCGCCGGCTTCTTCGGCTTTCTCGGCGAGGAAGCGGCCCAGTTTCGAGACCGAGGTGACGTAGTTGCCGTGGTTTTTGAAGTTCGGCGGCATCGGCTTCAACGGCAGCGCCGCCTTCGAGGTCAGCAGGTACACCGCGTCCTTGGTGACCTCCTGGTAGACCGGCCACTCCTCCTTCGGCAGGTCGGGGAAGAGGTCTTCCATCGCCGAGGGCTTCATGTTCGCCCCGGAGAGCAGATGAGCACCGGCGACTTTGCCCTTCTCGATCACCGCAACCGGGACTTCGCCCAGCTGCTCGGTCAGCTCCGGCTCGTTCTCGAGCAGCTGCAGGAGCTTGTTGGCGCAGGCGAGCCCGGCCGGCCCACCGCCGACGATCGCCACCCCGACCTCGATCCGATCCTCGGGGGCGTCGGTCGGCGGACCGATGACGCTGTTGGGATCGAACGGCGGCGGGAACTCAGCGGGTGCGACGGCGGGCATCTGTGACTCCTTGGGGTCTAGATGGAGACTGAGCCGGAGCTCAGCCTCCCCTCTTGGCTTTGATCGCCTCGGTCAGCTTGGGGACGATCTTGTGCAGATCGCCGACCACGCCGAGGTCCGAGAACTCGAAGATCGGCGCGTTCGGGTCCTTGTTGATCGCCAGGATGTTCTCCGAGTTCTGCATCCCGACCTTGTGCTGGATCGCTCCGGAGACGCCGGCGGCGAGGTACAGCTTCGGCGCCACCGTCTTCCCGGTCTGCCCGATCTGGGCCGCGTAGGGGTACCAGCCGGCGTCGACGACCGCGCGGGTCGCGGCAACGGCGCCACCCATCGAGTCGGCGAGCTGCTCGCAGAGCTCGAAGCCCTCTTTGGCCCCGAGGCCGCGACCGCCGCCGACGAGGATGTCGGCGTCCTCGATGTTGACGTCAGCGCCGCGCTGCTCGCCGCGCTGGACGAGCTTCGCCTTCGACGACCACTCGGAGAGCTCGACGTCGACGTCGACGACCTCGGCGCTGCCGCCGCTCTCGTTGATGTCGAAGGCGTTGAGGCGGCCGATGATGATGCCGGGCTCGGAGACGTAGCCGACGTCGGCGATCTCGGAGTCCTGCAGGATCGGCCGCTCGACGACCAGCCCGCCGTCCTGGACTTTCACCGCCGTGACCTCCATGGTCACGCCGGCGTTGAGGCGGGCGGTGAGGCCGGCGCCGATCTCGAAGCCGAGCAGGCCGCCGCCGAAGAGGGCGTAGGAGAAGCCCTGATCGCCGATCACCTTGGCCATCGCGTCGACGATCGGCTGGGCCAGGCCCTCGGGCACGCTCTTGGCCCGGTAGACCTTGGCGGCGCCGTACTTGCCGAGACCCGCACAGGCGTCGTCGGCAACGTCGCCGACGACCAGCGCAGCGGCTTCGCCGCCGGCTTCGCCGGCCAGCTTGGCCGCCTCGGAGATCGCCCCGAGCGAGTTCTTGTTGAAGTTGCCCTCGTCGTCGTGGAGGGCGTAAACCAGGATCCCTGCCATTTAGATCAATTTCCTCTCGTCGAGCCACGCGACGATCTTTTCGACCGTCTCGTTGGTGTCCTCGTCCTCGATGATCTCGCCCGCTTCCTTGGCCGGCGGCGGGTTCAAAGCGAGCACTTTGGTCTTCGAACCGCCCTCGCCGACGCTGCCGGCCTCGATGCCGACGTCGCCGGTCGCCTTCGAGTCGAGCGGTTTCTTTTTCGCGCCCATGATCGCTTTCAGGCTGGGATAGCGCGGCTCGTTGATCGCGTCACCGACGCTGATCACGGCCGGGAGCTCGACCTCGACGGTGTCGTAGCCGTACTCGGCCTGGCGCTCGCAGCGCAGCTTGCCGTCAGCGACGTCGATCTGGATCACCTGGGTCAGCGACGGCATCTTCAGGTGGTCGGCGACGACGGCGCCGATCGTGTAGCACTCGCCGTCGTCCGACTGCTGGCCCAGCAGGACCAGGTCGGGGCTCTCGGCCTCGAGCACCTTCGCCAGCGCGTAACCGGTTGCGCAGACGTCGGAGCCGGCCAGCGCGTCGTCGGCGAGGTGCACCGAGCGGTCGGCGCCGAGCGCGACGGCCTTGTGCAGAGCGCGGACGGCGGAGCTCGGGCCCATCGTCACGGCAACGACCTCCTCGACCGGGATCGCGCCACCCTCCTTGATCTGCATCGCAGCCTCGAGGGCGTGCGTGTCGAAGGGGTTGAGATTTTTCTCGCCGCTACGGTCCAGCCGCATCGTGTTGGGATCGATGCGCTTCTGAACGGCGGCGTCCGGTACCTCCTTGACCAGGACGCAGATCTTCAAAGCAAAGCCTCCTTAGGGGTGATTCTCAGGTCTTTCGCGGGGCGCGATACTAACGCCTGCCTGCGGTTGACTGACGAGTCAATCAGGATGATACCCGGATCGGACGGACCTATGCACCGATCCGTGTCAGATGTCACGGAATGCGCGCCTGCGGCGCCTGGAGCCGCTCAGGCTTCGGCTTCGTGGCGGGCGCTGGCGCGCTCGCGGATGAACTCGACGATCTCGTCGGTTCCGGAGCCAGGCGTAAAGACCTCGGCGACGCCCAGGTTCTTCAACTCGGGGATGTCATCGGCCGGGATCGTCCCGCCGACGGTCACCAGCACGTCGTCCACCCCCTGCGCCTGCAGCAGCTCGACGACTTTCGGGACCAGCGTCATGTGAGCGCCCGAGAGGATCGAGAGCCCGATCGCGTCGGCGTCCTCCTGAATCACCGTCTCGGCGATCTGCTCCGGCGTCTGGTGCAGGCCGGTGTAGATGACCTCCATGCCGGCGTCGCGCAGGGCGCGGGCGATGATCTTGGCGCCGCGATCGTGCCCGTCCAGGCCGGGCTTGGCGACGACGACGCGGATCTTGCGGGCGGTTGCGGCCTCCATCGGCCCGGAACCCTAGCGACCGACGCGCAGCCGGCGCGGCGGCGGGACCCGCCTGCGAGCGGCGACCCGCGAGGCGCCGAAGCCGGCGACGGTCGCCAGCAGGGTCACCGCGAGGGCGACGAGGCGGCGGCCGAGGCGCTCGAAGCGCATCACCTGCCAGCCCTCGGCGCGGGCGATCTGGGCAAGCGGCGGGTCGGGGTTGACGGCGACCGGGTTGCCTACCGCGCGCAGCATCGGCAGGTCGGAGAGCGAGTCAGAGTAGGCGTATGAGTCGGCCAGCTCGATCCGGTGGGCGGCGGCGAATTCCTGCATCGCCTCGACCTTGCCGGCGCCGTAGACGAAGGGGCCGTCGAGACGGCCGGTGAAGTTGCCGTCGGCGTCGACCTCGTAGCGGGTGCCGATCCCGCCGTCCATCCCGAGCACGTGAGCCAGTTGCTCGACGACGCCGTTGCCGGCGGCGCTGACGATGAAGGTCGGCCGGCCCGCGTCCTGGTGGGCGTAGACCTCTTCCAGCATCTGGGGAAAGATCCGCGGCAGGATCGCCGCCATCACTTCCGGTCCCATCCGGTCGATCGATCTCGCCGAGACACCCGTTATGAGCTCCCGCGCCACCTTCAGCACCTCGGCGGTGCGGGCGTCGGTGGTGCCGCGAAGGCGGTAGCGGGTGTGCTCGAAGCCCCAGCTGGCCAGCTGGCGTTTGCCGACGATCCCCTGCTTGGCGGCGATGCGGGCGAACTGCATCCCGCTCGACCCCGCCATCAGGGTCTTGTCCAAGTCGAAGAAAGCCGCAGCCCGCGGCGTGCTGTCGCTCGCGGGCTGCGGGTCCAAATCAGGCCTTGTCTACCTCGATGACAATGGCATCGCCCTGGCCGCCGCCGGAGCAGATCGCGGCGACACCGAGGCCGCCGCCGCGGCGGCGCAGCTCGTGGACCAGGGCGCCGATGATCCGCGAGCCGGAGGCGCCGATCGGGTGGCCGAGGGCGATCGCGCCGCCGTTGACGTTGACCTTCTCCTCGTCGACGCCGAGCATCCGCACCGAGTTGAGAGCGACCGAGGCGAAGGCCTCGTTGATCTCCCAGAGGTCGACTTCGTCGGCGCTCTTGCCAATTTTCTCCAGCGCCTGCTTGGCGGCGTTGGCCGGCGTTTTCGCCAGGTAGGGGAAGTCGTCGGCGACGGTGCCGTAGGAGAGGATCCGCGCCAGCGGCGTCTTGCCTTCCTTTTCGGCCCACTCCTCGGAGGCGACGACGATCGCGCCGGCGCCGTCGTTGACGCCGGGGGCGTTGCCGGCGGTGTGGGTGGCGTCGTCGCCGCCGATCGCCTTCAGCTTCGCCAGCGTCTCCAGGGTGGTGTCGGGGCGGATCGCCTCGTCGGCCTCGACCGTGCTCTCGCCCTTGCGGGACTTGACGGTGACGCCGACGATCTCTTCGGCGAGGCGGCCGGCTTCGGTCGCCTCGTTGGCGAGCCGGTGCGAGCGCTCGGCGAAGCGGTCCATGTCGACGCGGCTGATCTCGAGCTCGTTGCCGACCTCGCTCGCCTCGTTGATCATCTGCTTGTTGGTGAAGGGGTTGGTGAGACCGTCGTGGGTCATCGCGTCGAGCGCCTTGACGTCGCCCATCCGGAAGCCGAAGCGGGCGCCGGGCAGCAGGTAGGGAGCGTTGCTCATCGACTCCATGCCGCCGGTGACGGCGACGTTGGAGTCGCCGGCGCGGATCGCCTGGTCGGCGATGCCGACCGAGCGCATGCCCGAGGCGCAGACTTTGTTGATCGTCTCGGAGGGGACCTCCTTGGGGATCCCGCCCTTGATCTGGGCCTGGCGCGAGGGGATCTGACCCTGGCCGGCCTGCAAGACCTGCCCGAAGACGACCTGCTCGACCTGCTCGGGGGCGACGCCGGAGCGGTCCAGCGCCGCCTCGATCACGGTGCCGCCGAGGTCGGTAGCGTCGAGGGACTTGAGACCGCCCCCCATCTTCCCGAATGGGGTTCGCGCGGTTCCGAGAATCACTGATCTGGGCACTGAGCTGGGCATCTACTGCCTTTCCTTTCAAGTTTCGCTAGGCCTGGCCCCTGTCCGCCAGGTCCAGCGGAGGACGATACCGACAGGGCATAGACTCGCGGCCGATGAAGGTCGAGGTGAAGCCAGTCGAGGTTGCCGGGAGCGGCGCCGACCTGCTTGCGGTCGGGCTGTTCGAGGGCGCGGAGCTGCCCGCGGGCATCGCCACCGCTGCCGGCGCCGACGAGGCGCGCCCAGGCTTCAAGAAGGTCTCGCTGCTGCGCCCGGACGGCTTCCCGCCGGTTGTCGTGGTCGGGCTTGGGGAGCGCGGGCAGATCGACCCCGAGAAGCTGCGGGTCGCCGCCGCGCTCGCCGCCAAGGAGGCGGCGCGATTGCAGGCCACCTCCCTCGCCTGGGCGCTGCCCGAGGGCGGCGATGCGTCCGCGGCCGCCGAGGCGCTCGTCACCGGGACGATCCTCACCGCCTACCGCTTCGACCGCTTCAAGTCCGGCGACGGCGACGACTCGCCTCGCCTGGAAGCGCTGACGCTGCTCGGGGACGCGGAGATCGAGGACGCCGTCGCGGTGGCGCGGATTGCCGCCGAGGCCCAGAACCGGGCCCGCGACCTCCAGCTCACCCCCGCCAACGTCGCCACGCCGACCTACCTCGCCGAGCGCGCCGAAGCGATCGCCGCCGGCGCCGACTCGCTTTCGATCGAGGTCTTTGGCCGCGCCGAGCTCGAACAGAAGGGCATGGGAGGCCTGATCGCAGTCGGCCAGGGAGGGCCGCAGGAGCCGAAGCTGATCGTCCTCCGCTACGACGGTGGTTCGGGGTCTCCCCTCGCCTACATCGGCAAGGGCGTCACCTTCGACACCGGCGGCATCTCGCTGAAGCCCGGCGCCGGGATGCAGGAGATGAAGATGGACATGTCCGGCGCGGCCGCCGTGCTGGAGGCGACCGCGGCGATCGCCGAGCTGGAGCTGCCGCTGAACCTGATCGCCCTCGTCCCCACCACCGAGAACATGCCCTCGGGGACCGCGATCAAGCCCGGCGACATCATCACCCAGTACAACGGCAAGACGGTCGAGGTCAACAACACCGACGCCGAGGGGCGACTGATCCTCGCCGACGCCCTCGCCTACGCGGTCGAGCTCGGCGCCGAGCGGCTCGTCGACATCGCGACGCTGACCGGGGCGGTCGAGGTCGCCCTCGGCTCGACCTACGCCGGCTTGATCTCCAACGACGACGGGCTCGCCGCCACGGTCACCAGCGCCAGTGAGGCGACCGGCGAGCTGTCCTGGCGGCTGCCGCTGCACCCCGAGTACAAGGAGCTGATGAAGGGGACGGTCGCCGACCTCTCCAACCTCGGCAAGAAGCGCAAGGCCGGGACGATCACCGCCGCCTCCTTCCTCGAGGAGTTCGTCGGCGAGACGCCGTGGGCGCACCTCGACATCGCCGGCAGCGCCTGGGACATCGGCCGCGAGTACGTCGGCAACGAACCCAACGGCTTCGGCGTGCGGCTGCTGATCGAGCTCGCCCGCCAGCACTCTTCCTAGCCTTCCCCCAGCAACATGCAGGTGGCGATGCCGTGGGCGAGCAGCTTGTTGCTGTCGGCCGCGACCAGGTTCGCCTCCGCCGTCGCCTGCTTGCGGCCCCGGTACATGACCGTCGCCTCGCAGAGGACGCGGCCGGTGTCACGGGTGATCGGGCGCACGTACTTCGCCTCGAGGCCGAGCGAGGTGTAGGCGACGCCGGCCGGCAGCGTCGTGTGGACGGCGCAGCCGAGGGCGGAGTCGAGCAGGGTCGCGGCGTAGCCGCCGTGGACGACGCCGATCGGGTTGTAGTGCTCCTCGCCGGGTTCGCCCTCGAAGATCACCCTCCCCTCCTCCAGCTCGACCGGCCGCAGCCGCATCGTCACCGCGATCGGCGGCGGCGGCATCTCGCCGCGGACGACCGCGGTCATGTACTCCATGCCGGTCATCGTCGCCCCGGCGGCCGCGGTCGGGACCGGGTCCTGCCAGACCAGGGTGCGGCTGCGCGAGCTGTCGGGGTTGGAGGCGGCGAAGGTCTCGGCCAGCTCGGCCGCGGTGCCTTCCGGGGCGGTGACGACGCCGTCTGCGCTCACTTGATCTCGATCCTGCGGTAGGCGGTCGCCGGCTGGCGGTCCCCGGCGGGGTAACGCAGGTCAGCGCTGATCTCCTCCTGCGTGATCGTGATCCGCGACCTCAACCGCCGCCGCGAGTGCCTATGTCTTGGGATCAGCCTCATGGTCTGCCTCCGATCGAAGCGCATCCGACTTTTGCCCCACCCTGGTGTGGCAAGAATCGGCTGCGCTTGTTGTTTCGAGTGGGTTGCATCAAGAAACTCTCTCTCCGCTGAGCCTAACCGAAGTGAGTTGCTTGATGCAACCAAGTGTGCGAAGATCACACTCGTGCTCCGTCGCGACTATCCGGGCGTCGACTCCCCCATAGCCAAGGCGCTCGAGGTGATCGGCGAGCGCTGGTCGCTGCTGATCGTCCGCACGGTGATGCACGGCAACCGCCGCTTCGGCGAGATGCAGGAGAACCTGGGGATCGCCCGCAACGTCCTCTCCGCCCGCCTCCAGCGCCTGGTCGACGAGGAGATCCTCGAACGCCGCGCCTACTCCGAAAACCCGCCCCGCTACGAGTACTTCCTCACCCAGAAGGGCCTCGACCTCTGGCCCGCCCTGATCTCCCTCCTCCACTGGGGCGAGCGCTACTCCCCCGACCCCGACGGCCCGAGCCGCCTGATCGTCCACAAGGAGTGCGGCGGCGAGGTCTCAGAGCGCGGCATCTGCGAACGCTGCGGCAAGGTCCTGACGGCACGAGACGCGATCCAAGTGCCGGGGCCGGGGGCGAAGGTGGCGGCGGAGAGAGCGGGCACGGCGACCGACTAGCCCGGGATCGGTCACTTGAGCACAGGATGGTGGGCCCAAGTGACCGGAGCTGACATGGGCGCTACGTTTCTCAAGGCAAGCGACGAGAGGAACGGAATGGCGACGGCGGCTGAGCTTCAGGTGCGGGACAGGATCTTCATTGGCGGTGAATGGGTTGAGCCGAGCGGGGCTGACCCAATTGAGGTGGTGAACTCGACTACCGAGGAGGCGATGGGGACCATCCCCGGCTGCACGCCCGTTGATGTCGATCGGGCCGTGGAGGCTGCGCGGGACGCCTTCGAGAGCTGGTCCCAGACCTCGCGCGAGACCCGGGCCGGCTACATCGCCGCGATCGCCGCCGGGCTGAACGAGCGGGCTGAGGAGATCGCGACGACGATCACCCAGGAGCTGGGGATGCCGCTGAAGCTGAGCCGGATCGTCCAGGTCGGCCTGCCAACCTCGCAGTTCGCTTCCACCCCGCAGCTGATGGAGGAGGTCGCTTGGGAGGAGGAGATCGGCAACTCGAGAGTCGTGCGCGAGCCGGTCGGGGTGCTCGGCGCGATTACGCCCTGGAACTACCCCCTCAACCAGATCGCCTGCAAGGTCGCGCCGGCGCTTGCCGCCGGCTGCACCGTCGTCTTGAAGCCGAGCGAGGTGACGCCGCTGAACGCCTTCCTACAGACCGAGGTGATCGAGGCCGCGGGGCTGCCGGCCGGCGTCTTCAACCTCGTCACCGGCACCGGGCCGGTGGTCGGCGAGGCGATCGCCGGTCATCCCGGCGTCGACATGGTCTCCTTCACCGGCTCGACCCGCGCCGGGCGCCGGGTCAGCGAGCTGGCGGCGGCAACCGTGAAGCCGGTGGCGATGGAGCTCGGCGGCAAGTCGCCGAACCTGATCCTCGACGACGCCGACCTCACTAAGGCGGTCCCGGACGGGGTTGCCAAGTGCTTCCTCAACTCCGGCCAGACCTGCAGCGCCCTGACCCGGATGCTGGTCCCGCGCCAGCGGCTGGCCGAGGTCGAGGAGCTGGCGAAAGCCGCGGCCGAGACCTTCACCCCCGGCGACCCGTTCGACTCCGGCACCCGGCTGGGGCCGCTGGTCTCCGGCGTCCAGCGCGAGCGCGTCCGCGGCTACATCGAGAAGGGAATCGAGGAGGGCGCGCGGCTGCTCACCGGCGGCGCCGAGCCGCCCGAGGGCCTCGAGCGCGGTTACTTCGTCCGCCCCACCGTCTTCTCCGAGGTGACGGCGGAGATGACGATTGGCCAGGAGGAGATCTTCGGCCCGGTGCTGGTGATCCAGCCCTACGAGGGCGAGGACGACGCGGTGCGGATTGCCAACTCGACCCCCTACGGCCTCTCCGGCGGCGTCTGGTCGGCGGGCACCGATCGGGCGATCGCGGTCGCCAGGCGGATCCGCACCGGCCAGGTCGAGATCAACGGCGGCGCCTTCAACCCCCACGCCCCCTTCGGCGGCTACGGCCAGTCCGGCCACGGCCGCGAGAATGGTCGCTACGGGATCGAGGAGCTGCTGCAGGTCAAGGCGCTGCAGCTGTAAGCGCCGCGGAAATTCAGGGGCTCTTGGCGACGTATTTGTTGGTGAGCAGCGCCGAGGGAGGTGGCGGCTTCTTGACCATGCCTTCTTCGTGCATCCAGCCGGCGAGGCGGCGCGCCTTCTCGAGGTCCATGTAACCGTCCCGGGAAAGCAGCGGCAGGGTGGCGGCCAGCTGCGCTTCAAGAACCTCTCGGTCGAGGTTCGCGGTCCCCGCATTCACTTCCTCGATCGCTTCGACAGCGCCGGTTGGGTCTTCGATCGCCGCAGCAGTGCCGCGGGCGACTGCCGACATGAAGTCCCGGATCAAGTTGGGTTCCTTGGCGACCCGATCGGTCCTGGCGACCACCACCAGTTCTTCGTACGAGGGGACCCCAAGGGCCTTCAGGCGGGTGATCACCGTTGGCAACCCCTGCGATTCGAGTGCGACTCCCTCGACGTTCGGGGAACCCCCAAAGATGGCGTCCGCGCGGCCTTTGGCGAGAGCCGCGACCAGGTTGTAACCCACGGTCTTGATCTTGACGTCGTCGAGCGTCAGCCCGTAGCGGGCCAGGCAGCTCTTCAGGAAAGCCTCCTGGAACGGCACCCCGGGAATCGCGACGGTCTTTCCCTTCAGGTCGGCGATGGAGGCGATATGCGATTTCTTCAGCCAGATCATCGCCGCGGTCGGCCGGCCGATCAGGCTCCCGACGGCGACGACCGGAGTCCCTTTCTCCTTCGAGAGAACCAATTGGGGCTCTTGGGCCACGCCGAGGTCGTCTTCCCGGGTGGCCACATACGGAATCGGCCGTGCAGGGAGCGCCGGGCTCAGGATGGAGACGGAGAGTCCGAGGTCGGTGAAGTAGCCGAGTTTCCCCGCCATCACGATGCCGGCGGTCTCTGCGCCTTCTTGCCCATCCAGGGTCACCCTCACCTTCTTGAGGTGAGTGGGTTTTTCGGCATGCGCGTGGGTGGTCTCGGGTCCGGTTTCGGCCTCGGTGCCGCCGCCGCATCCCGCAGCAAACAGCACAGCCAACACTGCTCCCACCACGCAGAGGATCCGCATTATTCGGATGGTACTTTCGCCGCGGACCGAAGGACCGCTAGCGCGACTGCGGAAGCTTCGCGGCGGCGCTTTTGACGGCCGGCCGCGAGGGCGGCGGGACGATCGGGCCGATGTCGCCGTCGGGCGCCTCGTCGAGGTCGACGACAACCGGGGCGTGATCGCTCGGGCCCTTGCCTTTGCGCGCCTTGCGGTCCACCCAGGCGGCACGGACCCGCTCGGCAACCGGGGCGCCGGCGAGGACCAGGTCGATCCGCATCCCGAGATCGCGGTGGAACATCCCCGCCCGGTAGTCCCAGTAGGTGAAGACGCGCTCCTCGGGCCAGCGGTCGCGGACGACGTCGCGTAGCCCGAGCGCTTGCAGCTCCGCCAGCGCCGCCCGCTCGGGCTCGGTCACGTGGGTGTGTCCCTCATAGGCCGCGGGGTCGAAGACGTCGGCGTCGGCGGGGGCGATGTTCATATCGCCGCAGACCACGGTCGCCTCCGGCCCAGCCGCCACCGCCTCGCGCAGCGCCGCCAACCACTCGAGCTTGTACTCGTAGTGGTCGGATCCCGGTTCACGCCCGTTCGGCACGTAGACGGAGACGACGCGGATGCCGCCGCAAGTGGCAGCGACGGCGCGGGCCTCCGGGTGCGGGAACCCGGGCGCCCCGGCAAGCCCGGGGACGACGTCCTCGAGCCCGACGCGAGAGAGGATCGCGACCCCGTTCCAGGTCGCCTCGCCGTGGACGGCGATCTCATACCCGCGCTCGTCCAGCTCCTCGCGAAGCAATTCCTGGAATGCCTCGTCAGCGAGCTTCGTCTCCTGCAGGCAGACGACGTCCGGCAGCCGTTCGTCCAGCCAGGGCAGCAACCGCGGCAGCCGCTGCTTGACCGAGTTGACGTTCCAGGTCGCGATCCGCACCGACCGAAGGCTAGACCCCCTGCAGGGTGAACCGGACCCTGGCTCCTAGCTGCCGGTCTTCACGATGCTGAAGTGGCGCTGATGGTGTTCACATAGGAGCAGAACCCGTCGTGCCTCCGCTCCACGGAACTTGCATTTCCATAGCAGCCGGCGGGGAGAATCGCCTGTAGCCAAGTACGTTTCCGGTTCGCTGGGCATGTCGGAGGTAAGGCCGTTGATGTCAGCGCAGCTGAGCCTGCTCGTCTCCGGGAGATCAATAGCAGTACCACCGCCATATGAACGCTGACAACCAGAGCCGCCCCCTGCAGGGGACTGAGGGGCAGGACAACCCGCCAAGAGCAGGCTTAGAGCTATGGCGAAGATGACGACGCCGCTGGCTCGCCTAGGTCTCATTGATTTCTATACATAGTTGAAAGCTGAGGCTAGAGCCGCTGCAAGGTGAACCGGGCCCTGGTGCCGGGGTCGCCGGGCTCGAGCCAGATCCTGCCGCCGTGGGCCTCGACGATTGCTTTCGAGATCGCTAGGCGAGCCCGGCACCGTCGTCGTTGCGGCTGGTTTCGCCACGGTAGAAGGCACTCCCGACCCAAACCATGAACTCAGAGACCGACCCGAACTTTGAAGGCAGCCGAAAGACTGCGCTAAACCCAGCAACGCATCGGTCCACCATCGAAAATCACGTCACCGGACCCATCAAGGGTGACGAATCGAGAAAGGCATGACCTGCCTCGAAATCCCACGGCCGCGTATCGAAACGGCTGCACTCTAGTCTTGCGCACCTTGGATGGCGAGAGGAGTTGCAGAGCGACTTTCCGGTCTGCAAGCCGGCCATGAAAGTAAAGAACGACCCAGCGTGATCGCTGAGGCACAGCAATTGCGATCACCGTCATATTCGGGTGATCAAGTTCATCGACAACACCAAAGGCATTTGGAAGGGCCGACACTGGCCTACAACTCGTTTCACCCAGTTTGGGATCTAGCGGTGAAGTCTTCCCCATGTGCCGCAGTTCGATCTGAAGACAGGGCGTCTCCCGTGAGCCTTGGCGGTATGCATCCACCCACCATCGAAACTTTTCAGCGGACCCGTACGCCAATCGCACTCTGGGCGGGGCACTGCCTACAGCAACTGCATCTGCACACCAGAGCAGCCCGACAGCAAGCAGAACAAATATCCCCCGTCTCCATGCCCTGATGGTCATCCTCTGCTGCTACCTCCATTCAAGTTGCCTAGCCTCCCGCAAAAACCGAAAACCGCATCGAGCGCAGCATACATATGTACTTGACTGACTCAGGCCTCTTGGAAATGCTCGGCAGACCCAGACTCCACCTCCGGGTTCACTGACCGTCTGAGTTCCATGTTCGGCCGAGCCGAGCAAGCCGAAAATCAGACTTGCATGTTCGCAATCCACCTTGGCGCTTTCCAGCCGGATTTCGTAGCCCGTTTCAGAGACGACGTCCGGCTGCCGTTCGTCCAGCCAGGGCAGCAACCGCGGCAGCCGCTGCTTGACCGAGTTGACGTTCCAGGTCGCGATCCGCACCGACCGGTGGCTAGAGCCCAAGTGGTCTCGAGAGCTCAGTCAGAATTACGCTCGTCTATACCGGATCAGCCGTCGATGGCCTCACGTCCATCGCGGCGAGCCCGGAACCCAAAGAGCCCTGCCTCCACCCTGATCGGGTCAACTCCCGGCGAGGTGAGCTTCAACGTCGATGCCGGTCGGCGGGCGCGCTTCAATCGCGCGACACCAGGGCCGCCGAAGTAGCCTGCCGGAGCGCCATCGTCGGCGAAGGCCAGGCCACGGCAGAGGTCGCCTTCCCAGAACAGAAGCCGATCGTCGCCAAGAGCAAGATCCTCGCCGTCAACGGCGGCGAAAAGGGCGGGGTAGTGACGCTCTACGTCCACGCTTACCTGAGCGCCCCAGTAGCCGCGGCAATCGTCACCGTGGTGAAGATCAAAAAAGTCCATAACGGCCGCTACGGCACGCTCTCCACTTCGACCATCCCGAAGATCGCCGGCGGCGCCGGCTCGGTCAAATCCTTCACCCTGAAGCTGGACAAAAAGTGGACCTACAAGGGCAAGAAGATGAGCTTCATCTCCGCGAAGTGCCCGGACGGGAAACTCCAGGCAAACGTACAGGCGAGCTTCGCCGACGAGACCAAGGCGAGCGCGACCGTCGTTCGCACCTGCACTCCCAAGGGCTGAAAATCCCTGCCTAGAACCCTGAAGGCGTCCTTGGGGTCCTCGGACATCATTTTCGGGGACGGTCCGGCCAGAAACCCTGCAAACCGCGATCTTTGGAGCCTGCTGGGGACAATCTTGGGGACTAAGGCAAAGTTAAATCAGGAGCATTCCACACTTCGCCTAGACGGAACCCGACAGTCCTGATGGTTCTTCCCCGAGCGTCGAGAAGCTTTGCCGCCTTGACCGGATCACCCACAGGGTAGAAGCGAAGAAAGTATCGAAGTCTCCGCAGCCAAACGAACCGCTTGAGCAACCTCCCTTCCGGCGCCTTCGGATGCACGACAAATCGAAACCCGCCCCGGGTCCTGAAAACCACCGTCCGAACGTGCCAGCCGACAACGGCGCTAACAACTCGGTCTTCGCCCGTCGTTTCGTCTCGAGCACTGATCGTCGCCGAAGCGGGAAGGTGCCCACCTGCCGGAATTTCCCAAAACCCTTCCCAGCTTCCTGGCACAACGTCCTGAGGGAGAAACTTCATGCCCAGGGTCCACCATGCCCCGCAGGCATGACCACTTTTGATACTGCCGATGATGCTCCAGGTTTGGCCGTGATGTTCCCCGTGCTCGATCGGCACCTTGATCGGGGCCCGATGGTGCTTGGAACATCTCCAAGCCAGACGATCTGGCAGATCTGACCTGGGTTGCCCCTGCCCATCACTTCTGTCGACGAATCCCGGGATGACGTAGACAGCTAGGAGATAGACGCCCGCCATCGCGAGGACTCCCCATGCCCATCTTCTTTTCCCGCGAATGCTCATCCGGATGAAGGATACCGTCTGTAATTCATTTATTCAGCTCCACTCAATTCCGCAAGTGGCGGTAGCGCTCATTTCGAAGGTTGCTCCTTCGCCTGCAAGTGGCCAGCCGTCTTTCTCGTTGCCTATAACCCCGAGAACGCTGCGCCATTCGTACGTGAATTCGTATTGATACCGATACGGCCGGTGATAAAGGCACTGGAAGATCTTTGGGTTGTCGCCCGTGCCCCATTTTCGGGTGCCATGGAACTGGTTAGGGGCGTGTGAACTTCCGAAGAACCTCGCGCCACTATCCGTTCGTTCGAGGTACTGCGTGATCTTGAGAATGTAAACCACAATAGCCTTCGTGGCATTGCATTCCACCCCGTAATGGAGTCGGAGCTTTCCATATTCCGAGTGATGAGGTGAGGGCTTTATGTAATCCGTCGCCAACGTGATTTCGCCAACACAAGGGCCGCTAATTCCGTGGCCAGTGTTTTCGCCACCAAGGTCGGTCGTGTTCACCGGATCCTGGTTCGCGTAGTCGTACGCATTGGCCGATCCGCCCATCACCGGATCGACCGAGATGAATCGACCGGCCGCCGGCACATACGACCGGGCCCCCATCTGGACGATGCCGGAGGGTAGTTCGGTCCTGCGTTGCGATTCTCCCAGCCAGCCAAAGCGCCCGGGTTCGCCCGAGATGTGGTTGCCGAACTCGTCGTAGCGGAAGGTGCTGAGGAGTCTGGCTTCCGCTGGATTAACGGCAGCTATCGCGACGACGTCTCCGTGCAGGTTGGCCAGCTGCAGCCTGGCTTCACCGCCGCTTTCCTGAACCGCTACCAGTTCTCCTCCTATGCCGGAGATGTTGCGAGACCACGACGCGCCGCGTTGGGTCCAAGCGGGCGAGTCACCCGCGTCGTCATAGTGGAACACTTCGCCGCCTTCAAGGCCGCCTGCCTGGAGGCGCTGGCGCTGGCGCAGGCTTGCATCGAGTTCGAAGGTGTTCGAGACGCCATTCTGGGATTGAGTGGCGACCATGTCGTTTGCGAAAAAGCTGGTCTGAAGGGCTTTCCCGCCCGCCAGGCCGGCGGGCAAGCTGGTGATCCGGCCGAAGTTGTCATAGCTGAGCCCAGAAGCAACTAGGCGGTCTGCGCTGTCGTAGGTGTAACTCTGCGTGGTCCCACCGCTACTGCCGCATTCGCCACCGACGCTGGGTGAGCGGGTGTTCAGGGTTTTCCGGTTTGAGTCTTCGTCGTAGCCATAGAGTCGAGTGGTGCATGAGCCACCTTGGGGCGTTTCCTGGGTAGAGGCTAGGCGCCCGACATGGTCGTAGGCGAAGGAGGAAAGCCCCGGCGTTCCAGTTTCCCTCAGGATCTGGCCGTAGATCGACCTTTCCACGCCGAAGTCGAGCCACGTACAACTGACGCCGCAGAAGCTCGACTTCGTGTAGCTCAGATGTATTGGTTCACCTGCCTCGTCATAGCTGGTTTCCGCCGTCAGCCCGTTCGGCAGGCCGCGCTTGACGAGATTGCCGTCGGCGTCGTAGCTGGCGGTGAACACCCCGGCCGCGGAGTCTTCCAGTTCGACCGGGAGGCCCGTGGCGGAGTCGTAGCGGACCGTCTGGGTCCCTTTGCCGTCGGTGAGAGTGGACGGTCGGCCGAAGCTGTCATAGGTCGTTTCGGCTTTGTTCCCATCGGCGTCTTCGTAGCTCGTGATGCGGCCGAGCGCGTCGTAGGCGGTCGTCGTCGCCTGGGAGTCGAAGCCGGTGCATTCGCTCGCACAGACGAAGCGTTCAGCAGTCTGGACACCCAGAGTCGGGCTATAGAGCATTTCGACCTTCGGCACCGCGGCGCCGCCCCCTTCGATCTTCCTACTGGTCTGCCTCCCGGCAGAGTCATAGGTCATGATCGTCGTGCGGACGTTTTCGGTCCCGCCGCCAGGGCTTTCCTTGACTTCCAGCGGCTCCCCATACTGGTTGTAGGAGAGGTAGGTGGTGACGAGGATCTGCGGCTGCCCGGCGGTGCCGGGCTGCGCGGCCGGATAGACCTTGCAGGGAAGACCTGCATAGGCGTTGCTCTCGCAGACGGGCCCAGATCCGGGGCTGTAGTACAGGGTCTTGGTGGTGCCGGCGCCGCCTCCTGCAGGATTAGAGGGCTGCCGGACTTCGATCGGGTTGCCCGAGTATTTGTCGTAGGCGATGACGTGCCGGATGTTCAGATGAACTGCCGGATCTTCGCCGGCCGGATCTTCGATGGTTTCGATCGGCTTGCGCAGAGCCCAGCTATAGCGCGCTTCGGTGACCCGCTGATCTGCGTCGATTCCCTGTTTCGGAATGCTGGCTCCGCTGGTTTCGCGCGTGGGTAGATGCGGCTTGGGATTGGTTGCCGACCATTCACTGCCGGCACCTTCGTCGTACTGGACCGTGCGGTGTAGCCGTGCTTCGGGGGTCGTCCCATCCTGAAGCCGAACCCGATGGAGGGGTCCACGTTCTTCCTGCAGCTCGATCCCGTCGCTGGAGTAGGTGAACTTGGTCTCGAGTTGGTGGGAGCGGGTGGCGGAACTCGCGCCGGCTTCCAGCGCCCTCAAGCGGTTCTGCGGCGTCAATTCCCGGACCGTATTGCCGAACCCGTCGATTTCCGTCGTCGAGATCACTTCTCCGTTGACCCCCGGCGGAGCCGGGCTAGCCACGTTCACCGCATTGCCGGCGGCGTCCATGTAGTAGACGGTGGCCTTCGCGTAGCTGGTCGCTGGTTCCGCGGGCACTTCGGTCGGAGGGAAGATCGCGGTCGCGTCAGCCGGCAAATCTTGCTGCCCCCATTTAGCTACCGCTTCCGCGCCGAGATCGTATGGCGCGCCGCTGCCGGTAAGTGGAATGCCGTAGCGGATAGACGTCTGGGCTATTTTGCCTTCGACGAGGCTTGGCTGCTTGACCGCCTTGAGCCGAGAGATTCCGGTTTCTCCATCGGTCCCACTCGTGTATTCGAGCGTCCACGGTTCCTCTCCCGGAGGAATTACCTTCCTCAGCTTCCCGCTTTCGTAGACGTAGCTTTCCTTGAGTTTGGATTCTTCAGGGTTGGAGACAAGTCGCGGGTCCCACTCTTCTATCAGCCGACCGCTGGTGTCGTACCTATAGGCAGCGACGTCCCACGAGCCGAAGCCTGGGGCGTAATAGGTGATCCTGGAAAGCCTTTCTCCATAGCTACTCGGAGCGCCCCAGGTGGTAGCCGGGGCGTAGCTGAAGCCCAAGGCCCGGCAGCCAACGTTTGACGTTGCATTCGTTTCCGAACAACCAATCCCATGCACAGAAGGAGCGATAACCAAAGAGAGTCGACGCTGGTTACCGACGATTTTGTAGATCATCTGCGTTGAGTTGGCTTCGCCCGTCTGGGCAAACGCAACTGGCAGGAATTCGCTGCCGCCGCTCGGGGCTTCGAAGGTCGTGCGCGTGCCCCCGGAGGTGCGGAGCACGAACTGGGTTGCGCTTTGCGCGACTAGAGTGGTACTCGCAAGCTCCGGCGGGGTTTCATAGCCCGTGCCTTCTTCTTCTTTTTCGAAGGAGTATTCCTTGCCTTGATTGTCGGTGAGCACCGCGTAGTTGAAGGTGATCGTTTCATCTTCGATGGTTTCGCTTCGTTGCACGAGCCGGATGCTGCGCCAGTTCGAGCCCCCTGCTACTTCCACCGGCACGCCGGGCTTCCAGCCCTGACCGAGCACAGTCGTTTCCCCGGTCGTTCCCGGAGCGCGGGTATTGAACGAGCGCGAGAAGGTTAGGCCAGGCAAGGAGACGTCCGTACGGCCCACCGCCAGGTTGCCGGTCAACAGATCAAGGAGACCCGGGCCGATCCCTTCCGAGGCGTCGGTTGGGCCGCCGATCGTCCGGTTGATATTGGTCTCGACGGGGACTGAATATCCCTCCGCGCCGGTCACTCCGTCGAAGACGACGCGGACCTGCACGGTCCCGCCTTTCTGCTGCAGTTCAGGCGTCGCATGGGCGGCATCGAAGTAAAAGGTGTCTGATTCGCGAGTTTCGCCAGCCGCAATCGGCCAGCTTTCCACCGGGTTGCCTGCTTCGTCACGGACGAGTTCGGCTGGAATCGTTTCGAAGGGACCGCTTTTGCCGGCGCGAAACTGGAATCGGTACCCGGTCACCCCAGCCACTGACCAGTCGGCCTTCAGCTTCAACCGCCGGGCGCTCGTGGTCCCGTCGGCAGGGGATACCAGCTTGCTCGTGCTTGGCGCGGGCGGATAATAGGAAACGGAAAGATAGGGCTGCAGACTGCTCGCCGCGCCGGCGTTGTAGAAGCTGAATTCGCCTCGGTTGCAGGATGCGGAGCAGGCCGTTTCGTCACTGACCTTCGCAACCAGTCCGTTGTTTTCTATGGAATGCGCCACCCATTTTTTGACAAGTGGCAACGAAATTGACCGGCGCGCCAAAGAATCGAGTTTCCAACCCGCCCTGCGCGAGCTGATACGTGTCCGAGGTAGCCGTTCTGCGACCGGGAAGCTCGAGTCCTTCGACTTCGGCACCTTTGGCTGCAGGCTCCACTTCCTCGTCGCTCCAAGCTGAAGGCGTGAGAGATAGGACGCTTATAGCCAAGCCGGCTAGAAGCAGAGCAAAGACCATTCCGTACTTGAAGCGCAAGGTTCCTCCCACTGTGGATGTGTCGAGATCGGAACCCGCGATACCAAGCGCGTACCGAGTGCGTGACGCGGTGACCCTACATGAACGTGATCAGGCTGAAATACCTAAAACTACGAAAAATAAATTTGCGTACGGTGTGAAGACGGTGCAGCGGAGCGAGCAGACTTTTCATTGATTGCCCCTCCTATTAGCGAAATAGAAGAATTTCTCCCTCGATGTCTTTCCCCCATCGCCGGCATCAGCGAGGATGGGCTCTAGAACGCCAACCTCCGCGAGATGCCTGACGTGGTAGCGGACATTCGACTCGCGAAAGCCGTCGCCCACGCCACGGAACACCTTTCCTAGCTGCACCGCTGAAAGCGGCTCGCCGATCCACAGGAGGGCTTCAACTATGGCCACCTTCATCGGGTGCACGAGATGCGGAAGAAACGGTTCCCATCCGGGGAATGGATGACTTCCAGTTGATTCTTTGCTGGCGGCGTCAGCCAACATCCCGCTCGCGTTCTGCTTCTCGCGACCAACCTCGCCATTGGTCGCCTCGCTCCCCGGGAGCGTGTTCTTCGGCGAGTTCGATGAGAGCGTCTAAGGGGAGCTCGAGCTCCCTGGCGAGAATCCTCAAGGTGGCCCAATCCGCATCGGCCTTTCCCTGCTCGATGCTCTCCATGTCGGACTCCCGTACCCCGATCTTCCCGGCGAGTTCGGCGCAGGTGATGCCGGCGCGCTCCCGAAGCTTCGTCACTGCCGCTCCCATGCCTTGAAAAGAGGAATCGTCTTCAGCAGTCCGTTGACGTGGTGGCAAAGCCTCGGGCCTGCGTCTATCGATCTTCGGCACCATTGATCAAGCACATGGTCCGCACCGTAATCACTGGTATCAGGCCATTACGGGAACGGAGCCACACTGGTGGGGCTGCCTGAAAGGGGTGCGCCTCGATCTCGTTGCCGGACCGAGGCGCAGACCTTGATCAGCCCGACTTCACAACCTGCGGGCAAGGAATCACCTTGGCGACCTGGAGCACAAAATCACCTCCCCTACATCCATCTGAGAGCTCTTGCTCTATTGGTGGAGGAGATTTCATCAATGGAAGCGAGCTAACGCACCAGCAGCCAAAAAGCTGAAACCCTCTCAGGGCAATCGAGTTATTCAGATCAATGTGAAGGAGGCACGGGATGGTCCGAAAACCCGCAACGAGGCCAGAGGCGCAGGGCAAGATTGCGGCCGGGCTGCCCGAAAAAGGGGAGACAAGCTCACGATCTAAGGCAGCTTTGTCGCTTGCGAAGGCCCTGTCTCACCCATCCCGGGTGCGCATCCTGACGGAGATGAACACCCCCACCCGGCGCATGTCGCCCGTTCAGTTCGCTGACCGGCACGGGGAGCATCTCGGCACCGTCGCCTACCACTTTCGGATTCTCCGGCAGGCGGGCTGCATCAAGGTCGTTGAGGAAACATGCGGCGAGGAGGAACCGAACACGTCTATGAGCCCGTGAAGCGAGCCATGGCCTGGAAGCGAGAATGGGAAGACCTTGGTCCCTTCTTTCGGGACAATCTTGCGGCCGCCGCTCTCCGAGAGGCTGTTGAAGCCGTTGGGCGGGCGGTCGATTCAGGCACCTTCGCCAGCAGAGAGGATTCAATACTCGCTCACGACACCCTCTGGGTGGACGAAGAAGGCTTGGTGGAGATCCAGTCGATGTTCTTGCGTCAATTGCAAGAACTGCTGATGACGAGTGAGCGAATACACCAGCGCCTGCAGAAAGATCCTGCGAAGCCAAGGCTCCTCATGAGCTATCTGATGGCAAGTTTCGAAAGCCCGCCCCCAGAGGATCTGGCGGAGGGGGAAGAGACAACCACCTCATCCAGTACCGCAGGCTAGACCCCCTGCAACGTGAACCGGACCGTGGTGCCGGGCTCGCCGGGCTCGAGCCAGATCTTGCCGCCGTGGGCCTCGATGATGGCTTTGGAGATCGCTAGGCCGAGGCCGGCGCCGTCGTCGTTGCGGCTGGCGTCGCCGCGGTAGAAGGCCTCGAAGACGTGGGAGGCGTCGGCGGCGGGGATGCCCTCGCCGGAGTCGTCGACCTCGACTTCGACGCCCTTGCCGGCGGGGCGGGCGCGGACGGTGACGCTGCCGTCGGCGGGGGTGTGGCGGATCGCGTTCTGGATCAGGTTGAAGAGGACGCGCTGCAGCTTCTCGGCCCCATTTAAGTGCCCTCGGCCACTTTTTCGAAGTGCCGGCGACCGTGATGGCACCTTACTTCGCGGGGTAGCGCTCTGAGAGGGTACTCTCGGCAGATCCACACCGGCTTACCTTGATTATTGTCGAGCGGATACACACCTGGCCCATCCGGCAGAATACTCAAAATAGAAATGATGCTCACACATGGCAAGCCGCTATTTTCCGGCTGAATCCGTGAAACTCCACTCTTGATCCTAATTACACACGGATCTACTGGATGACTGCTTGACGTCTGAGACCCGCATGCGCTGCCTCCTAGCGTGCTAAGGCAGGCTGCAATCAGGATAGTTTTGCGCATCAACAACTGCATGTTTTGCGGATCAACAACTGCATGTTTTGCGCATCAACAACTGCATATTACTCGCTCAGCTTATCATTGAACGCACCTCAGGTGATACGTGGGCCACCGTCATAGTGTTGATGTATGCGGTCCTTAAAGCTATTCGGCCATCAGGGCATAGCCATACCGTCGAAACCTTACTCGCTGCTTGCTGGACCGTTCAGCCTACGTCGGTACTCACCCTACGCCAACTTCGTACTTAACGACACTGAAATGCCATGCATGATGTTGGCACCGAAGTAACACTCGGCGAGCGCCAATACCGAAGTATCGGCATGTCCAAAGCAGGCGGGGCGCTTCACCAATGATGACATAGGCCTGCGGCTCACTCGGCAAACCGAACACTAATTTGTGAATATCACTGCAGCTCAACCTGCTGTTTTCCGGCTTCGTGAGCCCTATAACTCCTCGAATTATATGTCGACATCCACCGGAGTGTTCTTCCAGAACGGGCGGTTCCTCGCCAACTGGAGACCCAGAACAAGCGTCGGCAGAGAGGCCTAACACACCCATGGCAAGCAGCAACGCGACCCTCCTAGATAGCAACCGTACTCCCTTTCTCACAGCGCCACGACTTCAGGGTTTTCGTCCCAATGTTTTTTGATTCTCTGCTGAAATCCATTCGGCCAGATCCAAATCTGCAGGGCCAACCTATTGGTGAAGTCAAGGTAATCGCCATCGTAAAGAAAGGCGATGGCGGTGACCTTGAATCTCGCCCAAGCAGTCAGATGTTCGTGCTGTCCCGACCACACTTGGCTTGGCCCAACGAAGCCGACGCCGTAACCTTGGAGTTCGAGCTCGGGCGAATAATACCAGGGCCACCACCACTCTGAGTGAACCTCCGTGCCAGTCTGCCAGTAGGACGTTAAGCGGCCATTTTCGTTCTTTTTATAGTGGTAGGACGGATTCTTGATTTCTGCATGCCATACGCCACAGCTCAGTTCGGAGCAGACCTTAAACGGTTGAACCACTTTCTCTGGGATGCTACTGGCAGATGCACCGCCGCCAGTAGGAATAGGTTCGGGGGCCGGGATTATGTCATCGCCCATACCCTTGGCGCCGATTACGTTCAGCGCTTCGGCTTCTGAGAAATAGCCAGATGCAGGCGGTGGAGGAGTGGGTTCGCTTGCTTCTTGTTCCGCTTTTTCCCTTGCTTCGATTTCCAGTTCATTTTCTGGACCCTGGATAAACACCGGTACTCGATACGCGGTTTCCCATCCAGATCCGGCAAGAATCGGGAAGACAAAGGTACCTTTGTGAAATCCGACTACCAGGGTAAGGACATTGCCGCTGACTTCCAGTGACGTCGGAACTTCTTTCCCGGTTGCGTCGTGAGCTAGTTCAGCCGAGATCAGGAAGGCCCGTTTGCCACTTTCGTAGAGAACCTCGGCATTGTGGCTATCGATCAGATGCAACGTCTGGCTTCCATAGAGATGAACGGCCCATGAGTATTTTTCTGGGCTCGCGTCTGAGCGAATCGACTCGAATATCTCAACCCCGTTGTATTCCGGACGAATCACGCTGTCAACTTCGGGGCTTACGTTGGCTGAAACGCCTGCGACTCCTTCCGCAATCACGGTGGATGAAGCTCCGGTGCTCACTGCGGGGACAATGGTCGTTTCTCCGTATGGGCTGCTGATGGTGAACCCGGCCGCCGGATTAGTGGTCATAGTGGTGACGTCTGGAACCCCAGTGCTGGTCACTACCGATCCGTTCTGCTGGAGGCCGGGGTTATCGCCAAGTTTCAATTGTTCCGGGTCTAGAAGCTCTTTGGTCGGCGCCACCGGGGTTGCCGCGGTCGTATCTTCAACGGCTTCGAGAGTGGCTTCAACCTCTTCCGTTGAGATGTGCCCTTCCGGATCTACGTTGATAGTCCAGTTCTTCGTCGTCGTATTTCCCGCGCCGTCAGTTGCCACGATTTGGGCTGCATGTGCACCCCCAGAGTAGGCCGCCATGCTGATCTGTTTGTTTAGCATCTCTTGGCAAGCACCATCAGGGCAGATCTGGGAAGCCGCGGCCGCTTGCTGCCCGTCGATCTTGAAGCTGATTGAGGTCACGCCGTATCCGGCATCCGCCGCCGTAGCATTTAGCCCATAGGTGTCCTGTTCGACCCAGCCTTCAGGCGCGTTGAAGAGTTCCCCGGAGACTTCAAGGGTCGGCTTCGTCGTGTCCCGAACGATTTGAAAGCTCATCGTGCTTTCGGCACTACGGCCGAGCCCGTCAGTGGTCTTCACCCGAGCGGTGTGGCTGCCCCCTGAGAGGCCGAGCGAGTCCGCCGACCACTGGGGTTCGATCGTGCAACCTGCCGTCTTGCACGCTCCATGAAGGCCGGTCTGCTGAACACCGTCGAGCCAGAGGTTGGTCGTGATTTCCGAACGCGGAGTTTCCTGGCTCCACTTCTGGACCTTGTAGTGGTCGGGATCGGTGACCCAGATCGAGCCGCCACGGTCGATCGCGATGCCGATCGGCGACGAGAAGCTCAGCTGGCCGCTGCCCATGGCGCCGAACTGCCCAAAGTACCTGCCGCCTTCGCCGAACTCCTCGACCCGGTTGTTCGTCCTGTCCGCGACCCAGATGTTGCCGCTGGAGTCGGCCTCGATCGCCGAAGGGGCCTTGAATTCACCGCCACCGGTGCCTTCTTTGCCGACCGCACGAAGGAAGGTGAGGCTCGAGTTCCACTGCTCAATCCGGTTGTTGCCGGTGTCGGCGACCCAGATCGAGCCGTCGGGGGCGACGGTGATCGCCTGCGGTTCTTTCAGCTTCCCGGGTTCGGTGCCTTCACCGGAATTGGTGTTTAGCACGGCGCCGCTAGGAGAGAACTTCTGAATCCGGTTGTTGCCCGTGTCGGCGACCCAGACGTTGCCACCCGAGGTGATGGCGATTCCCTTGGGCGCTTTCAACTGACCCGGAAGGCTGCCAGCGGTAGCCGCCTGGCAGACGTTGCCCGAGGCAGCGGTGCAGAGGTTCTTTTCGGCTTCGGTCCCTCCCGCTTCGACCTTCGTCTTGTTGACGTTGGTGCCGAAGGTTTGAACGAATGAGCCGTTCGAGTTGAACTCGACGATCCGGTTGTTGCCGGTGTCGGCGACCCAGAGGTTGTTTTGGGAGTCGACGGCGATCGCCGCGCTTGACCCCGACAGCTGGCCGGCTCCCGCGCCCGAAGGCGCGGCGGATTTGATCCATTCCCCTTTTTCGTTGAACTTCTGCAGCCGCTGAGGCGCGACCAAGCCAGAGTCAAGCACCCAGAGATTGCCGGAGCTGTCGGCGGCGACGTCTGCGGGGTGGGAGAACTGGCCGTTGGCGAAACCCTGGGAGCCGAGGGAGGAGGTGTAGGTGGGGAAGCCCGGAATCAGCCAGCGCTGGACCTTGTTGTGGCCTGGATCGGTGACCCAGATCGAGCCCTTGGCATCGACGGTCAGGCCGATCGGCGAGGACATCGCGAACTGGCCGCTGCCGCCGCCTGCCGAGCCGAACTGTCCCAGGTAGGTGCCGTAGGCATCGAACTCCTCGACCCGGTTGTTCGTCCTGTCCGCGACCCAGATGTTGCCGCTGGAGTCGGCCTCGATCGCCGAAGGGGCCTTGAATTCACCGCCACCGGTGCCTTCTTTGCCGACCGCACGAAGGAAGGTGAGGCTCGAGTTCCACTGCTCAATCCGGTTGTTGCCGGTGTCGGCGACCCAGATCGAGCCGTCGGGGGCGACGGTGATCGCCTGCGGTTCTTTCAGCTTCCCGGGTTCGGTGCCTTCACCGGAATTGGTGTTTAGCACGGCGCCGCTAGGAGAGAACTTCTGAATCCGGTTGTTGCCCGTGTCGGCGACCCAGACGTTGCCACCCGAGGTGATGGCGATTCCCTTGGGCGCTTTCAACTGACCCGGAAGGCTGCCAGCGGTAGCCGCCTGGCAGACGTTGCCCGAGGCAGCGGTGCAGAGGTTCTTTTCGGCTTCGGTCCCTCCCGCTTCGACCTTCGTCTTGTTGACGTTGGTGCCGAAGGTTTGAACGAATGAGCCGTTCGAGTTGAACTCGACGATCCGGTTGTTGCCGGTGTCGGCGACCCAGAGGTTGTTTTGGGAGTCGACGGCGATCGCCGCGCTTGACCCCGACAGCTGGCCGGCTCCCGCGCCCGAAGGCGCGGCGGATTTGATCCATTCCCCTTTTTCGTTGAACTTCTGCAGCCGCTGAGGCGCGACCAAAGCCAGAGTCAAGCACCCAGAGATTGCCGGAGCTGTCGGCGGCGACGTCTGCGGGGTGGGAGAACTGGCCGTTGGCGAAACCCTGGGAGCCGAGGGAGGAGGTGTAGGTGGGGGTGGCGCCGAGGGTCGGGGTTTCAGCGCCCGCCGAGACCGCGCTTGATTTGGCATTGAGGATATACCGGGGACGGGAGGTGCCGAGCGTCGCCTGTTCGGTTATCGAGCCGCTCAGCGAGAGCGTCGGCGGCGTCGCGTAGTGGGTTTCTATCGCCAACGCTTTCGTGGTCGCATTTCCCGCGGCGTCGGTGGCGATCACTTCGACGGTGTGTTTGCCTTCGGCCAGCCCAGCAGTGCTGAGGGTCCATTCTGCGGCCAGCGGGCAGTTTTGGGTGGCGCATTTCGGCGCCCATTCTTCTGCCTGTTTGCCTTCCATCGCCACGGCTTTGCCGTCGAGCTTGACTTCAGCTTTCGCGACACCCGACTGCGGCCGTTCGGCGTTGCCGTCTGAGCCGGTGGCTTTGAGCGTGTAGGAGGCCCGGCGGGTGCCGACTGCGTCCTGTTCGGCCATAGAACCGCTGAGAGCGAGCGTCGGGGCGATGTGGTCGACGCGCACTTCCTCCAAGGCAGTAGATGACTTGTTGCCGAGTGGGTCTTCGGCTACGAGCTGCAAGTAGTTGACGCCGGTCGGCAGAAGTCCAGGTTCGTACGTCAGCACCTGCTGCCCGGCTTTAGGGGATTCCCACGTTTGTGGGCAGGCCGAGTCCCCAACTCCTACGCAGCCATATTTTGCGGTCCAGCTCGGATTGTTCGGACCGGTGTTCGCTTTTACAGCATAAACCCCGAGACCGTAATCCGACGCAGTGAAGGCGATCGGAGGGGCCGACTGATTTACCCACTGTTCCTGGGGAACGGGCTGCGGGGGTTTTGGAGGTTCTTCGTCACCCAGCTCGACCGTGGCTGCCCCAACGTAGATTTCGGTATTGCTCTGACCCGTGGATTCCGTGGCATTGACGCTTACCTCTGCTGCCTTTGCTTCTTTGTCGAACACGGAGGCACCGGTGAATTTCGCTTCGAAGTTATAAATCCATGCGGTGTCATTGAGACCATGGCCAGTTTGACCACTTTCAGTAAAGGCCTGCACCCACCCGGGGATATTTGCATCCCAAATCCCCATGAAAAGGTAGGGGCTGGCGCTCTGCCCCTGCGCTCGCCACGTAACATTGGAGAGCTTCAGGCTCTTGATGAAGCTCGTCGGCCGGGGAACTTCTTTGAAGTAGCGCGGAACGGTATAGAGGACGGTGGCATGGTCACCAGCCGTCTGGGCGAGTTCAGCTTTTGCCGCAATTCCAGGCGCGAATGGACTTATGAATTGGTGGTTGCCATACTGCATGTGAGCGCCCCTAAACGTGTCATAGCCCCACTCTTCCCGGTTGTTGCACACGTAGCCGCTTTCTACCTGGAAGCTATTGCTGCAGATACCGGTAGAGGTATTTTTGGCCGCCCATTCATAGGTCTGGAACAGGGGGTCCACGAGGATCGGATAGGTGGTGTCTTCATCGGCTTCAACACGGATCTGCAGACTGTTACCGGAGACCGTCAGGTGGGCTGGGACGGATTTCCCAGAGGCGTCCAGAGCAGCTGGCGGTGGAACGCTTAAAAGCACCCGTTCGCCTTTCCGCACTTCGGCTCCACCTTCAGTTGCATCGAGCCGCGCGTCGGCAGGCAGAGAGAGTCGGTAGGTCTCGACCGTCGGTGAGTCAGGGCTACGGAGCTGGCTCAACGTCTCAACACCGGTCGGAGTCGGCGAAATTGCGAAGTCTGAATCTTGGGCGACATTCGGGTAAAAGGCAACACTGCCGTCGCTGACGGTCGCCACTCGATCGATAGAGACATTCGCCACTTCGACATTGATGCCGACTTCGGGAAGCTCTATCGCCCCCCCTAGGTCGGACGGGATGTGCGTCTGTACCAGCGGGGCCACGGGCTCGAGATGCTCGTCTTGCCGCTGCAGGCTGAGATCGAGGACTTCTCCCTCGCTGACTTCGAGAGGAATGGTCGCGTCGAGGAGAGAGGCTTTGGCTACCTCGGGTTGCTCGACGGGCGGAGGAGCATGGAGTTTTTGTGCTTCGGCTTCCGGGAGGGATTCGGCGGCTTCATCTCGGCCCCCCGGCTCGCCAATCGGTGGTGCTTCGCCAGGTTGGTTGGCGCCGGTGGGTTCCGTCTCTGCTCCCCCGGGCTCAGCCGTGTCTTCCGGGAGCACTGCGACGTGCGAGCTCAGAAGCTTGGCATCCTGAAGTTCGTCGTAGATCCCGGCCGCTTTTTCGACCGGGGTGGCGAAAACGCCATTCAGGAGTTCCAATGCTTCATCTCGATGAAGATCCTCTAGCGGCAGGTCTTCAGCGGCGCTCGGGTCCGTGAAGGCTGGGAACGCGTCCCCTGAGCTTCTTGCTTCGATTGCAGCTGCGATTTCCGAACTATTCGGAACTGGCGCTTCGGCCGGATCGGTCGGCTGGCTTGCGGCTACCGTCGCAGTAGAGACAAATATCGCGAAGATCAACACGGCGCCCAACAACGAGAGCCAGCCGCGGTAACCCTGCCAGCTTGCCGCAACCCGCGTCTCCACCTGCCGCTTCCTTACCTCGATCAGTCGCAAAGTTCCTCCCACCGTCCGTTGGCCGAGATCGGAACCCGCGATACCTAGCGCGTACCGAGTGAATGACGGCAGCCACCGTACACCACTCTGAACAAACGGGAATACCTACTTTTATAAGAGAGTGACCTCTACCGGTAGAAGTCGGAACCCGTTCGAATACTCTCCACCGAAGAAACCTGCGTCAGTGTCGCTGCCCTCATCCATCGAGAGATTTACGGGGAATTTTGAAAAGGAGCAGCGAGGAGGAAGTTGGAACGGCTGGGGTTCCTTCCTCATGCCGGCGTTCGGCGCTTCGCTTCTCGATCTCGGAGATCTCCAGGCGGTGACGTTCGTAGGAATCCATGGCCTCCACAAATCCCGTCGGGTCGAGGATCAGGGGAGTGCGGGTGATGTGGAAGTGTTTGTCATACCCAACGATTTCGGCTTTCCGTGAGTCGATGAAGTCATCGAGAATTCTCTGCACGAAGCCGCAGATCAAGTCTTCTGCAGTGAACGGGTCGAGCTGCTCCCACTCCTCTACGTCGATCAGATGCCGCTCGGTAGCGCGGTAGAAGTGCTCCACGGCTCCGCGGACAGGACGGATCTCGACTAACTCGATGCAGTCGAGCTTCTCGAGGCGGCGGACGTGGTAGCTCACGTCTGAGAGCTCAGCGCCTAGGTACCGCGCGAGCTGGGCGGGGCTCATCACGTCGCGTTCTACCAAGGTCCGCAAAATTCGCGCTCGCAGTGGGTGTTCCATTGCCTTGATGCGGTTGGTCTTACCGCCCTTGGTGCTCTTCTCGGATTTGACGTCAGTGTCGGCTTTCAATGCCTGCGCGTCTTCGGAGCTGCTCGCCACGTGGGGTCCTGTCCTTCCATCCGAGGTTCATTGAGCAGTCGAGTCTACCTGCGTACCGGAGGAATCTTGAGTCAACGTGGGCTCGATTTGTTTGGCTCCTCTCCATCGTTTGACGCCCCTCTAGTAAAAACACTGCCCTCTCTTTCAGACGAAGGGGGTGACAAATGAAGATTCAGGCCAACGAGCGTAGGCTGCCGCTAGCGGAAGTCGGCAAGGGCGCCTAGAAGTGTCGGGGGAGCCGAGCCCAGGCTCGGGCGCGAGGCTGCCCTCAAGCCGCCGTCCGGTTCCCCCGGAGACCGCTAGCTCCCCTGCAAGGTGAACCGGACCCTGGTGCCGGGATCCCCAGGCTCGAGCCAGATCTTCCCGCCGTGGGCCTCGACGATCGCCTTCGAGATCGCTAGGCCGAGGCCGGCGCCGTCGTCGTTGCGGCTGGCGTCGCCGCGGTAGAAGGCCTCGAAGACGCGGTCGCCGTCGGTGGCGGGGATGCCCTCGCCGGAGTCGTCGACCTCGACTTCGACGCCCTTGCCGGCGGGGCGGGCGCGGACGGTGACGCTGCCGTCGGCGGGGGTGTGGCGGATCGCGTTCTGGATCAGGTTGAAGAGGACCCGCTGCACCTTCTCGGCATCGGCCTGGGCGAGCAGGGATTCGGCGGGCAGGTCGGCGGTGACCTCCACCCCCCGCTCGGCAGCGGCGGCTCGCATCGCCGCCACCGCCTCGTCGATCAGCGCCCGCAGCTCGACCTGGCGCATCGTCCAGGAGATCTCCCCGGCCTCGATCCGGGAGAGCTCAAAGAGGTCGTCGATCAGGCCGCTGAGGACGGCGACGTGGGTGCGGGTCTCCTTCAGGTAGCGGTCGCGGGTCTCGCCGGTGGCGACGCCGTCGTCGATCGACTCGACCAAGAGGCGGAGCGAGGCGAGCGGGGTGCGGAGGTCGTGGGAGGCGGCGGCGACGAGGTTGCGGCGCGCCTCCTCGACTTCGCGGGCGGCCCGCTCCTCCATCGCCAGCCGCGCTGCCAGGGCCCCGGCGAGGGCGATCCCGGCCGCGGCGAGCAGGGCGAGGACGATCTGCTCGGCGCCCATCCCGTGGGGGACCGCGACCGCGGCGCCGCCGGCGAGGAAGGCGACGAGGGCGATCGCGAAGCCGCGCTTCACGGCTTGAACCTGTAGCCGACGCCCCACACGGTCTCGATGAAGCGGGGCTCGGTGGAGTCGTCGCCGAGCTTGGCGCGGAGGCGGCGGATGTGGACGGTGACGGTGCTGGTGTCGGTGAAGAAGGGGTATTCCCAGACCGCTTCCATCAGCTGGTCGCGGCTGAAGACGCGGCCGGGGCGGGCGGCGAGGTAGGCGAGGAGATCGAACTCCCGCATGGTCAGCGTCAGCTCCTCGCCGTCGAGGAAGACGCGTCGGGTCGCCGGCTCCACCCGCAGCGGGCCGTGCTCGATTGGCGGCGCCACCTCGTCTTCCTCGGTTGGCGGCGAGACCCGGCGCATCACCGCCTCGACGCGGGCGACCAGCTCGGCCGGGGAGAAGGGCTTGACGACATAGTCGTCGGCACCGTGGCGGAGGCCGACCAGACGGTCGTTCTCCTCGCCGCGAGCGGTCAGCAGGATCACCGCGACCCGCTTGCCGGGCCGCTCGTGCAGTCGGCGCATCACCTCGATCCCGTCGAGCCCGGGCAGCATCAGGTCGAGGACGACGAGGTCGGGGCGGTGGAGGTCGGCGAGGCGCAGCGCCTCCGGCCCGTCCATCGCCTGCAGGGTCTCGAAGCCGGCGCGCTCGAGGTAGCGGGCGACGATCTCGACGATCGTCGGCTCGTCGTCGACGACCAGGACGGTGCCGTTGTCGCTCGCGGCCATCGGCGCGATTCTCGCCGCTGGGGCGGCGCTAGCCAAAGGTGAAGGCATAGCCCGTCACCCCCGCTTCCGGTTCCAGCCGCAGGAGATGGTGGCCGACCCGCGGCAGATCGACCAGCTCGTAGAGGCGCTGGGAGTTGACAGTGACCTCGGAGCCGTGGACGTCGGCACCTCCTGCCGCGGCCTCGATCGGCTTGCCGTCGAGCAGGACGCGGACGTGGCGCGCCTCGCCGTCGACGGTGCCAAGGACGAGGTAGACGTGGCGGGCGCCGAAGTTCAGGTCGAGCGAACCGCCTGCCGCGGTGGCGGAGTGGAATTCCTCCCGCCAGGGCCCGCGGAGCGCAAATTCGTTCGGCGGCACCCGCGGCGGCGCCTCGAAGTTATGCAGGCCTGGTGAGAGTTCCGGGTTGGTGAAGCGTTCGGCCCGCGCCACCCCGAGGTAGGTCTCGGGCGCGGTCACACCCGCAGAGGGTTCGAGCCCTTGCGCCCCCGACATCTGCCGGCCAACCCGGTCCCCCGCTTCGGCCAGCAGCTGCCGAATCACCTGCTCTTTCTCGCCGTATTCGCCCTCGCCGAAGTGGACGTAGCGGACGTTGCCATCGGCATCGATGAAGTACTCGGCGGGCCAGTACTGGTTGCCGTAGGCGGTCCAGGTCTGCTGTTCGTTGTCCTGGACGACGGGATAGCGGATGCCGTTGCGCTCGATCGCTTCTTCGACGTTGCCGGCGTCACGCTCGAACGGGAACTCCGGCGTGTGGACGCCGACGATCGTCAGCCCGTCCTTCCGGTAGCGGGCGTCCCAGGCCTTCAGGTAGGGCAGCGTGCGCAGGCAGTTGATGCAGCTGTAGGTCCAGAAGTCGACGAGGACGACGCGGCCGCGCAGGCCCTGCAACGTCAACCGCCGATTATCTGGGGTGTTGAACCAGCGCTCGGTGCCGACGAATTCCGGCGCCTTGGCGAGGACCGGCAGGTCGAGGCTGCCATCGGCGCCGGGTTCAGGCGCCGCGCCGGTGGCTTCCGAGCCGACGCCGTGACCGCCGCCGCGGAGGTCGACCAAGGCGCTTTTGGCCGAGGCGCTGTCCTCGAGCGCTTTGCTCGGGTTGACGAGGAAGCTCGGGAGATCGCTGGCGATCGAGTTCTGGAAACGGATGTCGTAATTGCCGAGCATCGCCACCGCGACCAGCACCATCACCGCCCCCATCGCCACCTGAAAGGCGCCGCCGCGGCGGGCCAGCGGCGCGATCGCCCGCCGGCCGCCAAGCATCAGGAAGTAGAGGACGACGGCGGAGCCGATCCCGTAGCTGAGCGCTACCGCCAGGCGGCCGGCGTTGAAGTCCTGCGAGGCCGAGACGGTGATCACCCCGGCGAGGATCGGGCCGGCGCAGGGCGCGTAGACGAGCCCGAGGCTGAGGCCGACCAGCGTGCCCGACCAGAACCCGTCGCCCGCCGGCCGGGCGCCGCCGCCTTGCGGTGCGAAGCGGCTGATCCAGGCCTCGACCCGGGCAGCCAGGGGAGGCGCCATCAGGGTGAGGCCGAAGGCGATCAGGACCACGATCGCCAGCTTGCGCAGGAGGTCGTCGGGCAGGCCCAGCGCCGCGATCACGTAGACGAGCGCAACGGTGGCGAAGGTGAAGGAGAGCGCCAACCCGGTGACGATCCCCAGCGGCCGCCGCCGCCCCCCGGTCGCCCCCGCGGAGAGCGCGATCGGCAGCACCGGCAGCACGCAAGGCGAGACCGCCGTTGCGGCCCCGGCGAGGAAACCGAAGAGGATCAGCAAGACCATCGACCTTCACCCTTCCAGGTGGGGATTACGAGGAGATGACGGCTGCGGATGCTTCAGCGATAGCGGTTCGTGAGGAGTTCCGAGACTTCCGGTTCACGATCGAGCATCCCCTGCGCAACCATCCATTTCACCAGGCGCTTGGCCCGCTTTGGGCTCATATAGCCATCTCGCGAGAGCAGGGGAAGAGTCGCTTCGGTCTCGGCTTCGGTGATTTCGGGCGTCGAGTCTGGGTTGCCTTCATCGCCTTCCTCGATCACTTCCACGGCGGCGGCGGGGTCCTTGACAGCGGCCTCGGTCCCCCGCGCCACTGCTGACATGAAGTCGTGGATCAGCTTCGGATCCTTGGCGACGCGGTCTTTGTTGGCTATCACCACGAGCTCGTCGTAGGCGGGAACACCAAGCTTCCCGATCCGGGTCACCGTCGGCTTCTGCGCCAGTTCCTCGAGTTCGATCGCCTCGAGGTTCCAGGAACCGCCGAAGATTGCATCCGCTCGATCGAAAAGCAGGCTGTTGACGAGTTCGTACCCCGCCTTCTTGACCGTGACGTCCTTGAGGGTCAGTCCCTGCCGAGCGAGGACGCTCTGCAGAAACTCTTCCTGGAAGGGGAGGCCGGTGATCGCGATCGTCTTTCCCTTCAGGTCTCCTAACCCATGCACCCTTGAGTCTTCCGTCCAGATCATCGCCGCGGTCGCCTCCGGCAGCAGGCTGCCGACAGCGACGATCGGCGCGCCCCTTTGCTGAGCCAAGGCGACTTCGGGCAGGTGAGTGACGCCGAGGTCGACGGTTTCGCCGGCGACATAGCGAACCGGCCGGTTCGGGGTCTGCGGGTCGCCGATCCAGACTGAGAGACCGACGTCAGCGAAGAAGCCGCGCTTGGCGGCCATCATGATGCCGACGGAAGTGGGCCCTTCGTGTTCGTCCAAGGTCAGGCGCACCTGCTTCAACTTCCTATGCGGCTTGCTGGCTGAAGGCTTGGGGGGTTCCTTGCCCTGCGGGCGAGGGTGGGCGGTTTCAACAGCCTGGGAGGAATCGCCCTGCCCGCAGCCGGCCGCGAGGGCGGCAGCCGCTATCGCGACAACCACCCATAAGTAGGCCTTCATTACTCAGATAGTACGTGAGCTCCCTGGAGGCGTGGCGGTTATCCCGCCTTCTTCGCGGCCGGTGACAGCCGCAGCCCGGCCGGCTTTCTCGCCGATCCCGAAGTGGGCGCAGATCGTCAGCTCGTGCTCGCGGCGCAGGGGCCGGGTCGGGTCGACGACCGGGGCGCTGCGGATCGCGTCGCCCTCCTGGGCGACCCAGACGCCAAAGGCGGCACCGGCGCAGTTGGCGAACGGCACGGCGACTACGCGGGCCCGGCGGCGGCGTCCAAGGCGGGCGACGAGCCAAGCCGGCTCGCCGCTGTCGGCGTCGACGAAGACACCCTGGACCTGGCCGACGTTGTCGCCGCCCAACTCGGCTACCTCGGCGCCCACCCAGGTCATCGCCTCGGCGATGCTCGGCCTCGCTCCGTCAGTCATCGACGTGCTTCTCCAGTAACTCGCTGGCGGCGGTCGCGGGGTCGAGTTCGCGCCGCACCACCCGGTCGAGCAGCTCCGCCGTGGCCGGGTCCTCGGCGATCGTTGCTTCGAGCCGGCGGCGCATCCGTGAGGTGGCGATCCCCAGCACCTCGCTGCGGAGGTTGCGGGCGCGGCGCTCGGCCAGCGTCCCCTGCTGCTCGATGAACTCGCGGTGAGCCTTGATCTGCACCGCCAGCTCCTCGACGCCCTCGCCGCGGGCGGCCTCGGTGCGCAGGATCGGCACCTTCCAGCCCTCGGGGTCGTGGGAGAGCGCCAGCACGCCGCGGACCTCGCGGACCATCGTGTCGGTCATCGGGTGGTCGGCCTTGTTGACGATGATGATGTCGGGGATCTCCATCACCCCCGCCTTCAGCGCCTGGATCGAGTCGCCGGAGCCGGGCATCAGCGCGAGGACGATCGTGTCGGCGTGGTCGACGATGTCGATCTCCGCCTGGCCGACGCCGACGGTCTCGATCAGGACGTCGTCTTTGCCGGCCGCGTCCATGATCAGCGCCACCTGCAGGGCGGCCTCGGAGAGGCCGCCGAGGGCGCCGCGCGAGGCCATCGAGCGGATGAAGACGCCGGGGTCGAGGAAGTGCTCGGTGAGGCGGATGCGGTCGCCGAGCAGGGCGCCGCGCGTGAAGGGGCTCGAGGGGTCGATCGAGAGCACCGCCACTTCGCGCTCGGCTTTGCGCAGCTCCCCCGTCAGCGCCCCGATCAGGGTGCTCTTGCCGACCCCAGGCGGGCCGGTGAAGCCGACGATGCGGGCGTTGCCGGTCCGTGGGTAGACCTCGCGGACGAGCTCCCAGCCGGCGGGGTCGTCGGACTCGATCAGCGTGATCGCCCGCGCCAGCGCTCGCTTTTCACCGCTGAGGAGGCGCTCTGCCAGGGGCGCGGTTTTGGCGGCGTCGGGCAAGGGCGGCCCAGTCTAAGAGGCGGCCTTTAAAGTTGCCCCGCCGTGCTGCGCTTCTTGTCCCAGAACCGGATACTCACCCCCCGCTACGCGCGGCTCTTCTGGCGCTACCTGTGGCGGCGCTTCCTCACCCCGGCGGGACGGCGCTGGGCTTCCGAAGGCCCCTTCTTCCTCGGCCGCGGCCTCGAACTGAAGATCGAGCCGCGCGGCCAGATCCGCTTCGGCCGCTTCGTCTGGATCGGCGACGAGACCAAGATCCGCTGCCACGAGGGGCTGGTCGAGATCGGCGCCAAGACGGTGATGGGACAGGAGTGCACGATCTCCGCCTACCAGCATGTCCGGATCGGCGAGCAGTGCGTGATCGCCGACCGGGCGATGTTCATCGACTTCGATCACGGCGTCGTCGAGGTCGAGCGGCCGATCCGCCTGCAGGGCATCTACAAGCGCGACGTCGAGGTCGGCAACAACGTCTGGATCGGCTACGGCGCCTGCGTCCTGCGCGGCGTCAGCGTCGGCGACAACTCGGTGATCGGCACCAACGCCGTGGTCACCAAGGACGTCCCCGCCAACGCGATCGTCGGCGGCGCCCCGGCGCGGATCATCCGCATGCGCGAGGCCCCGCAGGAGCTGCGCTGGGATCGCCCGGTCGAACCGGACCCAGGTGCCTGGACGACGATGCAACCTCCGGAGGCCGCCCACCAAGAGTAGCCGCCGTTGCTGCGTGTTGTTGTCTACATTTTTTCCGTCAGTGCTGAGGGCTATTGTCTGACTGACAATGAATTCTCAGACGAAAGATGAACGCATGGGACTTGACGGAAGACTTCGCTCGGAGGAGGTGGCGTCGAAGTTCGGTCGCAACCTTTGGCGCTGTCGGAGGCGGGCTGCGCTATCGCAGGAAGAGCTCGGTAGCCGGGCTGGGCTGCACCGGACTGAGATCGGGATGCTGGAGCACGGGACGCGGCTCGCTCGGGTCGACACGCTGATGAAGCTGGCCGGCTCGCTTGGCATCTCCCCCGCCGAGCTGCTCGAGGGCATCCACTGGAGGCCCGGGACCACTGACGAGGGCTGCTTCAGCATCAGCGAGCGCACGCTCTCCCAGCGCTGCCGGGGCGACTGCAACTAGCGAGGCGGCGAAGGTCGCTAGGGGAGCTTGGCGCCGGACAGTTCGGCGTAGACCGCAGCGGTCTGCTCGGCGACGTCGCCCCAGTCGAAGCGACGCAGGTGCTCGTAGGCTTCGGCGACGAGGCGGCGGCCGAGCTCGTCGTCGGAGAGGACGCGGATCGCCACCTCGGCCAGGGCTTCGGGATCGTGGGCGCGGAAGCGCAGGCCGGCCTCCTCGTGGGGGACGACCTCGCGCAGGCCGCCGGTGTCGGCGACGATGCAGGGACAGCCGGAGGCCATCGCCTCCAGCGCCACCAGCCCGAACGGCTCGTAGATCGAGGGCACCACGGTGAGGTCGGAGATCCGGTAGAGCGAGTGGAGGACGTCGTCGCCGATCCAGCCGAGGAAGGTGCCGTGGCCCATCAGCCCCAGCTCCTGCGCCTGGCGCTTCAGTTCGGCCTCGTGGGTGCCGGAGCCGGCGACCAGGAAGCGGGTCCCGGGCGCCTCTTCGAGCACCCGCGGCATCGCCTCCAGCGCCAGCTGGAAGCCCTTCTCGTAGACGAGGCGGCCGATCAAAAGGACCAGCTTCTCCTCGGGCGCGGCGAACTCGCCGCGCAGCCGCGCCAGGTCCTCGGCCGGCTGGGCGGGCAGGTCCTCGGGGTCGATCCCGTTCGGGATCACAGTGACCCGCTGCTCCTCGACGCCGAAGATGTCGGCGACCTGTTCGCGCATGTAGTGCGAGCAGGTGATGACCCGGTGGGAGCGGTTGGTGATCCAGCGCTCGACCCCGTGGATGTAGGTCTGCGGGTGCTTGTCTACCCAGCCCTGGTGGCGCCCGTACTCGGTCGCGTGGATCGTCATGATCAGCGGCGCGTCGAAGCGCTTGGCGAGGTGATCGCAGGCGTTGGCTACGAGCCAGTCATGACCGTGGACGAGGTCGAAGCTGTAGCGGTCGCCAAGCTCGACCCCGGCGGCGAGCATGTCGGAGTTCATCCGCTCGACCCAGGCGACGAACTCGCCGAGGTCGGTCGGCCGTTTCGGCTCGCGGATCCGGTGGATGACGACGCCGTCGCGGCGCTCCTCAGCCGGCGACTCCTCCCCCCCGCGGGTCAGCACGTGGACCTCGACGTCGCGCTCGACCAGCGCCTCGGAGAGCTTGCGCACGTGGCGGGCGAGGCCGCCCTCGATCAGCGGCGGGTACTCCCAGGAGAGGATCAGGATGCGGGTCAAATCGTGTCTGGGGCTGGGTGGCTGGTCAAGGCTCCAGGAGCGGCGCGACGCTGAGGTCGGGGGCAAGCGAGCGCAGGCGCGGGTCGGCGGCGCGGCCGGAGTCTATGGCCTCCAGCATCGCCCGTGAGTGATCGGTTGCCCGCTGGTAGGCGTAGTCGCCGGCCTGCTTGCGCTGATCGAGAAACGCCCAGTCGCTCGCCTGCGCCGCCAGCAGCTCGCGGGCGGCGCGCTCGAGCGGCGCCCCGCGCAGGCCGCCGGAGACCGCGCGCAGCAGGCGTAGCTCCATCCGCCGGTTGCCCCAGGCGAGGTCGGCAACCGCCGGTGAGTCCCAGGTCCGCAGGTCCTTGCCCTCGCCCCAGGTCGAGGCGCGCAGGGGGCGGTCGACCGGCTCGTGCTCGGCAAGTGCTTGCGGGACGGTGAGCAGACGGATGCCCGCTGCGGCGGCGCCCTCCAGCACCGACCGCAGCCAGATCGGCCCCTCCGACCACCAATGTCCGAGCAGCTCGGTGTCGATCGCGAAGACGAGCAGGCCGCGGCGGTCGCGCTGCTCGGCGTAGGCGCGCAGGCGCGCGGCGGCGGCGGTGAGGAACTCCTCGGCTTGGCGGCGGGCGGCGGCCTCGGCGGCGGCGGGATCGTAGGCGCCGCCGCCGACCCGCCAGATGCGGATGCCGCGCAGCGATTTGCCGGCGAACTGGGCGTGGTCGGGGTGCGAGGGGTAGCCCTCCAGCGACCAGAGCCAGGAGATCGCCTCCCAGTCGATCGGCAGCGCCACCGGCCCCGCCGCGGCCTGCACCGGCGCCAGCGCCTCCAGCGAGTCGGCATGGGCGCTTTGGTCGATGCAGAACCAGCGCACTCCCTCCCGCGCCAGCTCCCACTCCAGGCCGGGCTCGTAGGCGCACTCGGGCAGCCAGAAGCCGCCGTCCCACTCGAAGCGACGCCGGTGCGAGCGGATGCCGGCGTCGAGCTGCAGCCGCAAGCCCTGCTGCGTCGCCAGCATCGGCAGGACCGCGTGGGTGGCCGAAGAGGCGGCGAGGGCGACCCGTCCCTCCGCCGCCGCCCGCTGGAAGGGCGCGAGCGGGTCGCCGCCGGTGGCGTCGAGCAGCTCCAGCGCGTGGCGGTAGCGGTCGCGCTCGCCTTCGCAGGCGGCGCGGCACTCCGGCGGCACCTGCGGCAGGTCGGCCTCCGCGGCGCCGATCCGCCACTCGATCAGGAAGCGCCGCAGCCGCTCGGCCGCCCCCGCGTCCTCGAGCTGGTCGGCCAGCACCGGCGTCACCGTCAGCGTCAGGTCCCGCGCCACCTCCAGAACCGGCAAGTAGGAGCGGATCACCGCGTCGAACAGCCACTCCTCGCCGAACGGGTAGGTCCCGAACCCCTCCACGTAAGGCATGTGGCTGTGGAGGACGATCGCGAGATCGCCGACACCCTCCCCGTCAGGGGACACGGCAGACCGCGAGGAAGTCGAGGGCGCGGTCGAGACCCCCTTCGCGCAGGCTGAAGTCGGAGGCGGCGATCGCCGGGGTGAAGCGGTCGTAGAAGGGCTTGGTCAGGCCGAGGCGCCTGTGGGCCGAGTCCCAGCCGAGCTTGATCGCCAGCTCGTGGGCGCGCAGCTTGCGGGCGTGGAAGAGGCCGAGCATCTCGACCCGGCCGAAGTGCGCCTCGCAGAGCGCCCGGAACTCCTCGGCTCGGTACTCCTTCACATGCCAGGGGTTGTCGGACTTCTCTGCCCCGGGAGGGGCGAGCGTCAACAGATTCGGGGTCGAGACGAAGGCGACCCCGCCCGGCGCCAGCATCGACTTGAAGTGCTCGAGGATCGCGCCGGGGCCCTGGACGTGCTCGATCGTCTGCAGGAAGACGACGGCATCGCAGGGTTCGGCGAAGCTCTCGACCAGCTCGCGCTCGAAGCGCAGGCTCGGGCGCTGGTAGCGCAGCCGAGCGTGCTCGTGCGCCTCGGGGTTGGCGTCGACGCCGACGACGCTCGCCGCGGTGCGGGCCAGGACGTCGGACCCGTAGCCCTCCCCGCAGGCCATGTCGACCACCCGCTTGCCCCGCACCCGCTCGGCGATCCACTCGTAGACGACCAGGTGGCGCCGGAACCAGTAGTTCTCCTCCGGCACGTCGGGCAGCGTCCGCTCCCCCGTCAGGGGCAGCGGCGGCACTCCGGGCGGCTGATTCTCCTGCAGGTAGTGGCGCTCCACCGCCCCGCACCGTATAGCGGTGTTCCTTTTGGGCGCATAGCGACCAAAAGGAACACCGCATAGAGTTCCCGCCCGATGCCGGCCTCCCCCACCGCCACCCCGGAGCACATCAAGGACGTCAACACCCGCTACCACGACGCGGCGGCGCACGAATACGACGCCAAGTGGGGCATCGACTTCGGCGAAATCGGCCAGAAACAGGTGCGGCTGAAGCTGATCAAGGCGCTCGGCGGGCAGAAGGGGCGCAGCTTCGGCGATGCCCTGGAGATCGGCTCGGGGACCGGCTACTTCTCGCTCAACCTGGTCCAGCTCGGGGTGATCGAGCGGCTGACCGCGACCGACATCTCGCCCGGGATGCTGGAGCGGCTCGCCGCCACCGCCGATGCGCTCGGGCTCGAGAACGTCACCACCGTGGAGACGGAGGCCGAGGTGCTGCCGTTCGAGGACGAGAGCTTCGATCTCGTCCTCGGCCACGCCGTCCTCCACCACATCCCCGACCTCGACAAAGCCTTTGCCGAATTCCGCCGCGTCCTGAGGCCGGGCGGGATGATCGCCTTCGCCGGTGAGCCCTCCCGCTACGGCGACACCCTGGCGGCGCTACCGAAGCGCGCCGGGCTGGCGCTGGCGCCGGCCTGGCGCCGCGCGATCGGCGCCAGGGAGCGCGCGGTCGCCGAGTACGAGCAGTCCGAGGGACACTCGCTCGAGGGCGAGGTCGACGTCCACGCCTTCGCCCCCGCCGACCTCCGCCGCCTGCTCCGCGACGCCGGCTTCGAGAAGCGCCATGTCGGCGGCGAGGAGCTGCTCTCCAACGCCTGGGGCTGGGGCCTGCGCACGGTCGAGTCGAGCGCCGAGCCCGAATCGATCTCCTTCGGCTGGCGCCGCTTCGCCTTCAAGAGCTACATCGCCCTGCAGAAGGTCGACACCCGCCTACTCGAGCCCTACCTCCCGGCGGAGCTCTTCTACAACCTGCTCGTCTCCGCCCGCAAGCCGAGCTAGCGGGCCTCGATCAAGCGGCGGACTCGTTCCCGGCAAACGTCGGCTATCGCCCCCAGCACCGGGTGCGACCAGCCTTCCTCTTCGGCTTCGCCGAGACATGCCTCAGTGGCAACGAGAACCTCGCTCGACCAGCGCTGGACGAACCCACGCAATCCGCCCCCTAAGCCGCATTCGGCGCCCAACCGCTCCCAACAACCCAGGTCAACCTGCGACGGGTCCGTCTCGCCGCCGATGGCCATCGCCAGCCGCGGGGTCAGGCCCTCATAGACGACAGTTGATACGACGTCGTAGAGAGGAGCTAGGCGGACACCCGCTGCAGGGTCGTAGAGCAGCGAGAAGTTCTTGCCGTGCGCGTCGCTGTTACCGAGCAGGAAACAGGTGAGCACCGCGCGGACGAAGGCGTTGACGTCGAGTGCCGAGCGAGGGCTCCCCTGCCCCCTCAGCAGCGCCACCACGGATGCCACCGAGGGACCGTCCTCGGCTTCGTACTTCTGGGTCGGCAGTAGACCGAGGGCCTGGCACATGTCCTCTTGGTGAACCCGGATCGTCGCGCCGTCGGCGTCGGTGGCGCGATCGAATCGCTGGCTGTACAAGCAGCGGATGCCGTTGATCTCAAGCAACTCGGTCGTGGCTACCTCGCTTCCAGCTGCCGCCGCAACTCTGATGCAGAAGGCCTCATTGGCCGCCAACCCCTCGAAGCGCTCGTGCTCGGGCTTCAGCAGACAGTTGCTTGGCGCTCCTCCAAGCGGTTGCGCGAAGTCGCCGTTCGGAAGACGCACGAGAATGAGCTTGTCCTGGACGCCGCCCAAGCTCAAGCGAACGCCGCCGGGATCAGCGTCGATGCCGAGGGGGTCGCGTGGAAGGTCACGAAGCAAGTCGCCGACCTCTCTTTCACTGAGGGAACGTGGTGGCGGCATCGGCCTCGACTGAGGCGATTGATCCCCAGGCAAGACCATCACCGCCCCGGCACAATCAGCGCCTAGCTCCGACAACATCGCAAAGCCGTTGCTTTCGCTGATCCCCAGCTTGGATGCGATGGCGGCTCGCACCGCCCCCTCCGGCAGCAGACCCTCGAAAAATGGCGCTGACTCACTCGGCTTGAACCGTTCCTCTCGCAAGGGCAGCGACGCGGAGAGCCTCACCATTGGATCGCTCCCGTCACCCTGAGCCGCATCCGTCGAGTAGGCGAAGCGATAGCGAGCGGGGCCGGTTCGCTCTAGCGTTCCGATCAGCTCCCCCCGCAGGAATACTGAGAGTTTCACGTCTGAGTCATTCGATCTTGAGCTTCAGGCCCAAAGCGGCAAGGACGGGCAAGACAGTGTCGAGACGACTGGTCGGCTTGCCGCTCTCGATCTGATGGACTGCACGAGTGCTGACTCCGGCAGCCAGGGCAAGCTCGTCCTGTCGCAGGCCAAGCTCTTCGCGGGCGCGGCGGACGCGTTCACCGATCGAAATAGCCTCGACTTCTGCGACTTCCAGCTTGTAATGCACAATCGTGCATTCTAGCTGACTTTTGGGTCCTTTAGGCCTGTTTATGCGTGATCGTGCATATTCGCCATTTATCAGGCCATATTTGGTGTTTTATGCACGATCGTGCATAGGGCTAGCGCCGCAGTCGTGGGGAGCGGTCGCGGGGTTCGCCCGGCGTGCGGGCGCGGAAGATCTTCACGCGATAGTCGAGGCCCTTGAGGCGGCGTTCGCCGACGTAGGAGTAGTCGAAGCCGTCGCCGGCGATCTCCTTGGTTGCCTCGTCGAGGACGACGCTGCCGGGGCGGGCGACGTTGGTGAGGCGGCTGGCGAGGTTGACGGCGCGGCCGTAGTAGTCGCCCGACTGCGGCAGGGTAGGGCCGCTGGCGATCCCGGCGCGCAGCCAGGGGAACTGCTGGCCTTCCGCCTCGGCAGCGGCGATCAGCTCGAGCGCCGCCGCGACCATCGGCTCGGGCTCGGTCGAGACCAGCATCACCTCGTCGCCGATCGTCTTCACCAGCCGCACCGGCGGCTCGGCGACGGCGCTCGCCATCTCTTCCAGCCGCCCGGCGACCATCCCCAGTTCCTCGGCGTCGATTTCCTCGCCGAGGCGGGTGAACTCGACCAGGTCGGCGAAGCAGACGGTCAGCTCGACGGTCCCGCCCACCGCCCCCGAAGCGAGGTCGGTGGCGGCGATCACGTCGCGGCGGATCTGTTCGATCAGGTGGGCCTGCAGGGCGTAGACAACGGTGGGGCCGACCAGGGGCATCATGTAGTCGGCTGCCGCGACGAAGCGGCGGGCGACGTCGTGCTCGTTGTCGCCGGGCCGGATCAGGGTGCGGACGATCAGCTCGCGGTTGGCTTCGGCGATCCTCGCCGTCCCCATGCCGATCGTGCGGGCGACCCCGAGTAGGCCGTCTTCGGGCAAGCCGGTGTCGATGAAGGCTTTGACCATCCGCGCCGCCTCGAGGTCGGCGTCGGTGCCGCGGCGCTCGTCGGGATCGCCGTAGGGAACCCCGAGGGCCGAGCTGAAGCGCTGGAGAACATCGAGCTCGAGGCCCACCTGCTCGGCGATCTCCCGCGCCGTGTAGCGAGGGCCTGCTCCCGCCAGCGCCCGCTCGACCGGCAGCAGCGCCAGCCGTCCGGCGGCGACCGCCGCCTTCAGTTCCTCCAGCGTGCAGCCTTCGTCGGCAAGCTCTTCGAGCAGTTCCACCCGCGCCGCACGCGAGTCGCCCTCCACCCCTTCGAGCAGGCCTTCCGCCTCGAAATCGATGTCCGGCCCCGCCGCCACGGCGCCATTGTCGCGATCCGGACGGTCGCTCATCGGCGCCTGGAATCGAGCGACGAAGATCCTCGCGCGCGCACCACCTGCTCGACTGCCAGCTCCACCGGCTCGTGTTCCCAAACACGGATCACGACCCAGCCATCTGACCTGAGCTCGTCCGTCAGGCGTAGGTCGCGCTCCTTGTTGCGCGAAAGCTTGGGGCCCCAATACGCCGTGTTTGCTTTTGGGCTATTGCCGTGCTCTGGGCAGCCGTGCCAAAAACAGCCGTCAACGAAAACCGCTATCCGGTCGCGCGTGAAAACGATGTCAGCCTTGACGCTCGACCCCGCGGAGGTTCTAAGCAAGAAGTCTTTGCGGAATCTCAGCCCCTGAGCATGGAGGGCAGAACGCAGGGCAAGCTCTGGTCTCGTGTCCGTGCGCCGGTTTCCCTTCATTGCCGCAGTCACGGCGGGGCTGGTGGGGTGAGGATAAGCAGGCATTCGCGCCACAACGATATGTAGTGTCGGGAATCGTGAGTCTCCCTAGCCGAGATGAGATTGCGAGCCTGCTTGAGTCGACGCTCGTCTCGATGGTCGAAGGGGGGCCCGTTCCGTCGGTCACCGTCCCCGAAAGCATCAAGCCCCACCTGGATGACCTGGTTGCGAAAGGCCAACACACCGTGCGCGACGGGATCTTGACCCTCCTCGCCATGGAGCTAGCCAGTGGGGGCCTCATCGATTGGCACAGTCAGCGCCTTCACAACCCGGCTCGCAGTGCCTCGAGGTTCCTCGGCTCAAATCTGTATCCAAGGCTGCATATCGCTGGATCGCCTGAGGCCCTGCAAACGGGAGTCAAGGGAACCGGGACCTATCTGGATAGGAGCAACGCGACCTGGAAATCGGTTTTGAATTGGGCAAGTGAACAGAAAGAACTAGCGTCTGTCGAAGCTGCATTTCTCTATCTGGCATCTAAAATCGCAGCCACGGCCAGATCGCTGCCTGACCTACCCGAGCTGGACACTCCCCGCCTCACCTTCAGAAGAGTGTTCGCCGTCATCGACGAGATGCTTGCCCGACCTTCTGGTGGCGCTCATGAGCAATTGGTCTTTGCAGCCTTTCTGGGCGCATGGAGACAGCAGCTTGATCTTCCGGGATTCGTTGAGACCAAGCATGTGAATGCCGCCGACGCCGCAGCTGGCACCGCTGCCGATGTTCAAGTCAAGCAGGGTGGGCAGGTCATCGAGGCATACGAGATCACGAGCGAGCAACTCGACGCGAAAATCGAGCAGGCGTCCCGAACTCTCCGCCACCACGATCTGCCACGAATCCATGTTCTGGCCAAAGGAGTGCAGAAGCTGGGTTTCGAGGAACTCAAGAGCCTCCTTCCAAAGGGCTCCGACATAAGCGCATTGGACATTCGAGAGGAGATCCGCTCCTTGGTGGCGAGATCAGACAAGCCTCATCGCCGTCAATCGTTGGAAATCCTCTATGGCCTGCTAATCGAGAAGCAACCCGCCGATGAGTTGGTCAAGGGATACATAAAGGCGCTCTTCGAAGAAGGCCTTACCGTCGATTGCTGACAAGCAGCGCTTTCAGCGCAGCGCCGACGGCGGCGGCTAGCCGGGGTGGAACCGCATTCCCAACCAGCGTGTACTGCGTGCTCCGCGTCCCACAAAACAACATCTCGTCGGGAAAAGACTGAAGGCGCCCAGACTCCTGAACCGTAAGCCTCCTGGCTCCCGGGACTTGACCGGACCGCACACGATTCTCGTACCCTCGGCGGGGCTTACCAGCCTTCTCATCCCAAAGTAGTCCGTGATATTCCGGGACTATGAGCTCCGTATCTACAAATTGCGTCTTGTTCCCTCCGGCTGACGCCAAGATGGTACGTGCAGGCCTCGATAGATCGATTGGTCGCCCCCCTCCATTGAAGAGCAGCCCGTCATATGGGCTTGGGCGAAGATGGGGACGTTTCGCGTAGCTGACGATTGAAGGATTGGGGTCTCCCTGCGGGATGTTTTCCACGACGCTGCCCGCCGACACCCAAGGCAGATCACTCTCAGGCCCGTGCGAAGGGGACGGAAACTCAAGCTTCTTGAATCGAGTGCCAACGATGAAGGTTCGATGGCGATGCTGGGGAACACCGTAGTCAGCAGCATCAAGGGTTTTCGAAGAAACCACGTAGCCAAGGTCACTGAGCGTACGGATAAGTTCCTGGAAATAATCCCGGGCACTGCCTCGCTCGATTCCAGCCACGTTCTCGATCAGGAAGGCGTCGGGTTCAATCACACGTAGAGCCCTGAGCATGGCGGGGAAGCCATCCCGTGTGTCTTTCTCGGCGAGGCGCAGGCCCCCCGTCGACCAAGGCTGGCAGGGTGGCCCCCCAACCACAAGCTGAACCGACCTGCCCCAAGCCTTCAATTCACGATCCGGTATCTCCTCCAAACGACGACGATCGACATCGATGTCGTGCCAACGCTCGTAGCTGAGGGCCGCATCCTCCATGATCTCAACCGCTTTAACCGGCTCAAAGCCAGCCTCCGTCAAGCCCATGGAGAGGCCGCCTGCGCCCGCGAAGAGGTCTAAGAACGGGATTGCCGCGGACGAACCCTGGCTTACATCCCTTTCGTCGGGTGCTCGGGAGTCAGAGGCAGTGGTGTCGATCAGAGCAGTAGCCATTGCGCGCAGACAGAAAGATACGAATTCGATCGGTCGTCAAATAGCTCAATCAGCGTAGGCGACGGCGCCGCCGCGACGGGGGTCGCCGCCGCCGCTGAGCTCGCCGGTGCGCGGGTCGCGGGCGACTGCCTGCACACCGCCGAAGAAGAGGTTGATCGCCGGCCGGCGCGCCACCGGGACGCCGCGGGCCTCGATCCGCCGCAGGGCGTCCTCGTCGATCCCCGGCTCGGCCTGGACCACCCCCTGCTCGAAGTGCAGCCGCGCCGCCTCGATCGCGGCGTCGACCGGGAAGCCCTGCTCGATCGCCCGCACCACCGTCTGCAGGATCGCAGAGCGGATCCGGTTGGAGCCGGCGCTGCCGAGCGCGAGGACGATCTCGCCCTCGCGCAGGACCACGGTCGGGGCCATCATCGAGGGCACCCGCCGGCCCGGGGCGATCAGGTGGAACCCGGCCGGGTTCAAGTCCTCCTCGCCGAGCATGTTGTTGAGGATCACGCCCGTCCCCGGCACCAGGGCGCCGGAGCCCGAGCCGTTGGAGCAGGTGACGCTGGCGCAGTTGCCGTCGGCGTCGAGGACCGAGATGTGGGTGGTCGAGCCGAGCAGGTCGGCAGCCGCGAGGTCGAGCCCGATCGGGTCGAGGAAGCCGACCTCCATCCCCTCCTCGTAGAGCGACTCGGCGAAGGCGAGGTCGCGGCGCGAGTTGGCCGCTTCCATCGCCGCCACCAGCTGCTCGGGCCCGCTGGTCGGGCCGAGCCGCTCGAGCAGGCCGAGGCAGTAGGCGATGAGGATGCCGCCGGAGGAGGGCGGCGGGTTGGTGAGGACTTCGGTGCCGCGGAAAGCGGTCTCGGTCGGCTTGCGCTCGATCGGCTCGTAGGAGGCGAGGTCGCCGGGGCCGATGTAGCCGCCCTTGCCGACGACGAAGTCGCTGATCGTCCGCGCCAGCTCGCCGCGGTAGAAGGTCTCCGCGCCTTCCTCCGCGTAGCGTTCGAGCGTCCCCGCCAGCTCCGGGAAGGCGAACAGATCGCCCTCCTCCAGCCGCCGGCCCTGCGGCGCGTAGAGCTCCCGGGTCCCGGTCATGTGATCGTGGATCGGCGCCAGGATCTCGAGGATGTAGGCCTGCTGGCGGTTCACCGGTGCGCCCTCGCGGGCGAGCCGGATGCCGGGCTGGACCAGGGTCGAGAGCGGCATCGAGCCGAAGCGCTCGAGCGCGTGCGCGAGCCCCGCCGCCGTCCCCGGCACCCCGCAGGAGGCCGGGCCGACGTAGAACGTCTGCACGGTGTCGGCATCGAAGCGGACCGGGACCGGGACCAGCTCGGTGGCCCGCTCGATCCCGTCGAGACCGGGGGCGGCGACGAAGAAGTCGATCAGGGTCGTCTCCCCCGCGTCGTGGACCATCATGTGGCCGCCGGCTCCGAACCCGGTCAGCGGGCTCTCGACCGCGAACGAGGCGAGCACCGCGCAGACCGCGGCGTCGACCGCGTTGCCACCCTCGCGCAGGACGGCGGCGCCGGCCTCGGCGGTCAGCGGATGGCCGGCTGCGACGACCCCTCGCATGGGGGTCAGGTCAGCCGGGCAGGAACTCTGGGACGTCGATGCCGAGCTCACGCTCGCCGGAGCGGCCGCGGCGAGAGGCGCCGGCGTCTTTGGTCCGGCGGATCGTCGGCTCCTCGGCTCGGCGCGGCGGCGTCGTGCGGCCGTCGAAGCGGGTGGCGACGACGGTCACCCAGATCTGGTCGCCGATCTCCTCGTCGACGTTGGCCCCGAAGATGATGTTGGCGTCGGGGTGGGCGGCCTCGCCAACCACCTTGGCGGCCTCGGAGACCTCGACCAGCGAGAGGTCGGCGCCGCCGGTGATCGAGAGCAGGATCGAGCGGGCCCCATCCATCGAAGTCTCGAGCAGCGGCGAGGAGATCGCTTTTTCAGCCGCTTCGATCGCCCGGCCGTCGCCGTGGGCCATGCCGATCCCGAGCAGCGCCCGGCCGGCGTCGGACATGATCGAGCGCACGTCGGCGAAGTCGAGGTTGATCACCGCGGGGAGGGTGACCAGGTCGGAGATGCCCTGTACGCCCTGACGGAGGACGTCGTCGGCGACCTTGAAGGCCTCGATCATCGAGGTCTGCTGGTCGAGCACCTCGAGCAGGCGGTCGTTGGGGACGACGATCAGCGTGTCGACCTCGGCGCTGAGTTCTTCGATGCCCTTCTGGGCCTGAGTGCCACGGCGGCTGCCCTCAAAGGAGAACGGCTTGGTGACGATGCCGACGGTCAGCGCCCCGACCTCGCGGGCGAGGCGGGCGACGACCGGGGCGGCGCCCGAGCCGGTGCCGCCGCCGGCACCGGCGGCGACGAAGACCATGTCTGAGCCCTTCAGCAGGCGCTTGATCTTGTCCTGCTCCTCGAAGGCGGAGCGGTGGCCGACCTCAGGGTCGGCTCCGGCGCCAAGCCCCCGCGTCTGCTCGTCACCGATGTGGACGGTGACGTCAGCGACACAGAGCTGCAAGGACTGCAAATCCGTGTTGACAGCCATGAACTCGACCCCAGGCACCCGAGCATCGACCATCCGGTTGACCGCATTCACACCGGCCCCACCAACACCGACCACTTTGATCACCGGCTGGTGCGGCTCGCCGCTACCGGGCGGCTCATAAGCAGGCTCCTCCCGCCCGTACCGCGGGTTTTCAGTCGTGAACTGCTCGCGCCGAGGCTGCGGCTCCTCGTTGAAGACCCGCTTCAGCCGCTCAGGCGCAGGCTCAGTGGAAGTCTCGATCTCGCCGGCATCCTGATCGAAGAAAGTGGGTGCCTCTTCGGCTTGAAGTGGAACGTCAACCGACTCCGCATCTGCCGTGGGTGACGTCGTAGGGGGGACCGTCTCCTGCGTAGTTGCAGGAGACGGTTGGCCCCCTGCGTCGGCAGGGCCCGCGGGCCGCGTGCCCTCGTCCTGCGCTTTTTTCGCCTCGGCCGGATCCTGACGCCCATACCGCGGCGCCTCCGGCGGATCCATCGGCTGGTCCTCGGTCGTCGACCGGAACAGGTCGGACAGCGGGCCCTCGCGCATGCTTGCGCGCTTGTCACGCCGAGCCATGAGACAGAACCTCCTTCGCCAGCTCCCGGTAGTAGTTCGCAGCGCTCGAGTCTGAATCGTACTTGAGCACGGAGGCGCCTTTGACCGGCGCCTCGGCGAACTTGATCGCCTTTTTGATCCGGGACTGGAAGACGAGGTCGCCGAAGTTCTCCTCGAGGATTTCCACCGCCTCCTTGGCGTGGATCGTCCGCGAGTCGAGCATCGTCGGCAGGATGCCCTCGATCCGCACTTCCGGGTTGAGGTTCTCCTGGATCATCCGCAGGGTGTTCTGGAGCTGGACCAGGCCGCGCATCGAGAGGTACTCGCACTGGACCGGGACGATCACCTTGTTCGCCGCGGTCAGCGCGTTGATCGTCAGCAGGCCGAGGCTCGGCGGCGTGTCGATGCAGACGAAGTCGTAGTCGCCGTGGACCTCTTTCAGCGCTTTCTCCAGCGAGCGCTCGCGGCCGATCTTGGTGCTCATCGCGATCTCGGCGCCGGCCAGGTCGATCGAGGCGACGGCGATGTCGATCTCCCGCTTGACGATGATCTCGGAGATCGGCATGTCGTTGACCAGCACGTCATAAAGGCTTTTCTCGACCTTGTCGGGGTCGATCCCCTGGCTCATCGTCAGGTTCCCCTGCGGATCGAGGTCGATGCAGAGCACCCGGTAGCCGGACTCGGCGAAGGCAACGGCGAGGTTCAGGGTCGTGGTCGTCTTCGCGACCCCACCCTTCTGATTGGCGAAAGCGATCACATCAGCCGTCTTAACCGGCTCCTCTTCGGCCTCTTTCTCCTGCAGGAAATCGAGGCGGGTAGGAGCCAAAAGGTCCACAGCCTTGAGACGTGCCGGCCCCTCTTCCTCGTCCTCATCAGCAGCGTTGAGGGCAGGCTCCTCGTCAACTACGGACGTCTCTGCCGTGGGTGACGTCGTAGGGGGGGCCGTCTCCTGCGCAGTTGCAGGAGACGGTGGGCCCCCTGCGGCGGCAGGGCCCGCGGCCCACTCACCATCGTCCCTAGGCGAATCATCGATCCGCTCCGGCACCGCCGCTTCCATCTCCTGAAGGTCGTCGACGATCTGCCGCTCCTCCTGGATCTCGACGGGAGCAGGCTTCGGCTTCTTTCGGCTTAGAAATCCCATTGCGCGGATATTCGTATGGGACCCGGCTTTTCCTGCCGGCCACCGAAATTGCTAGGAATCAGCCAATCCCCGATCTTTTAGACAAGCGGCTCGTGATCGTCACCGGCAAGGGTGGCGTCGGCAAGACGACCGTCGCCGTGGCCCTCGGGCTGCGGGCGGCGAGCGAAGGCAAGCGGACGATCGTCTGCGAGGTCTCCTCGCAGGAGAACGCCTCGCGGATGTTCGAGCACACCGCTGTCGGCTTCCACGAGGTCGAGATGGAGGAGAACCTCTGGTCGATCTCGATCGACCCCGACGAGTCGATGCGCGAGTACGTGCTGCTGCAGCTGAAGGTGCGGGCGATGCGGGACCTGCTCTTTCGCAGCCGCATCTTCAACTACCTCGCCGCGGCCACGCCCGGGCTGAAGGAGCTGGTGACGATCGGGAAGATCTGGGAGCTCGCCCAGCTCGACCGCAAGGTGAAGAAGGGGCGCAAGTACGACCTGGTGATCGTCGACGCGCCGGCGACCGGCCACGGGGTCGGCTTCCTGCAGACGCCGCGCACCTTTGCCTCGATCGCCCGCGTCGGGCCGATCCACTCGCAGGCCCAGCAGCTCGACCGCTTCATCACCGACCAGGAGCACACCGGCACCGCGATCGTCGCCCTGCCCGAGGAGATGCCGGTGAACGAGACGATGACGCTGGAGCGCGACCTGCGCGACGAGGTCGGGGTCGCGGTCGATCGCGTCTACCTCAACGGGCTCTATCCCGAGCGGTTCAAAAAAGGCGAGGCCGAGAAGCTGGCGCAGCTGGCCGAGAGCGAGAACGGCGCGGCGAGGGCTGCGGCGCGGGCGGCGCTCTCCGAGTACGGGCGGGCGAAGACCCAGCGGGCGCAACTGAGCCGGCTGAAAAAAGGCGTCGAGGCGCCGGTGAAAACGCTGCCCTTCCTCTTCGAGCCCGAGCTCGACGTCGAGGCGGCGCGCAAGCTGGCGGGGAAGCTCGGCTGATGGCCTCGGTGGGCGAAGTCCTCGAGGGCAAGTCGATCTGCATCTGCGCCGGCTCCGGCGGCGTCGGCAAGACGACCACCTCGGCGGCGATCGCGCTGGGGATGGCGCAGCAGGGGCTGAGGGTCTGCGTGCTGACGATCGATCCGGCGAAGCGACTGGCGGATTCGCTCGGGCTGGCGGAGCTGGGGAACGAGGCGCGTCAGGTCGACCCGTCGCTGTTCGAAGAGCAGGGCGTCGAGATGAAAGGCGAGCTGTGGGCGATGATGCTCGACGCGAAGGCGACCTTCGACGAGCTGATCGCGCGGCAGGCGCCCGACGAGGAGTCGCGCGACCGGGTGCTCAACAACCGGATCTACCAGCAGATCTCCAGCGCCCTGGCGGGCTCGCAGGAGTACATGGCGATGGAGAAGCTGTTCGAGCTGCACACCGAAGGCGACTTCGACCTGCTCGTCCTCGACACGCCCCCGACCCGCAACGCCCTCGACTTCCTCAACGCGCCGCGGCGGCTGACCCAGTTCATCGAGGGCAAATCGCTGCGCGTGTTCATGAAGCCGACCGGGCTGGCGGCGAAGGTGACCGGCCGCGGCGTCTCCGTCGCCCTCGGCGTCTTCAAGAAGCTCGTCGGCTTCGACCTGCTTGCCGACCTGGCCGAGTTCTTCAACGCCTTCAGCAGCATGGTCGACGGCTTCCAGGCGCGGGCCAAGCGCGTCAACAAACTGCTCGCCGACCCCGAGACCTGTTTCCTCGTCGTCTGCGGCCCCCAGGGAGAGCCGATCGACGAGGCCGTCTACTTCCACCGCAAACTGGTCGAGGCGAAACTGCCCTTCGGCGGCGTCGTTGTCAACAAGGTCCACTACGCCGCCGACGAGCCGGTCGCCGAGGTCGACGACCTCCCCACTGCCCTGGCCGAGAAGCTGGACGACTCCGCCCTAGCCAAACGAGTCGCCGACAACTTCGCCGACTACCAAGCCCTGGCCGAGCGCGACGCCCGCAACATCGACCACCTAGCCAACGAGCTCCGCACCAGCTGCGTCATCCGCGTCCCCTACCTAGACGAGGACGTCCATGACCTAGCCGGCCTCTCCGAGATCGACCGCTACCTCTTCGCCACCGCCGAGGAGCGCGTCGAGATGGCGGCTGGGCGGGCTTAGGAAGCTCTGCTCAAGCAGACTTCTTGACCCGCAGGTGCGGGATGAGCTGCTCGACCTGATCCGAAGTCACGAGGCTCGATCCTAGTGCTCATTTATTCCTGCGCAGTGTTCGAATCGTGTCTGCCAGAGCCCCAATTGCAGCAGTTGACGCTCTACGCTCGTAGCTTCGCTGATTACACGGGGTGAGTCGAAAAGCGAGGAGGTGCAGTGGGGAAAGGGAAGGCCCGCCAAGCCAAGCAGGGGATCGAGGAGGTCGTTGAGTATGCCCTCCGCCACAGGATCAGGATCCTGATCCTGGTCGCTCTCAACGAAGGCAGCTACACCGCGGCACAGATCTCAGAGAGAATCGACGAGCCTCAGGGGAAGGTCCAGAACCACCTGCGGTGGATGCTGGAAGACGGCTCTATCGAGATCGACGAAGAGATGCCGATCGGCAATCGCGCCCGGTACACGTACCGATCGGCCATCGACAACACCTATTCGGCCGAGGAGTTCGAACGCTTGCCCTTTCGCTACCGGCAGAACATCGTCGGCGCGATTCTCAATTCAGGCATCGCGGAGATCCTGGCAGCCTTTCACTCGGGCAACCTGGCGGAGCCGCGCGCCCACGAGTATTGGGACTGGTACAACCTGGACGAGAAGGGCAAGGATGACGTTGACGCCCTGGCCCATCGTTTCCTCCGGGACGTGCGGAAGGTCGAAGACGAAGCGTCCGCCCGCAGTGAAACGAACGGCGAGGAAACCACCTCGATGGTCCTCGAGCTCTTTTTCTTCAAGCGTTCGCGCCGGGGAGGGGATCGACCGCACCGATTCGTCGCCGATCGAATCTCAGCAATGCCGCGGCCGCCCTTTTCGACCAAGCCGCCGGTTGCGCCTCGCAACTTCGGCTGGGCCGACCGCCCCTCGGCGATGTGAAGGGTGTGTGATCTAGCCGGCGCGGTTGCGGCTGTACTCGAACTCGAGGTGGGAGACCTCCCAGTCCGCGTCCGGGACCGGGAAGAGGTGGCGCACGCGGGGGGTGTCGACCCGCTCGCGGTGCTGGATGTCGCGGTCGGCGTCGGCCGGCCACTGGATCGTGTCTCCGCCGCGGGGATCGGAGACCTCCTCGAGCCACGGCGTCGCCGTGATCGTGATCTCGTCTTCGGCCGGGACCGGCTCCATGATGCGGGTCTCCTGCTCCACGTACTCGTCCTCCTCGGGTAGTTCGTCGACGGGCAGCTGAAGTTCGGCCGAGGGCTCGGGCTCGATCGCTTCGATCGAGATCTCCTCAGGCTCGGATTGGGAGATGACCCTGAACTCGAGGTCGCCCTCCTCTTCGAGCTCGGGGGCAAAGGCCTCCTCGGGCTCCTCGATAGGAGCCTCGGACGGGACCGAGACCGTGATCTCGGCATCCCCGCCTTCGAGCCCGTTGACGATCAGGGTCTCGTCGGCAGTCGTGCTGAGGTCGCTGCCCAGCTCGCCCAACGCCGCCTGGCGCAGCAGCTTGCGGGTCCCCTCCTCCATCCAGGTCGCCAGCTCGACGGCCCGTTCGACCGGCAGGCCGTTCATCATCGCCCGCTCCAGCTCGAGCACGTCCTCGACCCGTTCGCGGGCCTGCAGGCGGTCCATCGATTCGTCCTCGATCAGGGCGGCGGCACGCAGCGGCAGCGAAGCGCCGACCGGGCCGTGGCCCTCCAGCACCGCGCGCATCGCCAGCAAGTGGTCGCTCAGCCCCTCGAGCGCGGTCGGGCGCTCGCAGCCCATCTCGAAACGGCCCACAGCCCAGCTGAGGGCGCTGTCGGGGTCCGGGCGCGCCTCCAGGGCGGCGGCGAAATCGTTCAGTTCGGCAGCCTCGTCCTCGCTGAGGCGGTAGCCGCCGGGGCGGGTCGAGGGGGCGCCGGTGGCGATCCGCCGCCAGCAGCCCTCGCCGGTGGGCGCGAAGGCGTAGGGACCGAGCCCGATCCCGCCGCCCTTGAACATCCTCATCACGCTGACCAGCTCGCGCAGTTGCATCAGGGCCGCCTCGGCGCCGCCGTCGGCGTCCTGCTCGGCGACGGCCAGGTACTGCGGCTCCCAGGCGGCGCGGCCCATGCCCTCGCTGCGCATCGCATCGACCGGCGCCTCGATCGAGTCGGCGCGGACGATGCGGACGTTGTGGGGCAGCTGCAGGCGCGGCATCGACATCCGCAACCCGACCAGGGGGACGATCAGGACGTCGGCTTCGTCGGCGTCGCGGGATTCGGCGTCGAGCGTGGCCAGAGCGCTCTCCAAGCCCTCGCGGTCGAGCGCGAACCCGGCAGATCCCTCCCAAAGGGATGCGAAGAAGGTGGTCAGCATCAGCTCGGCGCGGGCGGCCGGGTCGGCGGGCACAGCCTCGCCGCGCGCCTCCAGATAAGGAGCGGCGACGCCGGCTTCGACAGCGGCCTCGCGGGCGGCCGGGAAGCTCGGCAGCGAGCGCAGCTCCTCGGCGTGCTCGAGCACATAACGCCCGGTCATCGGCACGTAGCTGTAGAAGGCGCCATCGTCAGCCGAGTCGGCGGCGACGTCGAAGGGAATCTCGTCCCCCATCGCGACGAGGGAGCTGAAGCGCCCGGCGGCCTCGGTGGCGAGCCGCTTGATCGATTCGTTCAGGAGGAAGTCACGCACACCGCAGGCTTCCGCCCCGTGCCTGGGGCTCCTGCGCTTGCACGATGCCTTGCAGGAACCGCATCCGATCTTCGACACACCGGGGTGTGGCAGAAGTCGGCTGCGCTCAGAGCGCGCCTAGACGACTGCCGGCTCGCGCTCGGCGGCGTCGCCCAGCAGCCAGCGCATCCCGTAGGCGCGCATGTCCTCGACCAGGGGGACCAGCGCCTTGCCCTTGGAGGTCAGCGCGTACTCGACCCGCGGCGGCACCTCGGGGTAGGTGTGGCGCTCGACGATCCCCTCGTCCTCCAGCGCCCGCAGCCGCAGCGAGAGCGTGCGGGGACTGATCCCCTCCAGCGACCGCTCGAGCTCGCAGAACCGCGCGCTCCCCTCGGCCAGATCCCGAATCAGCAGCAGCGTCCACTTCCCGCAAACGACTTCAGCGGTCTTACAGACAGGGCAGGTGGAGTTGCTCTCGGCGCTCATGATCCGAAGCGAGACCTAGTGGCATTTGCCTCGCTTCAACAAGTGTAGCGCCATAGCTTCACAAACTGAAGTTTTGGTCAAAGCCCGCTGTGCTCAGGAATGGCCGGTCGGAACCGGATAGATCTTCTGGACGACGATCTTGTAGCGGACTTTGCTTTCGCCGTAGACGAAGGTCACCGGCATTCTCGGTTCCACTTCGATCAACTGGCAGCGCCCGTTGCCCGCCAGGCACTCCGTTTCGCCGAAAACCGATTCGACTTCTTCGGAGACGAGGAGCAACGGCTTCGTCGTCTTCGGGCTGATCCCCATGTAAGTGACGACCTGCGTCTTCTCCCCGGGCAAAGCCACCGGCGGCACGACGCGCTCCTTTTCGATCTCTTCCGGCTTCGACTTGCTGCCGTCCGCTTCGGTCTTCGTCTTGGTGATCTTCACGTCGATCGCGAAGGCGTAGAAGGTGAGCTGATCGGTACCGGTAGTGCCACTGTCACCCTTTCCGTTCCCGCCCGAGTTCCCGTTTCCGGGTTCAGGCGGAGCGCCGCCGGAAGATCCACCCGAAGAAGTCGAGGGGGGCGCGGGGCTCGATTCCACGGTCGCGGAGCTTGACGATTCGGTCGTCGTCGTTTCGGTGGTGGTGGTCGTCGTTTCCGTGGACCCCCCGAGCTGGGTGCCAGCAAGTACCGGCCCGGTGTAATGGGGCTTGAACGGATTGTGCGACTTGCGGTGCCGCAAACGCTTCCGGTAGTCGCGCAGGCCGGGCATGGCCGGCACCACCGCCAGCGACTCATCCGCGGAGGACGAAGTCGAGGCTTCCAGCGGCACGCTTGGGGCCAGGGAGGGTTCCTCTTCCTCCCCGCCACCTCCGAGCAGGAATGGCGTCGCCACGATCGCGACGAGGATCAGCGCAACCAGCGGCAGCAGGCGCCGGTCGTGAAGATCCTGGTAGAGGTCGCGGAGGACCGGCGGGACCTTCAGCGAGCTCAGATCCGGCTTCTTCAACTCGGGACCGAGGCGCTTCATGGGGTTCCTTCCACGGTCGCTGAGGCCGGGGTGGCGGTCACAGTTTCGGGAGCTTCCGGCGTCGCTCCGGCAGTCGGGCTTGCTTCCGGCGGCAGTACATAGGTCGTTATGCCGAAATTGGCTTCGAGAAGCGGGAAGCCGGCCGACTCATCCGGGGCCAACTTGAAGCCGCCGATCGTGATCAGGCGGCCGGTCACGTCAACCGCCGCGTTCTTGGTCTTGACGAAGGAATCGAGGCCTTCGATGAATTTCGCCATCTGAAAGAAGGTCCCCTTGAATTCGAGCTGATAGGGCATCACGGCGAGCCCAGCAGGACCAACCGTGGCACCGAGCGGAAGCAGCGAAGCGCCAACCTCGGTTGGGGAGGCGTTTTCTTCAGCCGGCGCTGACGCGCTTTCCGATTCGCCTCCGCCCGAAGAGGACAGCAACAGCGTCTGGAAGACCACTCCCGAGCGATGCGCGAGGTGGTTCAGTTGAACCAGCAGCGAAGCGGTTTCGTCGCCGTTCGGGACCGCCTTTCCGAGCACCACCAGCTGGCGATACTCCGCGGGGAATCGTTTCTTTGCGGCGAGCGCCTGCTGCACTTCCCCTTGGTGGATCGTCAGCGATTCCTGTACCTGCGCGACTTCGTCGCTGAGCTTGGCCGCTTCCTTCCGCTTCGGACTTAGAAGCAACATCCAGAAGAGCACCACGAGAGCAACGACGGCGACCATGGCAACGATCAGCTTGTTAGACGAAGTCATGTTCATCATTCGGCCGCCGCTTCGGTTTCGCCTTCGCCGCTGCCTTCCGCTTCCGGAGCGGCTTCTTCGGAAGCTTCGCCTTCAGCTGCCACTTCTTCGCCTTCCGCTCCTGCGACTGCAGGCACCGGCGCGGCATCGAAGGCAACCGTGATCTTGAATTCGGCGATGAAGTCGCGGGTTTGGCAGCCGCCGCTCCCTTCTTCTCCACCGCTGCTGACGGAACCGTTTTCCTGATCCGGCAAAGCCGATTCTTCAACCCCGACACGGGTCACCCCGTCGATGTCTTTGAGATCGGAGATGAACCCTGCGACCGCTTCCTGGCCGGTCGCACAGCCGTTGATCTCGAGGGCGGGACCGGCCACCGCGCCGCGCAGGCCGCCACTGCTGCTGGCCCCGCCTTCGGCGCTGGAGGAAGCCGATGCGTTCAATTCGCTGAGCCAGACGTCGCCCGGGAGCACGAGCGCGAGTTCGCGCATCACTCGCTCCCAGTCGAAGCGACTATCCGCGAGGCTCGTGATCGTCATCAGTCGTTGTTCGTGCACAGCCTGAAACTGGGTGTAGGCGGCGAGGCGAGCTGCCTGTTCTTCGGTGGCTTTGTCTTCGCGTTCGAGTCGCGTGAGTTCGCTCTTGCTCTCGGAGACCTGATTGTTGGCCGTGACCAGGAGAGCGACCGCGACGAGGAGGAGGACGAGGGCCCCCAGCACGAGGTAGGGGAGCTGACCCGTCCGCATCGGAGAGTGCTGGCCGTGACGCTGATCGGCGGGGATGAGGTTGACCGGGCGCATCTCAGTCAGTTCTCCAAAGCGAGTCCGAGTGGGAGCGTCAACCTGGCCGCCGAAACTTCGTCATAGTCGGTGAGCGCCGGCGGGCGGACGATCGCGATCGGCAACCCGATCTGGCTTTCGATCCGCGTCGCAAGCCCTGGGATGGCGCTGCCGAAGCCGCACATCACCACCCGTGAGACCGGCACCGCGGCTTCCTGGGCGCCGTAGTAATCGATTGAGAGGCGTAGCTCGTCCACCAGGCCGGCGACTCCGTCCTCCAAAGCCCCCCGCGTCGCGGAGACGATCGCCGGATCCCCTTCGATTTCCTCGAGGGGGCGCTCGAGGCCGACGTGGGCGATCCACTGAGCGGCGTGCTCGGGGGTCAGCTCCAGCTCGCGAACGAGGCGGCCGACGATCCCCTCGACACCGATGCCGGACACGCGAGTGAAGAGACAGGCGCCCCGCCGGGCGACGGCAAGGTTCATGACGCTGCCGACGCTGCAGTAGAGGACAGCTTCCTCCGCAACTCGCTCCTCCTCCATCGGTGGGACGAGCTCATCCGCGCCAGCCAGCGACCGGATCATTCCGAAGGCCGACAGATCGACCCCGGCAGGTTCCAGGCCTGCCCGCCTCACCGGATCCAGGAAGGAGGCGACCATCTCGCGGCGGGCGGCAATGACGATGACGTCGACCTGCGGCGGGGTGTCGGGGGCGGCGGGCACACCGCCAACCACCTGGTGTTCGAGCACCGCCTGGTCGAGGGGCATCGGGATCTGCTCCTGGGCCTGAAAGCGGACCGCTGCCTCCATCTCCTTCGGGTCCTCGATCACCGGTAGGCGCAGAGTCCTCGCAATCACTCGCTGGTTGCCGATGCCGAGACGAACCCGCTTCGAGAGCTTGTGCTGGGAGAAGAGCTCCTTCAATGCCTCCGCCAAGCGATCGGGGTCGGCAACCTCACCGTCATGGAAGACGCCGGCGGGAAGCGGCTGAATCGCCGCGGCCCGTAGTTGCACACCGCCATTGACGTGAACTTCGGCAGCCGCGACGCTGCCGGCCTCGATGTCGAGGCCGACGAGATCGTCGCTTTTCTTACGGCCGATGCTCAGCTGCTTGGTGATCGAAGAGAGGTCCATAGTCACGCACACTTGGGCACGCAGTTGTTCAATCGGCAGAAACCACGTCAAACTTTTGCCCTGCACCCGACTTTCGGGCCAGGACTACTCAGTTCTAGGAAAACGTCGACAGGTACCAGTCGACCATCTGGTTGCCCGCCAGCAGCGCAACTGCGCCACCCAGGGCGAGGAAAGGCCCGAACGGAATTGCCCGCTTCCGGGCCTCACTGCCTTCCCGGGCGATCATCGTCAGCCCGACCAGCGAGCCGGCGAGCAGGGCGACGAGGATGGCGGGGGCGACGTTACGACCGAGGAAAAGACCCATCACCGCCGCCAGCTTGACGTCGCCGAGCCCCATGCCCCGCGGGTAGGCAAGAGCGACTAGGAAGAGACCTCCCCCGGCCGCCGCCGCTGCGAGGAAGCGCTGTGGCAAGCTGCCGGGATCACCGACCGCGGCAATGCCCACGGCGAGAATCGCCGCGACCAGCAGGATCTTGTTAGGGATGATCCGCTGCTCGAGATCGGTGACGGTGATCGCCACGAGCATCGTCACGAAGATGAGACCGAGCAGGATCTCGGTCAGATTCCCCCGGAGCACCACCACCGTGGCGGTGTAAAGAGCGGCGAGGATCAGCTCGGTGATCGGATACCGAGCGGAAATGCGCTCGTGACAGCAGCGACTGCGTCCCCGCAGGAGCACCCAGGAGAAGACCGGAATGTTGTCATAGGCGGCGATCTGGGTGCCGCAGGAAGGGCAACGCGAGCGTGGACCGACCACCGATTCCCCACGCGGGACGCGGTGTGAAACGACCGTGGTGAAGCTGCCGGCCATCAGCCCGCCGACGAAGGCGAAAACAACAGCAGGGGTCATGGTTTTTCCCCAGCTCTCATTCCAGCGGAGTGGTCGTGTCGACCTCGAGCCGGCTGGCCATGGTCGGGAAGTCGTACATGATCGGGATCGCGCTCGCGTTGGTGTGCGCGGGATCGACGCTGAGCGCGAGCCCCAGCCGACCATCTTTGAGGATCGTCTCCGGAGTTTTGCTCAGCTCCATCGTTACCCGCACCCGCTTCCATTCCAGCGGCGGCTGGGCTTCCGAGAGGGGCCAGTAATTGGGGGGTGCATAGAGCCAGTATTCCGTCGAGCCGAGGAAATTCTTGAGACGAGTGTCGCTGAAGCTCGAACCCGATTCGTAGCGTTTGAAGAGGTAGATGCAGAGACCGCCGCTGTACGGCTGGTTGTTGAGCGTGCGGGTGTAAAATTCAAAGGTCAAGTTGCCGGTGATTTCGAAGTCCGCCGGCATCTTGTCGGTTACCCAGCGGTGGACGAACGACTCGGGGTGTGCGACGCCCGTCGGACTGAAGCTTTTGCAGTTGGTGCTCGTCGAGACCGGGATCTGGAGGCCCTTGTCGGTGTCTGGGTTCGGCTCCAGGTAGACGTCGCTTGCAAAGTCATGCAGCGCGGCCACTGCGGGTTCTTCGGGTGGGGCCGGCGGGCTCAGCGTCAACGCATCGGGTGCGCCAGGTTCGGTGCTGCCGGTTTTCAATCCGTTCGCGCAGACGCCCAGGGTGTTGTGCAGCAGGTGGTCTTCGGTCGGTTCAACCCGGGTCGTTTCCCCGCTCGCCGCGCAGGGGGTGTCGGACAGGTAGAACTGCTGCGCGGTCGTGTAGCCGCCTTTCGAGTTTTTCGGCGGGTCGGTATCGGCGTTGCGTTTCGGGTTGATGAACTTCGACTGGACTTCGAAGTAGCCGTGCTGCGTAGGGTCGTTGGGCGCCGAGTCAATCCTGACCGCGACGACGATCTGTTTGTAGTCCTGCTGCGTCGGGCAAGCGGAACCGCAGGCAGCATCGTTGCGCCAGACGACATAGCGGTAGACCCTGCCTTTGACGTTGCCGCTTTCGAACGGTTCGGATGGCACCACGGTGCCGTGGGTGATGTAGCCGCCTTCCGCGCTGGTGCCGACCCCTTCGATTTCACCGCCGTTATGGACCATCTGCGCGTATTCGCCGATGGGTTCTCGGGTCAGGGCGAATTCGTCGTCCCGGATTCGATAGTTCGGATTGAGCGGGTTGGTCGAGTGCCCCGGAAGCGGGATGGTCATCGCGAGCCTTTCGTCCGGTTCGCTTCGCAACCGCTCCAGTTCCTGTTCGGCGAACTCGACCGCGATCTGGTTCGCCTTCGCCCGCTCGACGTTGCGGGTGGCGTCGGTCATCAGGCCGAAGGTGACCATTGCGGCGATCGAGACGATGAAGATCGCGACCAGAACCTCGACGATCGTGAAGCCTTGCTCCTTTGAGAGGTTCGCCCGCATCAGTAGCTCAAGGTCGCGTTGCGGAGGCTGGCCCCGTCGGAGATGGTCAGAGAGCCGCTGCCTTTCGGATCGGGCACCCGAAAGGTGATCTTCACGTAGGTTGCTTCAGCCGGTTTTTCAGGCGGCGAGTAGCTGAAGATCTGGCTGCTGTTGATCCCGGAGAAAAGCAGCTGGGTGGTGCCACTTCCCGAGCCGGTCGGCGGCGCCTCCGTCCGTGAACAGGAGGTGGTGGTGCAGCTGTAGGTGATCTTGCAGGGGACGGAAGCCTGCCCCGCCGCCAACGGCGTACTGCTGCCGCAGGGGCTGTTCCGCACGTAGGAGATGAAGCTGATCGACGAGGAGGTACTGCTCGGTTCGATCCGTTCGCCGTTGCGCAGTTCCCGGGTCATCCGCTGCAGGACCCATTGCGCGGTCGTCACGTTTTCCGCCTTTTTGGTGATCCGCGGCTGGTATTTGACGGCCCCGATGACGAGGGAGACGACCGCGCCCATCAGGACCACGCCCATCGCCGAGGCGACCAGGAGCTCGACCAGCGTGAAGCCCGCCTCCTCCCGGTGCCGGGTCCGCATCTCCCGCGCTCGGCGCCTCACTTGACCACCTTGAACTTCCGCCGCACCGGGGTCCCACCGCTGACGCCGACCGCGTTGACGGCCGCGACGCTGAACACGTGCTTGCCGAGGTTGAGGCGCGGCAGCTTCAGCGGCGAGCTGCATGGCCTCCAGCGCTTCTTGTCAACCCGGCAGGAGAAGTTGCTTCCCGGCTGCCCGGTTGCGTCGAAGAAGCGGAAGACCGGTCTCCGCAGCCGGGTCCTGGCGGCCGGCCCGAAGGTGATGCGCGCCAGAGGGCTGACGTAGACGATTCCCGGCTTGCCCCTGCCACCGCCGGTCTTGGTTCCTCCGGAGGTTCCACCGCCGGTCGAGCCGCCGCCGGTCGAGCCGCCGCTCCCGGTGACCCCCCCGCCGCTTTCCGTGGGCGGGGTAGTCGCTTCCTGCTGTCGATACGAGATTTCCGCTGAACAGGCGGAGTCGACACCTTCGGAGTCGGTGGCGGCAACGCTGAAGACGTTGGTGGAACCGGCGGCCACTGAGACGGCGATGCCGGTCCCTTCGAACTGAGCCGCCGTGGCCGGCGTCAGCGTCTGCAGTACAGCTCCCTGACACCCGGAGCCGGAGTAGACCTTGATCGTCGTCCCGGGGTCGGAGCGGCCCTGCAGCGCAGGCGTCGTCGAGGTTCCGGGGGACACCGGGTTGGTGCCGCTCAGCACCGGGACGGCGGGACCGATCACCGATCCGTTGCCTCGGGAAACCAGTCGGGTGGTGCCGAATTCGCGATCGCGTTCGTAGAGGTCGACTTCCAGGTCTTTGTCGGCTTCGGTATCGAGGCGCTCGGGAGTCAGGAAGAAGACCCGCGAGACGTCGGTCGACGAACCGGCGAAACTGGCGTCACAGCCGGACAATTCCGGGCAGTCGCCTGGGAGGGTGATCATTTCGGTTTCGCCGGTGCCGAGGTCCCGGGCGAACATGTCGGAATCGCTGTCGCCATCGAAGGTGGAGAGTTGCTCTTCAGAGCCGAACAGCATCGACGTCCCGTCGCTCGAGATCCGGTCGAAAACCGCTGGGAAGAGACTGCTGGTGCCACACGTCGCCGAGCAGGCCGATTCCCCGCGCGACGCGAGCACCGGCGAGCCACCTGCGGTGGGAATAACGTAGAGGTCCAAGGCCGAGTCTTTGTCCGCCGCGGCGAGTTTCTCCTGACTGCCGAAGGCCAGCAGCGACCCATCCGGGGTGATGGCGTCGAAGTCGGCGCCGCAGCCCGCACCGGTGCAGCCGTTCGGGGTGACCAGATGGACGCTGCCACCCGAGTATTCGTAGACGTCGGCGGCTTCGTCGCTGTCGCCCGGCAATGCCTCGGTCGTCTGGAAGAAGACCTTGCTGCCGTCCGTGGAGATCGCCGGGCGGAAGGTGACGCTTTCGCGAGCGACGTTGGCGTCGATCTCATCCGATCCGGATGAGACCAAACTCGTGGAACCGACCGTGCGGCGGTAGACGTCGTTGGCATGATCGGTATCCGCTTCGACGAGTGCCTCCGAGGTTTCGAAGAAGACTTTCGAGCCGTCGTTGGAACTGCCGGCGAAGACCGCGTCATCGAGGCTGTCGTTGCCGCAGCCCGGAAGGCATGGGCCGCTGCCTTCGGAGATGAGTTCGGTGGGCCCGCTGGGAAGAACGCGGGCGTAAAGGTCAATGGCCGAATCGGTGTCAGCCGGGGACAGCCTCCCCGGGGTGCTGAAGAAGACCCGCTGCCCTCCCCCGGACACTCCACTGAAGGCCGGGAAGGCGCTGGATTCACAGCTCGGGCAGCCGGAGACGGGGACGGAGACGAGGTGCGTTTCACCAGTTTCGAGATCGCGCTCGTAGATGTCGGGCTGTTCATCCTGGTCGGCGCTGGCCATCGATTCCGCGGTCACGAAGAAAATCCCTCCGGCGTCCGGCGTGGCGCCGGTGAAGCTGGCCACGGCAGCGCCGTTCTGGTCGGCTTCCCCTACGGTCACCAGCTGAGGCGATCCGGCGCCCACTTCACGCACGTAGACGTCGTTTTTGCGGTCGGTGTCGGCGGCAACCAGCGGCTCCGCGGTCTGGAAGACGACTTTGGAGCCATCGCTCGAAGCCGCCCGGAAGAGGGCGTCGACGGCGTCGTTGCCGCCGGTGGGACCGGTCGAGATCTCGCGCGTCACGTATTCGCCGGAGATCCCGACCCCCGGCTCGAAGGAGCGCTCGTAGACGTCGACCTTGTTGTCGGTGTCGCCGGGAACGAGCTGCTCCGAGGTGGTGAAGAAGGTGATGTCTCCCGAGTTAGAGGTCGCCTCGAAATGGGGCACGGCAGCGCCCGCGGTCGCTGCCGTGACAACGGCAACGAGGACACTTAGGAGCATCGCAATCAGCAGCTTGCGCATTGATCTAGGTATCGGTCGTGAAGGGCAATTTGCTTAGGGCCGGCAACTAGGTCAAAGCCCATCGAAAACGACCGAAGGGCGGGCATAGAGCCCGCCCTTCGGAAATCGCTTCGGAGCAAACTGGTGCCCGTTAGCTGGTCCAGTCGGCTTCGGTAGCGCTAGAGCTGGCGCCCGGAGGACAGCCGCCGTTGCCAGGATCGGTGCATTTGTACGAAGCGGCACCGTTCGAAGCCCGCGCGATCGAGAAGGTATTCCCGTTCGTCGAGGTGATCGTGATCTTGTATTCGTTCGTTCCGTGGGTCGGGACCGAAAGGCTTTCGGTGCCCGCTGCCGCGGTCGTGGTGGGCAGCGTTTCCTCGATTTCTTTCAGGCGGTCTTCGTCGCAGTTGACGTAGGAGTTGCCGTTTTCGGTGGCGCAGGTCTCCATCGCTACCTGAGCCGAGTGGGCGTTCTCCTTTGCCTTCGCGTCGCTCGCCTTTTCCTTCTGGTTGAAGAACGAGGGCAGGGCGATCGCGGCGAGGATGCCGAGAATGAGCATCACGACGAGAAGCTCGATGAGCGTGAAGCCCGCCTCGCTGTCACCGTCGAGCCGGGCGCCAAGCTTGGCCCGGAGATTCTGGACTGACATTAGTGACCTCCTATGGTCCTAATCGTTAGAGCCAGAGCCCCGTCGCGAGAAGCCACGTGGTGTCTGTCGACCCCGGTGGTAGCCCGGCTGACTCCCAGGGAGTCCCGACGGCTTTGCGCCCCCGCCTCACGACGAGTTTGCCTTTTGCACCGAAGCACTGGCAGATTCATCACACGCCCTACATCGGCCGCTGCTCCGCAGACTTGATCCCTGAAATTGGGGTTACATCCCGGAAAAATTCGGCTTTCTGGACGCGCGTCCAGAGGCAGAGCCAAAAACCGATTACCGGTTCAGCGGATCTTTTCGTAGATGCTGAACAGCGGCAGGTACATCGAGATGACGATGAACCCGACCATACCGCCGACGAAGCAGATCATGATCGGCTCGATCAGGGAGGTCAGCGCCTTGACCTTGGCGTCGACCTCGGCTTCGTAGAAGTCGGCGATTTTGGAGAGCATCGTCTCCAGCTGCCCGGTCTCCTCGCCGACCGAGACCATGTGGCCAACCATCGGCGGGAAGATCTCGTTTCCTTCGATCGGCGCCGCCAGGGAGCCACCCTGCTTGACCGAAACGTACATGTCCTCCATCGCCTTCTCGACCACCACGTTGCCGGCGGTCTCCCCCGTCAGCTGAATCGCCTGCAGCATCGGCACACCGGCGCTGACCGAGCCCGAGAAGGTCCGCGACCAACGGGCCAGCGCGACTTTTTGGATCACGTCGCCGATTTTGAAGGGCAGCCGGAGGATGATGCGATCCCACTGGTCTTTTCCTCGCTCGGTCTTCTTCCACCTGAAGAAAGCCCAGAAGGTGAGGGCGATTCCGGGAATCAGCAGGAACCAGTAGTGGGTGAGGACGTTCGAGAATCCGATGCAGAGTTCCGTTGGCATCGGCATCGAACTGTCTTCCTCCGGATGTTCTTCGGCGAGTTCTTTGAAGATGTTGGCGAAAACAGGAATAACGAAGACGACGATTGCGATCAGGACGACGATTGCGAAACCAAAAACCAGGGTCGGATACATCAGCGCCGATTTCACCTGGCGCCGCAGCGCGTCCTGTTTCTCGACCTGGAAGGCGATGCGGTCGAGCGCCTCGTCGAGACGCCCGGATTGCTCACCCGACCTGACCATCGCCCGGAAGAGGCGGTCGAAGACGCGCGGGTGGCGCTCCATCGCCTGCTCGAGCGTGCTGCCGGCCTCGACGTCTGCCCGCAGCCCGGCCACCGCCTCGCGGATCTCCTCGTCTTTGGTCTGCTGTTCGAGCGTGTGCAGGGTGCGCAGCATCGGCATCCCGGAGGCGACCAAAGTCGCGAACTGTCGCGAAAAAACCGCGAGCTCGCGCATGTCGACGCTCTTCCAGCGTCGCATGATGTCCTCGATCTTGAGCGGATTGCTCTTCTCGCTGACGTCAAGGACGATCAGGCCCCGCTGGCGCAGCTGCTCGGAGACCTGCGACTTCGACTCCGCCTCGAGCTCGCCGGCGGTGGCAGATCCAGCGAGGTCCATCGCCCGGAAGGTGAAGGTGGTGGCGCTGGCCATCGCCCTAGCCCTGAGCGTAGGTCGGTTGCTGCAGCGGCGGCGTCTGCATCTGCTGCGGCATCACTGCCCCATCGCCGCCGAGCACCCGTTTGAGCTCCTCCGGCACCGAGGAGCGCTGTTCGGCGAGCGAGCGGGTGATCTTGCCGGCGCGAACGAGGCGGGCGAGGTCGGCGTCCATCGTCTGCATGCCGACTGCGCCGGAGGTCTGTACGGCCGCGTAGATCTGGTGGGTCTTGCCCTCGCGGATCAGGTTGCGGATCGCCGGGGTCGGCACCAGCACCTCGGTGGCGACCGTGCGGCCCATCCCGTCAGCGGTGGGCAGCAACTGCTGGGTAACGATGCCCTGGAGGGCGATCGACAGCTGGGTCCGCACCTGGCCCTGCTGCTGGGGCGGGAAGACATCGATGATCCGGTCGACCGTCTGGGCGGTCGACTGGGTGTGCAGGGTGGCAAAGACGAGGTGCCCGGTCTCCGCTGCGGTGAGGGCGGTGGAAATCGTCTCGAGGTCGCGCATCTCGCCGACCAGGATCACGTCGGGGTCCTCTCGCAGTGCGGCTTTCAATCCAAGTGCGAAGTCCTCCGCGTCGGAGCCCACCTCGCGCTGGTTGACAATCGAGCTTTTGTGCGGATGCAGGAACTCGATCGGATCCTCGATCGTGAGGATGTGGTCCTGGCGCTCGCGGTTGATCACGTCGATCATCGCCGCCAGGGTGGTGCTCTTGCCCGACCCGGTGGGGCCGGTAACGAGGACGAAGCCGCGGGGCTTTTCGGTCATCTCCCGCAGTACGGGGGGGCCTCCGAGCGAATCCAGGGCCGGGATCTCCTGCGGCACGAAGCGGAAGGCGGCGCTGACGGCCCCGCGCTGGAAGAAGCAGTTGACGCGGAAGCGGGCGACGCCCGGAATCGCGTAGGCGAAATCAAGCTGTTTGTGGTTCTCGAAGCGTTTGCGCTGGTCGTCGTTGAGGATGCTGAAGACGACCTCGCGGGTCTCCTGGCCGGTGAGGACAGGAAACCCCTCCATCGGCTCGATCTTGCCCTTGTCGCGCACCGCCGGGGGAAATCCGGGCGTGAGGTGGACGTCGGAAGCCTTCGCCTCCACCATCCGGCGCAGCACCTCTGAGAAGTCGAAGGACTCCATGTTCCCTAGATCGGCAGCGGGCGCCGGTTACTCAAGGCCCAGGCCGGATCATGCGGTGACACGCAGAACCTCCTCGAGGCTGGTAAGGCCGTCGCGCACCTTGCCGACCCCGTCCTCGCGCAGGGTGAGCATCCCCTCTTCACGGGCCGCCACGGCGATCTCGGCCTCCGGTCGCTGGGCCACGGCCATCTCCTTGATCCCCTCGCTCAGAGCCATCACCGAGTAGATCCCGACGCGCCCTTTGTAGCCGCTGTGGTTGCAGCGGGCGCAGCCCACCGGCTCGTAGGCCTCGAGCTCCGTCCCGGCGCGTATCCCCGCGTCGATCAGGGCCTGGACCGGGATCAGGGTGCGCTGCTTGCAATGGCTGCAGAGCTTGCGGGCGAGACGCTGGGCGACCACGCAGTCGACGGCCGAGGCGATCAGGAAGGACTCGATGCCCATCTTGGTCAGGCGGGTGATCGCGCCCGGGGCGTCGTTGGTGTGCAGGGTGGAAAGCATCAAGTGGCCGGTCAGAGAGGCCTCGATCGCGATCCGCGCGGTCTCGCCGTCGCGGATCTCGCCCACCATCACGATGTCGGGATCGGCGCGGAGGATCGAGCGCAGGCCAGTGGCGAAATCGAGGCCGGCCGTGCGGTTGACGTTCATCTGGTTGATCCCGCCGATCTGGTACTCGACCGGGTCCTCGATCGTGATGATCTTCTTCTCGACCTCGTTGAGCGCCTGCAGGGCGGCGTAAAGGGTGGTGCTCTTGCCCGACCCGGTGGGACCGGTGACGAGCACCGCACCGTAAGCCTGGTGGAAGGCCTGCTCGAAGCGCTGGCGGGCGGAGCCATCCATGCCCAGATCGTCGAGCGAGCGCTGGGCGTTGTCTTTGTCGAGGATGCGGATCGTCGCGCCCTCTCCCTGCTGGGTCGGCAGGGTGGTGATACGGAGGTCGACGCGGCGGTCCTCGACGGTGACGCTGACGCGGCCGTCCTGCGGCACCCGTTTCTCGGCGATGTTGAGGTCGCTCATGATCTTCAAGCGCGAAACCACCGCGTTGATCATCCGCTTCGGCACGTGCGCCGCCTCCCTCAACACGCCATCGACCCGGAAGCGCACCCGCATCTCGTCTTCAGCAGGCTCGAAGTGAATGTCCGAGGAACCCTCCCCCACGGCCTGCCCGAGGATGCTGTAGACGAGCTTGATCACTGGCGCATCCTCGGCACTGACCTGGAGGTCGCTGACCTCCGCCAGCTCGTCCCCGGCCTCTTCCTCGATCGTCGCCTCGGTGACGGCACTCTGCAGCGTATTCAGCCGCCCGACGAGCGCCTCGATGTCCTCGTCGGCGGCTACCGCGACGCGACAGTCGAGCGAGGTGGCCATCTGGATGTCATCGACCGCGAGTACGTTCGTCGGGTCGGCAAGCGCAAGTAGAAGGGTCTCCTTGTTGACGAAGCCGACCGGGATGGCGCGGTAGCGCCGAGCGGTGTTGACGGGAATCAGGTTGGCCGCGGCCATGTCGACCTGGTAGGCGCTGAGGTCGATGTGGTCAAGCCCATAACGCTCCGCCGTGGCCCGTGAGAGCTGGTCGGCGGTGATGGCTCCGTGTTCCTGCAGCAGCTGCTCGGGGCGCCGGCCCGCCGTCCGTGCTTCTTCGACCGCTTGCTGGGCTCGCTCGGGAGCGACGTAGCCAAGTTCGACGAGGACGTCGGTGAGGAACCCGGTCGATCGACCGCGCGTCTGCGGCGGAGTCAGCCCAGGGGTCCCGGCGTGCTCCTCGTTCAATACCGGCGCCGTCGAGTCACCGGATTGGGGGACCGGCCGCAGGTGGCTCGGGAAGTCCCTGCCCTCCATGGCTATGGGTGGTAGGACAGCGTGGGGCCTTTGTAGCCGGCGTCGACGACTGCCTGGATGACGCTCTCAGGGCTCTGCAACCCGAACTGGACCGAGGCGGAGGGCACTCCGTTGTCGAGATCTCGCGGGCGCACGACGACGAGGGCGGGGAGCCGGTTGACCTTGACGCCCTGAGCTATAGAGACATAGCGGTCGATCCGGCTCGACGGGACTACGAACAAGCTGACGTCGGTCATTCCTTCAAGCCGCTTCACGACGCCGAGCGTTTGCCGATCGTCGATGCCGCCCGGACGAACGAAAAGGAGAACGACGGTCTGGTCCGCCTTGAACGCTGCCACCACCGGCCGCGGAGGGGGCGGCAGAGCCCCCGGGCCCGACCCCGGCGCGGGCAGCGCCGGCAGGGCGGTGGCGGGGCCAGATTCGGCAGCGGCTATGGCAGAGGTCGCGGCTGGCGTCGGCGCGGCCGCTTCTTCGCCTTCTTCTTCGGACCCCCCACCCATTTTCCCGAGTAGGAAAACGACTGCGACCAGCAGCAGGACGCCGACCAGGACGGCCTGGGCCATCGGATTTTCGTTGAGCTTCTCGCGCATTCGTCTCCTGCTCTAGGTCGGCAGGAGGAGCGGCTCGCTTGAGCGCTGCAGCAGCCGGTCCGAGCCGGTCCGGCAATCAGCAGTTCGCGTTGGGGGTGGTGGTCGAGGTGCCGCTGCACTCGACGTAACGGGTCCGTTGGAAGAGCGGCGCCAGATGCTGATCGGGTTCTTTGAATTTAGAGCTCGATTCGACTTTCCCGTTTCCTTTGATGATCACTTTTTTCGCCGCGATCATCCCGTTCCAAAAGACGCCGCCGTCGAATTCCACCGTGGCTTTGGGGCCGTAGAGCATCACTTCGGAGGAGCCGAATCCGCCTTTGCCGTTCCCTTTCACGTAGACCCTGCTTTCCCCGAGCAAGTAGATGTTGGGGATCACGTAGCTTTCCTGGCCGGGATTGTTGGCGCTGGAGAGGATTTCGCCGTTCTGGACTTCGAACTGGATGGAACCGGGGGCTAGCCCGCAGTGTTCCGGGGTGTCGATGTACACATTTACATTTTTGTTGAAAGGCATGTAGAGCTTGCCGTTCTTGACTATGAGCTTGCAGACGAAGTAATTTTCGCCGCTCAGGGTCAGAGAGGTGCCAGGGTTGGTGATTTCGACAACGCGAGGGGTCGCATTCCAGGGGATCGTCGCGGTCCTTCTGCCTTTCCCCTGGCCCTGATAGACGTCGATCGCGGTACAGGGACTGGTGATTTTTTCGTACAGCCGGCAGTTGGAGTTGTTGGTCGCCAGGTCGAGTGGCGCTACCACCGGAGGCAGAACCATGTTGCCTTCGGTTTCTTTGCCTCCGCAGTTCAAGGGCGGTACGTCGCCTTTGCCGATTCCGTGCCGCGCGTTGCCGCACAGGGTCGGGTGACTGTTGCCGGAATTGGTGATTTCGCCGTTCGTCCCGAGATCGGTTTCGACTTCGGCCGAGCTACCAGCGAATTCGATCCCTTCTTCGCCGATCACTTTCTCATCAGCGAAGACATTTTTTCCATCGATAGCCTGCAGACCTACGTTCACTCGGCGGGTGGATCCGTTAGCGGTGCCCCAGGCGACGACGTTGATCGCTTTGCTCGCCCCGAAGGAACTCATTTGGTAGCTGTATTCCGCCTCACCGACTTTCTCGGGGAGGGTTTTCGGGCACCAGCCGTTGACGGGCGTCTGGCTCAGGCCGGTGGTGCTGACGCAGACAGGGCCCCCGGGGGTTACGAGGCTGGGCAGGTAGCGGTTGAGTCGCAGCATCGCGATGCTCGCGCCCGCATCGGCGGCCGCTATTGCTTCCTTCGAGTCATGGTCGCGGGCGGTTCCGCGCTGTACGTCAACCGTGGAGATCACCGCCACGCTGGCCAGTGCGAAGGTCGCGATCAGCGCCATCAGCGCGGTCGGAATCGCCATCCCGCTCTCGTTGCGGCGCAAGTCCCGGACAAGCAGGATGAAGCGATCGATCGCGACCATCGCTAGTTGATCGGCGCTGAGACCGTGCAGCTTGAACCGTGGCCCGGGCGTGGCGTTCCCCGTGGACGGCCGTACTACGACGCAGCCTGAGGCTCGAGCTGCTCGATGCCGCTCGCCCGCTGGCCGCCTGCCGCCAGCATCAGTTTGAAGTCGTGGGGGCTGGAGGCGTACTCGAGGGCTACGTGCTCGGAGACCTTGCCCTCCATCACGTACTGGAGGAGGGACTGGTCGAAGGTGCGCATGCCGTAGAACTCTCCCTCGGAGATCACCTCGGTGATCTTGCCGGTCTCCTCCGGGTTCATGATCAGGTCTTTGACCCGGCCGGTGACGACGAGGATCTCGGAGGCGGGGACGCGACCGTCACCGGTGATGTCGGGGACCAGGCGCTGAGCGATCGCGCCTTTGAGGGTCGCGGCCAGCATCACCCGGGCCTGGTGCTGGAGGTGAGGCGGGAAGAAGTCGACGATGCGGTTGATCGTCTCGGTCGCGTCCAGGGTGTGGACGGTGGAGAGCACGAGGTGGCCGGTCTCCGCCGCGGACAGGGCGGTGCGGACGGTCTCCTCGTCGCGCATCTCGCCGATCAGGATGCAGTCGGGGTCCTGACGGAGGACGCGGCGCATCGCCCGGCCGAAGCTCTCGGTGTCGGAGCCGACTTCACGCTGGTTGACGATCGAGCCCTTGTCTTCGTGCAGGTACTCGATCGGGTCCTCGAGGGTGATGATGTGGTCGGTCCGGGTGCGGTTGATGTGATCGATCATCGCCGCCAGGGTCGTGCTCTTGCCCGAGCCGGTGGTGCCGGTGACAAGGATGATCCCGCGCTGCTCTTCGGCCAGCTTGGTCACCACCGGCGGCAGCCCCAGGTCCTCCACCGAGCGGATTTCGAAGGGGATCGCGCGGCAGACGATCGAGATCGAGCCACGCTGCTTGAAGACGTTGACGCGGAAGCGGCTCAGCCCGGAGATCGAGTAGGAGAAGTCGGCCTCCCCCGCTTCCTCGAACTCGGTGATCGACCGCACCTCGCCGATGTCCTGGAAGGCCTGTTCGGTGTCCTTGCCGGTCAGGACCTCAAAGCCCTCGATCGGGCAAAGGTCGCCGTGGAGCCGAATCGTCGGCGGTACCCCGACCTTGACGTGCAGATCGGACCCGCCGCGCTCCACCATCGTGCGCAGCGCTGAATCGATGTCGAACATCCCGACCGTTATCGGCCGGGATGCCCGAACACTTAAAGCTGCTTACGCGACCTCGCGCAGTTTCTGCGCCTCGCCGAGAGACTGGAGCTTTTTCAGGCTCTGGTTCTCGATCTGACGGATCCGCTCGCGGGTGACGTTGAAGGTGCGGCCGACCTCGTCCAGGGTCCGCGGGTGCTCGCCGCCGAGCCCGTAACGGAGCTCGAGCACGCGGCGCTCGCGGTAGGAGAGGTTCTCCAGCGCCTCTTTCAGCGCCTCTTTGGTGAGCAGGTCCGCGGCCCGGTCGAACGGGCTCTCGGCCTTCTCGTCGGCGATGAACTGGCCGAACTCCGACTCCTCCTCGTCGCCGACCGGCTTCTCCAGCGAGACCGGGGCCTGAGCGGAGCGCTTGATCGAGTCGACCTCCTCGGGATCGATCCCCGTTACCTCGGCGATCTCCTCCGGGGTGGGCTCGCGGCCCAGCTCGGTGACCAGCTTGCGCTCGGCGCGGCCGATCTTGTTCAGCTTCTCGACGACGTGGACCGGGATCCGGATCGTCCGCGCCTTGTCAGCCAGGGCGCGGGCAATCGCCTGCCGGATCCACCAGGTCGCGTAGGTGGAGAACTTGAACCCCTTGCGGTAGTCGAACTTCTCCGCCGCGCGGACCAAGCCCAGCGTCCCCTCCTGGATCAGGTCGAGGAAGGGCAGACCCTGGTTCCGATAATTTTTCGCGATCGAGACGACCAGTCGCAGGTTCGACTCGACCATTTTCTGCTTCGCGTCGAGGTCGCCGCGCTCGATCCGTTTGGCGAGTTCGACCTCCTCCGCGGCGGTCAGCAGGCGGACTTTGCCGATGTCCTTGAGGAACAGCTGCAGGGAGTCCGTGGTCATGTCCGGTTTCAGGTCGAGCGCCTGTTTCTGGCGCCGGCGGCCTTTTTTGCCGGTGTCGGCGGGGAGCGCTTCGGCGGCGGCTTTCTGCGCCGGATCCATGTCCTCCACAAGCTCGATCCCCGACTTCTCGAGGTGGCCGTAGAGATCCTCGACGTCAGACTCGTCGAGATCGACCTCCGAGACTGCGGAGGCGACGTCGCCGAAGGTCAGCACGCCAAGCTGCTGCCCGCGATTGATGAGGTTTTTGACCTCGTCCAGTTCCTGAAGCTCTGCTACCAGCATCCGTTCTTACTCGTTTCCCTTGCGCTCGTTATTTAGACCTGCTCAACGAAAAGGCCGCCGCGACTCGAAAGTCGCGCTGCGCCCTCGCGCTGCGCCGACAAAAAGCGGACCCTAGAGTCGGTCCGCGAAAGTAGCGTCTACATCGTCATTGTGCCCAAGTGGGCGGGCGTCTGAAACTTCTCAAACACCTGTTCGCATAGTAGTCGCTTCACTTTCTGAAGTCAAGCCGAATGTCCCGCATCTTGCGCTAAATGCCGAGCTCCCTCCGCCACCCCACCCCCTGGCTGCGCGCCTTCTGGAACCGCGCCTACCGCGAGAACGTCACCGGGCTCTCGGCGATGGTCGCCTACAACCTGATGCTGGCGGTCTTCCCCTTTGCCCTGCTGGTGCTCTTCGTCTTCGGCCAGGTGCTGAAGATCGGCGGCGTCGAGGAAAGCGTCCTCGCCGACCTCCAGCGCCTCTTTCCGAACACCGAGCAGCAGACGCTGACCGACGCCCTGCGCCGGATCGAGGACAACACGGCGACGATCGGGATCGCCGCCTTCGTCGGCTCGCTCTGGATCGGCGCCTCCTTCTGGGGAGCGATGGACACCGCTTTCTGCCGCATCTACCACGTCGAGTGCCGCGGCTGGGTCGAGCAGAAGCGCTTTTCCTTCGCGATGCTCGCCGTCGTCCTCCTCTTTATCGCCGCCAGCATCTTCGCTCCGGCGGTGGAGAGCGGCGTCCTCTCCAGCACCGACCGGCTCCCCTTCGGCCTCTCCGACATCAAGGCGATCGACACGGCGCTGGTCCTCGCCGCCGCGCTGCTGGTTACCTTCGGCATCTGCTCGGTGATCTTCTGGGCGGTCCCCAAGGGGCACATGCCGTGGCGGGCGGTCTGGCCCGGGGCCCTCTTCGTCACCGTCGGCGCCGGCCTCGCCAACTGGCTCTTCCCGATCTATCTCTCCAACGTGTCCAGTCTCTCGCGGTTCGGCTCAACTCTGGGATTCGTCCTCATCGCCCTGCTCTGGTTCTACGTGCTCAGCTTGGCTCTGATGGTTGGCGCGGTAATCAACTCTCTGCGCTTTGAGCTCCACGACACGGGTGAGCTGCCCTACTCGCCGCGTCCCTGCGGGTGTCATGAGGACGCTGGAGAAACCACCAGTCAACGGATTTCCTCCAACACTTAATAAAAACTGTCGTATCCTTTTGTGCGGGGAATCACTACCGGCTGGACCCGGAGTCCAGATCACCGGCTAGGGTGGGACAATCTGCAGTGATGCAAAAACATCGGAGTTCTGAATTGGCGAGCAGCGCTCTGCGGCCGGCCAGCGGTCTCGATCTCGACGGGAATGACCAGCGCCGACGAATCATCGACGCGATGATCGACAGCTGCGCCGAGAAGACCTACGCAGCGACGACGATCACCGACATCGTCGCCGGGGCCCGGATCTCCCGCACCACCTTCTACAAGCAGTTCGACGATAAACGGGCCTGCTTCGAGGCTGCCGTGGCGGACTGCATCCAGCAGCTGCAGGAGGTCGCCGCCGCCGCCCACGACCGCGAGGACCCGCCCGCCGATGCGGTCCGCAAGGGAACGACCGCGGTGATCGAGGCGCTGGCCGAGCGGCCTGGCCTCGCGCAGTTGCTGACCGGCGACGCGATCGCGGTCGAACCGAAAGTGATCGAGTGCTATCGCAAGGCGATGATCCCGGCCTTGGAAGGGCTCTGGCCGCGCGACAACGGCGGCGCCGAGACCCACAGCGACCCCCGCCTCGCCTTCGGCAAGGCCCAGGTCCTGATTCTCAACCACATCGCCCTCGGCAAGGCCGACCGCTTGCCGGAGCTCCTGCCCGAGCTCGTCTATCTCGCTGTCAGCCCCTTCGGTGGCCACGAGGCCGCCCTGCACCAATCCCAGCTTGCAACCGAAAGCGCGACGACCGGTGTCACTCCCGGTGAGTGACAGCCCCGAGGACCTGCGGCGCTGGCGACTGCCGCGCGGGCGCCACGGGCTGCCCCGCGAGCTGGTCGAGCGCTCGCAGCGGGAGCGGCTGCTGGCCGCCGTTGTCAAGGTGACCGCCCAGCGCGGGTACGAGGCGACGACCGTCGGCGACATCCTCGGCGAGGCCGGGGTCGGCCGCGAGAGCTTCTACGAACTTTTCGACGACAAACTCGACTGCATGCTGAGCGCCCACGAGCTCCTGGTCGACGACCTCGAACAGCGGGTGCGCGAGGCTCACTCCGAGGGCGGCCCCTGGGCTCAGCGAATGCGGCGGGGACTGGCAGCAGCCCTCGATTGGTTCGCCGCCGATCCGGATGCGGCCCGCTTCACGTTGGTGGAGCTGAGCACCGTCGGCCCGGCCTTCCGGCCAGCTTTCAAAGCCGCCTACGCGCGGGCTGTCTCCGTGATGGAAGAGAGCGGTGGCGAGGACGCGCCCGAGCCCGAGTTGGCCCAAGCCTATTCGCTGGCCGCCGGGGCGATGCTGGCGAGGATCTACGAGGAGGTCGTCCTTGGCCGCGCCGCTGAGCTGCCGCAGCGCCTGCCCGACCTCACCTACGAGCTGCTGGTGCCGTTCGTCGGCGAAGAACGCGCCCGCGAGGCGGCGGGAGCCTAGCCTTCCCGTAGGTCGGCGGCGGCGCTCCGCAGCGCCTCCAGCAGCGGCGTCCGCGGCGGGTCGCCGAGCAGCTCCATCCCACTCGGGTCGGTGACAACCGTCTCGGTTGAAAGTCCCTCGATCAAGGGCTTGGCGACACCGGCGTCGACGGGGGTAACGAGGCCGATCCAGAGCGAGGAGAGGCGTGGGGTGAGGACGGGGACGACGATCCGCAGCGGCGGTCGCCGGCCGAGCGCGCGGGCGAGCTCGTCGATCATCCCGGCGTAGGTGGTGACATCGGGGCCGCCGATCTGGATCTCGCGGTCAACTGGGAGGGAGAGGTCGGAGGCGGCGGCGAGGCAGCCGATCGCGTCGTCGATCGCGATCGGTTGGGTGCGGGTCGCGACCCAGCGCGGCGTCACCATCACCGGCAGGCGGCGGACGAGGTAGAAGACGGTGCGGAACGACTCGCTGCCCGGGCCGAGGACAGCCGCGGCGCGGAAGTAGGAGACCGGCACCTCGCCTTTGCGCAGCGTCTCCGCAGTCGCGTGGCGGCTGTCGAGGTGCTTCGACCCCTCCCCCAATCCGCCGAGGTAGACGATCCGCTTCACCCCGGCAGCAGCCGCGGCGGCGGCGAAATTCTCGGCGCCGCGGTGGTCGCGCTCGGCGAAGTCGCCGTCGGAGCCGCGCCCCATCGAGTGAACGAGGTAGTAGGCGACGTCGACCCCTTCGAGCGCGGGACCAAGCGTCTCCGGCTCGAGCACATCAGCCCGGGCGACCTCGCAGCCAACCTCCCGCAGCTCCCCCGCCCGCTCCGGATGCCGGGCCAGCGCCCGCACCTGCTGGCCGTCGTCACAGAGACGCCTGCAGAGCAACCCGCCGATGTAGCCGGTCGAGCCGGCAACTGCGATCACGCTTCCACGCTACCCGCGGAGGCGAAAAGAATCAGCCGTAGCGCTCGCCGATTACGGCGCGAAGCTTCGAACGGTCGTGACGCGCGTGGACCCGACGGACCGTTCCTGAGCGCGAGCGCATCACCAGCGACTCGGTGGTGGCGCCAGGGCCGCGGTAGCGGACGCCCTGGAGGACGTCGCCGTCGGTGACGCCGGTGGCGGAGAAGAAGACGTCGTCGCCGGAGCAGAGGTCGTCGGCGGTGAGGACGCGATCGAGGTCGTAACCGGCGTTGACGGCCTCCGAGCGCTCCTCGTCGTTGCGCGGCCAGAGGCGGCCGATCAGCTGCCCGCCCATCGACTTCAGCGCCGCGGCAGAGATCACGCCCTCGGGCGTGCCGCCGATCCCCCAGAGCAGGTCGACCGGCGAGCGTTCGCTCACCGCCAGCAGCGAGGCGGAGACGTCGCCGTCGGTGATCAGGCGAATGCGGGCGCCGGCGTCGCGGACTTCTTTCATCGCCTGCTCGTGGCGGGGCCGATCGAGCATGACGACGATCACGTCGCCGATCGACTCGCCCTTGCGGTCGGCGATCAGCTTCAAGGTCTCCGGCAGCGGCCGGTCGAGGTCGAGCAGGTCGGCGATCTCCTCCCCGCCCGCCATCTTTTCCATGTAGACGCAGGGGCCGGGATCGAACATCGACCCTTTCTCGGCGAGGGCGATGACGGCGATCGCGCTCGGCATCCCCAGCGCGCAGAGGCGGGTCCCCTCCAACGGGTCGACGGCGATGTCGACGACCGGCGGCGTGCCGTCGCCGATCTGCTCGCCGTTGTACAGCATCGGCGCCTCGTCCTTCTCGCCCTCGCCGATGACGACGGTGCCGTCCATCGCGACCGAGTCGAGGACATGGCGCATCGCGTCGACAGCGGCCTGGTCGGCGGCGATCTTGTCGCCGCGGCCGACCCAACGGGCGGAAGCGAGCGCCGCCGCCTCGGTGACGCGGACGAGCTCGAGCGCAAGGTTGCGGTCCGGCTTCGCCGCGGTCGACGCCGCGGTCTCCTGATCAGGCGACCCCATGTGCGCCGCAGGCTAACCGAATGGCGCAGTGGACGTTTGCCCGAATCGAAATCCGAGAATGCTGACTCGGCAAGCCTCAAGCGGCGGGTGGCAGGGACCGATAGGCCCCATCATGGGAGACGCCGAGCTTTCCCGCTTGGGCCAGGAGCTGAGTGCCCGCACCGACGACGTGGTCGCGCGGATGATGAAGCTCTCTGCGGAGTCCAGCCGCACCCTGGACAAGGTCGTCGAAGACAGCTTCGAGGATGTCGGGACCGTCTCGACGGTTGCCGTCGCCCGCTGGATGGCCGGCGAGGGCGAAGCGGTCGCCCGCGAGGTCGGGCAGGAGTCCTGGCGGATCTTCGCCCAGCTCGCCTCCCAGCGCGAGGCCGCCCTCAACGAGGTGACGAAACGCTGCCTGCGCTGGCGCGACTGCGCGCTGGAAGTGCTCGACGAGAGCGCGGCCGACCTCGGTCTCAGCGAAGCGACGCTGGCGCAAGCGCGGCGGATGGTCCAGCGCAGCCTCGACGTGACCCTGGTGCGGATGTGCCAATCCTTTGAGGATGAGCGTCAGCGGGCCCAGGACGAACTCAACAGTCGCGAGAAAGAACTCGTCTTCCTCGCCACCCACGACGCCCTCACCGGGCTGCCTAACCGGACCCTGATCCTCGACCGGATCGAGCAGACGCTGACCCGCGCCCGCCATAACTCCGAACCGGTGGCAGCGCTGTTCGTCGACCTCGACAACTTCAAGGCGATCAACGACTCGCTCGGCCACGGCGTCGGCGACGAACTCCTTTGTGCCGTCGCCAAGCGGCTCGAGGGCGTGATCCGCGAGACCGATGCGCTCGGCCGTCTCGGCGGCGACGAGTTCGTCGTCGTCGCCGACGGCCTCTCGCTCGCCGCCGGGCCGGAGCTGGTCGCCGAGCGTCTGCTCGAAGCCTTCGCCGAGCCCTTCGCCCTCGGGGAAGACGGCGAGACCCGGGTCCACGCCAAGGCAAGCATCGGCATCGCTACCGGCATCCGCCCGACCGCCGAAGAGCTGCTGCGCGACGCCGACATCGCCATGTACCGCGCAAAGTGGGGCGGCAAGAGCCGCTACCTCGTCTTCGAGTCGGGGATGGAGGACGAGGTGCAATCGAGGCTGGAGTTGGAGATGGACCTGCAGAGCGCGCTGGCGGGCGAAGAGTTCTTCCTCGTCTACCAGCCGACCTTCGACCTGCAGACGATGACGCCGACCGGGGTCGAGGCACTGATTCGCTGGCGCCGCCCGGGCCGGGGGATCGTGCAGCCGGAGGAGTTCATCCCGCTGCTGGAGGAGACGAAGATGATCGTTGAGGTCGGGGCTTGGGTGCTGAAGGAGGCCTGCCGTGAGGCGACCGCTTGGCAGGAGGAGGAGCGACCGCTCGAACTCTCGGTCAACGTCTCTGCCCTGCAGCTCGACACCGACGAGCTGATCGACCACGTCACCGAAGCGCTGGCCGAGAGCGGGCTGCCGCCGGAGACACTGACGATCGAGATCACCGAGACGACGCTGATGAGCAACGCCGAGGAGACGGCGCGGCGGCTGGAAGAACTGAAGGCGCTGGGGGTACGGATCGCCGTCGACGACTTCGGCACCGGCTACTCCTCGCTCGGCCACCTGCGCCAGTTCCCGGTCGATGTCCTCAAGATCGACCGTTCCTTCGTATCTCAGCTGGCCGATGGCGGAGAGGGCGAGATCCTCCTCCATACGCTTGTCCAGCTCGGGAAAGCGCTCGAGATCGAGACGACCGCCGAGGGGATCGAGCGGCCGCAGGACCTCTCGCTGATCCGCGACAAAGAGTGCGACAACGGCCAGGGGTTCCTCTTTACCCGGCCGCTCAGCGCTCAGGACGCGGGCTCCTTCTTCAGCCAGTGGCCGTCGCACCGGCGCTTCGAGATTCGCAACGACTTGCCTGGCGGAGGTAGGGTCCCCGTCGATGGAACGCTGGGGCCTGACGCTGCCGCTGCCGGGGCTGACGCTCGCTGACCACGAGGAGCTGGTCCGGCGCGCCGAGGCGGCCGGCTACACCGACCTCTGGACGGGCGAGACCGCCGGGCCGGACGGCTTCACGCCGCTGACGCTCAGCGCCGCCTGGACCGAGCGGACGCGGCTCGGGACCGGGATCGTCGGAGTGTTCCAGCGCGGGCCGGCGCTGTTGGCGCAGCAGGCGGCGGCCTTGGCCGACGCCTCCGAAGGGCGCTTCGTCCTCGGGATCGGCTCCTCCTCGGACCGGATCGTCGAAGGCTGGAACGGGATCCCCTTCGAGCGACCGCTGAGCAAGGTGCGCGAGACGCTCGACTTCCTCGACGTGGCGCTGAAGGGCGAGCGGACCGAGAGCGGCTTCAAGCTCGAACAGAAGCCGGCGCACGAGGTGCCAATCGTCCTGGCGGCGCTGCGGGGAAAGATGCTGGAGCTGGCGGTCGAGCGCGCGGCCGGTGCCTTCACCAACTTCCTGCCGCTGTCGGGCCTGCCGCAGGTGACCACGCAGCTCGATGGGGCGCCGAAGGGGTTCGAGCTGCTCTGCCGCTTCTTCTGCATCCCCGGCGAGCGCGAGCAGGTCGAGCCGCTTGCCCGCTTCATGTTCTCCTCCTACATCACCGTCCCGGTCTACGCCAACTTCTACCGCTGGCTCGGCTACGGCGAGCAGATCGAGCCGATGGTCGCCGCCTGGGAGGCCGGCGACCGCCAGGCCGCCGCCGCGGCCGCTCCTTGGGAGCTGATCGAGGACATGTTCATCTTCGGCACCCCCGAGCAGATGCAGGAGCGCCTCGCCGCCTTCGTCGCCGGCGGCATCACCCTCCCGATCCTCACCCCGATCGTCACGCCGGGCAAACTGGCCGAGACGATCGACGCTCTGGCACCCCGGGGCTGAGGGCGCCTATTCGGTCTGCAGCTTCGTCGCCTCTTCGGCCAGCTTGGCGTAGGTGTCGGGGCGCCTCGTGGTGAGGAAGGGGAAGAGCTCGAGCCAGTCGCGACGCTGGTCGAGGTCGAGGTCGGCGACGATCACCGCGGGCTCGTCGCGGGGGGCCTGGACGAGGACGCGGCCGTAAGGGTCGGAGATGAAGGAGGAGCCGTAGAAGGTCAGCGGCGGCTCTTCGCCGATCCGGTTGACGGCGACCATGAAGACGCCGTTGGCGATGCCGTTGCCGACGATCACCTGCTGCCAGAGCGGCTGGGTGTCGAACTCCGGATGGTCGGGCTCGGAGCCGATCGCGGTCGGGTAGACCAGCACCTCCGCCCCCTCGAGGCTGTAGGCGCGGGCGACCTCGGGAAACCACTGGTCCCAGCAGGTCGGCAGGCCGAGCTGGACCTCGCCAAGGCTGACCAGGGGAAAGGCCTCGGAGTCGCCGGGGCCGGGGCGGAAGTACTTGTCCTCGTAGTAGCCGGCGGTGATCGGGATGTGGAGCTTGCGGGTGCGAGCGACGAGCTCGCCCTGCGGGGAAACGACGATCGCGGTGTTGAAGCCGAGCCCGTCGTCGGCCTCGGCGCGCTCGTAGAGCGAGGCGTGGACGTGGATGCCGGTGGCGGCCGCCATCCGGGCCGCGAAGGCGAAGGTGCGGCCTCCCGGCAGCTCCTCCGGCTCGGCGCCGGCGGCCTGCGGCCCAGAGGGATCGACGGCGAAGTAGCGGCTCAGGGTCAGCTCCTGCAGGCAGACCAGCTTCGCGCCAGCCTCCGCGGCCATCTCGATCCCCTCCCCCAGCGCCGTTTCGTGCGCCTCGGGGCCCGGGTTCCAGCGGTGCTGGACGGCGGCGATCCGGAACGGCGAGCGGCTCGCGGGGCGGGCCCGGGCGGGCGACTCGGGCGGATCGGCGGCGTGAATCAGGCGGATCGCGTCCACGGGTGTTCAAGATAGAGGGCGGTGACCACCAGCCACAAGACCACTCCTGCGGCGGACGGCTTCCACATGCCGGGCGAGTTCGAGCCCCACAGCGGCTGCTGGATGGCCTGGCCCGAGCGCCCTGACAACTGGCGGCTGGGGGCGAAGCCGGCCCAGGAGGCCTACGCGGCCGTAGCAGCGGCGATCGCCGGCTCCGAGCCGGTGACGATGGCGGTCTCCGACGCCCAGTTCGAGAACGCCCGCTCGCTGCTGGCGCCCGAGGCGCGGGTGGTCGAGGTCTCCACTGACGATGCCTGGATCCGCGACCACGGCCCGAGCTTCGTCGTTGACGGCAAGGGCGACCGGCGCGGGGTCGACTGGCGCTTCAATGCCTGGGGCGGGACCGAGGGTGGCCTCTACTTCCCCTGGGACCGGGACGATCGGGTCGCGGCAAAGGTGCTGGAGATCGAAGGCGACGACCGCTACCGGGCGCCGATCGTGCTCGAGGGCGGGGCGATCCACGTCGACGGCGAGGGGACCGTGCTGACCACCGAAGAGTGCCTGCTGAACCCGAACCGCAACCCGGAGCTCTCGAAGGAGCAGATCGAGCGGGTGCTGCTCGACTATCTCGGCGCCGAGAAGGTGGTCTGGCTCGGCGCCGGGGTCTTCGAAGACGAGACCGACGGCCATGTCGACAACCTCGCCTGCTTCGCGCGGCCCGGCGTCGTCCTGCTGACCTGGACCGACGACGAGGACGACCCGCAACACCCGATCTCTCGCGACGCGCGCGAGCGCCTGGAAGTGGCGACCGACGCTCAGGGGGGCCCGTTCGAGGTCGTCCTCCTCCCCTCCCCCGGCCCGCTGCAGATCTCGGCCGAGGAGGCGCAGGGGGTCGATGCCGCCGACGGCACCGTGGCGCGCAATGCCGGCGACCGCATGGCCGCCTCCTACGTCAACTTCTACCTCGGCAACTCGCGGATCGTCTACCCGCTGCTCGACCCGCGCCACGACGAGGAGGCCGCGGCGATCCTCCGCCGCGCCTTCCCCGACCGCGAGGTGGTCGGCGTGCCGGCGCGCGAGATCCTCCTCGGCGGCGGCAACATCCACTGCATCACCCAGCAGGTCCCGGCGGCGGCTTAGAGCTCAGGCGGGACTGGCGAGGCTGAGCGCGTAGTCGCCGGCGCCATCGGTGAACCAGCCGCGGAGCTCGAGGCCGGCGCCGTCGTAGGCGGCCTCGATCCGCTCGCGGGAGAACTTGGTCGAGATCTCGGTCCGCATCTCCTCTTCGGCTGCAAAGTGGATCTCGAGGTCGAGACCGTCAAGCCGGACGTCCTGGTCGGCCAGCGAGCGCAGGCGGATGTCCATCCGCTCGGCCTCCTCGTCGTAGCGGGCGACGTGCTCGAAGGCATCGAGGTCGAAGTCGGCGCCCAACTGGCTGTTGAGGACCGCGAGAACGTTCTTGTTGAACTCGGCGGTGACCCCGGCGGCGTCGTCATAGGCGGCCTCGAGGCGGTCCCGGCCCTTGATCAGGTCGGTGCCGAGCAGGAGGCAGTCGCCGGGACCGAGCAGGGCGCGGATCCGCTCGAGGAAGGCGTGGCGCTCGCGCGGGTAGAGGTTGCCGATCGTGCCGCCGAGGAAGGCGATCATCCGGGTCCCGGTGCCGTGCGGGACCCGCTCCAGGTGCTGCTCGTAATCGCAGACCATGCCGTGGACGTTGAGGCCGGGGTACTCCTCGACCAGCTCGTTGGCGGTGCGCTCGGTGATCTCCTCGGAGATGTCGACCGGGACGTAGGTGTCGAGGCTGCCGCAGTCGCGCATCGCGCTCAACAGGTGCCGCGTCTTCGCAGCCGAGCCGGAGCCGAGCTCGATCAGCGTCTGCGGGCAGCCGGCGGCGTCGTGAATCTCGGCGGAGCGGGTCGTGAGGATCTCGCGCTCGGCCCGGGTCGGGTAGTACTCGGGCAGCTCGGTGATCTGCTCGAAAAGCAGCGAGCCGCATTCGTCGTAGAAGTATTTCGGCGCCACCTCCTTCGGGTAGGAGCAGAGGCCCTCGCGGACGTCGCCGGCCATCTTCGCCGCGGCGTCGGCATCGAGGTGGACGTCGATCGCGATCGTCACGCGTCCCTCGCGCAGCGGATGCCGCTGAAGATCTGGTTGCGCTGCGGCAGGTCCCAGTTGCGGAAGCTCGGCCGCGCGACCCGAGGGTGCGTCGCCCACGAGCTGCCCCGCAGCACCCGGTACTCGTCGCCGAAGAACGGCTCGGAATACTCGCGATAGGGGAAGGCCTCGAACCCCGGATAGGCGAGGAAGTGCGAGGAGGTCCATTCCCAGCCGTGGCCGACGCCTTCGAGTTGCCCGCACGCCGCCTCCCACTCGAACTCGGTCGGCAACCGCTTGCCGGCCCAGCGGGCGAAGCCGTCGGCCTGGTCCCAGGAGACGTGGATGACAGGAGTGGCAGGGTCGATCGGCGCGCGACCTCCGCGGCTCGTATCGACCCACCCTTCGCCCTCGCGCTCCCAGTAAAGCGGCGGCTCCGCCCCGGTCTCCTCCATGAACCTGATGTACGCGCCATTGCTGACGGGAGTTCGATCGATCTCGAAAGCCTCCAGCTCGACCGTGTGCCGCGGCCGCTCGTTGTCGTAGGCGAAGCCGCTTGCCGGAGCCCCGACCTCGTAGCTGCCAGCCTCCACGACGACTGCATCAGGGGGGTGGGGCACCTCTCGAACGGGCGGATACTCAAAGCGTCGGGCCAACTGGCCCGACGCTTGTCCGGGCGAGAGATGCCCCACCCCCCGGGGCGCTTCATAGTCATCGATCAGCTGCAGCAGCTGCAGCATCGTCTCGTTGTGCTGCAGCTCGTGCGCGAGCAGCATCTCGTAGACGAAACCGTCCCGAAGCAGCGGGTCCTCGACGTCGGGGCCGATCTTCACACCCTCCAGTACGTCAAGCGTGCGCTCGCGGACGTCCTCCATGTAGGCGCGCAGCTCCTCGTTGCGCAGGATCGGCAGCTGGCCGCGGGTCTTGCGCGGATTCTCGATCGCGTCGTAGAAACGCCCCAGCTCCCCCCGCAACGGCTCCCGCCCGCCGACCCGCTGCACCAGCCACAGCTCCTCGAAGTTGGCGATGTGCCCAAGATCCCAAGCCAGCGGGCTGAGGATCGGCGACCAGACCCGGTTCAGCTGCTCGTCGTCGAGCGGCTCGACCAGCCCCAGCGTCCGCTCCCGCGCCTCCGCGAGCGCCGCAGCGATTGCCAGGTTCGACTGGGAGGACACACCGGTACCGATGCGGAGACCTTATCGAGCGTTTCCTTACTGGTTGTGAGCTCGGTGCTGCCGGTCACCCGCCGCGGACGACCAACGGCGGCTCCTTCTCCGAGCCTTCGAGCGGAAGTAGGTGCCATTGGACGCGAAAGCCGAGAGCTTGCGCATAGCGGTCGAGGGTCGAGAGCCGAGCATCGCCGGAAGCCCCCTCCAGGCGCGCGACAGAGGACTGGGAGGTCTCCATGTCGGCAGCGACAGCCGTCTGCGACCGACCGCGCTGCTCGCGCACTCGCGCCAGCTCTTTGAGCATCTCCCGCCTCCGCGCCGCAGCCTCCATCAGCTTTGGGAAGTCGGGGTTCTCCGCCGTCCGTTCCGCGACCAACTCTTCGAGGAAGTCTGGATCTTTGCTCATTCTCAATCTCCCGTATATATCTTTATTGAGATACCTAACTCGATATTAGCGCGTGGGTCTCCCGACCGATAGGCGACGTTGGCGAATTCCCCTCTCCTCCCAGTCCCGTAAGCGTTGCTCCGCGAGGCGGATCAACTGAGGCGGCGTCTTCTGCGTCTTCTTCCGGAAGGCGCTGAGAGCCAGAAGCACTTGGCCCCGTCTTCCCTGTGGAGCGAACAGGATCCGGTACGTGACTCGGTTTCCATGAGCCCGGACCTCATAGATCGGCCCTCGTAGGTGTCTCGTCACCTGCAGCCCTCGCTCTTCAACTTCCTTTAGGGCGACCGCCACCGCCGCCACCTCTTCAGGCTCGAGCTCTCGAAGGAACTCTTTTACCGGGCGTCGGCCCCCGTCCGTTGCATAGTCGCGCCACCTCCTCTTGCCCATCAGCTCGTGCCCTCCGCCTCCGGGTCCAGCCACACATCCTTCAGCCAAGGTGGGGAGATCGCGAAGTCGGCGGTGCTGGTGGTGGCGACGTCCTCGAGGGGGATCAGGTGGACGCGGCGGCCGGGGGTGTAGCGGTCGATGTCGACCAGGTCCATCGTGTTGCCGGCGTGGCTGCCGCCGGAGACGAAGAGGAGGTGGGTCTCCTCGCCCCAGCCGTTGCGGCCGCGGGCGCCGACCAGTTCGACCACGCCCTTCGCCGCCTTCGAGCCCATGTCCGATCCCCAGTTGCTGGGGCCGCCGGGCTCGGAGTTGTAGCCGTTGTGCGAGGAGGCGCGCTCGTCGACGTGGCCGGCGGGGCCGATGCGGATCTGCACGCCCTCCCAGTCGTCGTCGTGGTAGCCCTGCGGCCCGACGATCGGCATCCCCCGCAGGGTCGCCGGGGCTTCATTTCAAGTAAAGGCCCGCTTCCAGAGCGGGCCTTTTTGTGGCTGAAATCGCTAGCGGGAAAAGTTCGTTCGTTCTTGGCCGCTTAGCGGGAAAGTAGAAAGCGCGCTGCCGTATCGGCTTAGCAGTAGCGGCAGCGCGCCTTGGGGCATGGGTTAGAACCGCTGCGAGGTTTGGTCTCCTCGTGAGCGCTCATCGGCTTCGCGAGCGCGTTGTGCGCGCTCCGCAGCTTGCTCTTGCTCTTGGCGTGCCCGCTCAGCGTCGGCGGCCGCTTTCTGAGCCTCCTGGGCGCGCTTGATCGTCTCGGCGTCAGCTTGCTGGTGATGGGAATGATCCGGAGGTGGAACGTAATTTGGCATTGCGTCTCCCTTCCTGCCTTGTTTGGGTACTGCCTGGACATTGCAGCACAGGTCGCCACAGGCAACAAGAGCTAGGGGTACGAGCTAAGTGTTTGGCGTGGCCGTTTTGCCGGTGGCTACGCGGCTGCTTCTTGCTGTTCTCGCCAGGCTTTGACCTTGGCGCGCTTCCAGTAGTGGTAGCCCTTGGCGATAGCTCCCTCGGGCTGGGGTATGCGATCCCAGCGCTTCTCGTGGATTGCGCGCCTGATATCGCGGAGCGTGTTTAGTCCGAGGAGGGCAATCAGCTCGTCAGCGTCCATATAGCGGGCTTGGGATTCGCCTTCGGTGCGCTTGGGCGTTTGTAGGCCGCGCTTGTAGAGCTTCACGTCCTCGTAGAGCCAAGCGCGGTGTCCTTGGATGCGAGCGACTGAAACCGGAAAGAGCTTGTCCGTCTTCAGCAACCCGTGGATCGCCTGTTGATGACGGTTGAGCATCTTGGCGATAGCGGCGATTCCGACTAGGGCCTCCGGGTCTCCTTTGGGGACTTGCTCGGCCAGCTCGACCTCTAGGGCTTCGCTCATCGTGAGATCACCCCGAGCCATAGCGACAGCGTTATGCCATTCGAGCGGCAGGCCCCGGCGAATCGTCTCAGCGAGAAGCATGGGCTGCTGGCCAGCTCGGAGATCAGCGTTATGAGCCTCAGCGAAAGCTTCATAAGTGGGCTTCGTCAAGCTCTCCGGTTCGCTGTCAAGCCAGGTCTTCAAAGAGGCCAAGTAGCGCTCCTGTGCAGCGCCCTTTTTCATCGTCCCCTTCAACTGCTGGCGGCGTTTACGGCTGGCAGGGGAGTCGATTCTGCGAGTGCCGAGATAGGCGTCCTTGGCCAAGCGCCAACGCTCCCACAGGCGAGTGACGCGGGCGCTGTTCCAATCCTCCGCGACTCGATCCACAACTTCATCGAACTGCTTTCCCGTCGGGGCCTTGTCAGCGGGCAAACCCAGCTCCTCCGCGACCCGTTTCATCACTAGGAGTGCTTCCTTGCGTTCCTGAATCTTGCGGTTCTCCGGCGACTCCTCGCTCAATCCGCTGGCCAGGTCTTCACGAAGAGCATCAAAGACCTCGAACTTGGCCAGGTCCGGCCAAGCCAGCACTCGCGTAATCAGCGCGTTGATCTCTTGGCGAGTCGGCATCAGCCAGCCTCCAACAGCAAGCCGACCAACGCGAGCGCCAGGGCGACTCGGGTAGTCCATCGCGCCACTTGTCCAAGGCGGTCCCGTTGTGGCTTCGGAAGTTTTCCTCGCCTGCTCGAAAACAGTGCTTCCCCGAAAAGCGCGAATCCGCAAAGGAGGGCGAGGGCTATGACAAGAGCAAGCGACTCTCCGTAGAGCAGCCAGACGCCGATGGCCAAGAGGACGCCGACCAGTAGATAAAAGCCGAAGGCGAAGCGGTACTCCCGCCAATACTTGCCTCGATGGTTGACGCTCAAAACGAACTCGGCAGCGCCCCCAAGCAAGGCCACAATCACTCCCGTCCAAAGCAACAAATCACTCAAGGCGAGCACCTTCGCTTGCTTGCCATCTTCGCCATCTTCGGGGCAGGCGAGCTACTGATCCTGAGCGGAAAGCTGTTACTCGGCATCGCCGCAATCATCTTCAGCATCGGGCGGTACTTGAAGCTCCTGGCCGAGTCCTAACACCACAGGACCGGGCGCGGCATTCCGTGATGCCTGCTGAGCGGGACACAGAGCTGACGATATGAACCGTCCCGGCTAGACCGCTCAGGGGTTCTGGCTGTTTCGCTCTCTCATACGACCCACGAGCGCGGCGTCTTCCTCCAAGAGCTGCTCGCAGCGCTCGTGCAACTTCTCGTCAGTGAGACGGTCGGCGACGTAGCGGTCGATGGCTTCGCGGATCAATTCCGACACTGGCACTCCATCGGCGCGAGCGATAACTGCCAGTTCTCGCGCCAGCCCGTCTTCCAATCGCAAGCTAGTGACCTTGAGACTCGCCATCAGTACCGCCTCATCGGATCCGTCCGAACAGGAAGCGCTGCTGGTCCCATAGCCACTCGACTTCTTCAAGGAGCTGATCCGGCGTCACGCCCAGGCTGTCGCAAACTTTGATGAGCGTGTCGATGCGTGGTATCCGGCGACAAGTCTCTAGCAGGCTGATCTCGGTGCGATGCAAGCCGGTCCTGTCGGCCAGCTCCTGCTGAGTCAAGCCCGCGCGACGGCGATGCTTGAACAAGTTGCGCGCGAAGCCCTCCGCGACCTGTTCCCGCTCGGTCAAGAAAGCACTCCTTTGAGGAGCTGATCCGGCCTCGCCTCCAAGGCCCGACAGAAGCCAACAAAGACCTCTAACGGCGGCAACGCCTGGCCTTTCTCGAACTGGCTGACTTTGGGTTGCGAGACCCCAGCCTGCTTCCCCAACTCCCCCTGGCTCAGTCCGGCCTGACGGCGAAGGAGAAAGAGATTGCGACCCAACCGTTCGGCCATCTGCTCCTTGGTCATTGCTCGACCTCCAGCTCGAACACGCGCTTGGCCGTGTGAGTGAGAAGAACCAAGGACTCGCAGCGGCGAGCGATACCCGCTCTGACTATCTCCTCGATAGCCCTCTCTATCGCGTCCTTTTGGTCGAAGGTCGGTCGCTCCCCGACCAGCTCCCGAATGATCTCCCGCTCGGTCAGTTGATGCGGGAACTGGGAGAGGATGTAGCTAAGGACCACTCCCTGCCATTTGAAGTCTTCATCGGCGGGTAGCTGTCGCTCATCATCGGGCTGATCGCCCGGAATACGATCTGTCTGCATGCGGAACTCCGTTTCCGTGTGCCAGCCGCCCGGCTGCCTCAAACAGCGCGGGCGGCATTTCTTTTCTGTCTAGTTGCGCCTGAGCGGAATCGCCCGAACCTGCTTCCCGCCGTTGCTGCACAGGAGGCCTCCGCTGTCGAGAGCCGCGCAGCGATAACCGATGACCTGGCATTCGGGGTTGCAGTACCCGTGGTGTTCCACGATCACGTAGGCGAAGACCTGGATGCCCTGAAAGCAGGAGGTCCGCTTGACGCCGAAAGCGACTTTGGGAAGGCCCCGGAACAAGAAGGTCTCCCCGCACTTCTTCCAGCCCACTGCCTGGGCCTGAGTCTGAGAATCAGCGGGTGCAGCTCCCGAGAACGTCCCGCCCAACAACAAGAGAACAACCGCGCTGGCGGCGAGCTTCAAGCTGACCCGCCCCCGAATCCATCTAGTCAATTCGCATCTCCTTTGGTCGCGCCCATCGCGCCCGCTAGAGGAAGCCGAGAGCGTCAAGCGGCCGAGGACAGTAGCATGACTTTGACGGGTTTTCCTATCCAGGTTTAGCCTGTGGTCTTTACGCGGGAGGCGCAGAAGACTTCCGCCCGTGCCAAAGGACGCTGTCGCCCAGCGCTTCGCCGACAACTTGAACCGCGCTCGCGAGCAGGCCGGACTAACTCAGGAAGCGCTCGCGCAGGCAGCCGAGATCCATCGCACTCAGATCGGCGAGCTGCTCAGGGGCAAACAGCTCCCCCGGCTCGACACGCTCTTGAAGCTTGCCGGGGCCTTGAACGTCGAGCCCGCCGCTCTCCTCGACGGCCTCAGCTTTGAACCCTCAGCTCCCGGCAAGTTCAAGGTCGCGAAAGCGAAGAAACGCTAGGAAGTCAGCCGCACTCGGGAAGCGAAAGCAGGTTGTCCGGCGAGTAGCCGTCTGCTTCCGTCTTCAGGTACTTGCGCCTTTCGTGTTCGGCAACGATCACGTTGACCGACCGTCCGCCCGCGTGAACGTAAAAAGACCAGCGGCCTTCCAAGATGCCGTTGATCGCTTCATCGAGCGTGATCCGCCAACGCGTTCCGTCGTCATTGGGCCCGCCGACGTTCTGGATCCGTTCGTGCGGGCTGTAGCGGTCGTCCTTGTTGATGCAATCGATCCGGTGAGCCACGTTTACTCCTCGCGCTAGGTCTTCTATCGGTACGAGGATAGTTTCGCGCTCGGCGACAAGCCGCTAAAGCTGACTCGAACTAGCCGCCAGCCAGGACATGTTCAATGAACCGGATCATGAAGTGCAAGATGAACATTTCTACTGCTCGTCGCCGGAAGGTTTCCTCGGGAGCGATGTTTTCCAGCAGCTCCTTCAGCCGCTCATAGATCGCTTGCAGGTTGACTTCAGACGGCTCTAGCTCGCTTTCGTCCAGCGTCGCTTCGGCCGCCCCAGCCGCGTCGGTTGCGCCTGCTTCTCGCGCTACCTCCGCAAGCTGCTTCAACGACTCAAACCACTCGCCGCCAGGCTGAAAGCCGGTGAGCTGATTCAGGCGCTCGAAGTCGATGCCAATCGGCGGCACCTGCGGGCGAACCATCTTGCTGATTCGCTCCATGTCGAGCCGCAGACCCTTCAGCACCTCGGGGTCGCGAATCATCGGCCCCTGAAGATTCGGGTTCGCTTTTACGGTTTCAGCGATCCGCTTGTTCGTCTCCATCATCTGAATGTGAGCTGCTTCTGAGATCGGCAGTTTCGGAATCGCCGGGGTCATCGCCTTCAGAACATCTTTCGGAATCGTCGGCGCGAATTTCGGAAACGTCGGCAGGATGGAAGTGCGGATCGTCTCCCCCAGCTTCTCCCACCTCTCGCGCTCCTTCACTTCGATCTCTTCCAGCTCGGGAACAAGCTCGTCAGCCGATTTCGCTTTCAGCTTCGGCACCTTGGCGACGGCGATAACTCGCGGTAGGAGCCGGTCCAAATCAGCCTCACCCCAGTTGAAGCTCGGCGTGTGGCCAGTCACCTGCTCTTTGACGAAAGCCCAAGCCACGTCCTCGGCGCTGGCTTTCTTCTGCCGGTGAGCTTTCAGAGCTTTTTCTATGCGGGTCCCGTGAACCGAAACCCACTGCTCGACGGTCAGGTTCGCGCGGCCATAGCGGACCTTGCTCGTGGCCCGCAGCGCGTCCAAGTCGATAACCCGCCGTTTCTTGGCCATGGTCAGAAGGGGATGACGCCTTCGCCCGTGGCGACGGCTTTGATCGTGCTGGTGTCGGTTGGCGAATTCACGTAGGGCCGTCCGCTCATCGGCAGCGGGTGGCCTTCGATGCCCTTCCAAAGCACATCGTCTCCGAGCAGCCAGTGATAGAGGTTGGCGAAGCTGAAATCCGGGTGGAGCTTCAAGCCGACGCCGCCCTTGCGTCCGCTCTCTTCGCGGAGCATCCCCCGGATCTGGTTCTCGAACAACGGCGGCGAGTGTTCGTCCTCCCCGCTGACGTAGGACAAGGTGCAGCCGACGATCAGGTCGGCGAGCTGGAGGAGCCGGGTGCTCTTGCTGTCCTGGGTCAGGACCAGGGCGACGTGTTCCAGGTCCATGAACTGCGTCCCCTCGCGCAAGGTCTCGACGCACTCGGAGAGGAAGCGCTCCTCGGCCTTGCGCCCGCCTGCCGGATGGTCGGCGATGACCAGGGCTTCGGTGCCGGTGCTGCGCAGGTGGTAATCGCTGCGCTCCAAGAAGACCTTGACCGCCGCCATTTCGTGATCGTCCCGGTTGCCTTCGGTGCTGCGGCGGGACTTGTCCTCGATGACCACGAACGCTTCCGCGCCTTCTTCTTTGGCCGCTTCCAGAACGTCAGCGAAGAACTCGGCCCGGTCGTCCTCGATCAGGCCCTTGCGCATCCAGTCGCGCCGACCCGGCGACCACTTGAACTCGTCCCGGTCGGTGGGGAAGCCGTACTCCTTGCAGGTTTCGTCCAGCGTCTTCGTCAGCGCCTGCACCCCGGCGCTCGGGACGTGCAGCCCGCCGACCGCAACCAAGTGGCCCATCCCCGGACGGCTCGGTTTCTTCTGCTTGCTGTCGTCTACCAGGATCAGGTCCATCAGTCGCCTTCCAGATCTCGAGATTTTGCGTCGACGTCTTCTTCCCGTCCGCGCTCGCGCGTCAGAAGCCAGCTCACCAACCCGGAGACCGTCGTCATCCCGGCGAAGGGCAAGACGGTCACGTCGTAGCCGAACGCCCAGCTCGCCGCCAGCATCAACACGAGCACGACCACGGTGATCGCGATCCGCGCCAAGGAGACGAGCATCCAGCCGAAAGCCTCAGGGCCGCGCTGCCGGATACCACCGACCAAGGCCTCGTTCAGCTCCGTCTTCAAGGGCCGCGCCGGTGGGTTCATCGGGTGCCCCTAGTCGTCTCCGCTTTCAAGGAGGTCTTGCTGCTTAGAGACCAAGACCTCCTTGCCCTCAGGGGTAATGCGAATCTCTTTGGGAGTCCTGGCGACCAGCCCCCGCTCCTGAAGGCTCTGAACTCGGCGACGAAACCCCGTCAACGATTCCCTGAAATCGAAGACTTCCGAGGCTCGCTCGAACAGCAGTCGGATGTTACGGGGGCGATGAGCTTCCACCGTAGCCAGCAACATCACGTCCTCCTCGTCCAAGCCGCTTACGCCCTCGCGGATGAGCTGCTGAATCCTTCCGACGCTCAAGTCGGTGATCGCGCGAGCCTGCTGCCGGGTCATGTCCTCGGAGTGGCGGCGCAAGACCTCGGCGCGTTTGGCCGCTGCTGCTTCCAGGTTCCGGTCGGCTTCCCGGTACTCGCGCTCGGCCTCGGCCAGCTCGCGCTCGGCATCGGAGCCGTGCAGCTCGGGTGCATACATCTCGCCGGGGATGCGGTCGTGGTCTTGCCAGACCTCCCACGGGACCATCACCTCGAACACCTCTTCTGCCGGACCGTGAACGGGAAAGCCGAGCTGGGCCGCCCATCCGAGTAGCTCCGGGTGGTTTTCGAGGTCCTGGCCGGAGACGACGACGCGCTCGATACGACCGGGTTCTTCTTTCGCGCTGCTGATCACGAACTTGGGCAAGAAGCGCTCAGTGAGCGTCATATCCCGAGCGCCCGGAACTTTGACCCAGGAATCGGCATAGCGCCACGTCCCCTCGGGATCACGCACGTACTCGACCCCTTTGATTACCGCAGTTTCAAAATCCCTGTGCGGTCGGGGACCCTCATGGATTTTCAACTCGTGTTCGTCAGCCATCAATCATCACCTGAACGGCAGGGTAGCGCACGGGGGCGCAGGTTGTGGCCACCGCAAGAATTCCCTTCTGCGGACAGCATTGGGCCAGCCGGGTCTTCGATCTCTTTACCGGCTCGGGGATCGTGATTTTGGGACTGCGGCAACCTCATCTATTTCGTCATCTTTCCGCTCTGCTCGATCCCAAAGCAGACGAAATAGACGAACGTATGAGTTATGCGTATATGTAGATACGCGCATATGCGCAGTGCGCTGGCGGGCGCTACTGCTGCTCGGCGCGGGCGATCAGCTCGGAGAGCTTCAGGCCGAGCGCTCGCGCGAGCTGCGCGATCAGGCTCAAGGTCGGGTTGCGCTGCCCGTTCTCGACGCCGCTCAAGTAGGTGACGTGCAGGCCCGCCTTGTCGGCCAGCTTCGCTTGAGTCAATCCCTTCTTTTCCCTCGCGGTCCTAACGGCCTGGCCGAAGGCTTTGGGCGAGGGCTTGGCTTTCGCTGATCGAGCGGCCACGGGAGAGGACGAAACCACAACGCTCGGCGGCTGCTTGACATTCCGCCGTGGGTTTACTTATAGTCTATATCGCTTATGAGTAAACCCAGTCACGAGCTGGAACTGCCAACTACTGCCGTCGGGCTGATGATCATCGCCTTCGAGGCTTTGACCTCGTGGGAGCAGATGGAGGTCTTGAAACGTCTCTCGGAGCTGCGCTTGCGAAGCGAGGATGAGGGCTTGAGCGAGGCCGAGCGGATCCTGGCGTCGATGCAGCGGGTGGCGGAGCTGGTCGGCAAAGAGCCGGTCGACTTGACCTCGGATGATTACCGGGCGGCGATTCGCAAGGAGATCGAGCGCGGCGGCGCGGGCATCGAACCGCTGTCGCGGGTGATGCGGCACTTCGGAACCTGGCGAATGGCGAAGGAGGCCTTGGTCCTCTCGGGAACTTCCACGGCACGGCGGATCGAGGCTCGTTTCGCCAACCGGCGCGTTGGCCGGATTCATCGCTACTCAGAGAACGAAATGCGCGAGACCTTGCAGCGCTGTGCCGCTGACCTCGGCAAGTCGCCGGAGATCCGCGAGTTCAAAGCGTGGCGCGAGCGCGAGCTGGAACTGGCGAAGGCCCAGGGGACGACGCTCTACCTGCCGAGCCTCGGGGCGTATCGAGCGAGGTTCCCCCACTGGTGGGACGTACTCAGGCACTACCTGGGAGAGGACGCCAGCTAGTGATCGGGTCAGTCGGAGCTGTCGAGCAAAGCAGCCAGCAAGCGCTTCCCGTCAGCGGTCAGCTCGTAGTAGACCCACAAGTCGAAGCGGCGCTTATTGACCAAGCCTGCGTCCAGGGCGATCTTCAGGTGGCGGCTGACTCCGCCCTGCTCGCGCTCAACGATCAGGCAGAGGTCGCTAACGCACAGCTCCCCGGCTTCGCGCAGCAGGAGCAAGAGGGACAGGCGGGTCGTATCGCTGAGGACTTGAGCTTGGCGCGAGAGTCGGGCCAGCTCGGCGGGCTCGGGCAACGTCTCGCGCAGCGACTCAGCGCGGCCCTCGCTCGTGTCTTTGAGGCGCAGATCGGAGTTACCCATGCCTAAGCAGACTAACGTATCTACATATGTAGATGCGGCCGGTTGTCGGCATGAAAAACCACATGTTCAAGGTGTGGCCGCGCAACGTCGCAAACCTCGCAGCAAGGCTCTACCGGCCCCGCCCTCGGGTGTCGAGACGCCGTATGCGAACTGCCGCTTGGAGTGGAAGGGCGTCGGCCTCGGGGCGAAAGTGAAAGTGGTTCTGGACTCCCCGGCCTGGCAGCAGGTGATGGTCCCGGCGCTGTTGGAGCTGGAAGCGGAACGTCCGCGCAAAGGCCCCCGGCCCTCGTACACGAGCGAAGAGTTGGAGCGGGCCATCCTGTTTCAGAAATTGGCCGGGGTCGAGAACTATGTTCAGGCCCGCAACCTCCTGGCCTCCGACCGCCACCTTGAGACTCGGGAACTGCTTGGTTTCGACAAGCCCCGAACGCGTCGCGGCAAGAACAAGACCGTCTTCAAATCGTTGGACGGGGTTCCCTCGGAGGTCACGGTCTGGCGGCACGAGCAGCGCTGGGGACTGGCGCGGCACATCGACGTTTACGAGCGTCTCTTCCAACTGCTCGTGCAGGGGCATCTTGAGGACGCGGATTTTCAGGAGGAGGCGCGGACGCTGAACATCGACGGCAGCGTGGTCCGCAGCCATTACACGAGCTTTGAGCGCCTAGACCGCGAGACCGGCGAGTTGAAACCCCCGACCTTGGAGGGCGGCGGTTTCATGCCCCGAGTAGAGGACAACCCTGGCAAGGACGGCCACGGATTCAACATGGTCACGGTGACGACTTCCACGGGGTTGCCACTCGCGTATCGCATCGTGCCGCTGGCGACCAAAGACCACGGCGAGGGCGATACGGCGTTGGCGATGTTCCGCGAGGAGTGGCGGGAGCACGTCGAGCCGCACCTTGACCCCCAGCTCCGGGTTCTGTCCGCTGACTCGGCCTACACGAAAGGCGAGCTGCGAGCGGAGCTGCGCGGCCTCGGCATCGTGGAGAACTGCCATCCGGTCTCACACGCGAAGCGCCAGAGCAGCGAAGAGAACGCAGCGGGCAAGGACGCGATGGTCTGGCAGATTCATGGCTACCCGAACTGGCGCGCTAACGGCCATCGGGAACTCTCTTGCGTCTGCGGCGATTACAAGCTTGCCCGCCGCGTCAGCCAAGACAAGAACGGTCGCGCCGTGGTCCGCGTCGAGGGCGAGTGCAAGAACTGCGGCAGCATCACGATTACCTCGGGTAAATGGCGGGCAGCTCAGAACCCGCGCCGTTTCGTTCGCTGCCTTCGCGGCGAGGAGGAGCAAGCAGATTGGAGCTTCGGCAACCCGCTGACCTTCAACGACAAGCAGTCCAAAGCTTTCGGTCGCGCCCGTTTCGGCCACGGCGAGGGTTTCCACGGCCACCTGCTCAAACGCTTCGGCCTGCTCAAGCACAAGGCTTGGTACCGCCGACGCGAGGAAGCGCAACTGGACTTCCTCATGGTCTTCTGCTCGATGCACGCCCTGGCCATCGAGCAACGCGAGCGAGCAAAAGCAGCAGTGGCAGTTGGCGAAGCTGACGCCCTGCCCCTCGCCGCCTAAGCAAGGCTCGCCCCTCCCCCTAGCTCGGGTCTCTCCCCCTGGATCCGACCACCTCAAGGTCCGCCTCGCGCGGATCTCTTCCTGCTGCCTCAGCTCAAGCGCGGGAAAATTTCGCAAATTTCACGCCTGAGCCGGTTCCCGCTAGCTCGAAACTGTGGCCCTGATCCCGAAAGGCCATTTACAAAACCCCTGCTAACACTTGAAAACGCTTTCCGCGCTTACTTGAAAGAAAGCCCGCCGAGTTCGCGTAGTAGGTCCAGTACTGGATGTAGAGGTTGCCGGCGCGGTCGCCGGTGCAATCGGCCCCAGCCGCTTCCGTCTCCTCCGCTGTCTCCTCGCGGCAGTCGACGACGTGGACGAAGGCGGTGACCGGCATACGCTCATCGGTGCGGTGGACCAGCCCGTCTTCCGGCCCGTCCCCGCATTCGGTGCTGCGGCAGCGGCGGAAATCGACGGGCACCGCCCGCGAACCCTGCTCGAAGACCAGCGAGGGCATGTGCTCCCGCACCAGCTTCCCGACTTCGCTCCCATAAGCGGCGATTAGGGTCGGCTCGTCGCCGCAGCCACCCGATAGCGAGGCGGCGCAAAGAAGCCGATCGGCCACCGCCCGCGCCAGCTCCGCCCCCGGCACCCGCACCCCCGCCGCCACCATTCCCAACAGCAACAGCGAGACGAGCGTGATCAGCCCGACCCACTCAACCGTCCCCTGCCCCCGCTCCGAGCCCATGGCTCGACGCTAGGAGGCGCGAACCTACAAGTGGGTGTCAAACGCGCCGATTGACGCGCAGGACCGTCACGAAACAGTGACTAAGGCAGTTCCGGGAGCCGGGCCTGCGTACTAAAGGTTGCCGATCTCGGCGGCGATTTCCGCCGCGGCCGCTTTCGCGTCGGCGAAGAGCATCGAGGTGTTCGGTTCGTAGAAGAGGTCGTTGTCGATGCCGGCGAAGCCGGGGCTGAGGGAGCGCTTGATCACGATCACCTGCTGGGCCTCGTTGACCTCGATGATCGGCATCCCGGCGATCGGCGAGTCGGGGTCGTTCTTCGCCGCCGGGTTGGTGACGTCGTTGGCGCCGACCACCACCGCCACGTCGGTGCGCGGCATCTCCGGGTTGATCTCCTCCATCTCCTTGAGGTTCTCGTAGGGCACGTCGGCCTCGGCGAGGAGGACGTTCATGTGGCCCGGCATCCGGCCCGCGACCGGGTGGATCGCGTAGTTGACGGTGACGCCGCGCTTCTCGAGCTCGTCGGCTACCTCCTTGATCGCGTGCTGCGCCTGGGCAACCGCGAGGCCGTAGCCCGGGACGATCACGACGGAGTCGGCGTAGGCGAGCTTGATCGCCGCGTCCTGGGCGCCGATCGAGACGTGCGGCCTTTCCTCGGTGCTCCCGCCGCCGCCGCCCGAGGGGGCGCCGCCGAAGCCGGAGAAGAGGATGTTGGAGACCGAGCGGTTCATCGCCGTCGCCATCTCCATCGTCAGGATCGTTCCCGAGGAGCCGACCAGGGTGCCGGCGACGATCAGGGCGACGTTGTCCAGCGCGAAGCCGGCGGCCGCGGCGGAGAGGCCGGTGAAGGCGTTCAGCAGCGAGATCACAACCGGCATGTCAGCGCCGCCGATCGGCAGGACGACGAGGTTGCCGAGGATCGCCGCGAGGACGAGCAGAAGGATGAAGAGGCCCTGCGAGGGCGACTCGTGGTCGACCGCGAGGACGACGGAGATGACGATGATGGCCAGCAGCAGTACCGCGTTGATCACCTGCTGCCCCGGCGCGGCGATCGGCCGCGTCGGGATCAGGTCCTGGAGCTTGGCGAAGGCGATGTTCGAGCCCCAGAAGGAGACAGAGCCGACGATCCCGGCGAAGATGACCGGGATCAGCGAGTCGAGCGGGAAGTCCTCGCCGAGCGAGATCCCGTGGCGGATCTCCGACCAGGCGATCAGCGCCACGGCGCCACCGCCGACGCCGTTGTAGAGGGCGACCATCTGCGGCATCTCGGTCATCTGCACCCGGATCGAGGCGATCACGCCGATCGCGGTGCCGATCCCGAGGCCGAGAGCGATCAGGCCCCAGTTGCCCATCCCGTCGAGCAGCAGGGTGGTGACCACCGCGACCGCCATACCGGCGGCGGCGATCAGGTTGCCGCGCTTGGCCGTGGTCGGGTGGGTGCCCTGTTTGATCCCGATGATGAACAGGGAGAAGGCGACGATGTAGAGGGCGGTGGCTGCGTCCCCGCCCGGCTTCAGCACGGCCTCGATCATCAGCCCGCGCCTTTCTTCGCCTCAGCGTCGGCTTTCGGGCGCGGTTTCCGCGAGAACATGCCGAGCATCCGGTCGGTGACCATGAAGCCGCCGACGATGTTGATCGCGCCGAAGGCGATCGCGATCGTGCCGATCACGTACTCAACCCCGTCGTTGGCGAAGCCGACGACGATCAGGCCGCCGAGCATGACGATCCCGTGAATCGCGTTGGTCTGCGACATCAGCGGCGTGTGCAGGGTGGTCGGCACCTTCGAGATCACCTCGAAGCCGACGAACACCGCAAGAACGAAGATCGTGATCTCGGTCATCAAGCTCATTACTTGGCGGCCCTCTCGTTTTTGATCTCGCCGCCCTGGGCGATGCAGGCCGCGGCGATGATGTCGTCCTCGAAGTCCACCTCGAGGGCCCCGTCCTCGCCGACGATCAGGCCGAGCAGGTTCTCGAGGTTCTTCGCGTAGAGCTGGGAGGCCGGCGCCGGCATCTCCGAGGGGAGATTGCGGGTGCCGATCACCTTGACCCCGCCCTCGACCACGGTCTGTCCCGGCTGGGTCAGCTCGCAGTTGCCGCCGGTCTCGGCGGCGAGGTCGACGATCACCGAGCCCGGGGCCATGTTGCGGACGCCCTCGGCGGTGATCAGCAGCGGCGCCGGGCGACCGGGGATCGCCGCGGTGGTGACGATGATGTCCTGTTTCGCCGCGTTCTCGGCGAGGGCGTCGCGCACCTGCGCGTTCTCCTCGTCGGTCAGCGGCCGGGCGTAACCGCCCTCCCCCTCGGCGTCGGGGATGAAGTCCAGTTCCAGCGGCCGGCCGCCGAGCGAGGCGATCTGCTCCCAGGCGGCGCGACGGATGTCGAAGCCGGTGACGATCGCGCCGAGGCGCTTGGCGGTGGCGACCGCCTGCAGCCCGGCGACGCCGGCGCCGAGGACCAGGACCTTGGCCGGCGGAACCGTGCCGGCAGCGGTGGTCATCATCCCGAAGAAGCGGCCGGACTCGCGAGCCCCGATCAGGGTCGCCGCGTAGCCGGCGGCGGCAGCCTGCGAGGAGAGCGCGTCCATCGCCTGGGCGCGGGTCGTGCGCGGGATCGCCTCCATCGCGAAGGCGGTGACGCCGGCGCTGGCGAGCGCGTTGTTCGTCTCCGCCGCGACCCACGGGTTGAGGTGCGAGATGAAGAGCTGGTTGCCGTTCAGCTTGGCGATGTCGCCCGCGCTGGGGACCGCGACGTGAAGGACCACGTCGGCGCCCCAGGCCCCCTCGGCCGAGCCGACCTCGGCGCCGGCCTCCTTGTAGGCCTCGTCGGTGTGCCCGGCGGCGACGCCGGCACCGGACTCGACGAGCACGTCGACGTGCTCGTTTTTCTTCAGCGATTTGACAACGTCAGGGATGAGCGCGACCCGGCGCTCCCCCTCGGCGGTCTCTTTCGGCACTCCAATCTTCATGGCGCGGCGCGGAAGATTATGCGATTAGAGATTTCCCTGTGGCGCGCGTGGCCGAGCAGATCAAGGACGCAGGGAGCGTGGCGTGCTTTGCACGCGAGCGACTGAGGACGCCGAGATGCGAAGTGCCACGTGCGTCACAGGGCTAGAGCGGCCAGGCGCTCGAGCGTGTGGCGCTGCTCGCCCTGATCGACGTGCACGGGTGACACGATCAGGCGGTCGATGCCGGCGCCGCGGAAGCGCTCGATCCGCTCGGCCACTTCGGCCTCGGTCCCGACCAGCGAGGTCGCCTCGACGATCTCGTCCGGCATCGCCTCGAAGGCGCCGCCGCGGTCGCCGTCCTGGAAGCGCTTCTGCACCTCGTCGGCTACATCGCCGAAGCCGAAGCGGTGGGCGAGGTCGACGTAGAAGTTGGTTTTGCGGCTGCCCATGCCGCCGAAGTAAAGGACCAGGCCCGCCTTGACGACGTTCTTCGCCGCCTCGAGGTCGCCGTCGATCGCAACCTGCAGCGAGGGGCTGACCTCGAGGTCCGAGCGCTGCCGGCCGCCCTTGGCGAACCCGGCCTCCAGGTGCTCCCCCCAGGTCTGCTCGAAGGCGTCGACGCTGAAGAAGATCGGGATCCAGCCGTCGCAGATCTCCGCCGCCATCTCCACCGATTTGCGCCCGATCGCGCCGACGAAGACGGGGATCTCGTTGCGCAGCGGATGGAAGTTGAGCTTCAGCGGCTTGCCCTCGCCGCCGGGCAGCGGCAGCGTGTAGTGCTCGCCCTGGTGGTCGATCGGGCCCTCGCGGGCGATGATCTCGCGCACGACTTCGATGTACTCGCGGGTGCGGCCCCAGGGCTTCGCGTACGGCACCCCGTACCAGCCCTCGGAGACCTGCGGGCCGGAGGGGCCGAAGCCGAAGAGGAAGCGGCCGCCGGAGAGTTTGTCGATCGTCGCCCCGGCCATCGCCGCCGCCGCGGGCGGGCGCGCCGGCACCTGCAGGATCGCCGCGCCGAGGTTGATCTTCTCGGTCCGCGCCGCCAGCCAGGCGAGCACGCTGACCACGTCAGAGCCGTAGGACTCGGCCGCCCAGACCGACTCGTAGCCCATTCCCTCGGCGGCGAGGACCAGCTCCGCGGCCTCCTCGCCGGCCGGTCCGATCCCCCAGTAACCGAGGTTGAGTCCAAGCTTCAGGCCCACAGTGCCCCCACCCTATTGAATAGGGGGTCTGATGGGTAACGGGCGAGCCAACGTGGACGAGGGGCTCTCGAGCAAGGAGGCACAGGCGCGGCTGCGCAAGCTCGGGCCGCCGCCGGAAAGCTCCTCGCGCTCGACCGCGAGCATCGTCGCCGGCAACGTCTTCACCCTCTTCAACGCGATCATCGGCGCCTTCTTCGTCCTCGACCTGGCGCTCGGGCTCTACGCGGACTCGATCTTCGGCCTGATCGCCGTGGTCAACTCCTACATCGGCATCCGCCAGGAGCTGAAGGCGAAGGCGACGCTGGACGAGCTGGCGGTGCTGGTGGCGCCGCGCGCCGAGGTGGTCCGCGACGGGACCATGACCGAGCTGCTGGCGACCGAGGTCGTCCCCGGCGATGTGGTCCAGGTCGGGCCGGGAGACCAGCTGGTCGCCGACGGCGAGGTCGTCCACTCGCGCGGGATGACGATGGACGAGTCGCTGCTGACCGGCGAGAGCGACGGGATCAAGAAGGGCGAGGGCGACGAAGTCCTCTCCGGCTCCTTCTGCGTCTCGGGATCCGGGCGCTACCTGGTCGACGCGGTGCGGGAGGAGAGCTACGCAGGCAAGCTCGCCGGCGAGGCGAAAACCTTCCGCCACCCGCCTTCGCCGCTGCAGGAGGAGGTCAACCGGGTGATCCTCGCCTCCACCTACGTGATGCTGCCGCTGGCGGCGCTTCTGATCGTCAGCCTGAAGGTGCGCAGCGTCGGGCTGGAGAGCGCCGCGCAGACGGCGACCGCCGGCCTGGTGACGCTGATCCCCGAGGGGCTGGTGCTGCTGATGAGCGTCACCTTCGCGGTGGCTGCTGTCCGGCTGGCGAGACGGGACACGCTGGTCCAGCAGATGAGCGCGACCGAGAGCCTCGCCGCCGTCGACACGATCTGCGTCGACAAGACCGGGACGCTGACCGCGGGCAAACTGCGGCTGGCGGGGGTCGAGTACGCCGACGGCGTCGATCCCGACACGGGCGCGCAGGCGCTCGGCCGGTTTGCCGCCAGCGCCGGCGACCGCAACCAGACCTTGGAGACGATCGCCCAGAAATTCCCCGGGCAGGCGGGGAGCGTGCGCAGCGAGGTGCCGTTCTCCTCCGAGTACAAGTGGAGCGGGGTCGCGCTCGACGGCGGCGCGGGCGGCGCCACCTACGTGATGGGCGCCCCCGACATCCTCGCCGAGACCGGGTCGCTGACCCTGCCCTCGCGGCTCGCCGCCAAGCTCGAAGAGGAGACCGCGGCGGGGCGGCGCGTCGTCGCCTTCGGCCAGACCAGCGCGGCGCTCCCCGACGACCCGGCGGCGAGCGGGGCGCCGAAGCTGGAGCCGCTGGCGCTGGTCGTGCTGGAGGAGACGCTGCGGCCCGACGCGGCGGAGACGATCGCGACGATGCGCGAGGAGAACGTCGACCTGAAGCTGATCTCCGGCGACGCCGCCGCCACCGTCACCGCGGTCGCCTACGCGGTCGGGGTGCCGCGCGACGCCGGCGTGATCGAGGGCCCCGACCTCCCCGAAGACGAGGAGGGGCTGAAGAAGGCGGCGCTGGAGAACACGATCTTCTGCCGGATCAAGCCCGAGCAGAAGAAAGCCCTGGTCGGGGCGCTGGTTGCCGCCGGGCGCTACGTGGCGATGATCGGCGACGGCGTCAACGACGTGCCGGCCCTGAAGCGGGCGCGGATGGCGGTCTCGATGGGCTCGGGGACGCAGGTGACGAAAGGGGTCGCCGACGTCGTCCTGTTGAAAGACCAGTTCTCGCGGCTGCCGGAGGCGGTCGGCGAAGGGCGCCGGATCGCCCGCAACATCCACCGCCTCGGCCGCCTCTACCTGACCAAGACCGTCTACGCGGCGACCCTGATCCTGCTCGTCGCCGTGCCCGGCTTCGTCTTCCCCTTCCTGCCCCGCCACCTCACCGTCGCCGCCTTCCTGACGATCGGGATCCCCTCCTTCGCCCTTGCCCTGCTGCCCTCCGACGGGCCGCTCTACCGCGGCCGGCTGCTGCGGGCGCTCGCCGCCTTCGCGGTGCCGGCCGGGGTGGCAACGGCGCTCGCCTCGATCCTCTCCTTCTTCCTCGTCGACACCGTCGCCGGCGCCAGCCTCGCCGCCGGTCGCACCGCGGCGACGACGACGCTGATCGTGCTCGGGCTCGCCTTCATCCTCCTGCTCGAGCGCGGTCCCGGCCGCGAGCACATCGCGATCCAGAGCAACATGCTGGCGATGGTGATGGGCCTCGGCGGCCTCTTCGCCGGGATCCTCGCGCTCCCGTTCCTGCGCGACTTCTTCGACATGGTCCTGCTGAGCGCCCCGGAATGGTTCCTGGCGCTGCTCTCGGCGGCGATCGGTCTGACGATCGCGAGTCTCTTGTGGAAATTGCCGGTGATCGAACGATGGGAAGTCCCTGAGGAGCGGGTAGAAGCTGGGACGTGAGTCCCGCTTCCTATCCCCTGGAACCTGACTGCTTCGACGAGGCCTTCGACTCTGACGGGACGCCGCGGCCGCAATACGCGCCGCTGGTCGAGGCGCTGGCGGGGCAGGACCTCGCGGAGCTGCGCGATCGGGTCGAGCGGCACGTCGAAGCGAGCGGGCTGACCTTCGGTGAGGGGGAGCCTATTGCCGTCGACCCGGTGCCCCGGCTGATCGCCACGGCCGAGTGGGAGGCACTGGAACCGGGGCTGTTGCAACGGGCGCGAGCCCTGAACGCCTTCCTCCTCGACGCTTACGGGCCGCAGCGGATCTTCGACGCCGACGTGGTGCCACGGCGGCTGCTCGAGACCTCGGAGGGGTATGGGCCGGCAATGCAAGGCCTGCTCGATCCGGAGGTCCCGCCGGCCACCGTCGCCGGCCTCGACCTCGTCCGCGGCAATGACGGGGAGCTGCGGGTGCTGGAGGACAACCTGCGAATGCCCTCCGGCGCCACCTATGCGTTCGCGGTGCGGGAGGTGGTCGAGGCGGAGGTCGATTGCCCGCTGCGGCCGCGTGGGCACGGCGACTACCTCGAGCAGCTCGGCGTCGCGCTGCGGGCGGCTGCGCCCGACGGGCGGGACGAGCCAATCGTGGCGATCCTCTCCGACGGCCCCGAGAACGGCGCCTGGTACGAGCACCAGCGGATCGGCCGCGAGCTCGGGCTGGCGATCGTCACGCCCGGCCAATTGGAGCTGAGCCGCGAGCGGGTCTTTGCCCGGCTCTCGCGCGAGCGGCGGCTGCCCATCGACGTGATCTACCGCCGCCAGGACGCCGACAGCCTGATCGAGCCCGACGGCTCCCTCACCGAGCTCGGCGAGCTGCTGCTGCCGGCGCTGCGCTCGGGCCGCCTCCGTTGCGCCAACGCCCTCGGCACCGGCCTCGCCGATGACAAGCTGGCCCATGCCTACGTCGAGCGGATGATCGAGTTCTACCTCGGCGAGAAGCCGCTGCTGCGCTCGGTCCCCAGCTACGACCTAAGCGACGAGGAAGATCGGCGCCAGGCGATGGAGCGTCTGGACGAACTTGTGATCAAGCCGCGCGGCGGCTTTGGCGGCCACGGGGTGACGATCATGCCGCGGGCGAGCGAGCCCGAGCGCAAGCGCGCGATCGGGGTGGTGCGGCGGCGGCCGGAGCGCTTCATCGCCCAGGAGCCGGTCGAGATTTCCAGCCACCCGACCGTCCGCGGCGGCAAACTGCGGCCGCGCCGGATCGACCTACGGCCGTTCGTGGTCAGCGGTCGCGACGGGCAGACGGCGATGGTCGGCGGCCTCACGCGCTTCGCCCTGGGAGAGGGCGAGATGGTCGTCAACAGCTCCCAGGGCGGTGGTTGCAAGGACACCTGGGTAGTGGAGAATCCACCGGCATGAAGCGAGGCGCTGAGCATGGGCGGCCCCTGATCGGGGTGACGACCTCGGAGGTGCGGGAGCCGAAACGGATCCAGCAGACCCCCGAGAGCGAGCCGAAGGTCCGCGAGATGGTCCTCGGCCTCACCTACCTGCGGGCGATCGAGGCCGCGGGCGCACTGCCGATGGTGGCGCCGCCGCTGCCGGAGGAGGCGATCGGCTCGTTGCTCGACCGCCTCGACGGCATCTGCCTCTCCGGCGGGCCCGACCTCGATCCCGACACCTACGGCGCCGACCCTCACCCGGAGCTGGGGCCGACCGAGCCCGACCTGGACCGCTTCGAGCTGTCTGTCGCCCGCTGCGCCGACGCCCGCGAAATCCCGATCCTGGCGATCTGTCGCGGGACCCAGGCGCTCAACGTCGCCCGCGGCGGCTCCCTCATCCAACACCTGCCGGAGGCTTCCCCGGACTTCGCCCACCGGCAGTCCGCACCCGGGAACGAGACGAGCCACACGATCGAGATCGAGCCGGGGAGCCGCCTCGCGGCAGCGCTCGGCAACGACGAAGTCGAGGTCGCTGACGAGCTCGATGTCAACTCCTTCCACCACCAGGCGATCGAACGCTTGGGCGAGGGGCTGAAGATCACCGCCCGGGCGCCGGACGGCACGCCCGAGGCGATCGAGGATCAGTCCCGGCCCTTCCTGATCGGCGTCCAGTGGCACGCCGAGACGCTGGTCCATCGCAGCTACGAGGCGGCGCTGTTCCGCCACTTCGTTGAAGCGTCGCGGCTAGTTCCTGCGGTGGCCTGACCAAGCAGATCAAGGACGCAGTGAGCGTGGCGTGCTCTGCACGCGAGCGAGCGAGGACGCCGATATGCGCCGGTCAGGGCGCCGCAGGCGGCAGCACGAACTGGCTGACTATGAGGTTCGCCGCCAGGCGCGGCTCCTTGCCCTCGCGGCGGCGCTCGATTCGGACCTCGATCACGACCGTGCTCTTGCCGACGTGCAGGGGCTCGGCGGTGGCCTCGATCTCGTCGCCGAGGATGCCGGCGGCGAAGACGTTCAGCTTCAGCTCGATCGTGGTGAAGTTGTGGCCGGGCGGGATGCAGCGGAAGGTCGACCAGGCGGCGACGGTGTCGCCGAGCGCGGTCCAGACGCCGCCGTGGACGAAGGCGCCCGGGTGCAGGTGGCGCTTGTCGACAACGATGCTGCCGCGGGCATGCGAGTCCTCGACCTCGAGCGGCTCGATCCCGAGATCGCCGGGAAAGCTGCCGGGCAGGAAGGCCCGTACCGACTCCGGGGTGATCATCGAGCTCGGGTGCGGCGCCTCGTTCATCGCCGCGGCAGCCTATTCATAACCAACCACTCATAAGGAACAAGGTCTACGGGTCGAGCCCGAAGCCCTCGAGCCCGTGATCGCCGAAGGGCTCGTCGCGCTCGCGGACCGCCTCGCGGAAGCCGGACTCGCTGGCGCGGCGGACGAAGGCATGGCCCTCCTCGGTGTGGCGGGCGATGCCGTCGAAGAAGGTGCCGAGCACCTGCGTCTGGGTCAGGCCCTGGGCATGCACGGTCTGGTTGACCAGCAGCTTCATCATCACCAGCTGGTTGATCGGCATCCGGGCGACGCGCTCGAGCAGGCGCTCGAAGCGCTCGTCGAGCTGGTCGGCGGGCGCCGCCTCGGTCGCCAGCCCCCACTCCGCCGCCTCGGCGCCGGTCAGCGAGTCGCCGGTCAGCAGCAGGCGCTTGGCCCGCATCGGCCCCAGCCGGCTCGCCCACATCGCGGTGGTCGGCGATCCCCAGACGCGGGCCGGCGGGTAGCCGATCTTCGCGTCCTCGGCGATCACCAGCAGGTCCGAGCAGAGCGCCATGTCGGTGCCGCCGGCGACGCAGTAGCCGTGGACCTTGCAGAGGACCGGCTTCTCGGAGTGGAAGAGGCTCATGAAGCCGCGCACGTTGCGACTCATGAACTGGTAATCGGTGACCGGGTCCCAGTTCGAGTCCGGCGCGTGGTTGGCGCCGATCACCGCGGGGTCGAGCGGCGAGCCCGGCGGCGGCGCGGACCCCTCCCCCAGCTCGCTCATCTCGCCCTCGGCGGAGGCGACGAGGTCGTATCCGCCGCAGAAGCCGGTGCCGTTGCCGGCGAGGGCGATCGCGTGCACCTCCGGGTCGAGGTTCGCCCGCTCGACGCACTCCGCCAGCTCGACCGGCATCCGAGCGGTGATCCCGTTCCCCCGCTCCGGGCGGTCAAGCGTTATCCGCGCGACCGGGCCATCGACCTCATAGAGAAGCGTCTCCATGAGCCGACCTTAATCGGTAGTGGAGAGTTGATCTCGCTATAGGGAGATCAACTCTCCACTCGCTGCTTAGTTCAGCCTTTCGACCAGCATCGCCTTGCCCTGTCCGCCCGCTACGCACATCGTCTCCAGGCCGACCTGCTTGTCGTCGGTCTCCAGCACGTTCAGCAGGGTGCCCATGATCCGGGCGCCGGTCATCCCGAAGGGGTGGCCGAGGGCGATCGCGCCACCGTGGGTGTTGAGCTTGTCTTCGTCGATCCCGCATTCGGCCATGATCGGGATCACCTGGGCCGCGAAGGCCTCGTTCAGCTCAACCCGGTCGACGTCGTCGATCGTCATCCCGGCGCGGTCGAGCACCTTCTTGATCGCGCCGATCGGGGCGACGCCCATCAGCTCCGGCTCGTTGCCGTGGGTGGCGGCGGTGATGATCCGGGCGCGCGGCTTCAGCCCGAGCTCCTTGGCCTTCTCGGCGCTCATCAGCAGCACCGCGGCGGCGCCGTCGTTGAGCGGGCAGGAGTTGCCGGCGGTGACGCCGCCGCCACCTTCGAAGGCCTCCGGCAGTTCGGAGAGCTTCTCCAGGGTCGAGGAGGCGCGGGGGCCATCGTCTTTGGTGACCTCGGTGCCGTCCTCGAGCTTGACCGGGACGATTTCGCGGTCGAAGAAACCGTCTTCCTGCGACTGGACCGCGCGTTCCTGGGAGCGCTGCGCGAACTTGTCCATGTCGGCGCGGCTGACCTCGTACTTCTTGGCGACGTTGACGGCGGTGATGCCCATGTCGATGTAGGCGTTGGGCTGGCCGTTCTCACCGATCAGGTTCGGGTTGCGGTCGGCGGCCCCGGCGGGCTCGGTGCGCTCGTTGAACTTGCTGACCCACTCGACCCCGACAGCCAGGTAGGCGTCGCCCTCGCCGGCCTTGATCGCGTTGCCGGCGTGGCGGATCGCGTCGAGGCTGGAGGAGCAGTAGCGGGAGACGGTGACCCCGTTGACCTCCTGCGGCAGCTTCTCGCTGAGCAGGGAGATGATCCGAGCGATGTTGAAGGCCTCGAGGCCCTGCGGCATGCCGACGCCGCAGAAGACGTCTTCGATCAGGGCGGGGTCGACCTCGGGGTTGCGCTCGAGCAGCTGGTCGACCACGAAGGCGCCGGTCTCCTCGGGGCGCAGCGAGGCCAGCGACCCCTTGAAGGCACGGCCGATCGGCGTGCGGATGGTGTCGACGATCACTGCTTCGGGCATTCCGTTATCTCCTCTGAGGCTGGGAAGGGCTTGCGACTGCGGCAGGAGGGTAGTTGACGGGGACCGCGGGCGTCTCGTGCGGTTTGTCACGAAGTTTCGCGGCAGCGTCATGGACCTGCGTTACATTCGCCTCAATCCACCTCGTGCGTACCGCGAGTGCTGCCGCCCGGCGGCGACGAAAGGAGGGTTCCTAGATGCCTGAGGGTTACTGCGTCAAGGAGCGCAAGAAGGTCGAGATCAAAGACGCCAAACAGGTGACGATGAAGAACGGTCGCCCGGCGATCCAGGGCGTCTGCCCGGATTGCGGGACGAAGATCTTCAAGATCGGGAAACTCGAATAGGAGCTCTCTGAAGGGAATTTGAACCCGGCGCGGCCGGGGAGCGTATGCCGGGTCGGATGATCCCTGAGACCCTGAAGAGGGGAAATTCGACCCGGGGCGCGCTCAGCCGCGAACGCGACGTCCGCGAGGCCTACGCCGCCCACTCCGGTGAGCTGTACGGCTTCGCGGTCCGCTCGCTCGGCGACGCGGGGCTCGCCGAAGAGGCGGTGCAGGAGACCTTCGTCCGCGCCTGGCGGGCAGGAGAGCGCTTCGACCCGAAGATCGGCTCGCTGCGGACCTGGCTCTTCGCGATCCTCCGCAACGTCGTCATCGACCTCGGCCGGGCCCGGGCGGTGCGGCCCGGGGTTGCCGAGGGAGGGATCGAGCCGAGCGTCGAGCCGCTGGAGCAGGCGCTGCTCTCATGGCAGGTCGAGGAGGCGATGCGGCGGATCGGCGAGGACCACCGGCGGGTGATCGTCGAGACCTATTACAAGGGGCGCCCTTACACGGAGGTCGCCGAGGAACTGGGCGTGCCGGAAGGGACGATCAAGAGCCGCGTCTACTACGGGCTGCGGGCACTGCGGGTCGTGCTGGAGGAGATGGGCTATGAAGATTAGGAACAACTGCCGCGACTGGCGGGAGCTGCTCGGCGCCTACGCGCTGGGGCAACTGGAGGGCGACGAGCGGGCGGGGCTGGAGGCCCACCTCGACGGCTGCGCCCAGTGCCGCGAGGAGCTGGCGCTGCTGCAGCCGGTGGCGGCGATGCTCCCCCACGCCGACCCGGAGCGGTTCGAGTCGGCGCCGCAGCCGCCGCCGGAGCTGGGCGCGCGGATCGCGGCGACGATCGCCGGCGAACGGCGGCAGGGCGAGACGCGGCGCCGGCGCCGACTGTTCGGCGGCTTCGCGCTGGGCGGGGCGACGGCGGCGCTGGCCGCGGCCGTGCTGGCGATCTTCATCCTCGGCGGCGGTAGTGGCGGCGAGCCCGAGCGGCACGTCGCCTTCGCCTCGCAGGGGGTCACCATCGACGCCACCCTCGAGCCCCACGCCTACGGCACCGAGATCCGCATGTACGTGCACGGAGTCGAGTCCGGCACCCTCTGCAGGGTCTCGCTGCGCGGGCCGGGCGGCACCTCTTATCCGGCCGGGACCTTCCGCTACCGCTGGGGCGAGGACTCCGAAGCGGTGCTGAGCTCGGCCCTCGATCTCTCCCGCACCCGCGCGGTCGTCGTCCACGCCGGGAAGCGGACTTTCGTCGCGCCCCTGGGGAGCGCGCCGGCAACGGCAGACATCCCAACCCAGGAGGAACCGACGTGAACAAGACGAGACAAGCGCTGGGCTTACTGGCGGTACTTGCGGTAGCAGCGTTGATCATTGCCGGCTGCGGCGGTGGCGGTGGCGACAGCACCAATAGTGGCGGCTCGAGCGGCGGTAAGAGCGCCGGCGACAATCAGGACGCGGCGAGCAAGACCAGCCGCTACGGAGGCGGCGGCAAGTCAACCTCAACCGGCGAAACCAGTGGCGGCGACGGCATCGTTTCCGCAGCGAAGGTCGGCGACCTCGGAACGATCCTCGTCGATTCCCAGGGCCTCACCCTCTACGACTTCCACAAGGACAAAGGAGGCGAATCGACCTGCTATGACGCCTGCGCGGCCGCTTGGCCCCCGCTCCTGACCGAAGGCAACCCCCAAGCGCAGGGTCCCGCCGAACGCAGCATGCTCGGCACGACGAAGCGCAAGGACGGCACGCTCCAAGTCACCTACAACGGCTGGCCCCTCTACACCTACGCCGGCGACCAGGCCCCCGGCGAAGCCAACGGCAACGACATCGACCAGTTCGGCGCCGAGTGGTACGCCCTCCAGCCGAACGGCGAAGAGCCCGAGGACTGAGCCGGCTTTCGCCTCTCCGAACTTCGGGTGCCTATAGGGCACCTAAGTTCGGAGTCGCTGCTCAGTCTTCCGAGACGGCGCTTAGCTTGGCGCGCTTGCGGTAGCTGATCGACGGGGGGACCAGCTCGCGGATCTCGGCGAGGAGGCGGGCGGAGAGCTCGCCGGGGTCCTCGTCGGGACGGGGCTGGCCGCCGGCCGGGTCGAAGAAGCGGAGGCGGATGCGAGGGCGGCGGGGGAAACCGGTGAGGTCGCTGGTGCCCTCGATCGCGACCAGGGTGACGTGGGCCTCCGGGACCTCGAGGGCGAGGCGGCCGACGCCACTGCGGGCGCGCAAGACTTTGCCCTTGGAGCGAGTGCCCTCCGGGAAGACGCCGATGCAGGCGCCGGCACGCAGGGTCTCGATCGCTTTCGCCAGCGCGTCCTTGTCGCCTTTGCCGCGCTGGATCGGGATCTGTCCCATGCCGTTGAGGATTGGGGCGAGGCCACGCACCTCCCAAAGCTCAGATTTGGCGAGGGCGCGGATCTGCCGCCGCTTGCGGGCGGCGATGCCGACCATCACCGGGTCCCAGTGGCTGTCGTGGTTGCCGAGGATCAGCAGCGGCCCCTGCTCGGGGAGCGCCTCCAACCCCTCGACCTGCATCCGTCCCCACCAGGCGACCGGCCGGTTGACGGTCATCGCCACCGCATAGGTACGGGTCCGCTCCTGCATCGGCAGGGAGTTCTATGGGTTTGCGCACATTGGCGGTCGGCCGACCTCCGTAGAGTCAGCTCCTTCGAGCGACGAGCGAAGTGGAGACCAGTTGATGGAGAGCAGCAACGGGCGCAGCGGCGGCATCGAGGTCGAAGGCCTCGTCCGCGAGTTCAAGAACGGGCCGCGGGCGGTTGACGGGATCGACCTGCAGGTCGGCCAGGGTGAGATCTACGGCTTCCTCGGCCCCAACGGCGCCGGCAAGTCGACCACGGTGCTGATGCTGACCACGCTGCTGCCGCCCACCGCCGGCAGCGCCCGCGTCGCCGGCTACGACGTCGTCAAGGAGGGGCCGCAGGTGCGCGCATCGATCGGCGCCGCCCTGCAGGAGGCCGCGCTAGACCCGCTGCTGACCGGCCGCGAGCACATGCGCCTGCAGACCGCCCTCCACGGGCTCGGCAAGTCCGAGCGCGAAACCCGCGGCAGCGAGCTGCTGGAGCGGGTCGGCCTCGCCTACGCCGCGGACCGCAAAGTCGGCGGCTACTCGGGCGGGATGAAGCGCCGGCTCGACCTCGCCCTGGCGCTGGCGCACCGCCCCCGCATACTCTTTCTCGACGAGCCGACGACCGGTCTCGACATCCAGAGCCGCACCGCCCTCTGGGACGAGGTCGCCCGGCTCGCCGCCGAGGACGCGGTCACCGTCTTCCTCACCACCCAGTACCTGGAGGAGGCCGATGCGCTCGCCAACCGGGTCGGGATCATCGACCACGGCCACATCGTCGCCGAGGGCACGCCGGGCGAGCTGAAGGCTGAAATCGGCCGCCCGACCGTCGAGGTGATCCCGCGGGACGCAGGCGAGCGGGAGCGCGCCGCCGCCGTCCTTGGGCGGTTCGGCGAGCGCGCGAACTGTGCTCCCCAGGCGGTCGCCGTGCTGCTGGCGGGCGGCGAGTCGCAGCTGGCTGAGGTGGTCCGTGCGCTCGACGCCGAGAACATCGCGATCGAGCACCTGCAGCTCCACGCCCCCTCGCTCGACGACGTCTTCCTCGCCAAGACCGGCCGCTCGCTCGAGGGCGCCGGCGACGAGGAGGAGCCGGAGGACGCCGAGCCCGAGGCGGTCGCAGCGGCGTGAGCGGCGGCCTCGGGAGTCAGGTCGGGCTGCTCGCCCGGCGCTCGATCCTGCGGACCCTGCGCCAGCCGGCGCAGATCGTCCCGGCGCTGGTCTTCCCGCTCTTCCTCCTCGCGGTCAACTCCGGCGGGCTCAAAGACGCGACCAACCTGCCCGGCTTCCCGACCGACTCCTACCTCACCTTCATCCTCGCCGTCCCCTTCATCCAGGGGGCGCTGTTCTCGGTGATGAACACCGGCACCGACCTCGCCCGTGACATCGAGACCGGCTTCCTCAACCGCCTCGCCCTGACCCCGCTGCGCGGGGCCGCCCTGCTCAGCGGCCTGCTCGCCGGCGCCTTCGTCCTCGGCGTCGTCCAGGCGGTCGTCTACCTCAGCGTCGGCCTGATCGCCGGCGCCGAACTGGCGGCCGGGCCCGCCGGCGCCCTCGTCCTCCTCGCCCTCTCGGTCTCGATCACCGTCGCCTTCGGCACGATCGGCCTCTTCGCCGCCCTGCGCTTCGGCTCCGGCGAGGCGGTCCAAGGCCTCTTCCCGGTCTTCTTCGTCTTCCTCTTCCTCTCGGCGATGGCGCTGCCGCTGAACCTGCTGACGACCGACTGGTTCCACACGATCGCCAGCATCAACCCGGTCACCTACCTGCTGGAGGCGATCCGCTCGCTGCTGATCGAAGGCTGGAACCTCGGCGACCTCGCGCTCGGGTTCGGGATCGCGGCGGCGGTCGGCGCGCTCGGGATGGTGGCGGCGAGCAGCGCCCTGAAGACGAGGCTGGTGCGGACGTGAGTGCGCAAGGCACCCCTGCCGCCGCCAGCCGGCTCACGGTCGCCCGCGCGGTCGCCTGGCGCAGCGTCCACAACTTCCTCCACAACCCGGCCTTCCTGATCCCGGCGCTGATGTTCCCGCTCTTCTTTTTCGTCTCCTTCGCCGGCGGCCTGGCGGCGATCGGCGAAGTCCCGGGCTTCGACTTCCCGAGCGGCTACACCGCCTTCCAGTTCGTCTTCGTGCTGCTGCAGTCGGCCGCCTTCGGCGGCGTCTTCACCGGCTTCGCGATGGCCCGCGACTTCGAGACCGGGTTCGGCCGCCGCTACATGCTCGCCGCCGGTCACCGCAGCGGCATCGTCGCGGGCTATGCGCTGGCGGCCCTTGCCCGCGCCTTCATCACCTGGACGGTCCTGACCGCCGTGGCGCTCGTCGCCGGGATGGAGATCGGCGGCAGCGGCGGCGAAATCGTCGCCCTCTACGTGCTGGCGATCTTCGTCAACCTCGCCGCCACCCTCTGGTCCGCCGGCGTCGCCCTCCGCGTCCGCTCGATCCAGGGCGGTCCGCTGATGCAGTTCCCGACCTTCCTCATCCTCTTCCTCGCGCCCGTCTACGTCCCCCTCAGCCTCCTCACCGGCTGGATCCACGCCGTCGCCTCGATCAACCCCATCACCGCCCTCCTAGAGGCCGGCCGGGGCTTCATCTCGGGCGACCCAACCGTCGTCATCCTCGCCTTCGCAGTCGCCTTCGCCCTCCCCCTCCTCTTCGCCCTCTGGGCCCGAGGCGGCCTCCGCAGCGCCGAAGCTGCTGGATAACCGGATCCGAAGAACCCCCCCGGCTGCGTCGGCGGGGTGGGACACCCCTCGGGCTGGCGGATACTCAAAACGGCGGCCTAATTAGGCCGCCGTTTGTCAGAACGAGGGGTGTCCCACCCCGCCCCCCGCAACCACTTCAATGACACCTAAGTGACCAAAGTCACGTCTTCGTAACCGTTGTAACGGGACAGTTTCGATCTTGGCTTCCTGCAGCGCAAACCCCGGCAATTCTCCCGGCGATTAGGACCGGGGAACTAAAGTGTCTTTTGTGACGCAGCGACCGCTTGAGCTGATCCTTGCCCGCAACCTGATGTCGGCTCTATCGACCCCTGCTTTCCTCGTCGACGAGGGTGGGCTGCTGGTCTTCTACAACGAGGCGGCCGGGCTGCTGCTCGGCAAACGCTTCGAGGAGCTGGGGACGGTCGGCCCACAGGAGTGGGGCTCGCTGTTCGGGCCCTTCGACGAGAGCGGCGAGCCGATTCCCTACGACGACCTGCCGATCGTCAAGGCGGTGCGGGCGGGGCGGCCGGCGCACGCCGAGATGACAGTGCGCTCGACCGACGGCTCGAGCCACGACGTCGAGGTCTCCGCCTTCCCGATCCTCACCGCCCACGGGTCGCAGGGCGCGATCGCCGTCTTCTGGCCCTCGCTCACCGGCGCCAACGGCAACGGAGCCGGGCCGGCGTGAAGGTCAAGCTCTGGGGGACGCGCGGCTCGATCCCGGCCCCCGGTCCGGAAACGATCCGCTACGGCGGCAACACCTCCTGCGTCGGCGTCACCCTCTCCGACGGCTCGGTGCTGGCGCTCGACGCCGGGACCGGCATCCGCTGCCTCGGCCTCGCCCTCCCCGACGAGCCGAGCCGCCTCCACATCCTCCTCACCCACCTCCACCTCGACCACATCCAGGGCCTCGTCTTCTTCGCCCCCGCCTTCCGCCCCCAAACCGAGATCGTGATCTGGGGCCCCGCCTCCCCCGAGGCCTCGCTGCGCGACCGCATCGCCCGCTACATCTCGGCGCCACTCTCCCCGGTCGAGGTCCGCGAGCTGCCCTGCGACGTCTCCTTCCGCCACTGCCCGGAGAGTGAGTGGGAGATCGGCCCCGCCCGCATCCGCTCGGCCTCGGTCTCCCATCGCGGCCCCACCCTCGGCTACCGGATCGACGACGGCGACTCCTCCTTCGCCTACATCCCCGACCACGAGCCGGCGCTCGGCGCCGACCTCGATCAGCTCGAGGATGACTGGATCTCCGGCTTCGCCCTCGCCAAAGACGCCTCGCTGCTGCTCCACGACGGCCAGTACTCAGATGCCGAGTACCCGAGCCACGTCGGCTGGGGCCACTCGGCGACCTCGCACGCGCTCAGCTTCGCCCGCCGCACCGGTGCCGAGCGGACCGTCCTCTTCCACCACGACCCGCTCCACTCCGACGAGTTCCTCGACGGGCTCGGCAAGGAAGCCAAGCAGCGGTGGAGCGAGATGGGCGGGGGCCCGGCGGCGATCGAGCTGGCCGAGGAGCGCAGCGAGTACGAGCTGCCGGTGCGGGCCGCGCAGCCTGTCGCTACCGCTTAGCCTCCAAACTGGCATCCCTGAGGATTCGATCCTCTACGCTGCGGGCGTGTCCTCCGGCGACCGGATCGAGGCAGCCGCCGAGCGCTCGCCGCTGGTGCGAGGCGCCCTCGAGCAGGCGCGCTCGGACCATGCGGGCCAGGTCCGCAACGGCAGCCGCGGCATGCCCTACGTCGAACACCCGATCCGGGTGGCGGCGATCCTCGACGAGCTCGGCTACGGCGACGAGGTCCTGGCCGCGGCGCTCCTGCACGACGTCGTCGAGGACTCCGAGACGACGCTCGACGAGCTGCGCGAGAGGTTCGGCGGCGAGGTCGCCGGGCTGGTCGGGGCGATGACCGACGACGAGGAGCTCGAGGACTACCGCGAGCGCAAGGCCGAGCACCGCGAACGGCTGGCCGCCGCCCCGGTCGAGGCGCTGGCGATCTACGGCGCCGACAAGCTGACCAACTCGAAGACGCTACGCGAGGCCTACGCCTCCGAAGGCGACGCCGTCCGCGACGAGTTCAAGGTGCCGCTGGAGCTGAAGCTGGAGATCTGGGAACTGGACCTGGAGCTGCTGCGCGAGAAGGCCCCGGAGTTGCCCTACCTCGACGAGCTGACCGAGGAGCTCAGCCGTCTTCGGGCTTGCCTAGAGGCTCCTGCCCCGCACTGAGCTTGAGCCGCCGCCGCAGCGGCAAGGCAAACCAGAAGAAGCCGAAGATCGAGAGCGCCACCCCGGCGGCGACGAAGGCCGCGGCCTTGGAGAAGAGGAAGTCGGTGACCAGGAGGATCGCGCCGGTCATCGCCAGCGCCAGCAGGGCGAGGCCGATGATCGCGAAGCGGTTGGAGTAGTAGACGAGGCGGCGCTTCTGCTGGTAGCGGAAGGTGATCCGGTGGTAGGCGGAGGGCGAGATCAGCATCGTCGCCGAGATTGCGGTCAGCATCAGGGTCGCGAAGTAGACGACCTTCTGGAACTCGGTGACTTCTTCGAAGCCCTGCTGGAACGGCACCGCGAGCAGGAAGGCGAAGAGGACCTGGACTCCCGGCAAGGCGACCCGCAGCTCCTGCAGGAGCTCGCCGAGGTTGCGGTCGAGGCGTTCCTGCTCGGTCTCGTCGCGGCCGGATTCGGGATGAAGCCCGTCGTCGGTTTCCTCGGCCTCGTCGCCTTGGCGCGCGCGCTGATCCGCCTCGCGGCTCTCCCCGTTCTCCATTGCAGGACCATATGGCAATCGAGACCGCGCTCGTCCTTTTCAACCGCGACCTGCGGGTGCACGACAACCCGGCCCTCGCCGCCGCGGCAAAGGTCGAGCGGACGGTGCCGCTGTTCGTTTTCGACCAGCGCCTGCTGCGCTCCCGCTTCGCGGCCCCGAACCGGGTCGCCTTCATGCTCGAGGCGCTGGCCGACCTCGACGAGGCGCTGCGCAGGGCGGGCGGGCGGCTGTTCATGCGCGAAGGCGATCCCGTGCGCGAGGTGATCGCGGTGGCCCGCGAGTGCGGCGCCACCCAGCTCCACGTCAGCGCCGACTGGAGCGCCTACGCGCGCGACCGCGAGGAACGGCTGGCGCGGGCCTGCGAGGAGGAGCGGATCGAGTTCACCGCCCACCCGGGGGTGACGATCGTCCCGCCCGGGGCGGTGACGCCGGCGAGCGGCGACCACTTCAAGGTCTTCACCCCCTACCACCGCGCCTGGAGCGGCCTGCGGAAACGGGAGCTGGCGCCGGCACCCCGCAAGCTCTCGGTGCCCTCGAAGCTGACGGCCGGGCGGTTGCCGAAGCTCGAGGCCCTGGTCAGCGGCAGCCCCTCGAAGGGGCGCCTCCCTGGCGGCGAGACGGAGGGGCGCAAGCGGATGCGCGCCTTCCTCCGCGACGGCCTCGGCTCCTACGAGGAGCAGCACAACGACCTCCCGGGCGACGACACCTCCCGGCTCAGCGCCTACATCCGCTGGGGCTGCGTCTCGCCGCTGGAGCTGGCGGGCGAGGCGGGCGAGCGGCGGGGCGGCGCGGCCTTCGTGCGGCAGCTCTGCTGGCGCGACTTCCACCACCAGGTGCTGGCCGCGACCCCCGCCCTCCCCCGCCGCGACTACCGACCGCGGCGCGACCGCTGGTCGAAGTCGAAGCGCGCCTTCGAGGCCTGGAAGGAGGGGCGCACCGGTTACCCCCTGGTTGACGCGGCGATGCGGCAGCTGGCCGAGGAGGGCTTCATGCACAACCGGGCGCGGATGACCGTCGCCTCCTTCCTCTGCAAGGACCTCTACGTCGACTGGCGCCCCGGCGCCTGGCACTTCTGGGACCTGCTGACCGACGGCGAGATCGCCAACAACGCCGGCAACTGGCAGTGGGTCGCCGGCACCGGCAACGACACCCGGCCCAACCGGGTGCTGAACCCGGTGCGCCAAGCCGAACGCTTCGATCCCGAAGGCCACTACGTGCGCCGCTACCTGCCCGAGCTGGAGGGCGTCCGCGGCAAGGCGATCTTCCGCCCCTGGGCGATGGAAGGCTTCGACCGCCTCGACTACCCCGAGCCGCTGGTCGACCACGACGAGGCGGCAGCGGCATTCAAAGCACAGCGGGAGAGCTGAACGGCGAACTGCATCGAATTCTCTCTCGAGTCGATGGAGAATTTGATGCAGTTCGGATCGGGTCGCCCTTAGGATCGCGCGATGGGACGACTCGCGGTGATCCTCGGCAGCAACGCGCTCGGGCCGGGCGGGGAGGAGATTGCGGCTGCGGCGGCTGCGCAGGGTGCGGCGATCGTGCAGCGGCACGATGCCGAAGGTGGCTTCGTCCTCCCGCATGCGATCGACCACGAGGCGAACCTGCGGGCACTGACCGAGCAGGGCTGCGACCGGGTGCTGGGAATCGGCTCGGTCGGCTCGCTGAAAGCCGAGCTGGCGGTCGGCAGCCTCGTCTGCCCGGATGACTTCATCGCCCTCGACCAGGGCGACTCGATCTTCGGCGACGAGCGCGCCCACTTGGCGCCCGGCTTCGCCCCGCGCTGGCGCGAGGAAGTGATCACAGCCTGGGGGGAGAGCGGGCAGGCGCCGCGGGACGGCGGCGTCTACTGGCAGGCGCGCGGGCCGCGCTTCGAGACCCCGGCGGAGATCCGCCTGATGGCGGCGCACGCCGACGTGGTCGGGATGACGATCGCCTCCGAGTGCGTCGTCGCCGGCGAGCTCGGCCTCGACTACGCCGCCCTCTGCGTCGTCGACAACCTCGCCAACGGCCTCGCCGCCGAGCCGGTCAGCACCGCCGGGATGGAAGCCGACCGCCGCGCCAATGCCGAGCGCCTCCGCGAGGGCCTCGCCGCCGTCCTCCCCCGCCTCGGGGCGGTCGGGCGATGAAGTCGTGGTTCCTTATGGACGAGATACGTCCGAAAGGAACCACGCGATGACTTTGGCGGTCACGGATGCGCTTTTGGGCGGGGAGCGGGTCGGGGTTCGGTGCGCGGATGGGGTGATTGCGGCGCTCGGGCCTGACGTTGCGGCCCAGGCTGGGGACGAGGTGATCGATGCGGCGGGCGCTCATCTCGTCCCGCCGCTGGTCAACGGGCACACCCACGCCGCGATGACGCTGTTCCGCGGCTCGGGCGGCGACCTGCCGCTGATGCCGTGGCTGGAAGAGAAGATCTGGCCGGTCGAGGCGAAGCTCGACGAGGAGGACGTCTACTGGGGAGCGCGGCTCGCCTGCGCGGAGATGATCCGCAGCGGCACGACCCGCTTCTGGGACATGTACTGGCAACCGGGGGCGACGGCACGGGCGGTCGAAGAGAGCGGCATCCGCGCCGCGATCGGGGCGCCGCTGTTCGACCTCCACGGCACCCCGGCCGACCTGCGCGAGATGGCCGAGCGGGGCCTCGAGGCGCTCGACGGCTGCGGGCCACGGATCGCCCCCGCCCTCGCCCCGCACGCGATCTACACGGTCAGCGAAGAGTCGCTGCGCTGGATCGGCCAGCTCAGCGCCGAGCGTGGGCTGCCGGTGCAGATCCACCTCTCCGAGACCGAGAAAGAGGTCCAGGATTGCCTCGCCGAGCACCGCGAACGGCCCGCCCACTACCTCGACCGCCTGGGCCTTCTGAGCGAGCGGACGATCCTCGCCCACGGCGTCTGGCTCGACCCCGAGGAGCTGGCGCTGATCGCCGAGCGCGGCGCCACCGTCGTCTCCAACCCGGCGGCGAACATGAAGCTCGCGGTCGGCGGCGCCTTCCCCTATCCCGCAGCGAAGACCGCCGGGGTCAACATCGGGCTCGGCACCGACGGCGCCGGCTCCAACGACTCGCTCGACCTGCTGGCCGATCTCAAGCTCTTCGCCCTCATCCAGAAGCACGCCGCCGCCGACCCGACCGCGATCGAGGCCGGCGAGGCCTGGGCTGTCGCCACCGGCGCCCGCGCACCGCTCCTCGGCGCCACCCCGCTCGCGCCCGGCGCCCCCGCCGACTTCCTCCTTCTCCGTCCCAACGATCCCGAGCTCGGGATCGGCGAGCTCACCTCCGACCTCGTCTACGCCGCCAGCGGCGCCGCCGTCGACACCACCGTCGTCGCCGGCAAGGCCCTCATGCGGGACGGCGAGATCGGCGGCCTCGACGAGATCGTCGCCGAGGCCGCCGAGCGCGCCCACCGCCTCGGCCTCTAATTCATTAGATACCCCCTGGGGGTATGTGCTACAGTCGCCTCATGGTCGGATACCAAGAGGACAAGGAGAAGTTGCTGAAACGACTGGCGCGCGTCGAGGGGCAGGTGCGCGGGGTCTCGAAGATGGTCGAGGAGGAGCGCTACTGCATCGACGTGTTGACGCAGATCGGGGCGATCCAGGCGGCGCTCGACAAGGTCGCCTTGGGCCTGCTCGACGAGCACACCCGCCACTGCGTGGTCGAAGCCGATGGCACTGAGCGGGTAGAGAAAGTGGACGAGCTGATGGCCGCGGTCGGAAGGCTGGTGAAGCGATGAGCGACGTGCTCTCGAAGATCTGGGAGGGCCTGGAAATGTCCTTCCTGATGGCCTACGAGGTCTGGTGGGCGCTGGTCCTCGGCTTCGCGATCAGCGCGATCGTCCAGGCCTGGGTTCCCCGCGCCCGGATCGAAGGCGCGCTTTCCGGCGAAGGCTTTGCCCCCGTCGCCAAGGCGACCGCGCTCGGCGCCGCCTCCTCCTCCTGCTCCTACGCGGCGATCGCAATCGCCAAGTCGCTCTTCCAGAAGGGCGCCTCCGCGGTCACCGCGCTCGCCTTCCAGTTCGCCTCGACCAACCTGGTCTGGGAGCTCGGGCTGGTCCTCTGGGTGCTGATGGGCTGGCAGTTCACCCTCGCCGAGTTCTTCGGTGGCATCGTCCTGATCGGGCTGATGGCGGTGATGCTGCGCCTCTTCGTCTCGCCTCGGCTCGAGGAGCAGGCGCGGCGCCACGCCCAGCAGGCCCAGGCCGGCCATCATCACGGCGACGACGAGGAGGCGCAGTCGCTCTCCTGGCGCGAGCGCCTGGCCACCCGCGACGCCTGGGCGGGCGTCGGCGGCAACTTCCGCGGCGACGTGCAGATGCTCTGGAAGGAGATCACCCTCGGCTTCCTGCTCGCCGGCTTCATCGGCCTGCTCGGCGACGACTTCTTCAACTTCCTCTTCGTCACCGACGCCCCGCCGGCTGTGCAGACGATCGAGAACGTGATCGTCGGCCCGCTGATCGCCATCCTCAGCTTCGTCTGCTCGGTCGGCAACGTGCCGCTGGCGGCGGTGCTCTGGTCGGGCGGGATCAGCTTCGGCGGCGTCATCGCCTTCCTCTTCGCCGACCTCGTCGTGATCCCGATCATCCTCGCCTACCGCAAGTACTACGGAACCGCCTTCGCCCTGCGGATCGTGGCGCTGATGCTGGTCACGATCGTCATCGCCGCACTCATCGTCGACGGCCTCTTCAGCCTCGGCGGCCTGATCCCGACCGGCCCCCGCCCCACCCGCGAGGACGTCTTCGGCTCGGTCGAGGTCGACTACAAGCTCTTCCTCAACATCATCGGCCTGGCGGTCTTTGCGGCGCTGTGGTGGGTCAGCCGCGGGCAGAGCGGCGGCCACGGCTGCGAGCACCACGCCCGCGACGCGCACTCCCATCACCTCGATTACCAACCCGATAAGCAGGCGCATAAGCCGGAGGCAGCCGGGGTATAGGCTCGCGGCGATGCCGTCTGGGGAAAGCGACGCGCAGTCCCAGCCCGGGGCCTCCTCCGTCCGCTACGAGGAGACGACCAAGCGGTACCCCGGCGCCGGCGCGCCCGCGGTGGACAAGCTGACGCTGGAGGTCCCGGCCGGTGAGATCTGCGTCCTCGTCGGCCCATCCGGCTGCGGCAAGACGACGGCGATGCGGATGGTCAACCGCACCGTCGAGATCACCTCCGGAGACGTCCTGATCGGCGAGCACTCGGTCCGCGACCGCGAGCCGGCGCAGCTGCGGCGGGAGATCGGCTACGTGATCCAGCAGATCGGCCTCTTCCCCCACCGCACGATCACCGAGAACATCGGCGCCGTTCCTCAACTGCTGGGCTGGGACAAGGGGCGGATCCGCCAGCGCTCGGCCGAGCTGCTGGAGCTGATCGGGCTCGACCCCGAGCTCGGCGACCGCTACCCCGCCCAGCTCTCCGGCGGCCAGCAGCAGCGCGTCGGCGTCGCCCGGGCACTGGCAGCCGACCCGCTGGTGATGCTGATGGACGAGCCGTTCGGCGCGATCGACCCGATCAATCGCGAGCGCCTGCAGAACGAGTTCCTCCGCCTGCAGGCGGAGATCCGCAAGACCGTCCTCTTCGTAACCCACGACATCGACGAGGCGATCAAGATGGGCGACCGGATCGCGGTGATGCGCGAGGGCGGCCGGGTCGAGCAGTACGCGACCCCGGCGGAGCTGCTGATGGCGCCGGCGAACGAGTTCGTCGAGGACTTCGTCGGCGCCGACCGGGCGCTGAAGCGGCTGGCGCTGATGCGGGTCGGCGACATCAACCTCTGGGAGGCGCCGCTGGCGCACGTCGGCCAGGCGACCGCCGAGGTGCGGACGAAGCTGGCCGCGCCCGACGTCGAAGTCCCCTACGCGCTGCTGGTCGACAGCGAGCGCCGGCCGCTCGGCTGGCTGACCGAGCGCGACCTGGCCGGCGACACGGTCCCGCGCCAGGCCGACTCGCCGCTCGGCCCGGTGCTGGAGCAAGACGACGTCATGCGCGACGCCCTGGCCGACCTCCTGCAGGGCGAGTCCCAGTACGCGCCGGTGATCGACCACCAGGGCCGGATCGCCGGCGTCCTCTCGGTCGAGATCATCTCCGAGTTCCTCGCCTCGCCAGAGGCGAAAACCGACGAGCACACGGCGGCGGAGCGGCCCCATGGGTAGCCCGCTTGTCCTGGCCGCCGGAGAAGTCGGCGGCGACTTCTTCCGCGAACGCGACGTCGGCGACCTCTGCCAAGCGCAGTCGGGGCATCTCTTCTGCTGGGACTGGGCAAAGGAAAACCTCGACCGCTACGGGACTCCGACCGTCCAACACCTGGAAATCGTTCTGATCTCGGTGCTGGTCGGCTTCGTAGTCGCTTTCGCGCTCGCCCTGATCGCCCACCGCACCCGCTGGCTGCAGCCGCCGCTGCTCACCGCCACCGGCCTCCTTTACACGATCCCCAGCATCGCTTTCTTCTTTCTGCTGATCCCGCTTACCGGGTTCGGGCGGGATACGGCGATCATCGTCCTCGCTGCCTACACCCTGCAGATCATTTACCGCAACACGATCCTCGGCTTGAACAACGTCCCGTCTTCGGTCAAAGACGCCGCCCGCGGCATGGGATTCACCGACCGCCAGATCCTCTGGAAGGTCGAGCTGCCGCTGGCGATCCCGGAGATCATCGCCGGGCTGCGAGTTGCCGTCGTCAGCACGATCGCGATCGCGACGCTGGTCGTCTTCATCAACGCCGGCGGGCTGGGAACGCAGATCTACGGCGAAGGCAATCTGACCTTCCCCACCACGGTGATCATCGCGATGGCGATCGTAATGGGGATGGCGCTCCTATTCGACTTGGTGCTGCTGACCGTGCAGAGGTTGACTACGCCTTGGCGAAGAGTGAGGCAGGCATGAACGCTCTCCCCCTCGCGTCATTCTCCGGTGCAATCGAATTCATCTTCACGCCGCAGACCTCGAACGTCACCGGCGGTAACAAAGTCGGCGGGTTCGACAAGTCCTTGGAATTGGTGCTCAAGCACCTCGAGGTAACCGCGATCGCCCTGGCAATCGCGCTGGTGGTGGCCCTCCCGCTGGGCCTCTACCTCGGCCACCGCGGCAAGGGCGAACTCTTCGCCGTCGGCCTCGGCAACGCCGGGCGAGCCATCCCCGAGCTGGCGGTGATCGCCCTCGTTGCCGCCCTGATCGGCGTCGGGCTGAAAACGGTTGCCCCGGCGCTGGCGCTCCTTGGCATTGCCCCGATCCTGGTGAACACCTACGTCGGCGTCCGACAAGTCGACCGCGGCACGGTCGAAGCAGCCCGAGGCATGGGCATGAGCGAGCTCGAGATCATGCGCAAGGTCGAGCTGCCGCTGTCGGTGCCGACCGTGATGGGCGGCGTGCGCGCGGCCGCAATCGTGATCCTCGCCACGGCCACCATCGCCCCGCTGGCGGGCGTCGAAACGCTCGGCGATTTCATCATCAACCGCAACGTCTACGGGGAAAACGGGCTGCTCGCGGGTGCAATCCTCGTCGCCCTACTAGCCCTGACGATCGAGGGATTGCTCGCCCTGCTCCAGAACCGCCTGACTTCCGACGGGCTGAAGTTAAAGACTGTGTAGCCCCCGACTAATCGACTTCCCAGACTTACCCCATCACAACACCCCAAGAGGAGGCAACAGTGAGGACCGACCAGACGAGAGTGCGAGTGCTGCTTGCAGCGCTTGCCGCGCTCGCCTTGACGCTCGGCATCGCCGCATGCGGCGGTGACAGCGACAGCAGCAGCACTGGCAGCGAATCGAGCGAAGAAAGCAGTAGCTCGGGCTCCGCGATCCAGTCCAACCCCGAAAACGGCAAAGTCAGCCTGACGATCGGCTCGAAGAACTTTCCCGAACAGGAAATCCTCGGCGAAATCTACGCGCAGGCGCTGACCGCGGCCGGCTACAAGGTGAAGAGCGCGCTCAACCTCGGCTCCGAAACCGTTGCCCTGAAAGCGGTGAAGACCGGGCAGATCTCCGGCTACCCGGAGTACGCCTCGACCGCCCTCACCTCGTTCTTCGGCCTCGAACCCGAAGAAGTCCCCTCCGACGCGACCGAAGCGTGGGAAAAGGCGAACGCGGAATTCGAAAAGGAAGATCTGGAGGCGTTCGAACCGACGCCGTTCGCCAGTGCGAACGCGGTCGGTACCACCAAAGAGACCGCCGAAAAGTACGACCTCAAGACGGTCTCGGACCTCGAAGGGGTTTCGGAAAAACTGTCCCTATACGGGTCACCCGAGTGTCCTCAGAGGATCGACTGCAAACTCGGGCTGGAAGAACTGTACGGGCTGAAGTTCAAGTCCTTCACCCCGGTCGACATCGCCCTCCGCTACACGGTGCTGGAAAAGGGTCAGGCGGATCTCTCGATCCTCTTCACCACCGACCCGCAGCTCTCCGCCGAGAAGGACAAGTTCGTCATCCTCGAAGACGACAAGGAAGTCTTCCCGGCCGGCAACGTGATCTTCGTGACCAAGAAAGCGGTCGCCGAAGAAGCGGGCCCGGACTACGAAAAGACGATCCTGCAGGTGCAGGAAGGGCTTGACCTGAAGGTCGTCCAGGAGCTCGACGCCCGCGTCGAACTCGAAAAGGAAACGCCGAAGCAGGCGGCCAAGGCTTACCTCGAAAGCGCGGGGTACGTCGAATAAGGACGGTTCTCTTCCGGGGGAGGGGGTCGGCACCCCTCCTCCGGAATTGACCTCCCCTCCGCTTCGCTGCGGGGAGAAAATGCTGCGGCTTCGCCGCAGAGATCAGATTGCATATCGCCGAACATTCCTGCGGAGGGGTGCCGACCCCCTCTACGACAGGGACTGGCAGACGCTTAAGTCAGGACGTGTTCGCGAGTCTGGATCTCGAAGTGGTTGAAGGAGATGCGGGCTACCCAGGCCGCCAGAAGGCCCGAGGCCGCAGCTAGAAGTAGGGCTACACGGGGGTCATAGCTCTGGGCTAACCAGCCGGCGAGGGGGCCGCCGATGGGGGTGCTGCCTAGGAAGACGACGCTGTAGAGGGCCATCACCCGGCCTCGCATGTCTGGGGATACCGCCAGCTGGAGGGTGGAGTTGATGGTGGCGGCGAAGGTGACGGAGGCGGCGCCGAGGAGCATTAGGGCGGGGATCTCGAAGGCCAGGGTCGGCATTAGGGCCGAGAGGAGGGCGGCGATGCCGAAGGCGAGGGAGCCGGCGGCGATCAGGCGGGGGCCGGTGCGGCCGCGGTGGCCGTTGACGAGGGCGCCGACGATCGAGCCGATGGCCATCGCCGAGACCAGGGTGGCGTAGGTCATCGCGCCGGATTCGAAGCTGAACTTGGCGAGCAGGGGCAGTACGACCTGGAAGTTGAAGCCGAGGGTGCCGACCAGTGCCATCAGCGCCAGCGGCACCAGCAGCTCGGGGGTGTGGCGGACGTAGCGGAGGCCGGCGCGGATCGCCCCGCGCTCGTGCCTGGCGGGCGGGGCGGCGTGGAGGCGGCTCGGGTCCATCCGCCACAGCGCCAGGATCATTGCCACGAAGGTCAGCGCGTTGAGCGCGAAGCAGGGGACGACGCCGACGGTCGCGATCAGGATCCCGGCGAAGGCCGGGCCGACGATCCGCGCCGCCTGGACGATGACGCTGTTGAGGCTGACCGCGTTGACGACACGGTCGGCGCCGACCATCTCGATCACGAAGCTCTGCCGGGTCGGGTTGTCGACGGCGTTGACGGCGCCCATCGCGAAGACGGCGAGGAAGACCATCCAGGGCGTGACGACGCCGGCGGCGGTGACGGCGAAGAGGCCGACGGCGGGGATCGCCATCAGCGCCTGGGTGGTGATCAGCAGCCGCCGCTTAGGGATCCGGTCGGCGAGCAGGCCGCCCCAGGCGCCGATCAGCAGCATCGGCAGGAACTGCAGGGCAGTGGTCAGGCCGACGGCGACGCCGCTGCCGGTGAGGCTGAGGATGACCCAGATCGCCGCCACGGTCTGCATCCAGGTTCCCGAAAGGGAGATCAGCTGACCGGCGAAGTAGCGGCGGTAGTTGGGAACCTCCAGCGAGTTGAACGAGTGGCGGATCGCAGCCGTCAAAGCTGCTCTCCCTCCCGCATCCGCTCGAGGATCTCGGCCGCCCGCTCGAGCGTCTCGACCTCCTCGTCTGAGAGGTCGCGCATGCGCCGCGCCAGGTAGGCGTTCTTGCGCTTGCGCAGCCGCCGCAGCCGCTCGCGCCCGGCACCGTTGATGGTGACGAGGGCGCTGCGCTTGTCGGTCGGGTCCTGCGAGCGGTCGATCAGCCCCTCCCGTTCCAGGCAGCCAAGCGTGCGGGTGATCGTCGGCCGCTTCACCCGCTCGATCTGGGCGATCTCGCTCGGGGTCATCGGCCCGTGCCGCTCGATCGTCGCCAGCGCCGCGACCGAGGTCGGGGTGAGCCCGGTCGTCTCCGCCGCCGCCTCCTGGCGCAGCCGCCGGGCGGTGCGCACGATGGCCGTGCGTAGATGCGCGGCGCGCTCGCTGAGGGGAATGTCGATCGCTTTAGTCATTAGTTAGCTTCGATAATTAGTTTAGCAAACTAGTCCTGGCTGACCGGATTTGTTCCTATACCCGGCGGTGGCAGTACCCTGCGGCGCGTTGAGGCCTTCGAAATCGCTGAAGAAGCACTGGCGAACCGCCGCGAAGTGGCTACTGGTAGCGGTAGCTACCTCTACCGTCGCCTTCCTCGTAAGCCATTACGGCGAGGAGGTCCTTGGCACGAAGGAAGATCAGGATTCGGGCCTGCGGATCGTCGCCGAATCTTCGATGGTCAACCCAGAACGAGAAGACAGTGCCCGATCCGAGTACATCTGCATCGTCAACGAGGATGACGAGTCGGTGAGCCTCACTGCATGGAAGCTTTACGACTCGGCGGGACGGGTCAACGAATTCAGTCAGTTCTCACTTCGCTCGGGAGAAAGCGTCAGAGTCCACCCCGGCGGCAGACCCCTGCGGGATAGCCTCTTCGACGTCTATGGAGCCGCGATTCGTCCGCGCTGGACCAACTCGGGCGACACCATCATCCTTCGCGACGCCGAAGACGAAAATGTCCAAGAGCAAAGCTACCCTGCCCGCGGTGACGGCGACGTGGGCGGGCCCTGCGGCCCCGAGACCAGGCGCCGCGATTGGGACTGCGCGGTGTTCTCAACCCACGCCCAAGCACAAGCCTTCTTCCTCACGCACGGCGGAGGACCGAGGCGCGACCCTTACGACCTCGATGCAGACGACGACGGTCTAGCTTGCGAGTAGCCAGGCTTAAGTCGGGTCTCTTTCCTCCATCAGCAGGTCCATCAGCTCGAGCATCTTCTGGTGGTAGCCGACGCCGGTCAGCAAGGTGCGCTCGGAGGCTGTGAGGGAGGAGTCGCCGGACTCGCCCACCTCGCGCAGCATCGCTGACAGTTCCTCTCGCTTGGCTTCGTGCCAGGCACGGCGGGCGTCGGCCAGGGGGCCGGGAGGGCCCCCGGCGAAGACCTTGAGGATCGCTTCCTCGCGCAACTGCGGCGGCGCCACCTCCGGGTCCGCGGCCCAGGCCGCGAGCGCCTCGTGCCCCTTCTCGGTCAGGGAGTAGAAGCGGCGCCGGCGTCCCTCCTCCTCCTGGCGCACCGAGAGGTAACCGGCAGCGGCGAGGCGGGCTGGCTCCTCGTAGGCGGTGGTGTGGGGGACCGGCCAGAAGTTCTGGATCGAGAGCTCGATCGCCTGCTTGATGTCGTAGGAGGTCGACTCCCCGAACTGCTCCAGCAGGGCGAGCACCGCGTAGGAGTTACCCGTGAGCTTGATCACTTTGGAGTTGCTTTTCATGATTCGAGTCGTATAGTACGGGACGAACTGTGAAGGCGACAGGTTGGAGGCCCGAGATGCCCAGCACCGATCCCCACTCCCCCATCTTCAGCGACGGCCCGGCGTACGACGCGGTCATCGTCGGCGCCAGCCTCGCCGGCTGCGCCACCGCGATCGGGCTCGGCCGCGCCGGGCTGAAGGTGGCGCTGGTAGAGAAACAGCCCGATCCGGCCGCCTACAAGCGCACCTGCTCCCACTTCATCCAGGCCTCGGGCGTGCCGGCGATCGAACGGCTCGGGCTGCTGGAGCCGATCGAGGCCGTTGGGGCGGCGCGGCCGCGCGTCCACAGTTGGACCCGCTGGGGCTGGATCACGCCGCCGCCGGACGGCGGCTCCCGTGGCATCAACCTCCGCCGCGAGGTGCTCGACCCGCTGGTTCGCACGACCGCCGCCGAGACGCCCGGGGTCGAGATGCTGCTCGGCTGGGCCGCGGAGCGGCTGCTGCGCGAGGAAGGCAGCTTCGCCGGGGTGGCTGTCCGCAACCCCAAGGGGGAGGAGCGTGAGCTGCGGGGGCGCCTGACGATCGGCGCCGACGGTCGCGACTCGCGGATCGCCGAGTGGGCCGAAGCGCCCGTCAAGACCTACCCGAATGCCCGCTTCGCCTACGGCGGCTACTTCGAGGACGCCAACCCCGAGCAGGCGCCGGACGCAGTCGTCTGGTTCATGGACCCGCAGTGGGCGGCGGCCTTCCCCACCGACGAGGGGCTCACCTTCTACGCCGCGATGCCGACCAAGGAGCGGCTGCCGGACTTCAAGCGCGATCCGCAGGGAGCGCTCGTCGACTACCTCTCGCTCGTCCCCGACCCACCGCCGATCCGCGATGGCCGCTCGGTTGGCACCGTGTTCGGCAAGATCGACATGACCAGCCGGCTGCGACGGCCGACGGCGCCGGGGCTGGCGCTAATCGGCGATGCTGCGCTGGCGGCCGATCCCTTGTTCGGGGTCGGCTGCGGCTGGGCCTTCCAGTCGGCCGAGTGGCTGCGCGAGAGCGTCGAGCCGGCGCTGCAGGGTTCCGAGCCGCTGGAGGACGGCCTGGCGCGGTACCGCCGCCGCCACGCTCGCGAGCTCAACGCCCACTCGTTCTTCCTCCACGATTACTCGACCGGGCGCCGCTTCAACCCGGCGGAGCGGCTGCTGTTCTCGGCCGCGACCCGCGACGCGAAGACGGCTGACGTCCTCGAGCGGTTCGCGACGCGCCAGATCCGGCCGCAGGAAATGCTCCCGCGGGCGGTACCGCGGGCGCTCGCTGTCAACGCCCGTCACGCCCTCGCCCGATGAGCACCAACGTCCCCGCGTCCCCGGTCGAGCGCGGCAGCCTGCTCGCCGGCGGCACCCGGGCCCGCCTCATCCAGGCGGGCCCGGTCGAGGCGAGCGAGGCGGTCGTCTTCATCCACGGCAACCCCGGCTCGTCCGACGACTGGGTCGGGCTGGCCGCGGCGGCGGCTAACGCAGGCAAGCGCGCCGTCGCCTTCGACCTGCCGGACTTCGGCGAGACGGTGGCGCCCGACGGCTTCCAGCACGACGTCCCCGGCTACGCCGGTTTCGTCGATGCGGGGCTGACGGAGCTCGGGATCGAGCGCGCCCACCTGGTCCTGCACGACTTCGGCGGCCCGATCGGGCTCTACTGGGCGGCCTCGCACCCGGACGCGCTCGCCAGCATCACCCTGATCGACACCGGCCTCCTCCCCGGCTACAAGTGGCACACCCTCGCCCGGATCTGGCGCACCCCGGTGGTCGGCGAGATCTTCCAGGCGACGGCGACCCGGTCCGCCTTCCGCTTCCTGCTCAACCGCAACGAGCCGCGCGGCCTGCCGCGCGACTTCGTCGAAGCGATGTACGACCACTTCGACCGCCGCACCCGCAAGGCCGTGCTGAAGCTGTATCGGGCGACCGACGATCCCGGCGGCATGTCGGAGGCGCTGGTCGGGTTGCTCGCCGGCCGCGAGATCCCGGCGCTGGTGATCTGGGGCGAGCACGACGCCTACCTGCCCTGGAAATACGCCGAGCGCCAGCGCGACGCGTTCCCCGCCGCCGAGGTCCACGTTCTCCCCGCCAGCGGCCACTGGCCCTTCGTCGACGCACCGGAGACGGTCGAGCGCCTGTTCGCCGAGTTCCTCGCACCCTGAGGACCGCACGATTCGAGAAGAGCCGAGGTAGCCGGTGTGAAATCCTCCGCGGCGATGGAGCTGGTCCGATGACCGACGTCGCCGAGGCCCGTGACAAACGCTGGATCGCCCTGATCCTGCTCTGCAGCGCTCAGTTCGTCGTCGTCCTCGACGCCTCGATCGTCAACGTCGCCCTGCCGACGATCGGCGACGCCCTCGACTTCACCGAGAGCAGCCTGCCCTGGGTCGTCAACGCCTACGTGCTCACCTTTGGCGGCTTCCTCCTGCTCGGCGGTCGGCTCGCTGATTTGCTGGGGCGGCGGCGCGTCTTCATGTTCGGCCTCGTCCTCTTCGCCCTGGCCTCCCTGGCCGGCGGGCTGGCCGGCAACTCCGGGCAGCTGATCGCCGCCCGCGCCGTCCAGGGCCTCGGTGCCGCGATCCTCTCCCCCGCCGCCCTCTCGATCGTCGCCACCACCTTCAAAGACGGCGCCGAGCGCAACAAAGCCCTGGGGATCTGGGGAGCGGTCGCCGGCTCCGGCGGCGCCGCCGGCGTCCTGCTCGGCGGCATCCTCACCGAATACCTCGGCTGGGAATGGGTGCTCTGGGTGAACGTGCCGATCGGGATCGCCGCGGCGGCGCTGGCGCCGCGGCTGATCGCCGAGTCGCACGCCGAACAGGAGGTCCGCACCTTCGACGTCGCCGGCGCGACCACGATCACCCTCGGCCTCTCCGCCCTCGTCTTCGCGCTGCTCGACGCCGAAGACGCCGGCTGGGGGTCGACCCAGACGATCGGCGTCCTCGCCCTCGCGGCGATCCTGCTGATCGCCTTCGTCGCGATCGAGCGCCGCTCCCGCGCCCCGCTCGTCCCCTTCTCGATCTTCCGCCTGCGGACGATCACCGGCGCCAACGTCGTCGGCATCCTGGTCGGCGCCTCGCTCTTCTCGATGTTCTTCTTCATCAGCCTCTATATGCAGCAGGTGCTCGGCTACAGCGCGATCAAGGCCGGCCTCTCCTATCTGCCGCTGGCGGTCGCGATCATGCTCTCGGCCGGGGTCGCCTCCGGCCTGGTGACGAAAGTGGGCTTCAAGCCGATCCTCGCCGCCGGGATGGTCTTCATCGCGATCGGGCTCCTCTGGTTCAGCCAGATCTCCACCGAAGGCAGCTTCCTCGCCGACATCCTCGGCCCCTCGCTCTTCGCCGCCGTCGGCCTCGGCTTTGCCTTCGTGCCGGTGACGATCGCCGCCGTCTCCGGGGTCGAGGACCGCGAGCAGGGCCTGGCCAGCGGCCTGATCAACACCTCCCAGCAGGTCGGCGGCGCCCTCGGGCTCGCCGTCCTCGCGGCGATCGCCAACTCGACGATCGGCGACTCCCAGGACCCCGCCGTCCTCACCGACGGCTTCAGCACCGCCTTCCTGGTCGGCGCCGGCTTCGCGATCCTCGGACTCCTCGCCACCCTCCTCCTGATCCGCAACGCCGACAGCAAGGCGCACGTGGAACTCGGGGCAGAGCCGGCCCTCGAAGACGCCGGCTGATACGAGAGTCAAACGACTTTCAAACGATTCTGCAAAATTCCCGTTACACCCCTTGAAGTAGCGAGATCGGCCCCTAGGATCGGCTGCCGGAGGGTGTAGGGGGCAGGTGCCTTCAGGTGATTGACACTCACTCTTCCCGGCCAACCACCGGGACCGGTTCGAGTCCGGCGCCCTCCGCAGAAAGACCGCGGCAAGCGGGTCGAGAACGGAAGGGCGGCGTGCTAACTTGAGGCACGAGTGTCAGTCGCCTGCGGGGTGGTTCCCCGCTTCACCAGACTCGACCCGCCTCGCGGCGGGTCTTGTCGTTTCTAGGGGCGAGCCGGCCCTCGAAGAGGGTTGACCTGACCGGGCCGGCGGGTAGGGTGGATGCTGAGTGTCGCTCCGCCTCCCCAACCTCGCCGTCGCCGCGCTGCTGCTTGCCGCGGCCGCGATCCTCGCCCTCGGTGACCACAGCCGCGCCGCCTCGCCGAACGCCACCGCTGTCGCCTCGCCCGCCTGTGGGCAGATCCAGTACGGCGGCAAAGGGCAGCCCGAGGCGCTGATCGTCTCCGACCTGCCGCTGCAGGGCGATTCGCAGCAGCGCTCGCTGCAGATGAACGACGCGATCCGGCTCGTCCTCGAAGGCGCCAACTGGCAGGCCGGCGGGGTCAAAGTCGGCTTTCAGGCCTGCGACGACTCGAGCGCCAAGACCGGCCTCTGGACGGTGGCGCAGTGCCAGGCCAACGCCAACGCCTACGCCGCCGACCCCAGCGTCCTCGCCGTCGTCGGCACCTACAACTCCGGCTGCGCCGAAGCGATGATCCCGATCCTCAGCAACGCCCCCGGCGGTGGCGTCGCGATGGTCTCGCCCGGCAACACCCTGATCTGCCTCACCCAGTCGAGCCCGAGCTGCCCCCAGGGCCAGCCCGGCAGCCTCTACCCGGGGGCCCGGAACTACGCGCGGGTGGTCCCGAACGACGCCTACCAGGGCGCCGGCCTCGCCAGCTTCGCCAAGAAGCACGGCGTCAAGCGGGCCTTCGTCCTCTACGCCGGCAAGGACCCGACCAGTCTCGGCCAGGCGAAGACCTTCCGCGGCGCCGCCCGCAAGCTCGGAGTCAAGCTCGTCGGCTTCAAGGCCTGGAACCCGAAAGCGAAGAACTACCGCGGCTTGATGGGCTCGGTGGCGATGACCAAGCCCGACGGCGTCCTCCTGGCCGGCCTCACCGAGGAGAACGGCGGCCGCCTGATCAAGGACAAGGTCTCCGTCCTCGGCAACAACACCAAGGTCAAGTTGCTCGCCCCCGACGGCTTCGCCCAGCAGTCGACGATCGACCTCGCCGGCAAGGCCTCGAAGGGGATGTTCGCCAGCGTCCCCGGCCAGGTGCCGCAGAACCTCACCGGCGTCGGCAAGAAGCTGGTCGCCGAACTCGAAATCGAGCTCAACGGGCCGGTCGAACTGTATGCGCCCTACGCGGGCCAGGCGGCCGAAGTCGTGCTCAATGCGATCGGCAGCGGCAAAGACCGCCCCGGCACGATCGCTTCGGTCCGCGCCACCTCCGTCCATAACGGCATCACCGGCAGCTTCGACATCCTCCCCAGCGGCGACCCCAGCGTCGGCCCGATCACCGTCTCGGTCGCGAAGAAGACCTTCGTGCCCTTCCAGGTCCTCGAGCCCGGCTCGTCCCTGGTCAAGGCCGCCCGCCACGGCTGAGCTAACTGCCCTGACCTGAAGGCACCCGCCGCGGGGTGTCGAATCAGTCGCGGTGGAGCGGGACGCCTCGCTAGCTCAGGCCGAAAACGGCGGTGTGATGGACGCCCGCGCGATCAAGTGGCGGGAACGGCTGAACACGCCGATGCTGATCGCCGCGGCGCTGACGCTGCCGACGGTGGCGATCTACGAGTCGAAACCGGGCGGGGCGCTGGAGACGGTGGCGGTGGTGCTTAACTGGACCACCTGGATCGCCTTCCTGGTCGAGCTGGTGATCATGCTCTGGGTGGTGCCTAACCGCTGGGCCTGGGTCAAGCGGCACCCGCTCGACGTGATCATCGTCGTGCTGACGCCGCCGGTGCTACCGGCGGGCCTGCAGAGCCTGCGGGTCCTGCGGCTGCTGCGCCTCCTGCGCCTCCTGCGCCTGGCCGAGCTCTCGCGCGAGGTCTTCTCGCTCGAGGGAGTGCGATACGCACTACTTCTGGTTGTCCTGACGATCGTCGGCGGCGGCACCGCCTACGCCGCCTTCGAGCGCGAACAGCACCTCACCGTCTGGGAGAGCTTCTACTGGGCGCTGACGACGATGACCACCCTCGGCTCCGAATTCTCTCCGCATACCTCAGGGGGCCAGGTCGTCTCAGCGATAGTCCTGCTGATCGGCATCGGCTTCGTCGCCCTCCTCACCGGCTCTTTCGCCCAGCGCTTCCTCGCCCCCGAAATCGCCGAGATCGAGGAAGAGCTGGAGGAAGAGAAACTCAGTGCCGAGGCCCTGGCCCTGCGCGAACTCCACAGCGTCCAGGAGCAGCTGCAGGCGCTCTCGGTCGCGATCGAGCGGATCGCGACGCGCGGGCGGTGAGGCCGACAAATCGTCCCCCATCGCGAGGACGATTTGTACTTACGCCTCCTTCGCCTGCTCCTCGGCGATCTTGCCCTCTAGCTCCTTCATCACGCCCGGGTCTTTCAGGGTGGTGACGTCGCCCAGGGCGCGGCCCTCGGCGATGTCGCGGAGGAGGCGGCGCATGATCTTGCCGGAGCGGGTCTTGGGCAGGTCCTCGGCCCAGACGATCCGCTTCGGGCGGGCGAATTTGCCGATCTGCTCGGCGACGGTCTCGCGGATGCCGGCGATCAGCTCGTCGTCTTCGCTGACGCCGCCGCGGACGGTGACGAAGGCGCAGATCGCCTGGCCGGTCTGCTCGTCGGATTCGCCGATCACCGCCGCCTCGGCGACGTCGGGGTGGGCGACGATCGCCGACTCGACCTCGGCGGTCGAGAGCCGGTGGCCGGAGACGTTGACGACGTCGTCGATCCGGCCGATCACCCAGAAGTAGCCGTCGGAGTCGCGGCGGGCGGCGTCGCCGACCAGGTAGCGCTCCTTGCCGAAGCGGGAGAAGTAGGTCTCGATGAAGCGGTCGTCCTCCTTGTAGAGGCCGCGCAGCATCGAGGGCCAGGGGCGCTCGAGCACCAGCAGTCCCTGCCCTTCCTCCACCGGCTTGCCCTCGGACTCGTCGACCACCTGCGCCTCGACCCCCGGGAACGGCGTCGTCGCCGAGCCCGGCTTGGTCGCGGTGATTCCCGGCAGCGGGCTGATCATGATCGCCCCGGTCTCCGTCTGCCACCAGGTATCGACGATCGGGCAGCGGCCGCCGCCGATCACCTCGCGGTACCAGAGCCAGGCCTTCGGGTTGATCGGCTCGCCGACCGAGCCGAGCAGGCGCAGCGAGGAGAGGTCGTGCTCGGCCGGGATCTCGGCGCCCCATTTGATGAAGGTGCGGATCGCCGTCGGCGCCGCGTAGAGGATCGTCGCCTTGTAGCGCTCGACCAGCTCCCACCAGATGCCCTTGTGCGGGTAGTCGGGCGCCCCCTCCCACATCACGCTGGTGGCGCCGTTGGAGAGCGGGCCGTAGACGATGTAGGAGTGGCCGGTGACCCAGCCGACGTCGGCCGCGCACCAGTAGACGTCCTCCTCGGGCTTCAAGTCGAAGACGTAGCGGTGGGTGGCGGTGACCCCGGTCATGTAGCCGCCGGTCGTGTGGAGGATCCCCTTCGGCTTCGCGGTCGAGCCGGAGGTGTAGAGGATGTAGAGCGGGTGCTCGGCCTCCATCGGCTCCGCCGGGCACTCCGGGTCGGCGGCGTCCATCACCTCGTCGTAGAAGACATCGCGGCCCTCGGTCATCGGGCAATCGATGCCGGTGTGGCGAACGACGACGATCTTCTGCAGCGCATGGTGGTTCGCCATGTGCTCGTCTACCTGCGGCTTGATCGGCGCCGTCTTGCCCTTGCGGCGGGCGCCGTCGACGGTGACCAGCGCCTTCGCTTCGGAGAAGTCCATCCGCTCGGCGACCGACTCGGCCGAGAAGCCGCCGAAGACGACGTTGTGGATGGCGCCGATCCGGGCGCAGGCGAGCATCGCGACGACGACCTCGGGGATCATCGGCAGGTAGATCCCGACCACGTCGCCCTTCTCCACCCCGAGACCTTTCAGAGCGTTGGCGAAGCGCTGGACGTCGCGGTGGAGGTCGGCGTAGGTGACCTCGCGCTCCTCCCCCTCCTCCCCGCGCCAGTGGTAGGCGACGCGGTCGCCGTTGCCGGCCTCGACGTGGCGGTCGAGGCACTGCGCCGAGGCGTTGAGCTTGCCGTCGGCGAACCACTTGTAAAAGGGCGGGTTGGAGTCGTCGAGGCCCTGGCTCGGCTCGACGTCCCAGTCGAGCAGCTCCTTTGCCTGCCGCGTCCACCAGCCGACCGGGTCGGCCGCCGCCTCCTCGTAGATCCCCGGATCGCTCCAGCGCGCCGCCGCCCGGAACTCCTCCGAGGGCTCGAACTTCTCTACCTCGAGCAGCTCCTCCAGCTGTTGCTCAAGTCCCATGGCGCAAACCTACCCGGCCACGGGTTTTTCATCTAGTAGCCGGCGGGGTGCCGCGCGACGAAGCCTTCGGGGCTGTCGACCCAGGGGTCGTGCCAGCGCGGGCCGGGGCCGCCGACCGTGTCGAAGGCGATGCCGGCGACGACCATCCAGGCGTGGCCGGAGTTGGCGTAGACGGTGATCCACTGGCCCGGGCCCGGTTCGCCCCAGGTCTCGAGGCCGGTCGAGTCGAGCGGGCTTTCGAGGAAGCCGCCGCCATGCAAGGCGTAGGAGACCGCGCCCGAGCAGTCGTAGCCGGAGGATTCGAAGGAGCCGTGGCCGCCGCCCCAGATGTACGGAGTGGTGGCGATCGCGTTGCCGGCGGAGATCACTTCCTGGACCGCGGCCGGCGCCGAGGCCGGGGCGCTCGCTTCGCTTTCGCTCAAGACCTGCGCTTCCTGGCCGGGGTTGAGCGGCGCCGGCATCAGGCCGGTAGTCGCGTCGCCGCCTTCGGCCGCGACCTGTTCAGAGATCGAGGCGAGGTTGCTGGAGAGCGCGCCTTCGCGCGATTCGAGCTCTTCGAGGTCTTCCTGTCGCTGCGCCTGGGCGGCCTTCAGTTCGAGCCAGCCGGCCTTCGCTTCCTTGCGGGCGGCGCTGACCGCTCGCTCCTGGGCGGCGATCGCGTCGCGCACTTCTTCGATCTCGGCCCGCTGCTCGTCGAGCTTTTCGACCGCGCCGCGGACTTCGTTGCGGAGGCTCTTCACCCGGTCGACGACGGCGTCGTCGTAGTCCTGGATCTGGCGCACGTATTCGGTCTGCGCCGCCATCTCTGACCAGTCTTCGGATTCGAGGATCGCGTTCAGCAGGTCGGGCGAGCCGGCCTCGTAGATCGCGACGACCCGGCCGCTGAGCACGCCAAGCGCTTGCTTCAGCTTCACCCGCACCCGGTCGAGATGCTCTTCTTCGGCTTCCAGGGCGGCCGTCGCGCGATCGAGCTGGGCCTGCTTTTCGGCCAGTTCGGCCTCGATCGCTTCCTGTTCCTGGCGCAGCCGCGAGACTTCGCCGAGCTTGGCGTCGATTGCCTGGTTCTGTTCGGCGATCGTTTCCGCCAACGAGCTCGACTGTTCCCGCACCCCCTCGAGCTTGTCCCGCGTCGCTTCCAGCTTTTCCTGCGGCGTCTCCGCCGGCGCGTCGCCAGCCCAAGAGCCCGCCAGCAGGCATAGCCCTGCCAAAAGCAGCGCGGCGAATATCAGGGCACGGCGCCTAACCGTGCTCGTGGAGGCACTGAACAGCACGGCGGCGCAGGCTAGCGAAGCCCTCCCAAGCGCCTGGAAGTGGTCGATAGCGCGCAACTTCCCTTGCAAATCGCGCCTTTTGCAGGAGTTCAACCCCAGGTGCAGTGCTATCGGGACGAGGACAGACCGACAAGCTTGCGCCGCTCGGGCTCCGACAGAAGACCGCCCATCGGAGAGTTCTGACGAAGGTCCCGGCCGCGCTCATCGTCTGCTCCGATCACCTTCCGGATTGCGTCCATAGGCAGTGCGAAGACCTGGTTCCACTTCTCCGCATAGCGAGGATCGATCCTCCCCTCCTCCTCCCAACGTCTGAGCTTCCGCTGCGCCTCTTTGACCATCGGCCGTCTCAATCGAGCTGCCACCGCCCGGTGATAAGCCAGGCTGCGTAGCTCCGCAACTCGATGCCGATCCATCTGATCGATTGGGACTATGGGTGCTCGCAATCGTTCAGCGCGACGACGCTTTTCGAGCAGCACTGGCTCCAGTACATGCAACCCTCGTTTGCCCGAGAGTCGTTGTTCCGCCACTCGCTCGGTAAATCTGGAACTTTGATAGGAGCGGTGGGACTTATCACCGCATATCGAACATAAGTCCCACCGCGCACGTTTAAGCGAGCAGCTTCTGCTTTGCCTGGTCGAACTCCGCCTGCGAGAGATCGCCTTTGGCTTTCAGCTCGGAGAGCTTGTGGAGCTCGTCGGCGGGCGAGCCGGAGCCGGCCTGCTCGCGGACGTATTCGTCGAAGTGCTTTTTCGCGTCGGCCTGGGCTTTGATCGTGCGGTCGCGCATGCCCTCGCCGCGGGCGATCAGGTAGATCAGCGCGGTCAGGAACGGGATGAAGACGAGGAAGAGCACCCATGCCGCCTTTGCCCATCCCGAAATTTCATGGTCGCGGAAGAGGTCACTGAGGATCGTGATCAGGATCCAGATCCAGACCACGAAGAAGAAGATCTCAAGCGCTACGAGGAGGATTTCCCCGAAGCTGATGTCGGCGAGCGGCATTGCGCTCCTTTCGGTTGACAACTGGGGTACGCGAGGAACACGCGCTTGGAAGACTTTATGTAATTCCGGGCGCTAGGAGGCTCTCCTGCCCGCGGCATCCGCCGTCAACCTCATGAAAAAGAGGACGATCGCGACCGAGGTGGCGAGGTTGAGGCTGGAGACGCCCTCGCGCATCGGGATCGCCACCCGCGCCTCGGCCCGCTCGAAGACTTCGCTGCTGAGCCCATGGCGCTCGGTGCCGAAGGCGAGGATCGCCCGCGGCGGCACCAGGCCCGGCGCCAGCCTCTCCCCCTCGGGGTCGATCGCCAGCAGCGGCCGATCGCTCGGCGGCAGCGAGTCGACCCGGGCGACCGGGAGCGCGAACTGCAGGCCGGCGGCGCCGCGGACCGCGTCGGGGTGCCAGGGATCGTTCTCGCCGCTGGCGATCACCGCCGCCGCCCCACCCCCCGCGGCGACCCTGATGCAGGCGCCGATGTTGCCCATGTTGCGCGGCTGCTCGAGCAGGATCGCCGGCGCCGGGGCCGGGTCGGCGAGCGCCGCCTCGAGGTCGACGCGCGGCCGGCGGGCGATCGCGGCGACGCCGGTGTGAGGGACCAGCGGCACCAGGTCGGCGAGCGTATCGTTATCGACTTGCTCGACCCGGCCGGCGAGCTGACCCGCCAGGTCCGGCGCCAGGTCGGCCGCCATCGCGTCGAGCGAGGCGGGGTCGACCGCCACCGCCTCGACCAGCTCGGCGCCGAAGCGCAGCGCGTGCTTGAGCGCGTGGAAGCCCTCGACGACGGTCAGCGCCGGGTCGCGGCGGGCGGTGCGAAAGCGAACGGCGCGCTCGTGCTCTTCCCGTCCCATCGCCGAATCATTACCGGCCGGCGGCGATCGAGGTGAGGACGCCCGGGCCGGCTAGGCGGGCACGCCGGCCATCGCCAGCTGGTCCCGACCCCCGGCCTTCGCCAGGTAGAGGGCCGCGTCGGCGCGGCCGAGCAGGTCGTCGGCGCTCTCGACGGAGTCCCAGCAGGCGAGCCCGGCGGAGCAGGTCTGCTCCATCGGCGTCCGCTCCCGCAGCCGCTCGACCACCTCGGCCGCCTCCTCGGGGCTGGTCTGGGGCAGCAGGACCAGGAACTCCTCGCCGCCGAAGCGGACGATCGTGTCTTCACCGCGAAGGGCGCCGTCCCAGGCGCGGGCGCACTCGCGAAGGACCTCGTCGCCGGCGAGGTGGCCATGGGTGTCGTTGTAGGCCTTGAAGTGGTCGATGTCGATGATCGCGACGCAGAGCGGCTCCTGCGAACGGCGGGCGCGAGCCAGCTCGCGCGGCAGTTGCTCCTCGAGGGCGCGGCGGTTCGGGAGGCCGGTCAATTGATCGTGGATCGCCATTTCCCGCACCTTGCCCAGCAGCTCCTCGCGTTCGTCCTCGACCTGCTTCAGCTCGGTGACGTCGGTCGCGCGCGCGTAGATCAGGGACTCGTCCGGCGAGAGCTGCGAGCTCCAGCGCAGCCAGTGCCAGGTGCCGTCCTTGGCGAGGTAGCGGTTTTCGAAGCTCGTCGTCTCGTCGCCCTCGAACAGGGAGGCCGCCTCGGCTTCGGTGCGCTCGCGGTCGTCGCGGTGGACGCGCTCGACGAAGGGGATCGAGCGCAGCTCCTCGACGCTGTAGCCGAGCTGCCGGGACCAGGCGTCGTTCAGCTCGACGAAGTAGCCGTCCATGTTGGCGGTGCAGAGCATGTCGCGGGAGAGCTCGAAGAAGCGGCGGGCGCGCTCGTCGGCCCGGGCGCGGCGGGCGACGATCTCGGTCGTCAGCATCATCACCACGCCGAGCGAGACGGCGGTGAAGAGCCAGCGGGTCAGCGGCGAGTAGCCGACGGTGCTGGGGATGAAGAGGAGAACGACGCCGTAGACGAGGAGCAGCCAGGCGAAGTGGGCGGCGGCGATCCTGCGGGGGAAGAAGTAGGCGGCGATCAGGGTCGACCAGACGAAGATCGTCCCGTACTGGCCCGCGGCGATCCCGGACTCGTAGATCAGCAGGCCGGTGAGGCCGACGGTGATCGCGAGGATCGCGTGGATCGCGCCCTTGGGGATGCGGGCGACGAACAACGAGCAGAGCAGGCCGGCCAGGGCCATGCCGGCGGCGACTGTGATCAGGGCGGTTTCGTTGCCGCCGCTCGGGTGCGGCAGGACGAGCGAGAGGGCAACCAGCCCGGCGCCGGCGATCAGCAGCGCCGCCCCGGCCCGAATCTCAGAGGTGCCGCGCTCGGAGCGCTGTACCCGATTTTGCGTAACCTCCATGCCTGGGCCATCGGCAAACGCAGGTGTTTTCTTGACCCTGCGGCGAAATCTGTCAGTCGCGGACGACCTGGAACTGGCTCATCAGGCCGTGGTCCTCATGGTCCAGCATGTGGCAGTGGACGACGAATTTGCCGGTGTAGTCGGTGAAACGTCCAGCGACGAGGATCTTTTCGTTCGGGAAGAGGAAGAAGGTCTCCTTGAGGCAGTCTTCCCAAGGCGGCGGTTTGCGGCCGTTGCGCTCTAGCAGGTACCAGTCGGTGTGGTGCAGGTGCATGACGTGGGCGACGTTCGTCTTGTTGACGAGCTCCCAGGTCTGGACCGTGCCGAGGCGCGGCTTCGCCTCGACGTAAGCGGGGTTGAAGGTGCGGCCGTTGATCCGCCAGGTGGTTTTGAAGAAGCCGCCGATCGTGATCGCCCAGCGGTGGTCGGGCGTGCGCTTGGCTTTCTGAGTCCAGGCGGGGAGCGGGCGCAGGTGGCGGGGGACGCGGGTGCGATCGGGGAGGCGCTCGCCGCTGACCCGGAACTGCATCAGGGCGCCGCCGTAGGTGCGGGCGCCGGCGGGGTTGCGGCCCGAGTGGCGAGCCGTGCTGCGCAGCTCGACGGTCTCCCCCGCGTGGCCGGCGAAGTCGACGACCACCTCGACCCGCTCGGCCGGGCCGAGGAGGATTTCGCGGCGGCGGATCGGCTTCGGCATCAGCCCACTCTCGGTCGCGATCTGGATCATGTGAGCGCCGTTCGAAAGCTGGAGGTTGTAGCTGCGGAAGGAGGAGACGTTGAGGATTCGCAGCCGGTAGCGGCGCGGGGTGACCGGGTGGTGGGGCATGAAGGCCCCGTTGACGAGGACGGCCTCGCCGAGGATCCCGTCGTCGGGCGGGCGGCGGTTGGTGAACGGGTCGGTGAGCTGGTTGTCATGGTCGAAGCTGCGGTCGGCGATCATCAGCGGCAGGTCGCGCTCGCCCCGCGGCAGCGGTAGCGCCTCGTCGAAACCGTCGTCGACGATCCACATCCCGGCGAGACCCTTCCAGCTGTGTGGGGCGGTGCGGTCGAGGCGGTGGTCGTGGTACCACTGGAAGGCGGCGCGTTCGGGATGGCCGTCCTCCATCAGGTCGTAGACGTAGGTTTTGCGCCCGCCCGGCTCGAGCAGCAACTCGTTGCCGGAATCGCGGGCCGAGAGGCCGCGAGGGATCTGGCAGTAGTAGGAGGTCGGCTGACTCTTGGTCAGCCCGCCGGGGTAGCCGTCGAACTGGGTGCGGTTATGGCCGCCGTGGAGGTGAATCGATAGCTCCCCCGCCTTCGCCGGCAGCTCATGGTGAAAGGTGACCCGGGTGCGGTGGCCGGCGCGACGGCGGATCGTCGGCCCGGGGAAGCTGCCGCCGAAGGTCCAGAGGCGGGTCTTGCGGCCGGGGAGGATCTGTTGCTCGGCCGCGCGGATCGGGACGTGGATGTGGTCGCCGTCGAGGACCGGCGGGATCGGCAGCCGCTCGCGGAACGGGACCGCGGCAAGCGCCGGCGGCGGCTCGGTCGAGAACGGCAGCGGCCCGCCGCCCCTGCCCCGCAGGGGCAGAAGGACGGCGAGGGCGCCGCCGCCGAGGGCGCCGAGGAAAGCTCGGCGCCCCAGGCGGTGCGGAACTGAGGGCTGTCCAGCCGTCGCCGGGACCTAGGCGGTCGGGGCGACCGGCGCGATGACCTTGACCTGCCCGTGCATGAACGGGTGAACCGCGCACATGAAGTAGAGCGTGGTGCCCGCTTCAGCGGTCACTTCCTGGGTGACGCTGGTGCCGGCCTTCTTTTCGCCGGTGAACCAGGAGTCGCCCTTCTTGCCGGTGGCGTCACCCTCCGTGCTCCAACCGGCGGGGCCGGCCTTGACGAGCGGGGTGGCGATCTTTTCGGTTTTCGGGTTGAACCCGTGCCATTTGGCGATCGCGAAGCAGATCTTTTTCGGCGTGAAGCAGGTGTTCTGCGCCTTCCGGGTCTTCGGGATCGAGCCCTTGGTGACCAGCGAGAAGGTGTGCGGGCCGACCTGTTTCGGGTTCGTCTTGTTGAGGACCTGCAGCTGGTCGCCGACGGTGACCGTTTCGGGGGCAACGAACTGCAGCTTGCCCTTGGTCAGCGACATCGTGATCACGTCGGTGTTCCCGGTCGGCGTGACGGTCGTTTCAGCGGCGCCGGCGAGGCTGGAGCTGCCGAAGACGATGGTGAGCGCGGCCGCCGGGACCGCGATGGCCAGAACCCGCAGGCGGGCGCGGCGTGAAAGCTTGCTATGCAAAACGTGCCTTTCTACTTAGTGATGAAACCTGTTCCCTGAGCCGTCAAGGGTACCCTTTGGAGCGGTGGCTGCGTTCCTTCACACCTGCTATCGGATCGGGAATATTGATCGGTCGGTCGCCTTCTACGAGAAGCTCGGTTTCGAGGAGGCGCGGCGGATGCCGATCGGCGACGAGGCGATCAACGTCTTCATGGCCCTCCCGGGCGAAGACCCCCGCCTCGAGCTCACCTACAACCACGGCGTCACCGGTTACGAGCACGGCACCGGCTACAACCACATCGCCCTCCTGGTCGACGGCAACCTCGACGACACTCTCGCCCAGCTCGCCGGGCTCGGCATCGACCCCGAAAAGCCCCCCTACCGCCCCGGCGGCCGCACCGAAGGCCACCGCATCTGCTTCGTCCGCGACCCCGACGGCTACCGCATCGAGCTGATCGGGGAATAGATCGACGACTCCGAGATTTGGTGCCCTATAGGGGCCCAAAGTTCGGAGTGGCAGTCAGCCGGGGCTGATGCCGCCGCCGGCAGAGGGCGGGGCGGCGGGTTCGGGCTGGGGTTCGGGTTCTGGGGCCGGGGCTTCTTCTTCGGCGGCTTCTTCGCCTGCGGGCTTGTCTTTGCCGCCCGCTTCGTCGCTTTCTTCTTCTGCTTCTTCGCCTTCGTAGCTTTCTTCTTCTTCGTAGCCGCTGTCGTAGCCCGAGGAGGAGGTGTGTTCGCTGTCGAGGCCTTCAAGTTCGGGTTCGGTGCCGGTTTCGAATTCGGGGCAGTCGCCTTCGACAGCTTCTGACATGTAGTTGGCCCAGATCGGGCCGGCGGTGGGGCCGCCGAAGCCGGTGTATTCGCGGCTGGTCGGGTGGCCGACCCAGACGGCGGTCGAGAAGAGGGGGGTGAAGCCGACGAACCAGGCATCGGAGAGCTCCTCCGAGGTGCCGGTCTTGCCGGCGGCGCTGGAGCAGCCCATAGAGGTGTAGCCGGCGCCGGTCCCCTGGGTGATCACGCCCTCGAGGATGCGGGTCACCTCGTAGGCCTGGCCCTCGGTGAGGACCCGTTCTCCGGAGTCTTTCTCGAAGTCGTCGACTTTGCCGTTGGGGAACTCGACCTTGCTGACCGCGGTCGGGTCGTGGTGGATGCCGCCGCTGGCCAGGGTCGCGTAGGCGTCGGCCATTTCCAGCGGGGTGACGCCGATCGCGAGACCGCCGATGCCCTCTGCAGGGACCGACTGCAGTGGCGATTCGATGCCCATTTCCTTCGCCGTCCTGGTCACTTCTTCAGGTCCGACATCTAGATCCAGCTGGGCGAAGACCACGTTGACCGAGGCCCAGGTGGCGCTTTCGAGGTCATAGGTTCCCCCGCCCTCGCCCTCGGAGTTGTTGACCGTCCAGGTGCCGCCGCCGGGTATTTCCAGGGTCTTCGGAGAGGTGCCGTCGTAATAGGTGGTGGCAGGGTCGATCCCCTCCTTGACGGCGGTGGTGAGGACAAAGGTCTTGAACGACGACCCGGGCTGGCGGTGCGCCTGCCAGGCGTAGTTGAACTGGGATTCGTCGGCGTAGCCTTCGGTCGAGGCGAGAGCGACGATCGCGCCGGTCTTCGGGTCGACCGACGCCAGACCGGCCGCGGGGCCCCCTTCGGGGTAACAGACCGAGCAGTAGTTTTCGACCGCGTATTCGGCCTTCGCCTGCAGGTCGGGGTCGATCGTCGTGTAGGCCTTCAGCCCGCCTTTGCGGACGGTGTTGATCCCGTATTTGTCGATCAGTTCGTTCTGGACCATGTCGAAGAGGAACGGGTCCTTGATCACCTGGTACTTGTCGCCGGGATTGAGGCCGAGGCCGCGGGTCTTCGCTTCCTGGTATTCCGTGCCGGTGATGTAACCCTGTTCCTGCATCACCAGCAGCACCTCGTTGCGCCGCTTCAGCGCCGCCTTCGGGTCGAGGAAGGGGTTGTATTCCGATGGCGCCTGGGGCAGGCCCGCCAGCAGCGCCGCCTGGGTGAGGGTGAGCTTCTTCGCCGGCTTGCTGAAGTAGGTCTGGGAGGCCGCCTCGGCGCCCACCGCGGTCTGCCCTTCGACCGTCCCGTACGGCGCGCTGTTGAGGTACTGGGTGAGGATCCAGTTCTTGCCGTGGGCTTCCTCGAGCTCGACCGCCAGCGAGGCTTCGATCAGCTTTCGCTTCAGGGTGTTTTCCGGGTTGTGGATGTAGAGGTTGCGGACCAGCTGCTGGGTGATCGTCGAGGCGCCCTGGACGGCGGCGCCGGCCTGGATGTCCTTCCAGGCGGCGCGGGCGATGCCCTCGTAGTCGAGGGCGCCGTGGTGGAAGAAGTTCTTGTCCTCGATCGCGATCGTCGCGTCGCGCAGCACCTGCGGCTGCGACTTTTCCGGCAGCGGCTGGCGCACGTTTTCGGAGCGGATGAAGCCGATCAGGCTGCCGTCGGCGGCGTAGATCGCCGAGGAGCGTCCCTTCTGCACCGGCTTCAGGGACGAGAGCGGCGGCGCCGAGTTGTAGATGTTGAGCGCCCAGGCGGCTGCGATGCCGCCGGCGATCGCCACAAGAGCGAGGAGGATTCCCAGCGGGATCGCGATCTTGTGCCAGATGGGATGGTGCGGCTTCCGGCGCCGCCTGCGGACCCGCGTGGCCATGCGCTGCCGATTGTAGGGACGTGCGCGGCTCGGCACTCGCGGCGTCTTGAGCGCGCAAGGCCGGTTGCCGTCGAATAGGCTCGCGCCCGCAGGCGGCACCTACGGGAGAGGAACAGACGTGAAACTTGTGATTGGGATCGTTCGCCCCGAGCAGGCGAACCAGGTCCTCGAGGCGCTGCACCGGGCCGAGGTCCGCGGCTTCTCGATGAGTCGAGTCCAGGGCCACGGCGGCGAGGTCGAGCGGGTCGAGACCTACCGCGGCACCACCGTGCAGATGGGGCTCTCGGAGAAGGTCCGTTTCGAGGTCGCGGTCTCCGACTCTTTCGTCGAGCAGACGGTGGCGGCGATCTGCGAGGGCGGGCGCACCGGCGAAGTCGGCGACGGCAAGATCTTCGTCGTCCCGCTCGACCACGCGGTGCGGATTCGCACCGGCGACAGCGACGAGGGCGCCGTGACGCCGGTGAGCCGATGAACGCCGGGATCGACACGGGCGACACCGCCTGGATGCTGGTCGCGACCGCGCTGGTGCTGATGATGACTCCGGCGCTCGGGCTCTTCTATGCCGGCCTGGTGCGCTCGAAGAACACGCTCAACACCTTCATGATGAGCATCGCCGCGATCGCCGTGGCGACGGTGACCTGGGCCGCGGTCGGCTACTCGCTCGCCTTCGATGGCAACGGCGACCTGATCGGCGGGCTCGGCAACGCCTTCCTCAGCGGCGTCGACTTCGCCCCGCGCGAAGGGACGACGATCCCCGAGCTCGTCTTCTTCGCCTTCCAGGCGACCTTCTGCATCATCACCGTGGCCCTGGTCTCCGGCGCCGTGGTCGAGCGTATGCGCTTCGGCGCCTTCCTCGTCTTCGCGGCGCTGTGGTCGGTGCTTGTCTACGCGGTGCTCGCGCACTGGGCCTTCGGCGGCGGCTGGCTGCTATCCGGCGGCACCCTTGACTTCGCCGGCGGCGTCCCGGTTGAGATGGCCTCCGGCTTCTCGGCCCTGGCGGCGGCGTTGGTCGTCGGCGCGCGCAAGGAGTGGGGACGGCAGGCGCTGCTGCCTCACAACGCGGTCTACGTCCTGCTCGGGGCCGGGCTGCTGTGGTTCGGCTGGTTCGGCTTCAACGGCGGCAGCGGCTTCTCGACCGGGCAGAACAGCGTGCTCGCCTTCACCAACACCCTCCTCTGCCCCGCCTGCACGCTGGTCGTCTGGTTCGCGCTCGACCTGATCCGCGGCCGCAAAGTCACCGCGATCGGCGCGGCGACGGCGATCATCGTCGGCTGTGTCGCGATCACCCCGGCGGGCGGCTACGTCAGCCCCGGCTGGGCGATGCTGCTGGGGGCGCTGGCGGCGCTGCCGAGCTACGCGATCATCGTCTGGCGCACGCGGACCCGGGTCGACGAGACCCTCGACGTCCTCGCCGCCCACGGCACCGCCGGCTTCTTCGGGATCCTCTTCATCGGCTTCTTCGCCCAGGCCGACTGGAACGGCGTCTCCGACGGCCTCTTCTACGGCAACGCTGCGCAGCTAGGCGACCAGGCTCTGGCAGCGCTGGCGGCTCCCATCTACGCCTTCGTCGTCACCTTCGTTCTGCTGAAGCTGATCGGCGCGGTGATGCCGCTGCGGGCAAGCGACCGCGAGGAGGCGATGGGCATGGACGTCGTCCAGCACGGCGAGGAGGCCTACGTCACCGGCGAGGGAGCGATCCTCCTCCTCCCCGACGATGTCGGCAAAGTCGCCGTCCCGGTCGCCGACCCGGGATGATCGGGACAAGTGGTGAGTTAGTGCCCCTATAGGGGGTCTAACTCACCATTCGCTAGGCGCGCAGGCGGTAGCCGCGGCTGAAGAGGCGGAGGTTGAAGAGGAAGAGCGCGGTGGTCGCGGCGGTGAGAGCGAGCAGCGAGAGGGCGATGCTGACTTCGGTGAAGCCGACGAAGCCATAGCGGACCAGGTTGATCATGTAGAAGATCGGGTCGAAGCGGGTCAGGGTCTCGAAGGGCTGGGGCAGCAGGGCGGCGGAGTAGAAGACGCCGCCAAGGAAGATCAGCGGCTGCAGGACGAAGGTCTGGGCGAAGGCGACGTCGTCGAACTGTTCGGCGCGGACGCCGATCAGGACGCCGAGCTGGCTGAAGAAGAAGCCGACCAGGAAGAGTGACGGGATCAGGACGAGGACGTGCTCGACGGGCAGGCCGACGAGGATCACCGAGACGAGGAAGGTCAGCACCGCGACGGTGAGCCCGCGCATGAATCCGCCGAGCGAGAAGGCGAGCAGCAGCTCGGCCGGTGAGGCGGGCGAGGAGAGCTGGTCCTGGATCGCGCCCTGGAACTTCTGCTGGAGGATCGAGGAGGAGTTATTGGTGAAAGCGTTGATGGCGAAGGCCATCATGATCAGCCCGGGGATGACGAAGAGGATGTAGTCGATCCCGTGCAGGTGCTTGATCCGCGAGCCCAGGGCGGCGCCGAAGACGGTGATGTAGAGGAACGTTTCCAGCATCGGCGCGCCGATCGTCTGCTTCTTGATCTTCAGGAAGCGGTTGCACTCGCGGCGCCAGAGCGTGGCGAAGCGGATCTGCGCGGCCGTCATCGGGAGGTTCATGCCTCGACCTCGTCGGTGCTGAGCTCGATGTGCGAGCGGGAGAGCTCTTTGCGGCCGACCAGCGCCAGGTAGGCGTCCTCGAGGTTGGGGACGTCGAAGCGCTCGGCCAGCTCGGGGCTGGTGCCCTCGGCGACGATCTGCCCGTCGGCGATGAAGGCGATCCGGTCGCAGAGCTGCTCGGCCTCCTCCAGATAGTGCGTGGTGAGGAGGATCGTCGTCCCTTCCTGGTTGATTTTCTGGACGTAGTGCCAGAGCTCGAGCCGCAGCTCGACGTCGACGCCGGCGGTCGGCTCGTCGAGGATCAGCAGGCGCGGCCGGTGCATTACTGCGCGGGCCAGGATCAGGCGGCGTTTCATCCCGCCGGAGAGGGTGCGGGTGCGTTCGTCCCGCTTCTCGGTCAGGGAGAAGGTCTCGAGCAGCTCCTTGGCGCGCTCGCGGCGCTCGCGCTTGGGCATCCCGAAGTAGCCGGCGTGATAGTCGAGCGTCTCCTCGACGGTGAGGAACCAGTCGACGTTGGGCTCCTGCGGGGCGAGGCCAACCGCCTGGCGGGCCTCGGCGTAGTTGGCGATCGCGTCGTGGCCGAAGATCGAGATCGAGCCGCCGGTCGGCTGCGCGAGGCCGGTCGTGCAGTGGATCAGCGTCGACTTGCCGGCGCCGTTGGGCCCGAGCAGGCCGAAGAACTCTCCCTCCTCGATGTCGAGGGAGACGCCGCGCAGCGCCTCCACCCCGGTCGGGTAGCGCTTCTCCAAGTCGGTGATGTCGAGTGCCTTCATCGCGAGTGACGACTCTAGCCATAGGCTGCACTCGTGCCCGCGCCGTTGCTTGCCGTCGATGCGCCCTCGATGCTGTTCCGCGCCTTCTACGCGCTGCCGAAGACGATCACGGGGCCGGATGGGCGGCCGGTCAACGCGCTGCTGGGGACGGCGAACCTGATCCTGCGGGAGGTCGAAGTGCACGAGCCGCGGGCGGTGGTGCTCTGCTTCGGGCCCGACGCGGCCGCTTACCGGACCGAGCTCTACCCCGCCTACCACGCCGAGCGCGAGGCGGCGATGCCCGACGAGCTGCCGCACCAGTTCGCCGCCTGCCGCGAGTTCTTCGAGGCTTTCGGGTGGACGGTGACGACCGCCGAGGATCTCGAGGCGGACGATCTGCTCGGGACCTACGCGCAACTGGAGGCCGGGGCGGGCGGCCACGCGCTGCTTTTGACCGGCGACCGCGACATGTACCAGTGCGCGACGAAGGACGTGACCGTGCTCTACGTGAAAACCGGCGGCGGCAAAGGCGCCGAAGAGGTCGGCCCGGCCGAGGTGCGCGAGCGCTACGGGATCGATCCCGAGCTGGTCCCCGACTTCATCGCCCTGCGGGGCGACCCCTCCGACGGCCTGCCCGGCGCCAAGGGCGTCGGGCCGAAGACGGCGGCGGAGCTGCTGCGGCAGCACGGCTCCCTGGAGGCGATCCTCGCCAGCGCGATCCGCGAGCGCCGCCCAGCCCTGCGCGCGGCCCTGATCGAGGGGCGGGAGGACCTGCTCAAGTTCAAGGACATCGCGACGCTGCGCGACGCGAAGGTGAAGCGCCCCAAAGACGCGCCGACGGATTGGTTGGGCGCCGCCGCGGCGGCACGCGAGCGGGGAATGAAAAAACTCGCGGAGCGTTTGGAGGCGCGGGCGGGCTAAGAGCGTGTCGCTTTTTGGTTCCCTGAGGACGCATAAAGCGACACGAGCCCCCACGCCGAGACGATCGCCCAGACGCCCTCGAGCAAGACGAATCCCCATTGCTCCGCGCTCACCGCGAGGACGGCGAGGATCGCCGAGCCGGCGAGGTTGAGCGCGAGGTAGAGGCGCGAGTCGGGGCGCATGCGTTCGAGCTGCACCGCGGTGAAGGCCGCGAGGATCAGCAGCGCGCCGACGATTTGGACGACCTGGTCCACCGGGCGAGCGTAGTGACCGTGTCGCTTTAGTGGACCTATAGAAGACAAAAGCGACATGGCCAAGTACCGTCGCGCCGTGGATCAAGCCGTGTTACCCCTCCTCGACCACGGGCAGTTGCGCAAGCGCTGGCGCTACGTCGCGGTCTTCGCCGAGGAGCTGATGCTCTGCGCGGCGCGGGCCGAGGTCGGGCCGCTGGGGCAGTCGTTCTGGGTCCTTCTAGATCGCGAGCGCGGGCAGCAGTGGGCGCACACGAATCCGCTGCCCGGAAGCCGCGAGGTGGTGCTCGACGGGCCGAAGGTGGAGATCGACGGGCCGGGACTGCGCGCCAGCCTGGAGCTCGGCGAGGTCGCAGCAATCGAAGCGACTTGCCCCAGCGGCAAGAGCCTCGCCTGGACCCGCAAGCGAGCCGGGATGCCGGTCGCGGGAACGGTCGAGATCCCCGGCCGCCGCTGGGAGATCGCCGGCCGCGGGATCGACGACGAGTCGGCCGGGCATCACCAGCGCCACACCCACTGGCGCTGGTCGGCCGGTGTCGGCGAGTCGGTCGAGGGCCGCAACCTCGCCTGGAACCTGGTCGAAGGGATCAACGACCCGCCGCAGGGCAGCGAGCGGGCGATCTGGGTCGATGGCGAGCCCGCCGAGCCGCCGCCGGTCAGCTTCCGCGGCCTCGACGGCATCGACCTCGGCGACGCCGGCTCACTCGCGTTCGCCCCCGAGTCCCGTCACGCCCACGACGACAACTACCTGCTGATCCGCTCCCGCTACCGCCACCGCTTCGGCAGCTTCAGCGGCTCCCTTGGGGGACTCGACCTCGCCAGCGGCCTAGGCGTGATGGAGGAACACGACGCGCTCTGGTGAGCGCATCCGATTTTCGCCACATCCCGCTGTGGCGAAAGTCGGATACGCGTTCTAGCTCCGGTGCTCGGGGTTGGGGGAGTCGAAGCGGCAGCCGGCTTCCCACTCTTTCGGCTGGTTGCCGTGGGCGGGGACGCCGCCGGCGTCCTTGAGGATGCGCGCCAGGTGCATCAGGTTCCAGGCGGCGAAGGTGGTGTTGCGGTTGGTGAAGTCGTTGGCGGGGCCGCCGGAGCCGTCGTCGAGGTAGGACGGGCCGGGCCCGGCCTCGCCGATCCAGCCGGAGTCGGCCTGTGGGGGAATCGTGTAGCCGAGGTGCTGCAGCGAGTAGAGGACGTTCATCGCGCAGTGCTTGATCCCGTCCTCGTTGCCGGTGACGATGCAGCCGCCGACGCGGCCGTAGTAGGCCCACTGGCCTTCGTCGTTCAGCAGGTGCGAGTTGCCGTAGAGGCGCTCGATCGCGTGGGTCGCGACCGAGGACTTCTCCCCCAGCCAGATCGGCATCCCCAGCACGAGGATGTCGGCGGCCAGCACCCGCTCGTAGATCTGCGGCCACTCGTCGCGCTCCCAGCCGTGTTCGGTCATGTCCGGCCAGACGCCGATCGCGATCTCGTGGTCGACCCAGCGCAGGCAGTCGACCTCGACCCCCTGCGCGCGCATCACCGCGATCGACTTGTCCATCAGGCCCTGGGTGTTGGAGACCTCGGGGCTGCGCTTCAGGGTGCAGTTGATGAACAGCGCTTTGAGGTCAGAGTAGTCGGTTTGCGGCATGTTGGTCGTCTCTCCCTTTGGGTCGGCCGGTCAGCGCCGAGCCTCCCACATCGCCCCTTACAGGCGTGTGAACTACCAGGTGTCGACGAAGCGATGGGCGCCGGGGGGACGGGCGTCGCCGGCGGCGATCAGGGTCGAGGCGATCAGCGAGCGAGTCTCCGCCGGATCGATCACGTCGTCGAGCTCGAACAGCGCCGCAGCGTTCAGCGCCTTCGCGTTCTCTTCCGCCTGGGCGGTGAGGTCGCGGACGCGCTGCTCGCGCTCGGCCTCGTCGGCGATCGCCTCGAGCTCCTTGCGCAGCGCCAACCGCACCGCCCCCTCCAGCCCCATCGGCCCGAGGTGGGCGCTCGGCCAGGCGACCGTCAGCAGCGGCTCGTGCAGGCTGCCGCCGACCATCGCCTGGGCGCCGAGGCCGTAGCCGCGGCGCAGGATCACCGCGATCAGGGGTACCCGCAGGGCGGCGCCGGCGACCAGCAGCCGCGAGGCGTGGCGGACCAGGCCGGTCGCCTCGGCGTCGGGGCCGACCATGTAGCCGGGGGTGTCGACGAGGGAGAGGACGGGGAGGCCGAACGCGTCGCAGAGCTGCAGCAGCCGCGCCGCCTTGTCCGCGGCGTCGGAGGTGACGGCGCCGGCGGTGTGGCGGGTGTCGTTGGCGACGATCCCCAGCGGGCGGCCCTCGATCCGCGCCAGCGCCGTGACCATCTCCGGGGCGAAGCGCTCGCGCAGGAAGGTGACCGAGCCCTCGTCGCAGAGGGTCTCGACGATCGGCCGCGGGTCGTAGGCGCGGCGCTTGCGCTCGGGGACGAGCTCGCGCAGGCGGGCCTGGTCGGGTTCGGTGCCGGGCGCGGTCGCGCCCTGAAAGTAGGCGAGCAGCTTCTTGGTCGCCGCGGTCGCCTCCGCCTCGTCGGCGCAGACGACATCGACGACGCCGTTCGGCGCCTGCATCCCGATCGGCCCGACCTCGTCGGGCGGCACGTCCCCCAGTCCGCCGCCGGCGATCATTGCCGGCCCGCCCATCCCCAGCGAGCTCGCCTCGGTGGCGACGATCAGGTCCGAGCAGCCGGCGATCACCGCGTTGCCGGCGAAGCAGCGGCCGTGGACGACGGCGATCCTCGGCACCAGGCCCGAGAGCTTCGCCCAGAGCGCGAAGGCGCGGGTATCGAGGGCGGAGACGACGGGGTAGTCGGTGTCGCCGGGCCTCCCTCCCCCGCCCTCGGCGTAGAAGACGACCGGCAGCCGCATCCGCTCGATCAGCTCGAAGAGCCGGTCCTTCTTGCGGTGGCCGAGCGCCCCCTGGGTCCCGGCCAGGACCGTGTAGTCGTAGGAGAGGACTGCGCAGGCGGCGCGCTCGGGCTCGAAGAGGTCGCCGTTGACGCGGGCAGTGCCGCCGAGCAGGCCGTCGCCAGGGGTGCGGGCGATCAGGTCCTCCAGCTCGCGGCGCCCGCGCTGGGCGGCGATCGCGTAGCGCCCGTACTCGACGAAGGAGCCGGGATCGACGAGGTCGGCGAGGTTCTCGCGGGCGGTGCGCCCGGCGGCCGCGTGCCGCCGCTCGACCGCGTCGGGCCGCGCCGCGTCCTCGGTCAGCGCCCGCCGCGCCAGCAGCTCCGCCAGGTCCTCTCGCTCCCCCTCGGCCACGGGGGCATCTTTCCACTACCGGCGGGAGCTAGCCGCGGATCGCTTTGCCGACGAGGTGCTTGAGGCGGGTTTTATCGCGCTTGGAGAGGTTGTCCGGCCGGCCCTTGGACTTCTTCAGCAGGTTCCAGAACTCGGTCTGTTCGCGCTGGCTGAGGTTGCCCTCGATCCGGTCGCGGCCCTTCTTCAGCAGCCAGAGGCTGGCGACCCAGACTTTCGCCCAGGGGACCCGCTTCCAGACGTGGGGCGCTGCTTTGCGGGCGAGCCAGAACGGCATCCTGGCTCCGGGGCTATTCGACCACTTCGACGGTGCCGTGCATCGTCGGGTGGATTTCGCAGAAGTAGGTGTAGGTGCCGGGTTCCTTGAAGGTCGCCGAGCCGATCTTGCCTTCCTCGATCGTGCCGGTGTCGAAGCTGCCGTCGTCGGCGGTCGCCGTGTGGGGCGCGGAGTCCTCGTTCTGCCAGATCACCTTGCCGCCGGCCTGGACCACGACCGGGTCGGGTTCGTAGCTGAATTCGACGATCTGGACTTTTTCGGACTTCTGAGCCTCGCCGCTCGGGGCGGTTTCGCTTTCGGCTTCTTCGGTTGCTTCTTCGCCGGCTTCACCGGCTTCTTCGCCCGCTTCTTCAGCGGCTTCTCCCGCTTCTTCGCCGCCTTCTCCCGCTTCTTCGGCTACCGACGACACCGGTTCAGAGGAGTCGGAGCCGCCGCCCCCGCAAGCGGCAAGGCCGAGGGAGAGGGCGACCAGGGCAGCGAGGAGCAGCGGCTTCGAGCTCATTGGCTGTGTTTACCCACTCGATCCCGGGCCAATCACCCGCTCGGCGAATCAGTCACCGGCCGCGACTAGCCTGCGGCGGGTGATCACCGGGCCCCGCGGGCGCTGGGTGGCGGTCGCGGTCTGGCTCCTGCTCGGGGCGGCCGGGCTCGTCGCCCACTCCCACATCGACGACGTGACCGCCGCCGGGCAGAGCAGCTTCCTGCCCGCCGACGCGGAATCGACGCGGGCGGTCGAGGCGCTGCAGAACGCCTCGGGAGGGAGCGAAGAGGTGCCGGTCGTGGTCGTCTTCGAACGGCCCGGCGGGCTGACCAAGCGGGACCTGCGGGCGATCGGGCGGATCGGCGATGGCCTCGACCGGTTGGCGCTGACCGGGGCGACGCCGGTCCTCAACCCGTTCTCGGGCGCCCCTCGCTACCGGCGCGACCTCGCCGCGGTGGCGCGGGTCGCCAACGGCGTCGGCCCGATCTCCCGCGACGGCAAGGCGGCGCTCCTCTTCCTCGCAATCGATGCCCAGGACCGCGGCGCCGTCGTCCACGGGGTCGACAAGACCCGCGCCTACCTGCGGATGCACGAGCCGCCCGGCATGCGCGCCTTCGTCACCGGGCCGGGCGGGATCGCCGCCGACCTCGAGGCGACTGCCTCCGAAGCCGCCCACACGCTCCTCTTCGCCACCGTCGGCCTCGTCCTCCTGCTCCTGCTCCTCGTCTACCGAGCCCCGATCCTCGCCCTCCTCCCCCTACTCGCGGTCGGCGCCGCCTACCTGGTCGCCGTTGGAATCGCCTACCTCCTGATCGACGCTGACGTGATCACCGTCAACAGCGAGGGCACGATGCTGCTGCTGGTCCTGATCTTCGGCGCCGGCACGGATTACTCCCTGCTGCTGGTCCACCGCTACCGGGAAGAGCTAGCGCTCGACGGGAGCCGGGGGAGGGGCTCGCCGGGCCCTCCCCATCTTTGTCCGCCGCACCCCTTCCCCGGCTCCCCCCTGGAAAGAGCGGTCCGCGAGACCCGCCCCGCGCTTCTCGCTTCGGCCGGGACGGTGATCGCGGCGATGCTGGTCCTGCTCGCCGCCGACCTCGAGTCGACCCACTGGCTCGGCCCGATCCTGGCGCTCGGGATCGCGGTGATGCTCGCCGCCGCCTTCACCCTGCTGCCGGCGCTGCTGGCGATCCTCGGCGAGCGCGCCTTCTGGTCGCCCCTGGGGCACGTTCGTCAATCCGGTGGTTCCTTTCGCACCGATGACGTGCAGAAGGAGCCACGCGATCGGTGGGAGGGGGTGGCGGGGCTGGTGCGGCTGCGCTCGGGGACGATCGTGGTCGGGGTCTTGGCGCTGCTGGGGGCACTCTGCCTCGGGAACTCGACGAATCACGACACGCTCGGGTTCGGCCAGGGGGTGACGAAGCCGACCAACTCGAGTGAGGGGAACGAAGCGCTGGAACGGCACTTCCCGCCCGGGCTCTCCTCGCCGCTGACCGCGGTCGTCGAAGCGGACCTCGCGCCGGCGGTGGTGCGCGGGATGCAGCGCCTCGGCAGCGTCCAGCTTGCCCTGCCGACGCCGGTTCCCCACGACCCCACCGAGGCGTTGGTCGCCCTCGTCCTCCACGGCAACCCCTACGGCAGCGACGCCGCCGAAGCGGTGAAGGCGATCCGCGCCCGCCTCCACGCCCTCGACCCCGGCGGCCTGCTCGGCGGCATCCCGGCCGAGAACCTCGACGTCGAGCAGACCAACGCCCGGGACACGAAGCTGATCGTCCCGCTCGTCCTCCTCGTCGTCGGCCTGATCCTGATCGCGGTCCTGCGGGCGCTGGTCGCCCCCGCCTACCTGATCGCCACCGTGGTCCTCTCCTTCGCCGCCACCCTCGGCCTCGCCACCTTCGCCTTCACCGAGGTCTTCGGGACCGAAGGGATCGCCTTCAACCTCGAGCTGATGGCGTTCATCTTCCTCGTCGCCCTCGGGGTCGACTACAACATCTTCCTGATGACCCGGGCGCGCGAGGAGGCGGTCGCCCTCGGTACCCGCGAGGGCGTCCTCGCCGCCCTCGTCCACACCGGCGGCGTCGTCACCGGCGCCGGCCTGATCCTCGCCGGCACCTTCGCCACCCTCACCCTGCTGCCGCTGGAGGAGCTGGTCCAGATCGGCGCCACCGTCGCCTTCGGCGTCCTCCTCGACACCTTCCTCGTCCGCGCCCTGCTGATCCCCGCGATCACCTACCGCCTGGGCGACCGCGCCTGGTGGCCCTCCCGAGCTGCATCGAATTCTCCACCCAGTAGCGAGAGAATTTGATGCAGTTCGGAGCGCGCGGCTACTAGTAGCCCGGCGAGCGCTTCATTCGTTTGCGCTCGTGGGGGTGGGCGCCGCCCTTCTCGTCCAGGACCTTGCAGGCCTGCTCGATGTCGTCGGCGAGGCGGTCGACCTGCTGGCGGCCGAGGGTCTCCTTGACCAGCGCCCGCATCACCTTCACCTCTTGCGCGTCGGGCGGCATCGTGTAGGCAGGGAGCATCCAGCCGCGCTCGGCCGAGAGCTGCCAGGAGACGTCGAACTCGTCGTAGTCGTGCTCGCCGGCGAGCTTGAAGGCGACCAGCGGCAGCTGCTCCTGGTCAGCGCCGATCAGCTCGAAGTTGCCGTTCTCTTCCAGCCGCTTGGCCAGCGCCTTCGCGTTCTCCTCCATCGCCCGCATCACCACGGTGTAGCCCTGATGCCCGAGGCGGACGAAGTTGTAGTACTGCGCCAGCACCATCGAGGCGCCGGTGGAGAAGTTGAGGGTGAAGGTGGCGTCGGTCTTGCCGAGGTAGTTCTCGTAGAAGACGAGGTCCTCGGCGAGGTCGGCCTTCTCGCGGAAGACGAGCCAGCCGATCCCCGGGTAGACGAGCCCGAACTTGTGACCCGAGACGTTGATCGAGCGCACCTGCTCGAGCCGGAAGTCCCACTCGGAGTGCGGGTAGAGGAAGGGCCAGACGAAGCCGCCGCTGGCGGCGTCGACGTGCAGCGGCACGTCGAGCTCGCGCTCCTTCTTGATCCCCAGCAGCAGGTCGTTGATCCCGGTGATGTCGTCGGCGTGGCCGGTGAAGGTGGTGCCGAGGACGGCGGCGACCCCGATCGTGTTCTCGTCGACGTGGGGCTCGACGTCCTCGGGCCCGATCACGTACTTGTCCTCGCGCAGGCGGACGATCCGCGGTTCGACGTCGAAGTAGCGGCAGAACTTTTCCCAGACGACGTGGACGTCGCCGCCGAAGACGAGGTTCGGCTTCGCGGTCGAGCGGCCCGCCTTTTCCTGGCGCTCCTTCCACTTCCACTTCAGCGAGAGCGCACCCAGCATGATCGCCTCCGAGGAGCCCTGGGTGCGGCAGCCGGTCGTCTCCCCCGGCGCGTTGTAGAGGTCGGCGAGCATGCGGATGCAGCGCTGCTCGATCTCGGCCGAGATCGGATACTCGGCGTGGTCGATGAAGTTGCGGTGCAGGTTCTCGGCGACGATCCGCTGCGCCTCCGGCTCCATCCAGGTGGTGACGAAGGTGGCGAGGTTCCGCCACGGGTCCCCCTCCAGCACCAGTTCCTCGTCGACCAGCCGCATCGCGTCGAGCGCCGACATGCCGCCGGCGGGGAACTCCTTGTCGGGGGCGTCCTCGGTCAGGAAGCGGTTGCCGTAGAGCTTCACGGCTTCCTCGGGACTAGGTGAATTGTTCATCGGACTCCGTTGGTCGAGGGGGAGAAGGGGCTCTAACCGAGGATCTTGGCCTTCTGGGCCGCGAACTCCTCCTCGGTGAGGATTCCCTGGCTTTTCAACTCGGCCAGCTCTTTCAGCTGATCGATCGTCGACGTGGAGGCCGGAGCCACCGGAGCTGCAGGCGGGGGTGCCGGAGCAGCCTGCTGGGCCGGGGGTGCTTCCTGCGCGGCCCAACGTTCCGACTGACGTTTGGACACGCGGTTGCTCACACTGGTTGCGGTTCCGGCGATGACCGCGGTCCGCGCGACGCCTCTGAGTAGTCCTGGCATGGCAGTTCTCCTTTGCTCAGTCCACGTCCGCCGCGTCGAGGGCGGCAAGCATGGCTTGGATTGGGATGCGACCGCTGGCGACCAGCTGGCCGCCGGAGCGTCGGAGGGCGGAAGCGAAGGGCGCCGCCCAGCGGTTCTCGTAGACGAGCAACGCCGCCGAGGTGCCGGGCTCGAGCGCGCTCGCCGCCTCCTGGGTGTCTTCATCGGAGAGCAGCCCCGAGGAGGCGCCGTCGAACTCGGCGAAGGCCTCAACCTGGTCTCCCAAGTCGGCGATCTCGAGCCTGGTGAGCGAGCCGTCCTCGTCCTTGTGGAGGAAGACGAGATCGAGGATGCGGATCAAGCCGCGATCGACCAGATCGATCAGATGCGGTGCCGCCTCTCCGGTCGGCTGGCGCCCGGGCCACTCGACCAACAAGTAGTCGATCGGGCCCATTTCATCGAACTCTTCGGCGCTCACAAGCTTGCTCCCTTCGTCGTGACTGCGATCCGGTCCACTGAAGTTATCGTCCCCCCGAGCCAGGCAACATCATCTGAACAGGGTGATTGTCCGAGGCGCTACGGCGTCAGACCGCCGCTGAGTTCCCCGCCCGGTGAAGGTGGCGCAGCGGCCGGTGGCAGCCGCATCGAGGCAAGCTCGTCGCGGAGCGCAGTATCCGGAACGCGAATCATCCCCCTGGTGGGCCGGTCGAGGTCGGCGATCACCAGCAGCAGGAACGAGACCAGGAGTGCGGCCAGCGCGACCGCGAGCACTCCGCGCCCGAGCAGTGCCAGGTAGGACGCCAGCAGGCCGAGGGCAAGGGCGGCGCCCACGAGCTCGAGCAGGAAGACGGCGATCGGGACCTGATTGTTGAGCGCCGCGACACGAACGCCCTGGGCATCGATCATCTCGTTCAGCGTCTCGATGTACAACCTGGGCGCGCTCGCCACCGGCTCGGCCTCGATCGCCTGCCCGCCGAGCGCCCAGAGACGGCGCTGAAGCAGCTCCTCCCGCTCCGCCGCCGCCCGCTCCCCCTCACTTCCGGGGACCGTGTCCGACAGCTCTACCGCCCGCTCCGTGTACCTGGTCAGGAGGGCGAGAGACTTGGACCTGGCCGGCTCCTGAAGCGTTTGCGCTCGCAGGTAGGTGGTTCCGATCGCGTTGGCCTCCGCGACGACGCTCGCGCGGCGATCCTCGTAGCGCGTCACCGCCAACGACAGGCCGAAGGCGAGGATCAACCCGACGACGCCGAGGAGCGCTGCCTGCAGGACTCCAAACGGCTCCTTCAGGTCACCGGAGAGGTGCCGCACGCGGCGCCCGAGGAAGACCCCCAGAGCGGTCCCGCCGAGCACGATCCCGAAGATCAGGAGGGCGAGCTCGAGGCTGGTGAGCCGGAAGACCCACATCAGGGCCGGCTACTGCCGCGCCATCGCCACCCGGAAGCGCTCCTCCGGGGAGATCAGGTGGTCGGGGCCCTCGGTGGCGTCGCCGACGTCGATCTGGACCCACTCGACCTTGCCGGTGAAGGCGCTGCCGGCTGAGGCGTAGTCGTCGCTGACCGGGGTGCCGAGGTCCGAGCCGAGGTCAGTCGTCTCGTCGCCGGAGAAGATCAGCGGCATCGTCCCCTCGACGCGGCCCTCGCCGGCCTTGGCGCCGTCGACGTAGAGCGCGGCGGTACCGCCTTTGCCGAGGCCGCCGCCGTCATAGGCGAACTCCATCCGCACCTGATGCTCGCCGCCGTCCAGCGACTCGGCGCCCGCGACCTTGAAGCGAGCGATCCCGAGCAGGTTGTAGCAGTAGGTCGGCCGGCCCCCGTTGAAGTAGATGCTCCAGCCGCCGAAGGCGCCGCCCTGGGCGATCACAACGCCCTCACCGCCGCCGTCGGGGACGACGAGCTGCGCGGTGACCGAGTGGGAGCGGTTCTTGATCGTGATCACCGAGTTCTCCGAGATCCGCTTCATGCCGCCGAAGAGGATCTGCGAGTTGCCTTTGATCAGGCTCGGTCGCCCGGCGATCTCGGGCACGAAGCGCTCGACCCGGCGGTCGTCGAGCGGCAGCACCCCGTACCTGGTCGCCTCGATCAGGAACAGCCGCTGCAGCTCGGCCAGCTTCTCGGGCTGCTCGGCGGCGAGGTCGTTGGCCTGGGTCCAGTCGTCGGGCGCGTAGAGCTCCCAGACGTCGTCGTCGATCGCCGGCAGCTCAGCGCCGACCACCCAGGGGACGCTGTGGCGGGTCGCCGCGGTCCAGCCTTTGTGGTACACGCCGCGGTTGACGAACATCTCGAAGTACTGCGTCTCGCGGTGCTCGGGGGCCTCGGCGTCGTCGAAGCTCGGCCGCATGCTCCGGCCGTGCAGGGGCATCTGCTGGACGCCGTGGACGAAGGTCGGCTCGGGCAGCCCCGCGGCGTCGAGGACGGTCGCGGCGATGTCGATCACGTGACTGAACTGGTGGCGGATCTCGCCCTTGGCCTCGATCCCGGCGGGCCAATGGACGACCGTGCCGTTGCGGGTGCCGCCCCAGTGCGAGCCGACCTGCTTGGTCCATTTGTAGGGGGTGTCGAGCGCGTGCGCCCAGCCGACCGCAAAATGATTGTTGGCCGTGGGGGTGCCGAGCTCGTCGATCCTGGCGGCGAGCATCTCCGGCGTCTCCAGTTTGTTGGCGGCGTTGAAGGTAAAGGCCTCGTTGAAGGTGCCGTTGATCGTGCCCTCGGCAGAAGCCCCGTTGTCGCCGATCACGTAGTAGATCAGCGTGTCGTCGAGCGCTTCGAGGTCGCGCAGGGCCTCGATCAGGCGGCCCACGTGATGGTCGGCATGCTCGAGGAAGCCGGCGTAGATCTCCATCTGGCGCGCCAGCACCGGCTTCAGCTCAGCGGGCATCTCATCCCAGGCGGGTATCTCCGCCGGGCGCTCGGTCAGGACCGCGTCCTCGGGCACGACGCCGAGCTCCTTCTGCCGCGCCAGCGTCTCCTCGCGCAGCACGTCCCAGCCCTTGTCGAAGTGGCCCTTGTACTTGGCAGACCACTCCTCCGGGCAGTGATGGGGAGCGTGGGTGGCGCCGGGGGCGAAGTACATGAAGAACGGCTTGTCGGGCATCAGTGCCTTCTGCTCGCGCATCCAGCCGATCGCTTTGTCGGCCAGGTCCTCGGTCAGGTGGTAGCCCTCCTCCGGCGAGCGATCGGGCTCGACCGCGACGGTGTCGTCGTAGAGCGCCGGGAAGTACTGGTTCGTCTCGCCGGCGATGAAGCCGAAGAAGCGCTCGAAGCCGCCGCCGCGCGAGGGCCAGGCGTCGAAGGGGCCCATCGGGCTGATCTCCCAGACGGGGACCTCGTGGCACTTGCCGAACTGGGCGGTCGAGAAGCCGTTCAGCTTCAGCGTCTCGGCCAGCGGCGCCGCCGTGTTGGGGCGGACCGAGTTGTAGCCGGGCGCGGAGGTGGCGATCTCGGTGATCCCGCCCATCCCGACCGAGTGGTGGTTGCGGCCGCTGAGCAGCGCGGCGCGGGTCGGGGAGCAAAGCGCGGTGGTGTGGAAGCGGGTGTACTTCAGCCCCTCTGCCGCCAGCGCCTCGGCGACGGGGGTCGCGCAGGGCCCGCCGAAGGCGCTGGAAGAGGCGAAGCCGACGTCGTCGAGCAAGACGACGAGGACGTTCGGCGCCTCGGCGGGCGGACGCAGCGGCTCGATCGGAGGGAACGACGTGTCGGGGTCCTTGGCGTCGTAGGTGATCGGCCCCTCGTAGGGCCGGTCGGGGATCGGCAGGACGTCGCGCTTGACCTCGTCGTTCTTGCTGCTCATCTCGTCCCCTCAGGTTTGGAGTGGTCGCGGGCGCACCTGAATCCCATGTTTCCGGTCGAGGTGTCCACGGTGTTGGAGCTCCGGGCCGCGACCCGGTAGCGGTTGCAATAAGAGTCGTGACAGAGGTAGGAGCCTCCGCGGGTAACCATCGCCTGCGCGCCGTCGAAGGAGTCAGCGCACCATTCCCAGACGTTGCCGGTGGTGTTGTGGAGCCCGTGACCATTGGCGGGGAAGGCGTCGACGGGACAGGTGCCGAGGTAGCCGTCGCCAAGGGTGTTCTCGGAAGGGAAGGTGCCCTGCCAGACGTTCATCCGGTGCTCCCCGCCCGGCTCCAGCTCGTCTCCCCAGGGGAAGCGCTTCCCAACGAGGCCACCGCGAGCCGCGAACTCCCACTCGACCTCGGTCGGGAGTCTCGTCTCGCTCCAGCGGCAGAACGTCGGCGTCGCGCCAGGAAACGTGGACGACGGGGTGATCGAGTCGATCCTCGATCGAGGAGCGCGGCCCCTCCGGCCGGCGCCAAAAGGCGCCGGCGACCTGGCGCCACCAAGGCGCCTGGACAGCCCCGCGCGTGTCCGGGAACTCGTCGGGAAGCAGGCCGCCGAAGACGAACGACCATCCGTAGCGCTCGGCGTCGGTGACGTGGCCGGTCGCCTCCACGAAGGTGGCGAAGCGGCTGTTGGAGACGGCGTAGGGGTCGATCGCGAAAGCGCCGATCTCGACCTCGCGGACCGGTCCCTCACCGTCGCCAGCGACGCACTCCGGACCGTCGGCTCCCATCCGGAAGCTGGCGTCTCCGAGCTCCACCATCTCGAGGGGCGGGATGGTCTTGGTGGCCTCGAGGCTCATCCCTACCGAAGCTAAGTGCGCCAGGCGTGCGGCGCATCACCTGAACGGGGTGAACCCCGCAGCGGGCGGGAATCACCCTTTTCAGATGATGCCCGTGCGTCGGCCAGGGGCGAGCCTGCAATCACACGCAACTACGAAGGGAGCGAGCTATGAGAGGTCTTGGTCGCGCTGTGTTCGTCGCCATCCTGCTGCTGATCGCGGGGGTCCTCAACGTCATCTATGGCATCGCCGCAGTCGCCGATGCCAACTTCTACGCCGGCAACACCCACTATGTGCTGTCCAGCCTGCACACCTGGGGCTGGATCACGATCCTGCTCGGGGTGATCCAGCTGTTCGCCGGCTTCTCACTGTTCGCCGGCGGCGCCTTCGGTCGCGTGATCGGGATCGTCGCCGCGTCACTCGGAGCGATCGGCGCACTCCTGGCGGTCGGAGGCGCTTACCCCTTCTGGTCGCTGGGCATCTTCGCCCTCTGTGTGATCTGCATCCACGGCCTGGTCGTCTACGGCGAGGACGATCGGACCGCGAGGGTCTGAGTCGACAGGCGGGAGCCCGGCGAGGCTTGCCGGGCTCCCGCGGCCTGACTCAGATCACACAAGAAATCCGAACGGGCGGTACAGTCAACAGACCATTTCCCTCTTTGATCGAGTTGCGCTTTGAACGAGGATGGCGGCGCCATCGCTCAACCCGTTCCCAGCGCCCAAAGCGCCTCGTCCCTGATCCCCCGCGCCCGCTTGATCAAGAAGCTGAAGGAGAGCTCGGCGCCGGTCGTCCTCCTCAGCGCACCCTCTGGGTACGGCAAGTCCGTCCTTTTGAAGCAGTGGGCCGAAGAGGATTCGCGGCCGTTCACGTCGATCATCCTCAGCGACCTGCACAACGATCCCGGGATGCTGGTGGCCTCGATCCTCGAGGCGCTGGAGCGGGTCGAGCCGGTGGCCGACGACGTCTCCACGGCCCTTCAGGCCCCGGAGCCCAGCATCGAGAGCATCGTCCTCCCTCGGCTCGGCCGCGCCCTGGGCGAGCGCACGGTGCCGATGGTCCTCGTCCTCGACGACCTCGAGCGGATCGAGTCCCCGCAGGCGCTGGCGGTGATCGCGGCGATCGCCGGGCAGGTTCCCGCCGGCTCCAGGCTTGCGCTCGCCTGCCGAACCGAGCCGGCCCTGCCGATTGGCAGGCTGCGAGCCCACCGGATGCTGACCGAGCTCGGCACGGCGGAGCTGACGATGACGAAGGCCGAGTGCGCCGCCCTTCTGGCCGGGCTCGGCGTCGAGCTCACCGGTAAGCAGCTCGACACGATGATCCTGCACGCCGAGGGCTGGCCCGCCGCCCTCTACCTCGCCGGGCTCGCACTCAGCGAGCAGCCGGACCTCGACCTGGCGATCTCCAGGTTTGCCGGCGACGACCGGATCGTCGTCGACTACATCAAGGAGGAATTCCTCGCCTCGGTCTCCCAGCGCAGGCTCGAGTTCATGCGGCGGGCGGCGGTCCTCGATCGCCTCAGCGGCGATCTCTGCGACACCGTCCTCGAGCGCACCGGCTCGGCGCGGACGCTGGTCGACCTGGCGCGTTCGAACTCACTGCTGACGCCGCTGGACCGTCGTGACGAGTGGTTTCGCTTCCACCCGATGTTCCGCGAGATGCTGTGCTCGGAGCTGCACCGCGTCGAGCCGGGCGAGGCGACGAGATTGAACCTTCGGGCCTCGGAATGGTGGGCCGAGCAGGGCGATTGGGACCGGGCGATCCAGCACGCGATCGAGGCCGGAGACCCGGTGCGCGCCGGGGAGCTGCTGTGGCTGGGGGTGCCCCGCTACATGACCCGCGGGCGGGTTGCCACGGTGATCGGCTGGCTGGGCCTCCTCGGCGAGGAGGCCATCGCCTCGGACCCCGCCCTGAGCCTAACCGCTGCCTTCGGTGGGATCACCCGCGGCGCCGGACCGCAGGCCGAGCACTGGATCGCGGTGGCACGGAGTCTGTTGCTGGCCGAGGGAGACACGGACAACGGCCTCGACCTCGGCCCAGGTTTAGCCCTGGCCGAAGCCGGGCTCGCCCGGCAGGGGGTCGAGGCGATGTGCGCCGACACCGTGGTCGCCGCGAAGGACCTCGCCGACAAGAGCCCGTGGTTGTCGATGTGCTGCATGCTCGACGGGGTCGGGTTGCATCTGCGGGGGCTCCGCGATCCGGCGCGCGATCGACTTCTGGAGGGCGCGCGCCGCGGATCGGTCAGCGCTCCGACGATCCAGGTGCTGGCCCTCGCCCAGCTGGCTCTGCTCGCGATCGAGGACGGGGACTGGCAGCTCGCCGAGTCGCTTGCGGCACAGGCCAGAGCACAGGTCAACCGCTCCGGCCTGATCGAGTACCCGATGGTGGCGTTGACGATGGCGGTGTCCGCCCTGGTCGAGGCCAGGCTCGGGAGGGTCGAGAGGGCAATGGCCGACATGCGGATCGCCATCGGCCTGCTCGGAGAGCTCGATGAGTTCGCGCCGTGGTACGAAGTCGAGGCGAGGATCGCGCTGGGGCGCTGCGCCTCGCGTCTCGGCGATAGGCCCGCGGCTGCAGCGTTTCTCGCCGAGGCGAAGAAGCTGCTTAACCGCACCCCGGATGCGATCGTGCTCGGCGAGTGGATCGAGGAGTCAGCGCGGACGGTCGCAGAGCTTTCAGTCGTCGAGGTGAGCGGGCTCTCCCCGGCCGAGCTGCGCGTGCTCCAGTTCCTACCGGGCCATCTCTCCTATCCCCAGATCGCCACCGAGACCTTCGTCTCGCCGAACACCGTCAAGACCCAGGCGCAGAGCATCTACCGCAAGCTTGGCGCCTCCTCGCGGCGGCAGGCGGTCGCGCTCGCGCAGGAGGCCGGCCTGCTCGATCGCGAGCCCGATTCCTAAGGCTTTCCCACCCCGGGGTAGGGAGCTCGTCGAGATCACCCGCTTCGGGCGATGCGGGTCGGGCGAGCCGGACCTAGGTTGGGTCAGTTGCTCCGCTGAGGGGCAGCTCCACCGATGCCAGAGCTGATCGCCATCGCATACACGGAGGAGACCGTCGCCGCTCAGGCAGCGGCGGAGCTCCATCGCTGCGCCGCTGAAATCCCCCTCGACCCGGATGCGGTCAGCGTGATCGTCGCCGAGAAGAACGGGAACCACCAGTTGCTGACCAGCCGGCACCCCGGCGCGACGGCCGCCTGGAGCCGCTTCTGGGGTCTCATCTTCAGCGTCGTCATGAACGAGGCCGAGCCGAGCGAGCTCGACCTCAGCTTCCGTCAGCAGGTCAGAGGCCTGTTGCTGCCAGGTAGCTCGGTGCTGCTGGTCGCCATCGGGCGGGAAACCCGGGGGGAGATTCTGGCGGCGGTCAGCCAGTACGGCGGCAAGCCGCTGTTCTGTTCGCTGGGCGCGGGGGCGCCGGATGCCCTGTCGGAAAGCGCCTAGTAAGAGAGGGAGTAGAGGAGGTGGGCGACGCCGTCGCCCTCCACCACTCGCTTCTGCTCCAGCTGCACGCTCGGCGGGATCTCGTCGAAGAGGCGGACGCCGTCGCCGAGTATCACCGGCACTTGGTTGACGAGGATCTCGTCGAGGAGGCCGGCGCGGAGCAGTTGCTGGATCGTCTCGCCGCCGCCGCCGACCGAGACGTCTTCGCCGTCGGCTGTCTCGCGCGCCAGCTCCACTGCCCGCTCCGGGCCCTCGGTGACGAAGTGGAAGGTCGTCTCGCCCAGGGTCAGCGGCTCGCGCTCGTAGTGGGTGAGCACGAAGACCGGCACGTGGAAGGGCGGCTCGTCGCCCCACCAGCCGTTCCAGAGCGGCTCGGTCCAGGGGCCCCGAACGGGGCCGAACATGTTGCGGCCCATGACGACGGCGCCGGTGTTGGCGCCCGCGGATTCGAAGATCTCGCTGCTCGCGGTTACCTCGCCCCCCTCGCGCCCGTGCGACTTGCGCCAGGCGGCGAGCTTGACGACCCACTCGTGCAGAGCCTCGCCGCCTTCACCGAGCCCGTGCTCCTCGCTTTGGTTCGGACCGGCGACGTAGCCGTCGGCGGAAACCGAGATCTGGCACTTGACCTTGGCCATGAAGGCACCGTATCGCCACCGGCACTGGGCGATCACCTGGCGGAACACTTGACACGGAAACCATCAGCGCTATCCTGTCCAAGGACTAACTACAGAAAGTGGACTTGGTTATGACTTATCGGCTGATAGCGCTCGACGAGGCAATCGTCTTCCCCACCGTGACCGCGACCCTGCCGATCGACGTCGGCGAGGAGGAGCGCGTCTTCCTGATCCCGCGGCGCGACGGCGAGTACGGGCGCGTCGGCGTGGTCGCCGAGGTGATCGAGACCGGGCTCTCGCGCCGCGGCCGTCCCGTCGCCACCGTGCTGGGCCTGCACCGCGGGCTGATCGCCGGCTCCGCGCAGCCGGGCGAGGGCGAGACGCTGCGGGTCGAGGTCCAGGAGGTCCGCGACGGTCATCCAGATGACGAGCAGGCACGCGAGCTGGTGCGTGAATACCGCGCCGTGGTCGAGGAGATCCTCGAGCTGCGTGGCGACGACGGCCGCATCGCCGCCTTCCTGCGCTCGGTCGAGGAGCCGGGCGCGCTGGCCGACACCTCCGGCCTCTCCCCCGACATCTCCAACGAGGGCAAGCTGCGGCTGCTGGAGACGATCGACGTCAGCGGCCGCCTCGAGCTGGCGGTCGAGCTGCAGCGCGAGCGCCTCGCCGAGCTGCAGGTGCGGAGCAAGATCCGCGACGACGTCGAGTCCGGTGCCCAGAAGCAGCAGCGCGAGTACTTCCTCCGCAAACAGATGGAGTCGATCCGCAAAGAGCTGGGCGAGGACGAGGCCGACCTGATCGCCGAGTACGAGCGCAAGATCGCCGAGGCGGAGATGCCGGAGGCGGTCGCCGAGCAGGCCGAGAAGGAGCTGCGGCGGTTGGAGCGCCAGGGCGAGCAGTCGCCGGAGAGCTCGATGATCCGCAGCTACCTCGACTGGCTGATCGCGGTGCCGTGGAGCAAGCGCTCCGAGGAGCGGCTCGACCCCGCCCACACCCGCGAGGTGCTCGACGCCGACCACGCCGGCCTGGAGGACGTGAAGAAACGGATCACCGAGTTCATCGCCGTGCGGAAGCTGCGCGAGGAGCGCCAGATCGAGGACGACAGCCGCGCCAACGGCGCCATCCTCACCCTGGTCGGCCCTCCGGGGACCGGCAAGACCTCGATCGGCGAGTCGATCGCCCGCGCCCTCGGGCGGGAGTTCGTCCGCATCAGCCTCGGCGGGATCCGCGACGAGGCGGAGATCCGCGGCCACCGCCGCACCTACATCGGCGCGATGCCGGGACGGATCATCCGCGCCCTGCGCGATGCCAAGACGATGAACCCGGTGATCCTCCTCGACGAGGTCGACAAGGTCGGCGCCGACTGGCGCGGCGACCCCTCCGCGGCCCTGCTCGAGGTCTTGGACCCGGCCCAGAACAACACCTTCCGCGACCACTACCTCGACGTCGAGGTCGACCTCTCCGAGGTGGTCTTCATCGCCACCGCGAACATGGTCGACACGATCCCGGCGCCGCTGCTCGACCGCATGGAGCTGATCGGGTTCGACGGCTACACGACCGAGGAGAAGCTGGCGATCGCCCGCGGCTACCTGCTGCCCCGGCAGCTGAAGCGCAACGGGCTGAAGCCGGAGGAGGTCGAGGTCTCCGACGAGGCCCTGCGGATGGTGATCTCCGAGTACACCCGCGAGGCGGGCGTGCGGCGGCTCGAGCGCGAGATCGGCAAGGTGATCCGCTCGGCGGCGACGAAGATCGCCTCCGGCACCGCCGAGGCCCAAATCGTCATCGACGTCGAGGCGCTGCGCGAGGCGCTCGGCCGGCAGAGGCACTTCCAGGAGTCGGTCGAGCGGACCGCGATCCCGGGGGTCTCGACCGGCCTGGCGGTGACCGGCACCGGCGGCGACATCCTCTTCATCGAGGCGACGGCGATGGACGGCGACAAGGGCCTCGTCCTCACCGGCCAGCTCGGCGACGTGATGAAGGAGTCGGCGCGGATCGCCCTCTCCTACGTGCGCGCCCACCGGCAGGAGCTCGGGATCGACGCGGAGAAGTTCCAGCGCGAGTTCCACCTCCACGTTCCCGCCGGGGCGATCCCCAAGGACGGTCCCAGCGCCGGCACCGCGATGACCACCGCGCTGGTGTCGCTGCTGACCGGGCGGCCGGTCAAGCACACGGTCGGGATGACCGGCGAGGTCACCCTGCAGGGCCGGGTGCTGCCGATCGGCGGGCTGAAGCAGAAGGTGCTGGCGGCGCACGCCGCCGGGCTGACCGAGGTGATCCTGCCCGAGCGCAACCGCGGCGACCTCGACGAGGTCCCCGAGGAGGTGCGCGAGCAGATGACCTTCCACCCGGTGATGAGCATCGACGAGGTCCTCGGCCTGGCGCTGGAGCCGGCCGAGAAAGGACACGAGGCGATGGCCGCCTAACACCGGCGGTCCTACGAGGAGCTGACGGATGACGCCCCGCTGCCGCAACTGCACCCCGGTCCCCCAGGAGCTCCGCGCCGCCGCGGGGCTCCTGGAGCGCCGCTGGACGATGGCGACGATCTACGCCTGCTCCAGCGGCGCCGTCCGCTTCAACGAGTTCCGCCAGTCGCTCCCCGGCGTCTCCCCGACGACCCTGTCGGAGCGGCTCGAGCAGCTCGAGGGCGCCGGGATCGTCGAGCGGCACCTCGTCCCGGGCCGCCCGCCCCACACCGAGTACACGCTGACCCCGCGCGGGGCGCGCTTAGCCGAGGCAGTCGCGGGGCTACTGCGGCACTGACTGCTCGCAAACCCCCCAGAGGTCGGTCCGTGGACGTAGGGTTTGTGACCTGAGAGTCCTCGCCTACACCTCGCCCGCCCGCGGGCACCTCAACCCGATGATGGGGCCGCTGCTGGAGCTGCGGCGGCGGGGCGCCGAGGTGCACATGCGGACGCTGGCGGCGGGCGTCGAGCCGGTGCGCGCGGCGGGGCTCAGCTGCGAGGCGATCGACCCGGCGATCGAGGCGGTCGCGATGGACGACCACGAGGCGAGGTCGCAGGTGGCGGCCGGCAAACGCGCCTTCGAGGTCTGGGCGGAACGGGCGCGGCTGGAGGTGGAGGACTTCGGCGGCGCCCTGCGGGAGGTATCCCCTGACCTCGCGATCGTCGACACCACGACCTTCGGCGCCAAGGCGGTTGCCGAGCGGGAGGGCATCGCCTGGGCAGAGTCGCGGCCCTTCCTGCTTGAAGACAAGGCTCCCGGGCTGCCCCCGTTCGGCTTCGGGCTGCGACCGAAAAGCGGCCCGCTCGGCAGGTTGCGCGACGCCGCTTTGGGCCTCATCCTCGCCCGCTTCGACAAGGACGTGCGGCTGCCAACCGCGAACGCCGGCCGCCTCGCCGCCGGCCTCCCCCCGCTCCGCAGCATCGAGGAGGCGCGGCACCGGGCGCCGCTGACCCTCTACTACACGGCGGAGCCGTTCGAGTACGCGCGGCCGCTCCCGGAGGGTGTGCTGACGGTTGGCGCCGGCACCTGGGACCCCCCGGCGGAGCTGCCGCGCCCGCTTCCCGAGGACGAGCGCCCGCTTGCCCTTGTCGCCTGCTCGTCGGAGTTCCAGGACGACGGCGAGATCGCGGCCGCCGCCCTCGACGGGATGGGCGATCGCTGGCGGCTCGTCGTTACCACCGCGGGGGTGGATCCGGCGAGCCTGCCTCGCAGCGGTGACGCGATCGTCGAGCGCTTCCTCCCCCACCGGCCGCTGCTGGAACAGGCCTCGGTGGTCGTCTGCCACGGGGGCATGGGCATCACCCAGAAGGCGCTCGCCTACGCCGTCCCCGTCTGCGTCGTCCCGTGGGCGCGCGACCAGCTCGACGTCGCCGCCAGGGTCGAGGAGGCGGCGGCGGGGGTGAAGCTGAAGCGCCGCCGTCTCAGCCCCGCCCGGTTGGCCGCAGCGGCAAAGGCCGCCGAAGCCTGCGCCCCCGGCGCGGCGCGGGTGCAGGCCGGCTACGAGGCGACCGGCGGCGACCCGGCCGCAGCCGACGCGCTGGAAGCGCTCTGCTCGCCCTTGATCGCCAACAGGCGGAAGTAGAGAACGCTCGCGACCAGGGCCTCGATCGGCGCGGTGACGGTCGAGGCGAGGGCGCTGAAGACGATCCGCAGCAACGGCCCGTCAGCGATGCTGCTGGCGATCGCGACGAGGACGATCGAGGCGACGATCGAGATCAGGAAGGCGGCGACGACGGTTCCGAAGACCGGCCACCCTTGGCCCTTGACCAGATGGCGGGAGCGGCCGAAGGCGTCGAAGATGCCGCGGCGCTCGATCACGATCACCGGCGCGATCACCGCCCACATCGTCAGCAGGATCAGCCCAGGGACGATCAGCAGGAAGAAGCCGGCCGCGATCCCGATGCCGGCGAGGATGCCGGCGCCGATCAGCGGCCCGAGGACCGGCAGGGCCGAGCGCATGAGATCGCCGACCGAGGCGTCGAGGCGCCCGTCCTGGACGTCGCGGACGAGTTCGACCACCATCCCCTGGTAGAGGGTGCCGACGGCGAGGCTGACCACGATGCCGAGCCAGAAGAGGGACAGCTGACCTTCGGTCACCCCGTTGACGATCGCGACGATCAGGAAGAGCCAGAAGGCCACCGGCAGCAGCACGCCTGCGTGCTCGCGATAGATGCGGAATACCTCGCTGAGTGAGTCGCCAACGCTGAGCTTTGGTTCCATATCTCCGGTTTCTACCTCGACCGAGCCTCCCCTGCCAAAGCCAAAAATGGGCCGCGGGTACAGTCCGGCGATGCTCTACTTCAGCCACCCTTCGTCGCTGGAGCACGATCCGCGCCAGGGGTTGCCGGGGCACCCGGAGCAGCCGGGCCGGGTGCGGGCGATCGAGGCGGCGCTGGGGGAGCGGGACTGGCTCGGGTGGGAGCGGCGCGAGGCGCCGGCGGCGAGCGAGGAGGAGCTGATGCTGGTCCACCCGCGGGAGCACGTGGAGGCGATCCGCGGGCTCTGCCGCGCCGGGGGCGGCCTGATCGATGCCGACACCTTCGCCGGCGAGCCCTCCTACGAGGCCGCGCTGCACGCGGCGGGCGGCGCCTGCGCGATGACCCGGGCGCTGCTGGCGGGAGAGGCCGAGGTCGGGTTCTCGGCCCTGCGACCGCCCGGGCACCACGCCGAGCCGGCGCGGGCGATGGGGTTCTGCCTCTTTGACAGCATCGCCGTGGCCGCGGCGCTGGCTATCGCCGAGCTCGGGCTGGAGCGGGTGCTCATCCTCGACTGGGACGTCCACCACGGCAACGGCACCGCCGAGATCTTCCGTCGCCGCGACGACGTCCTCTTCGCCAGCATCCACCAGGGCGGGATCTTCCCCGGCACCGGCGCTCGCGAGGACAACGGCAACGACCGCGGCGAGGGCTACACGATCAACCTGCCGGTGCCGGCCGGCAGCGAAGAGAACCTCTGGGTCGGCCTGATCGAGAAGGAGGTCCTCCCCGCCGCCGCCCGATTCCGGCCGCAACTGGTCCTGATCTCGGCCGGCTTCGACGCCCACCGCGCCGATCCCCTGGCGCAGTGCCGGCTCGAGGCGTCGTCCTTCGGCCGCATGGCCACAATCGTCAAGGAAGCGGCCGCGAGCTGGGGCGCGCCGATCGGCGCTGTGCTGGAGGGCGGCTACGAGCTCTCTGCGCTGGCAGAGTCGGTTGTCGCCACCATGTCAGCCCTCGGCGAGACCGCCTGAGGCCCCTTTGCCGGGGGTGCCCGGCGGCGGGCCGCCGGACTTTTCAGTCGCCTGAGGCGGAGGAGCCGGATGATCCGGCGCCGGCGTTTCCGGCGCCGCTTTCGGAGGGTTTGCGGGCGCTTCCTCCGGCGGCGCAGCGGTTGGAGGCGGGGCCTTGCCTTCGAGATGCGAGGTCGGGGTCGGGGTCGTCGGGTGAGCGGCGCCATGTTCGGCGCCGTGTTCTTGAGACTGCTTCTGTGAGCCCTCCCCTGACGACTTGTGGATGGCGGCGTTTTCCTGGCCTCCGGCAGCGGCTTCCGGGTGCTGCTTTTCGTGATCCTGGCCGCTCGCATGTCCCGCCTGCGGGCCCTGCGCCTCGGCGCTGACCTCCTCGTGGGGCTGCGGATGCTCGTGGGCGGCGGCGCTGCCATGGTGGGAGCCGGCACCGACGGTGGGATCGACCTGGGAGCTGGTCGAGTTCTTACTGGCGCCCGTCTTCGCCGCGTTGCCACCGGCGCTTGCAGCTCCGGCGCTCTTGCTGCCGTCGCTAAGGCTACGGGGGTTGCTGACCCCGCTGCCGCTGCCCTGCTGAGCTTGTACAGCACCGGCCGAGCCCGCCGCCGGGGCCGCGGACTTCGGCGTCTTCGGCTCGCCCGGCAGGCCGAGGTGGATGACGCCGCTGCGATCCGCCGCGGTCACCCCGATCGCCGCGACGACCGCCGCCGTCGCCACCCCTTTCGCCGCCGCCGAAGCGCCGATCGTTTTCGCGGCGCCGCCGCCGAGGGTCGTCGCCAGGCTGCCGCCGGCGGCGGCGCCGCCGTGGGAGCCGCCGATCAGCCCCTGCAGCATCCCCGCCGCGGCGAGGGCCGGCAGCGGCGCGAGCGCCGCCAGGTCGTGCTGGCGGCTCTTGATTTCCTCGCGGAAGGCCTGGCAGTGGGCGCAGCTGCGCAGGTGGGCGCGGACGTCGCGACGGCGGGTCACCCGGCCGTCGCCGTCGGAGAGCGCTTTGGTCACGGTGGCGCAGCTCATCTCACGCCCTTCCTCCATCTGGCGCAGGCTCTGCCGCGCCTCGTAGAGCGTCTGCCTGGCGACCGCGCCGGAGGTGTCGAGGGCGCTGCCGATCTCTTCGAAGTTGAGCCCCGCCATCTCGCGCATCACCAGCACCTCGCGCTGGCGGTCCGGTAGTTCCTTCATGTCGGCGAGCAGGCGACGCAGCCGTTCCCGCGCCGCCGCGTCCTCGGCGAGGCCGTAGCCCGGGGCGATCTGCTCGACGTCGAGCTCGGTGCTCTCCCGCCGCCGCCGCAGCAGGTCGATCGACTCGTTGTGGGCGATCCGGTAGAGCCACGGCTTCAGGTCGATCTGCCGCTCCTCGCCGGGGAGCGCCCGCAGCACCTTGATCATCGTGTTCTGCAGCGCTTCCTGGGCGTCGTGCGGGTTGCCGACGATCGCCAGGCAGAAGCGGTAGAGGCTCTGGTGGTAGCGCTGGAAGATCGTCGCGAAGGCCCGCTCGTCCCCTCCCACGGCGCGCTTGGTCAGCCGCTCGTCCGAGAGCAGGCGGGAAAGCGGCGCGGCGACGGCAACGCTCATCGCCCGATTTTCCCATCCCAGGCCATCTTTTCCTACTTATGGGCATTTCTCTCGACTCCTAAACGAGTACGAGGGAGGACTGTCAGTGCAATTCGGATCGGCCTGACGGAATCGAGTCACCCGCGTTTTGTTAGGGAAATCGATCCAATTGCGGGCGAATTCCGCCTGCCGGGAAAACAGGAGGAATTCACGTGGTCGGAGCTTTGATCGGACTTCTCATCCTCGTCGCGATCGTCCTGGTGCTGGCCAAGGTCGCGGTTGCCGGCGGCATCCTCGGCCTGATCGCCCTGATCCTCCTGATCCTCCTCCTGCTCGGCCGCATCTAAGCCTCCCCCACGCCGAACTGCATCGAATTCTCTCTGTTGTCGACGAAGAAAGTGATGCAGTTCGGATCTTTGGGTAGGGATGATGAACCGATGGCTGAACTTGTCCTTGGACCGCTGCTGCGACATGTCTCCGACACCCAGGCGACCGTCTGGGTGGAGACCGACGAGGCCTGCGAGGTCGACGTCCTCGGGCGGGCCGAGGAGACCTTCCGGGTCGAGGGGCATCACTACGCGATCGTCTGCATCGAGGACCTCGAGCCGGCCTCGCGCTACGAGTACGAGGTCAAGCTCGACGGCGAGACGCGCTGGCCGGACCCGAAGCTGGAGCTGCCGCCGAGCGCGATCCGCACCACCGACGCCGACAAGGACCTCAACATCATCTTCGGCTCCTGCCGGGTCGCGGTCCCCCACGAGGCGCCCTTCACCGAACCCAAAGACGAGACCGAAGAGGGCCACGAGGTCGACGCCCTCTGGGTGATGGCCCACCAGATGTGCGCGGGCGAGCGCGACGACTGGCCCGAGCAGCTCTTCCTCCTCGGCGACCAGGTCTACGTCGACGAGGGCTCGCCGAAGACGCGCAAAAAGATCAAGCAGCGGCGCGGCACCGACACCCCGCCCTACGACGAGGTGACCGACTTCGAGGAGTACACCTGGCTCTACGAGGAGAGCTGGCAGGAGCCGCTGATCCGCTGGCTCTTCTCCTGCGTCTCGGTCTCGATGCTCTGGGACGACCACGACATGAGCGACGACTGGAACATCTCCCGCTCCTGGCTGCTGGAGATGCAGGCGAAGTCCTGGTGGCACCGGCGCGCGGTCGGCTGCATCGCCAGCTACTGGATCTACCAGCACCTCGGCAACATGTCGCCGCGCGAGCTCTCCGAAGACGACCTCTACCAGCGGGTCCGCGGCAACCAGAAGGCCGAGGAGGAGATCTTCCCCTGGGCCCACCGGATCCAGTCGACCGGGGCCGGGGTGCGCTGGAGCTTCTGCCGCGACTTCGGCCGCACCCGGGCGGTCTTCATCGACTCCCGCGCCGGCCGGGTGCTGGAGGAGGACCGCCGGGCGATCGTCGACGACGAAGAGTGGGAATGGATCGTCGACCACACGACCGGCGACTTCGACCACCTGCTGATCTGCACCACCGTCCCCTGGCTCCTCTCCCCCGCCTTCGACCGCCTCGAGGCCTGGAACGAGCAGGTCTGCGACGGCGCCTGGGGCAAGCCGCTCGCCTGGGCGAGCGAGAAGCTGCGGCGCGAAGTCGACTTCGACCACTGGGCCGCCTTCGGCGAGTCCTTCGCCAAGCTGCGCGACCTCCTGCACGAGATCGCGACCGGCGAGCGCGGCAAGGCCCCGGCATCGATCGTCGTCCTCTCCGGCGACGTCCACCACGCCTACCTGAGCGAGGCCGGCTACCCCCGCAACGGCAGCTCCGGCGAGCGCGCCCCGATCTACCAGGCGGTCTGCTCCCCCTACCGCAACCCGCTCGACGAAAACGAGCGCCGGGTCGTCCGCGCCGCCTTCCGCAAACCCCTCATCGCACTCGCCAACCTGCTCGCCAAAGCCTCCGGCGCCCCCGACCCCGGGATCCGCTGGCGCACCCTCGACGGCCCCTACTTCGACAACCAGGTCGCCAGCCTCCACATCGACAAGCGCCACTCCTGGGCCCGCCTCGACAAAACCGTGCCCGGCGAAGAGGGCAAGGAGGCGCTCGAGGAGAGCTTCTCCAGGCAGCTCTCCTAAAAGGATTGGCTTACTAATTTTTGGGTAAGTTCCTCTGCGTGAGGAAGATGGCGATCGCAATTGCGTCGGCGCTGCTGGTCGCGCTGACGGTGGCGCCGGGGGCACGGGCGGACTTCCCGACGCTCTACGACGGCGACGTCGCCTGTGCGAAACAGGGCTCGAACGACGACGTGCGCCTCTGCAGCGGGGCGACTACGACCTGGGACGGGGTCACCAAGATCGACGTCAACGTCGTCCTGCCACCGCAGCCGAACGCCGGCGAAGACGGCCCCTGGCCGGTGATTGGCCTCTTCCACGGCTGGGGCGGGAAAAAGATCGGGCTTGAAGACGCGCGGGCCCAGCGGTGGGCCGAAGACGGTTACGCGGTCTTCAGCATGAGCGACCGCGGCTGGGGCAACTCCTGCGGCGGCTCGGATCCCGACCGCATCCTCAAAGCCGCCACCGCCTGCAAAGAGGGCTACAACCACCTGATGGACGATCGCTACGAAGTCCGCGACGCCCAGTACCTGATCTCGGTGCTCGCCGACGAAGGGGTCGCCGAGCCGAGAAAGATCGGCGCCACCGGCGTCTCCTACGGCGGCGGCATGTCGATGGCGCTGGCGACGCTGCGCAACCGCACGATGGAACCCGACGGCACCCTCGTCCCCTGGGAAAGCCCCGGCGGCGAGGAAATGGAGCTGGCCGCGGCGGTGCCGCAGTGGCCGTGGACCGACCTCGCCTACTCGCTGATGCCGAACGGCAGCACCCTCGACTTCGTCGCCGACTCGCCCTACAAAGGCCCGGACGGCAACGCCCGGATCGGGATCGAGAAGGCCTCCTACGTCACCGGCCTTTTCGGCACCGGCCTCGCGATGAGCAACTACGCCCCGCCCGGCGCAAACCCCGAAGCGGACCTGGTCAGCTGGTACTCGCTGATCAACAGCGGCGAGCCCTACGAGACGAAGCCCCAGGCGCAGGAAATCCTCGACCAAATCACCACCTACCACTCCTCGTACTACATCGACCACAGCCAGCCGCCGGCGCCGCTGCTGATCCAGAACGGCTGGAACGACGACCTCTTCCCGGTTGACGAGGCGGTCCGCTACTACAACCGCACCCGCGCCCAGTACCCGGGCGACCCGATCTCGCTCTTCCTGATGGACGACGGCCACGCCCGCAGCCAGAACAAGGAAGCTGACGAGGCTCTCTTCCTGCAGCGCGAGAACGCCTGGTTCGACCACTACCTGAAGGGCGTCGGCGCGGCGCCGAGCTCGAGCGTCGAAGCGCTGACCACGACCTGCCCAGGCGATGCACCCTCCGAAGGCCCGTACCGGGCCGACGACTGGCAGGAACTCTCGCCCGGCGAGATCAAGCTCGACGGGGTCGCCTCGCAGACGATCGTCCCGGGAGCGGGCAACCCGGACATCGGCAAAACCTTCGACCCGATCGCCGGCGGCGGCGCCTGTGCCACCGCCCCAGGCGCCGACCAGGCCGGGGTCGCCAACTACCGCCTGCCGGTACCGGCGCCCGGGTTCACCCTGCTCGGCTCGCCGACGATCGTCGCCGACATCGCCACCACCAACGTCGATTCCGAGCTGGCGGCGCGCCTGCTCGACGTCCTCCCGAACGGCGAAGAGCGCCTCGTCGCCCGCGGCCTGCTGCGGCCCGGCAACGGCGGCGCCGGGGTCGTCTTCCAGCTGCACCCGCAGGGCTACCGCTTCGCCGGCGGCGACACCGCGAAGCTGGAGCTCCTCCCCTCCGACGCTCCCTACGCGCGGCCCTCGAACCTGCAGCAACCGATCACGGTCTCCAACCTGCGCCTGCGACTGCCGGTGCTCGAGCAGCCGGGCTCGCTCGGCGGCCTCGTGGGGACGCCGAGCGACCCGAAAGTCGGCCCGCCCCGCGGTAGCGGCGGCGGCTCGGGCGCGGTGCCGATCGCCGCTCCCGCCAAGGCAGGGGTCGCTTTCCTGGTCCGCCGGCTGGTCGCCGCTCGCGGCGCCGTCACCCTCCGCCTCCGCTGCGGCGGTGGCAACTGCAGCGGCGCGGCGCGGCTGGCAGCGCGCAAGCGCAAGCTGGCGAGCGGCACCTACTCGATTCCGAGCGGGAAGACCCAAAAGCTCTCGCTGCGCCTGACCAAAGCCGGCCGCAAGCTCGTCGCCGCCCGCCAGCACGCCGGCGCCCGCGCCCTCTCGGTCAAGGTCCAACTGCGAGACGCCGGGCAATCGGCGCCGCAGAAGCTAAGCCGGCGCCTCCGCCTCCGCGGGCACTCGTAGCCCTTCGCGTCGGCGCTCCCAAACCGTCCAGGCGCCCATGACGACGCCGGCGTAGACCCAGCCAAGGGCGACATCGAAGAAGTAGTGCTCGCCCGTCGCCATCAGGGTGACGGCCATCGCCGCCGGATAGAGCAGCAGCAGCGGCCGCAGCCGCTTGCGCCGCACTCGCCCCCAGAGGAAGAGCGCGACCAGGGTGACGATCGCCGAGTGCAGCGAGGGCACCGCGGCGACGAGGTTGGCGGTCCCCTGCCCCTTCGAGAACAGCGAGGCGGTACCGACGCCGAGCACTTTCCAGCCCTCCGAGGTGGTCCGGTGCACTTCGCCGATCAGCCCCATTTCGCCGGCCATCCACGGCGGCGCCGCCGGGAAGGCGATGTAGGTGGCGAGCCCAGCGAGCGAGAGCGTCACCAGCCGCCGGGTGAAGCGCTGGAACCCGGGACGGTCGCGCGCCCAGAGCCATCCGGCGAGGACGAAGGGGGTGATGAAGTACGAGGTGTAGACGAGGGTGAAGAAGACGTCCCAGGGCTGCACGACACCGGGGTCGTGAAGGTGCTGCTGCAGCCAGACCGTCGGCACTTCGCCGAAGATCGCCTGGTCGAAGTCGATCATCGGGTGGTAGTGGATGCCGATCCCGAAGGTGTCCGCCGCCCCCCGGGTCAGGTCATAGGCCCAGAGCACGGCGACGATCGGCAGCCAGTCGACCACCAGCTGCGCGATTTCCCGCGGCGGCCGCCCGATCGAGGCGCAGGCGAGCGCACCGCAGGTCCAGAGGATCACCAGCTCCCGCTGGACCGGGACCCCGTAGTTGGCGATCCAGACGATCAGGGCGACGAAGTAGAGGCCGAGCGCATAAGGCCGCAGCGCCGCCCAGGAGGCAAAGCGGAACCCGCTCGCCTCCTCACGCCTGATCTCGACAAATTCACCGGTGGCCATCGACTCCATGCTACGGCCGATGCCCGGACAAAAGGCTTCGTGCATCCCTCCGCTGCGCCGACTGCCCGTTAGGGTCGGAGGCACGATGGTCGACACTCCGTGGGGAGCATCCGAGTCGCTGAGGAGCCGGATGCTGCCTCCCGGACCGGGGACGCCTGCAAGCGACGTCGCCCGCAACCAGCGGCAGCGCCTCTTCGGCGCCATGGTTGCCAGCGTCGCCACCCGCGGCTACGCCGCCACCCGGGTCACCGACCTGATCAAGCTCTCCGGGGTCTCCAGGCGCAGCTTCTACGACCTCTTCCCCGACAAGGAGGCCTGTTCCCGGGCGGTGGTTAAAGAGCTGGCCTCGAAATGGGTTGCGGTGACGGAGGAGGTCCCCGGGAAGGGGGAGGATCGCGCCCGCCATCGCTTCCAGGCGCTGACCCAGCTGGTCACCTCGCAGCCCGCCGCCGCCCGGTTCTGCCTGGTCGAGGCCGACGCCGCCGGCGAGGAGGCGGCGAAGCCGCTCGAGGAAGCGCTGGTCTCCCTCGAACGTCGGTTGCGGGCGGGGGCGGCGGAATCGCCCAGGCGCGCCGGGATGTCACCGGAGATGATCGGTGCCCTCGTAGGCGCCGCGCTCGAGGTGGTACGGGCCCGCCTGCGCGAGGGCCGGGAGAGCGAGCTGACCGAGCTGGGGCCAGGGCTGATGGAGTTCCTGCTCGCCTACGAGGCGCCCCCAACCCCGCTGCGCCTCGGCACCCGCCCTCCCTCCCCAGCCCCGGAAGCGATCGCCGGCCACGATCACGGCGAGCGGGCGCTGCGGGCCTTCGCCGTCGTCGTCGCCGAGCGGGGCTACGCCAACACCACGATCGACCAGGTGGTGAAGCAGGCTTCGATGTCGCCGACCACCTTCTACGCCAACTTCGACGGCAAGCAGGACGCGCTGCGGGCGGCGATCGACAGCGCTGGCGCCCAGATCGCCGCGGCCGTCCTCCCCGCCTTCCGCCGCAACCCCGACTGGCCGGGCGCGATGCGTGCCGCCTTCGGGGCACTGCTCAACTTCCTCGCCTCGCGCCCGGCGCTGGCCCACCTGATCATGGTCGACGTCTACACCGCCGGCCCGGAAGCGCTGCGCCACCGCGAAGCCGCGCTGCGCCCCGTTACCGCGCTGCTCGTGGAGGCCCAGCAGCGCTTCCCGCAGGTGCCGCCGCTCGCCACCGAGGCGATCTTCGGCGGCGTCTACTCCCTCGCCCGCCGGCAGGTTCGCGAGATCGGCGCCGGCGGCCTTCCTGCCCTGGCACCGCTGTGCACCTACCTAGCCCTCGCCCCGTTCATCGGCCCGGCGCAGGCAGCCGAAGCCGCCAACGGGGAGGGGCGCGCACGCCTCACCCAGGACCTCCTCGACGACTCCACCCGGGAGCGGGCGAAAATCCTCTTCGTCCTCGGGCGCCTGAACAGCCCGGCCAGCCTGGAGGAGATTTCGCGCGAACTCGAATCGCCGATCGGGGAGGTCGAGCGGCAGCTCGAGGAGCTCGAGCAGACGGGCCTGGCCGAGCTGGTCGAAGAGCGGGGCAGCGGCGAGGACGCCCAGCGCTTCTACCGCCCGGTCCTCTCGCTGATGGACGCCGCTGAATGGGAGGCGATCTCCCTGCCTGAGCGGGAAAAGATCTCGGCCCATATCGCCTACATCGTGCTCGAGGAGGTCACTCGGTCGGTGCGGGCCGGCCTCTTCGATCGCCGGCCCGAGCGCTTCCTCGCCCACGTCCCCGGCCGGGTCGACGAAGAGGGGTGGCTGGAGCTCTCCGGCATCCACGACGAGGCCCTGCGGGCGAGCCTGGATGCCATAGGCCGAGCGGAGGAGCGCCTGGGCGAATCGGACGAGGAGGCCGTGGACGTTCGCAGCGTCCAGACCCTCTTCGAGGTGCCGAAGCGGCCTGACTGAGCTAGGCCGCCGACTACTTGAGTTCGAAGCTGGTCAGATCCTGACCGAAGATCGGGCTGACGATGACGTTGTCGAGGTTGACGTGATCGGAGACGAAGGTGCCGAGCGTGAGGCTGCCGAACGGTGCCCAAGGCGCCTGTTCCATCACTTCCTTGTCGAGCGCGGCGTATTCGTCTTCCTGCTTCGGCCCCAGCTGTTCCTGACCGAGCTTTTTGATCTTCGCGTTGATCTCCGGCTGATCGAGCATCGCCCAGTTGGAGTTGCCGACCGGGAGGATGCTTTCGCCTGAGAGCTGCGGCTGGAAGTAGTCGTTCGGATGCGGGTAGTCGAGCAGCCAGTTGCTCCAGCCGGCGTCGAGATCGGGCGTGTTGGTGTTGCTGATCAGGGTGAAGTAGGTGGAGGCGTTGACCACTTTCAGCTTCACCTCGAATCCGAGCTGCTGGAGCACGTCCTGGAAATATTCGCCGGCTTCGTCGCCAGGCGGGAGGTTGATCGTCCAGACGGTGATCTGACGGTCGCCCGGCTTCGCCTGCGCCACCAGTTCCTTCGCCTTGGCGAGGTTGTGCGGGTAGAGCTCGTACTTTTCGTAGCCCGGCATCTCCGACGGCAGGATCTGCTGGGTGCGTTCGAGCGTGCCGGCGTAGATCCGTTCCAGCGCCGCCGGGTCGATCGCGTGGTTGACCGCCTGGCGCACCCGGACGTCGTCGAAGGGCGGTCGCTGGGTGTTCATCCAGAAGTAGTAGATGCTGATCGTCGGCACCTCGCTGAACTGCGTTCCTTCGTACTTGCGCTTCAGGTCCGCATAGCGGTCGGGCGGCGGCTGGTTTTTCATCCAGTCGACCTTGCCCTGTTCGACTTCGTTCACCTGCGCGTCGGGGTTCGTCTGGACCGCGATCTTGATCTTGTCGACGTGGCCGCTCGGCAGGTCAGGCATCGCCTCGCTGTTGGCCGAGGCCCAGACCGGGTTGCGGGCGTATTCCCAGCTGCGGCCGGGGCGGACGGCGGTGATCTCGTACGGCCCGGTCGCCGGCGGCGGCTTCGCGGTCACGTCTTCGTTCGGCGTGTCCGGCGGCAACAGCGCCCCGTAGGTGAGGCCGAGGACGTAGTTGAAGAAGCCGCTCGGTTCGGTCAGGTGGATGACGATCTTGCCGCTGGCGTCGTCGGTTTCGATCCCCGGGATCCCGCCCTTCTTCGTCTTCGCGAACTGCTCGGCGCCGACGATCCCGGTGAAGAAGGTCGAGCCGACCGAGTTGATGCGGAAGAGGCGTTCGACGACGAAGCGGAAGTCGGAGGCTTTGACGGGGGTGCCGTCGGAGTACTTCAGGCCGGGACGCAGGAAGAGGGTGTAGCGCTTGCCGCCCTGGTCGATCTGCGGCAGGTCTTTCGCCAAGCCCGGGATCAATTCCGTCCCGGCGGCGCCGCCCGCGTGCGCATAGGTCAGCAGCGGGATGTAGACGTTCTGCAGCGCCGTCGCCCCTTCCAGGGTGAAGTTGAGGCCGGGGTCGAGCGTTTCCGGGAAGGCGGTGAAGGTCCCGGTCAGAGTGCCGCCTCCCTCGGATTCATCCGACGACGAAGAGCCGCAGCCGGCGACGAGCGCGCAGACAAGCAGCGCCACGATGCCGGCCGACCCGAATCTCCCCTGTTTCCTCACAAAGCTCCCCCTCGTCTCATCGCTGGAAACGCGGGGTCAATGTACCGCTATGTCTGCGGAAACCGCTGTCTCAGGACCTCAGGGGCCCGTGGTCGCTCTGGTAATGGTGGAGGATTTCGTCGGTGCTTCCCCCCTCCATCCGCAGGCGACGGCGGAGCGTCTCGGCGAAATCGTCGATCGCCAGCCGCAGGATCTCGGCCCGGACCCGCAGCGGGTGCGGGCGGGCCTCCTCCCCCGCCTCGTCGGCGAGCGAACCGAGGAAGGGGAGCAACCCCGCCAGCGCCCGCTCCTCGTCCTCGGTGCGGAAGTAGTGGACGATCGGGAAGTGGATGAGGTCGCGGCGGATCCGGATCAACTGCTCGGCGTAACTGGCCAGCAGGGTCTCGAGCAGCTCCGGGTCGGAGTCGGCGAGCTTCTCCCCCAGCCGCTCCTCCGCCTGCTTGGCCAGGTGCGCCTCGTGGGCGAGCGAGTCACGCCGAGAGATCGCCCCATATATGGAGAGCAGCCAGGAGATGCTCGCGGTCAGCAGGCCGAGGCCGAAGAGGGTCTCGACCGGCCCGAGGAGTCGCAGCAGTGACGCGGACGGCGAGATGTCGCCGTAGCCGAGGCTGGTGAGGTTGACCAGGGAGACGTAGAGGGCGTCGAGGAACCCGGAGTGCCCGGCCGGGTCGAGCCCGGAGTCGAAATGGAACCCCTGCGGCATTTGGGGCAGGAAGACCAGCGCCCAGCCCACCGCCAGCAGCATCGCCCAGGTGGCGATCACCGCGATGTAGCCGATCGGGCCGGCGAGCAGCCCGAGGGTGCCGCTGCGCCCCGGCTTGCGCCGCGCCACCGCCGCGACCCCCCGCACCACCCGGCGGGCGATCATCCCCCGCCCCAGCGGGTGGAAGAGGACGTCGAAGATGTCCCGCAGGGCCAGCAGGATCAGCGCCACCCCGAGGAGCGTCCAGACGATGTCCACCGGCAGAAGCTATTCGACGCCGCCGGGCGCGGCGGCAAAGGAGCGCACCAGCGCGGCAAGTTCGGCACCGACGCGCTCCCAGGAGTAGTGGGCGGCTGCGCGCTCGCGGGCGCGCCTGCCGCGGGCGCGGCGATCGCCGTCGTCGTTGACCGCGGCGACCATGCGGGCTGCGAGAGCCCCGACGTCGTCGGACTCGACGAGCCAGCCGGTCTCGGGGTCCTCGACGATCGAGGCGGGGCCGCCGCGGTTGACCGCGACCACCGGCAGACCGCAGGCCATCGCCTCCACCAGGACCTGGCCGAACTGCTCGCGCACCGCGGCGTGGACGAGGAGGTCGCCAGCGCGGAGGAATCCGGGCAGCTCGCCGTGCCCGTGCCAGCCGGCGAGGAAGACGTTGCGGGCGCCGGTGCGCTCGATCGCCTCATGGGGGTGCTCTCCCTCCCACTCCCCCGGGTGGCCTCCGATCAGGACCAGGGCCGCGGCGGTCTCGAACTCCGGCTGGGCGGAGGCGAAGGCCTCGATCAGCAGCGGCAGGCGCTTGACCTCGGTGAAGCGGCCGACCGCGAGCAGCACCGTCCCCTCGAGCGCGTCGAGGTCCCGCTCCTCGTAGGCGACGCTGCCGGGCGAGCCGCCCGGCGCCCAGCCGCGGGGGCGCTCGACCAGGTGGCGGCGCCAGTGGGCGCGGCGGTCGATTTCGCCCGGCGAGAAGACAGCGTCGAAGCCGCCAGGGATGCAGGCGAAGCGCTCCTCGTCGAGCCGCAGCAGCTCGGCGGCGCGGGCGAGGCCGCCGCGGTCGTTGACGACGATCCGCCGGCAGCCGGCGGCCCAGCGGCGGAGCCGCTCCGCCCAGGCCGCCGCGTGGTCCCACCCGGCGGGCGGTCCCGCCTCGGTCTCCTCCAGCATCAGCAGCTCGGTGCCGTGGACGTGACCGATCACCGGCACCCCCGGCAGCGCCCTGGCGGCGGCCTCGTTCAGCGGGGTGAGGTGGTGGAGGTAGAGAAGGTCGACCGCGCCCGCGGCCGCCTGCTCGAGGGCCGCGGCCCAGGCCCGCACCTGCAGCTCGAGCTCCTCGTCGTCGAGCTGCGCCAGCACGGGGTCGGCGGCGCCGGGGCGATCCTCGTAGGAGCCGTGCATCGGCGCGGTGCCGGAGCCGCCCGCGTAGCGGAGGGGATCGGCCGAGCGCAGGGCCGGGGTGAAGTCGACCGCCTGCAGGTCGAGGCCCTCGTAGAAGCAGGAGGCGATCGCGGCCTCGCCGAGGTCGGAGCGGGAGCCGGCGACGAGGGTCACGTCGACCCCGTTGCGGCCGAGCTCGCGGGCCAGCGCCCGGGTCGCGTGGGCCGAGCCGCCGCGCGGGTAGAAGTAGATCCCCATCAGCATCCGAGTCGCGGCCTCCACGCCGCTGAGGCTAGCGACGCCGGTGTGGCGGCTTCAGAAGCTGAGGCGGGGCGCGAAGTGCAGCGCGGTCGCCACCGCGCGGCCGCCGGTCAGCTCGATCCCGTGCTCCTCGCGCGGGGTGTTGACCAGCGAGCCGCCGACCACCAGCGAGGCGGAGCCGCCGCCATCGAGGTTGATCGCCTGCTCGGCGCCGAGGCCGACCATCGCCGCCGCCAGCTCGGCCATCGTCAGGCCCGCCTCGTCGTCGGCGCGGCCGTCGCAGACGGCGGCGATCAGCTGCCCGGCGGAGAGCCCGAGCGCGGCCCGCGGGTAGCGTCCCGCGGTGATGTCGGAGTCGAACTGGCGGGCGCCGGCGGAGAAGCCCTCGCGGTCAGCGCCATCGGCGACCAGCGAGCGTCGCTCCTCGACCAGCATCGGGCCGGCGTGGAGAAGGTCGCCGTGCGGGGCCGCGCCGAGCTGGCGCCGCGGCGCCAGCCGCACCGCGCCGTCGCCGACGTGGACGCAGGCGCGCTCGTCGTGCCAGGGGGCGTCGAAGGGCTCGGTCGCAAGCTCCCGGCCGGCAACCCAGAGGTCACCGAGCGCCGGCCCGCCAGGGCGCATGTAGAAGCCGCCGACGATCGCATGGTCGGCACCGGTGCGGCGGCACCACCCCTGCACGGTCGAGGGAGGGTCGAGGACGACGACCCGCAGGTCGAAGGCGGCGCGGTCGAAGCGGGCGACGTGGATCGTGGTCTCGGCCCGGTCGGCGAGCCGCAAGCGCCGGCGCTCGAACAGCGGCCGCGGCAGGGGCGCTGCCCGACGGCGGCGGGATGGGGACGTGATCGGCACCTGACACCTAACCCTTTCTGGCCGGAATGGAACAGCAGCCGCCCGACGGAGATGTTGCGGGGCTGAGAAAGGCAGCAGCCCCAGCCGGCCCGGCGACCGCTGCTCTCTATCGTTGGCGGCCGATGGCCGCGGTCCCGATCCCCCTCTCGATCCTCGACCTCGCCGCCGTCGGCCGCGAGGAGACGATCGCCGAGAGCTTCGCCGGCAGCGTCGAGTTGGCGCGAACGGCCGAGCGGGGCGGCTACCGCCGCATCTGGTACGCCGAGCACCACAACATCTCCTCGATCGCCTCCTCGGCGACCGCGGTCCTGATCGCCCACATCGCCGCCCACACCGAGGCGATCCGGCTCGGCGCCGGCGGGGTGATGCTGCCGAACCACTCGCCGCTGGTGATCGCCGAGCAGTTCGGGACCCTGGAGACGCTCCATCCCGGGCGGATCGACCTCGGCCTCGGCCGGGCGCCGGGAACCGACCAGCGGACCTGGATGGCATTGCGGCGCGACCCGCATGCCAGCGACCGCTTCCCCCAGGACGTCGTCGAGCTGCAGCGTTTCCTCTCAGAGGATGAGCCCCTGCCCGGCCTGCGAGCCATCCCCGGCCGCGGCACCGAGGTCCCCCTCTACCTCCTCGGCTCCTCTCTCTTCGGCGCCGAACTGGCGGCACAGCTCGGCCTCCCCTACGCCTTCGCCTCCCACTTCGCACCGCGCTTCCTGCACGAAGCGCTGAAGGTCTACCGCGACGAGTTCAAGCCCTCCCAGCAGCTGCAGGAGCCCTACGCGATCGCCGGCGTCGGCGTGATCGCCGCCGAGAGCTCAAAGAGCGCCGCCGCCCAGCTCGAAGCCGCCCGCCGAGTCCGCGCCCGCGCCCTCTTCGGCCGCGGCCGCAAGCTCAGCGAGGACGACATCACCGACCTCCTCGCCTCCCCGCAGGCGGCAGCGGTGGACGAAATGCTCGCGTATACCGCCACGGGGACGGTTGACGAGGTCTCCGAGTACCTGCAGCGCTTCGCCGAGGACAGCGGCGCCGATGAGCTGATGACGGTCCACTACAGCGACACGGTTGCGAACCGTTTGCGCTCGGTGGAGCTCGTGGCGGGGGCGATGGGCCCGGGCGCCGCGTAGCTCCGAAGCCGCTCCGAGGGAGGTCGACTTCCTCTGGCGTGATCACCGCCTCATCGTCGAAACCGACTCCTTCCTCTACCACCGCGGCTCCGTCTCCTTCGAGGACGACTACGCCCGCGACCTCGACCTCCGCTCCGCCGGCTACACCGTCCTCCGCTTCAACGAGACGCAGATCGCAGGGAAACCCGAGCGGGTCGCTGCGGACCTAAACTGGCCGCGATGAGGAAGCAGAGCGATTTCGAAGAAGCAAACCCGGAGGCCTCCCCCGCCGAGCTGATCGATGCGCGGATCGAGGAGCTGGGCGACTGGCGTGGCGCCGCCCTCGCGCGGGCCCGCTCGCTGATCCACGAGGCCGACCCGGAGGTGGTCGAGGAGTGGAAGTGGCGGGTTCCCGTCTGGTCGCACGACGGCATCGTCTGCACCGGCGAGACCTACAAGAAAGCCGTGAAGCTGACCTTCGCCAAGGGCGCCTCGCTCGAGGACCCGTCCGGCCTCTTCAACTCCAGCCTCGGCGGCAACACCCGCCGCGCGATCGACATCTCCGAGGGCGAGGAGATCGACGCCGAGGCGCTGAAGGCGCTCTTCCGCGAAGCGGTCTCGCTCAACGCCGCCTAAGACAGCTCGATCACGCTGCGGATGCCGTCCTGGGCCTCCATCAGCTCGAAGCCGCGGTTGACTTCGTCGAGGCCGATGCGTTGGGAGAGGAACGGGGCGACGTCGATCTCGCCGGCGAGGTAGCGATCGATCAGGGCCGGGACCCCGTCGCGGCCCTTGACGCCACCGAAGGAGGAGCCGGCGAGGCGGCGGCCGGTGATCAGCAGGCGGGGGACGACGTCGAGGGTCTCGCCCTTGCCGGCGACGCCGGCGACCGTGCAGAGGCCCCAGCCCATCCGCGCCGCTTCCAGCGCCTGGCGCATCACGGCGACGCTGCCGGTCGCCTCGAAGGTGTAGTCGGCGCCGAAGCCGTCGGTCATCTCGAGGATCCGCTCGACCGTCCCCTCGCCGCCCTCGAGCAGGTCGGTGGCGCCCTGGCCGCGGGCGAGCTCGAGCCGCTCGGGCGAGAGGTCGACGCAGATGATCCGCCCGGCGCCCTGCAGGCGGCAGCCGGCGACGGCGCCGAGGCCGACCATGCCGGCCCCGAAGATCGCGCAGGTGCTGCCGGGGCGCACCCCGGCGGTGTTGATCGCGGCGCCGAGGCCGGTCGAGAGCCCGCAGGCGAAGAGGCAGGCGTGCTCGAACGGCGCCTCGGGGTTGATCTTCGCCAGGGCGATCTCCGGCATCACCGTGTACTCGGCGAAGGTCGAGCAGCCCATGAAGTGGCGGACGCCCTCGCCGTCGCGGGAGATCCGGGTGGTCCCGTCGGGCAGATGGCCCTGATTCTGCTCCTCGCGGATCGCCAGGCAGAGGTTGGTGCGCTCGTCGCGGCAGTGGATGCACTCGCGGCATTGCGGCGAGAAGAGGGTGACGACGTGGTCGCCCGGCGCCACCGAGCCGACCCCCTCCCCCACCTTCTCGACGACCCCGGCGCCCTCGTGCCCGAGCACCGCCGGCGCGTAGCCGGAGGGATCGGCGCCGGAGGCGGTGTAGAGATCGGTGTGACAGACGCCGCAGGCGGCCAGCCGCACCAGCACCTCACCGGCGCGAGGCTCGGCCAGCTCCACCTCCTGGACGACGAGCGGCTCGCCGAACCGCTCCAGGACCGCGGCGCGCATCTTCATCGCACGAGTCTCGCAGACGCTCAGGCCGTCGCCTGGATGATGCTGAGCATGCCGGCGCCCGCTTCGGGGACAGACCCGGCGGCGGCCGGGTGCTCATCGCAGCGGTGCAGGGCGACCTCGCCGAAGCCGGCGGCGAGCAGGGCGGCCTCGGCGGCGGCTTCATCGCCTCGGAAGGGATGGATGTCGCCACGGACGAAGGTGCCGAGCAGCTGCTCGAAGGCCCGCTCCGCGAACCCGCGACCGTTGCGGGCGAAGCGGAAGTCGGCGAGGTAGGCGCCGGTCGGGAACGGCTTCAGCGCCCGCGCCAGCCGCGCCCAGAGCGCCTCCATGGTCTCGTCGTCGAGGTAGACCAGAAGGCCCTCGGTGACGATCGCCAGGCCCTCCGAGGAGTCCATCGTCCCAACCAGCTCCTCTAGGCTGCCGGGGCCGCCGTCGCGGAGAAGGTCGAGGTCGGCGACCCTATGGCGCTCCCCCAGCGAGCCCATCCGCGCCAGCGCCTCGCGCTTGCGCCGGGCCATCGCCGGCAGGTCGGCCTCGACGTAGGTGAGCGCGTCGCCGTAGCGCTCGCAGAACCGCCACCCCCGGGGCGACATCCCGCAGGCCGCCTCGATCACCTGCGTGACCCCGCCCTCGATCAGCTCCTCGAGCAGGGCGTCGATCACCCGGTGGCGCGCCAGCAGCATCGGCTCCAGGCTGGGGCCCCCGAGCAGCCTGCTCGCCGCGTTCGGCAATCGCAGGGCGTCGTAGAAGAGGCGGCCCTGCCAGGTCGCGAGCGCCGGATGCGAAAGCCCGTTCCGCACCCAGGTCTCCCCCGTGTAGTGAGCGGTCGGCGAGATCGCCGAGGAGCCCTCGTTTGCAGTCATAGTTCGCCTACGTTCGCACAGAGACAAGGAGAACCGAGATGGGAAAGCTGATCGCGACTACGCAGGCCACGCTCGACGGCGTCATCGACCCGGTGGGAGAGTGGGTGCAGCCGGACGGCGACCACGGAACCTATTCGTTCGACCGCCAGGCGAGCTCGAGCGGGCTGGTTCTCGGCCGCAAGACCTACGAGGGCCTGGCGCAGTACTGGCCGAATCAGTCAGGCAAGTGGGCAGAGATGGTCAACGCGATGCCGAAGCACGTCGGCTCGACCACCTTGTCAGGCGAGCTCGGGTGGAACGCCACCCTGCTGGACGGCAAGCTCGAGGACTCGATCCCGGCGCTGAAGGACGAAACCTCGGGAGACCTCTTCCTGCACGGCAGCGGCGAGTTCGCTTACGCCCTCGCCGAGAGAGGCTTGATCGACGAGTTCGAGATCTACCTGAACCCGCTCGTCTGGGGCAAGGGAAATCTCCATGTGCTCGGCGACAGGGGGACCATCCGAATGGGCCTCGGCGACGTGAAGCGCTTCGATTCCGGGGTCGTCCTGCTCACCTATCGCCCCGAATAGTTTCTTTCTCCCCAGGCGTGACTACCATCGCGGCTGTGGAGATCCCGGTGATCGAGGATGAGCCGGCGATCGCTGACTTCCTCGCGCGCGGGCTCGCCCAGGAGGGCTATGCCGTGCAGACCGCCGGGGGACGGCGTCGAGGGCGAGCGGCTGGCGCTCGACCAGCCCTTCGACCTGGTGATCCGGGTTAGTCTGCAACTAGTGAAAGCACGGGAGGGAACCTTTCGCGGGCTGATGACGCAGGACCGGCAGTTCCGGGTTCCCTTGTATCAGCGTCACTATCGGTGGCGGACCGATCAGCAAGAGGACCTGTGGCAGGACATCCTCGAGCAGTACCGTGCGGTTGCGAAAGCGGATTCAGACGTACCGCGTCACTTCATCGGCAGCGTCGTCGCCGTCGAACTGGATCCCGATCCGATGCATGACTTCCGTGACTTTCGGATCGTCGACGGCCAGCAGCGCTTGACCACCCTGTCGGTGGCGATCGCGGCCCTGCGTGACGTCGCTGCAAAGACAGATCGGGCTCTGTTCGATCGCTTCAACGCCAAGTACCTGGTCAACGCAACCGAGGAGCGCGGGTCCACTCGCTGGGCGCGGCTGGTCCCCGGCGATGAGGACAAGGCGGCCTACTGGACTGTGCTGGTCGACCCCGAGCAAGCATCCGGGCATACGGCCGTCGGCAATGCCTACCGGTTCTTTCTCGACAAGGTGGGGGAGCTGGCCGAGGCCGGCGAGCTACAGCCGGAGCGCCTTGCTTCGACGATCGGCGACAGACTCTCCCTCGTTTTTGTGACCGTCGGCGAAGACGAGCGCCCGCACAAGATCTTCGAGTCGATCAACGCCACCGGTGTCGATCTGAGTCAGTCGGACCTCTTGCGCAACTACCTCTTCATGGCTCTGGGGGAGCGGTCGAATGCCGTTTACTCCCACTACTGGCGCCCGCTCGAGATCGAGCTCGGGACCGACGGGCTCGAGGGCCTCGTGCGGGACCACCTTCAGGCAGCCGGTGAGTTCGTACGCCAGAACCAGGTCTACCGTCGCGCTCGAGCTCAACTCGAGCCGCGCGCAGGCGACCTCGACGCCTTGGAAGAACACGTCAAGGAACTGGCTCGCCGGGGCGGTCATTATTCGCTTTTCCTTCAACCGATGGCGTCGGCCGAGGCAGCCGGGCAGTCGGGGATCAGCCTGCGCATGCTCCGCCACCTGCGTTTCCTGCGAGCTTGGGGAGCAAGTACCACCTATCCCTTACTTCTCTACCTCTACGACCAGGTCGATGCCGATCGCGCCACGATGGAGCAGTTCGAGAGTTGCCTCGGGACGATCGAATCCTTCGTCGTACGTCGCTATCTGGCAGACGTCCCAACCAACGTCCTAAATCGCCTTTTCATCCAGTTGATCGGAGCGTTGCCCGAAGGCGAGCCTGTGGACATCGCCCTCCGGCGTGAGCTTTCGCGCGACCGCCGGTGGCCCACCGACGAGGAAGTGCGCGACGGGATCGCGACGGTGTCCTATTACACCCATGGGCGAGCACACCAGCAGCGCCTCGTGCTGCAGTGCCTGGAGTCACATCTTCGCGCGGAGGTCGACCTGGACTTCGATAGCGCGGATCTTTCGATCGAGCACATCATGCCGCAGACCTTGAGTCCCGAGTGGAAGGCAGAGCTAGCAGGGATGGGACAGGAGCCACAGGAGGTCTTCGACCGGCTCGGGCACACCCTCGGAAATCTCACCCTCACGGCGTGGAACTCGAAGCTCTCCAACCAGCTCTTCGAGCGCAAGCAGGAGATTCTCAAAGATTCGGACCTGAAGCTGAATGAGCCCCTCGTCGACGCGCAGCGATGGGGTGCCGATGAGATCCAGGAGCGAGGGCGGGTGCTCGCCAGGGCGGCCTGCGCTCTCTGGGTCGAGCCGATTGCCGGCGTCGTCAGCCCCCACCCCGGCTTCGATTGGGGTCGCGTCGATGCAGCGGTGAATGCGCTGCCTCCCGGTTCCTGGACGTCCTACGGCGACCTAGCCGAACTCGCCGGCACTGCCGCGCAACCAACCGCCAACCACGTCGCCAAAGACTCCTCACTCGCTCACGCGTACCGGGTCCTGGGAGGCGACGGTTCAGTCAGCGCCAACTTCAAGTGGACCGACCCTGCCGACCACCGCGATCCCGTCGCAGTGCTCATCGGCGAGGGAATCGAGTTCGACGAGCAAGAGCGCGCAAGCCAGTCTCAGCGGCTCAGGCCAGCCGAACTCGAAGCCTTGCTGGAGTCAGACACGAGTGCTTTGGCGTGATCGTTGGCGATCCGGGCCCTATCTGGCCCCTGAGGCTGCAGAGGCCATCGATTCTCCCGCTTTGCGATCAGATTCGATTGTCGGGGTCGGGCAGAAGCTCCTCGACGGCGGCCTCGGCGGACGCACCGTTAGATCCCCCGGCATCGCCCCGTAGCTCTGCGGCGACCGCCTCGAACTGCTCCAGAGCCAACGTCAGGCTCTCGACAATCTCTTCAGCGATGATCTCCGGCGCCGGGAGGTCGGCGGCGTCCCCCAACGATTCATCCTTGACGTCCGCCCATACGTCCAGATCGAAGCCGGGTCGCTGCGCGAGCTCCTCGTAGGCCCACTTTTTGAAGCGCTCGCTTGCGGTCCGCTTATGCCGAGCTTCCGGCCTGTACGCCGCGACGAAGTCGTCGAGATCGGTGCGCTTCATGGTTTTCGTCTTCAGGGTGAAGTGCTGGTTCGTCCTGAAGTCGAAGACCCAGGTCTCGCGGGTGGCCGGCTCGGAGGACGCCGCCTTCCGCTCGAAGAAAAGAACGTTCGCCTTGACGCCCTGGGCGTAGAAGATCCCCGTTGGCAAGCGCAGCATCGTGTGCACGTCGCACTCGTCGAAAAGCCGGCGCCGGATCTTCTCACCCGCCCCGCCCTCGAACAGGACGTTGTCTGGGACGACGACGGCAGCTGCTCCGCCGATCTTCAGCATCGACCTGATGTGTTGGACGAAGTTGAGCTGCTTGTTCGAGGTGGTGGCCCAAAAGTCTTGACGCTGAATTTGGATATCGGCGGTCTGAGTCTTCCCGTCCTCCGCAACCATCGTCACCGACGACTTGCGGCCGAATGGCGGGTTCGTCAACACGAGGTCGACCCGCTCCCTCGGTTCTTCGATCAGTGCGTCTCGAACGCGAATCGGAGGCTCTGCCTCGGGGTCGGTGGAGCCGATGTTGTGGAGAAACAGATTCATCGCGCAGAGCCGGGCCGTGTTGTCAACGATCTCCGTGCCCGATAGCGCCTTATCGCGGAGGAACTTCTTTTCGTCCCGATCCAGCTCATAGCTGGCGGCGATGTAATCGTGCGCGGCCAGCAGGAACCCCCCGGTCCCGCAGCAGGGATCGGCGATGGCTTGGCCCGGACGCGGCCGCATGACATCAACCATCGCCTTGATCAAAGGCCGGGGCGTGAAGTACTGCCCAGCCCCGGTCTTGGTATCCGCGGCGTTCTTCTCCAAGAGACCCTCATAGGCATCGCCCTTGACATCGGCGTCGATGCCAGTCCACTGCTCGGGCTCGATCAGGTCGACGATGAGCCGCCGCAGCTTCGCCGGATCCTGAATCCGATTCTGCGCCTTTCGGAAGATCAGGCCAAGGGTCCCCGGCTCACTGCCAAGCGAGCTAAGAAGCAGCGTGTAATGCGCCTCGAGCTCGGGGCCGTCTTTCTCGAGCAGAGAGGCCCAGTCGTATCCCGCGGGAATCCGACTCGGCTGATTGAAAGGAGGCTGCGTACGCTCGTCGGCCATCTTGAGAAAGAGCAGGTAAGTGAGTTGCTCGAGATAGTCGCCGTACGAGAGGCCGTCGTCACGCAGGAGACTGCAGAAGCTCCACAGCTTTTCGACAATAAGGGACCCGCTGGTCACTGCAGTCATAGCCCCTTCTTCATAACGGCGCTGGCACGATCGTGGCTCTGATCGCCCAGCTGACCCAGGAACGCGCCCCACAATATTGCTTCCCGAAGACTCTTGACGCGATTTTCGCCGACCCGTAATCGGCTTTCCCCTTCCCCCGCCCAAGTACGCCAGTGCTCCAAGAACCTAAGAGCCGCGTCCTGCACTTTCACCGGGGGAACAGCGATGGGAAGAGCCCGCAGATCTTCCAGGTAAAGATGGGGTTGAGCGGTAGACCCTGAAGCAGACGCCATAAACCGTTGCAGCTGACTACTCATCAAGCTGAACATCAGGAAGCGAGGTCTCATCGACGGAAGCGGCCGTAACACAGCTAGATTTCGATCCGGGCTGAAGATGAAATCTGGTGGAACAGTCGCTACGCGCCCTATGGTTCCGACGCACGTGAGCACTACGTCCCCGGCTTTGGGCTCGCAGCGCCTGTTCACCCGGTCATAGTCGGCAGCACTGATGAACGTACATTCATCGGTGTGAAGCCTGTCGTTATGAACGTGCTTTGCCGTCAGATGAGGTATGCCGCTAGCTTGTCTTTTTGGCGGATTGTGATCGCCGTCAGTCACGAAGTCACAGACTTGGTCGATCGAGCAGAGCTCCCATCCCGAAGGACGAACAAGACTGCCGACTGGCAGGGCTGGCTCCTTGTATCTCTTAGCGCGTGTTCGGTGGGCGGCTTCGCGCTCCTCCCGAAGCCGCTCGGCTAGAACTGCCGAGGGCACGCAATCGAAGCGGTGTCCCTCGGTGATCCCATCCGTTAGGGCCTGGAAAAACAGCCGTGAAAGGTGCATAGCCTTCACTGAGCTATCTTCCCCGCTACTGAGGGAGCCCATAAGCTCCTTAATGCGCCTCGCGATCGCACGCTGCTCCGCTGGTGGAGCAACTGGAATAGGTATCTGGGCCGCTCGCTTGCCTGACAGCTCTTTGAAAGTAGTGCCGCTCGCAAACGATTCAGCTGTCCTTTTCGCTCCCTTGAGGTACCAGTAGACATACTCCGGCTCTACTCCGTCGTCGAGCACGAAAGACTTGAATCCCTGTGAGGTACAGAGTGGATTAGCCGCGATAGCGACATAGCCGATGGGGGCACGTGACGAAAAGACAATTGAATTCTTCGGCAACATCCTCACGGCGCATGAGTCAAACCCTGCCTCAGTGATGGACCTGGCGCCACGCGAAATGTACTGCTCCGAAAAACCGGTGAGGTCCGAGACGGCGAGCCAGGGTATGTCCCCGCCCCAGTACTTAGGCTCCTTGCTTTTCGGAGTTGATCCGCCGACCACCGTTGCGATCTCGCCCATGGTCTTCCATGTCCAGCCCCCTGGAAGCTCTGGCCGAGCGCCGTTTAGGCTCATGCCGCCAAACAGGTGTTGAGCTCGTCCAAAACCGTTGGTAGCTCCTGCCCGAAGGCAGCACTAGCCCCGATCAGCCCGCCCTGCTGCGCAAAAGGCTCGTAGTCGAAGTCTTCCGGCTCGATGGTCAGCGATTGGGCGATGTGGTCACGGGCCATCATCAGCCAGCCGAGCTGCTCGGGGCTGAACTCACGGCCATTGCTTCGTTGCTCAGAGAGCCAGAGGTCGAAACGAAGCTTCACCAGATCAGCGTATGGGATCAGCTCGTCGTCCTCGTCTACCGCGAAGCGCACGAGGGAGACGAGGTCGGCAAGCGTCGTGCCCCCATCTCCTCGAACTCGGCTACCGGCCACTTTTCTGTACGCCTCCCAGAGACGCTGCCGCTTGAAATTAAGCGGCGGCGGCTCGATTGCACGCGCTAGCGCTTTGATGTCCTCCAGCGAGGGTCGGCGCTCAACTGGTTGATCGAGATAGGCGCGCAGAGCCACGTAGTCGTCGTGGTGCTTTTTGATCCAGCCCTCGAACGCCTTGATCAGCGTCTCCGCTTGGCCGGCGTCAGCGAAGCCGGCGGACAACACCGCATCCTGGCTGGCAATGTCGATCACCTGCTCCTTTTGGATCTGCAGGCTCAGAAGCTTCTCGCGGACCTTGTTGTCCAGCAACGGCTCCACGGCTCGATCGACGAGCTCCCGCTTCCCAGCAGCTTCGGGATCGGCGGCTTCGACGAGGCGCTTGGTGATTTCGCGTAGGTCTAGCTCGGCGACCCCTGCCACCTCCTGCTCCTCCTCGGGAGTCAGCTTGTCCCGAAGCCGCGCCAGGCGGGCCGCGATGGTGGTCAATAACTCATCCGTCGCGACCCCTTGGCCGATGTCTCGAAGCAGGGTTTTCAGCGGGACGGTCGGCTTCCTGTCGAGCGGCTTCGTCTCAGCCCACGCAAGGTCCTCGCCGGTGAGACCAACGCAATCCACGATCACGAAGTGGTCCTTGACGGCTCCTTGCTCCCGCGCCCCAGGAGTGACAGCCCAGAACTCGTTGGGCTCGATCCTACGAACGCCCCGGCCCTTCATCTGCTCCCAGAGCGCACGACTCTTGACCATACGGAGCACGAGCAGGCACTCGATCGGCTTGATGTCGGTGCCAGTGGAGATCTGGTCGACCGACACAGCGATTCGAAACTTCGGGTCGGTGCGGAAATCCTGGATGTGCTGCTGGCTCGTGCCCTCGGTCTTGTAAGTGATCTTTCGAGCAAACTCGGAACCTCGGCCGAACTCCTCCCGGATGATCCGCAGAACATCCTCGGCGTGGTTGTCGTGCTTGCAGAAGACGACCGTCTTGGGAACCTCCTCGCGCCCGGGAAAGATCTCCGTACAGACCCGATCGCGGAAGGTCCGGGCCACGGTCCGAATCTGGTCTTCGGCAACCACCGCTCGGTCAAGCTTCGAAGCGTCATAGGTGAGGTCGTCTTCGAGTTCCCGGTAGGCCTGGTCACGGGTGAGACGATCGCGTACTCGGACCCACTCCCCCTTCTCGATCGTCGCTCCGCCTTTGGAGATTTCGGTCTCTATTCGATAGACGGTGTAATCGACGTTGACCCCGTCGATCACCGATTGCTCGTGGGTATAAGGAGCAACCACATTCCCCTGGAAGTAGCCGTAGGTGAATTTGGACGGGGTCGCCGTGAGGCCGACGAGGAAGGCGTCGAAGTAGTCGAGGACCTGCCCCCACCGTCCGTAGATGGAGCGATGGCACTCGTCGGTAAAGATGAAGTCGAAGGCCTCGATCGGGAGCTTTGGCTGATAGCTAACGGGCAGTTGCTCCGACTCGCCGGTGCCTGCCTGCTCGAACGTCGACTCGGTCTCCAGATCCGGGTCGAGCTCGGGTTCACCGCGAAGCATCGAATAAAGCCGCTGAATCGTCGTGATGACCACATTGGCCGCAGGGTCGATGTGATTGGATCGAAGCAGTTGCACCGTGTAGAGCTCTCCGAGCTTGCGTCCGTCGTCGGGCGTCTGGTAGCTGCGAAACTCCCTCAACGCCTGTTCGCCCAGGTTGATCCTGTCGACCATGAACAGAATGCGGCCTGCTCCTCCGTACCGGAGAAGCCGATATGCCTCGGCCCGGCTGATGGTCGTCTTTCCCGCCCCCATCGTCTGCGGTACCAACGTCCGCTGGCGGTTGCGACTAAAAGCCCTCTCCAGGCCCTCGACCGCCTCAACCTGGTTCTCCCAGAGCCCCTCTGAAGTCAAGATCGGCATCGATCGCAACTTCTGGCGGAGCGTTTCGCGTGCCTTGGCCATCTCGATCAACGTCTCCGGCTTGTGGAACGCGAAGACCTTTCGCGGGGCGTAATCGGGGTCGAGGCGGTTGGCGAAGTACGTCTCCTTCCCGGTGCTCATGTAATGAAAGGGAAGTGGCAAGTGCCAGAAGGGCAACCCCTTCTGCTTGGCCGTCTTTGAAAATCCCTCGACATACCGATCCGACTGCCACTCCACTCCTAAGAGGGGCGTCCCATCGCGCTTGGCCTCGAGGGTTCCGAGCGCTTTGCGGTCGCCGTAGAGCAGGTAGTCGACCGGCCCCGTCGCGGTACGGAACTCGCGCACGGCAATCCCGCGTCCGGCGGCAAGATTGATCTCATCCGGATTCTGAACCAACCATCCCGCTTCGGTCAATAAACGGTCGATGAGAACCCGCGACCGCTGCTCGGGCGTGAGATTGGGATCGATCATGAGTTGGGCCAAAGATCCGGCTCACCGCTTTCGGACCCTTGAGCAGCAGGATTCTAACTGCGTACCGAAACAGCATGAAAACATCACAAGGGAGTGCCATAGGGTGACCCCGTGCCCTTCACGCACAAGAACCTCAAGGGGGACCTGGATGACCTCGGCTCGAACTTCGACGGCTCCCCCGACCTCGAGTTCCGCCTCGCCACGAAGGCGCTGGGGCTCGAGCAGTCCGGCCTCGGCTACCAGCGCGTACCGCCCGATTATCGCTTCCCCTACGGCCACGTCCACGAGCGCCAGGAGGAGGTCTACCTCGTCCTCGGCGGCAGCGGGCGGATGAAGCTGGACGACGAGATCGTCGAGCTGGAGAAGTGGGACGCGGTCCGGGTCTCCCCCGGCACCTGGCGCGGCTACGAGGCCGGGCCGGAGGGCCTCGAGCTCCTCGTCATCGGCGCCCCCAACCTCGGCGAGAACCCGCGCGACGACGTCGAGGGCGAACGCGACTGGTGGGCCGACTAGTGGTCGTCACCGGCGGCGCCCTTCCATCGCCTCCATCCCACGCCTGAGCGCTTCGATGCCCGTCGCCCCCGGCGGCGCCGGGACGGCCCGGAAGGTCGAGGCGGCGAGGTGCAGCCGGAAGGCGAGCCGGCCGCGCGCGTCGAAGGCGCTGACCAGCGGCTGACAGCAGCGAGCGACGCGCGGCCCGTCTACTGAGCGTCATGCGTAACCCATCCCAGTGATCTTAGGTAGGGGCCGGGGTCGGCACCCCCTGCTACGGTGGAGCGGTCGGGCCTGGCCGATTCGCCGCCCGAGAGGTTCCGTTTCCTCCACGTGCTTTGTTGGCGCCTTGGGGCTGCAGGATCTCCCCAGCCGTTCAACACAGGAGTTCACAACATCACTTCATTTGCCGATCTCGGCACCTCCAAGCCGGTGGTCGAGGCGCTGCAAGCGCGTTCGATCACCCAGCCGTTCCCCGTTCAGGAGATGGTCGTCCGCGATGCCCTCGCCGGTTGCGACCTCCTGGTCCAGTCCCCCACCGGGTCGGGGAAGACCCTCGCCTTCGGCGTGCCCCTGGTCGACCTGATCCGCCCCGACGCCAAGGGCCCGCAGGCTCTGATCCTCGCCCCGACCCGGGAGCTCGCCACCCAGATCGTCGCCGAGCTGGCGACGCTGGCCAAGGCCCGCGGCATCGGCATCGCCGCCGTCTACGGCGGCGTCGGCATGGGCCCCCAGATCGCCGCCGCCAAGCGCGCCGGCATCCTCGTCGCCACCCCCGGCCGGCTCGAGGACCTGATCGGGCGCGGCGCGGTCTCGCTGCAGCGGATCCGCGTCCTCGTCCTCGACGAGGCCGACCGGATGCTCGACATGGGGTTCCGGCCCGCCGTCGACCGGATCGTCGCCCTCACTCCCAGCGATCGCCAGACGCTCTTCTTCTCGGCGACCCTCGAGGGAGCGGCGGGCCAGGTGGCCGCGTCCTACACTCGCGACGCCCGCTCCCACACCCACGCCGAGCCCGAGCGCGAGGAGGCCAAGGTCGATCACCACTTCGTCTCGGTCGACTCCCAGGGCGCCAAGCTCGAGCACCTCGTCCAGCACCTGGCCGGCGAGGAGGGCGAGCGCTCGCTCGTCTTCGTCCGCACCAAGCGCGGCGCCGACCGTCTGGTCAAGCGCCTGCGCGGCCAGCAGGTGGAGGCCGTCGCGATGCACGGCGACAAGACCCAGCGGCAGCGCGAGCGGGCGCTGGCCCGGTTCGAGAGCGGCGCCGTCGTCACCCTCGTCGCAACCGACGTCGCCGCCCGCGGGATCGACATCCCCGACGTCGCCCGGGTGATCAACTTCGACGCCCCCGAGGACCGCGAGGCCTACGTCCACCGGGTCGGCCGCACCGGGCGAGCCGGCCGCACCGGCACCGGCATCAGCTTCGTCCTCGACGATCAGGCGGGCGAGATGAGCCGGATCGCCACCAGCCTCGGCCTCGACCACGGCCTCAGCCCGAGCAAGCAGCCCCCGCCGGTCGCGACCGCCCGACCCCGGCAGCGCCCCCGGCGCAATCGCCGGCGGCGGAGCAGGGCCGCGGCCACCGAGTCACAGCGATAGCCCGGCGGTCATCTGGCCAGCCCGTCAGCCGATACACCGGGGCCGATGAACAGAGTGAACGCCCCCCAGTAAACCGGATGCGCGTAGGGGGCCAGCTGGCCGATCCGCTGCTCGCGCACTCCGTCCACGGCCAGGTCGAAAGCCTGGCCCAGGGGCACGCCGCGTGCCAGCTCGGCATAGAAGACCTTGGTGAAGATCTGTGCCGGCCGGTCAAAGACCGGCCACAGCGTGCCGACAACCGCCCCCACACCCGCCTCCAAGAACGCGCCGGCGGCATGCTCGCATTGCTCGGCGGAGTACCCCATTGGCGCTTGACTCGTGTCGCAGCCCATCAAGACTGCAAGCTCGACGTGGGTCAGCTGCAGGGCGCGGATGTCCTCGATGGCGACATCGCCATCGAGGAGCTCGAGCACCGTCTCGTCTGGGCCGCTGGGGACCAGGTGCCCCGCGTAGTGGATGCACGTCGCGTTCGACAGCTCCTCCGCTAGCGTTGCGGCACTCGTTTCGGCGACTTTACAGCCGGCCTCACCGATAGCCACACCATCCTCCGCAGTGTGGGCATGCCCCGACGTCTCGTTCGCTTCGCGCCCCACAAGCAATGCCACGCGGATCGGGCTCGAGGCGGCGGCACCCAAGCGGTCCGCGTGCCGCTGCGAGAGCCTGCCGATCACCACTGGTGGCGTCGACGAGAAGCCGGGCTCGCCGGCTCGCAACAGGGTGGACGCGAAAAGAACCGGCGGGCCGCCCGGCAGGTAAAGCGAAGAGTCCTCGGCACTGGACGTCAACGCGGCCGCACCGCTCCAAAGGTGTCGCAGGAAATCCCCGAGCTGCTCGACGTAATTTCTCAGCGTGATCAACCGAGAGCCCATCCCCTCGGCCGCAAAGGCGAGCGCATGCGCTCCGGCGCTCGTTCCGCTGTGGGTCATCTCCCATGATCCGCCCGACGAGCGGGCCAGCACGATGAGTGCCGAAGCTCCGCACACGATCGTCACGCACGGGGTGTCCTGTGCGTCAACCGTCTGCGTCAGGAATGCATCCAATCGGTCTGCCGTCAGTTCGCCGAAATCGGTTAGCCGCGCCCCCACGGCGATCCCTGAGGTCATCTGTGCGAGCTCCACAACAGGCTCGGGGCTGTAATAGCGGGACAGCACCAGCGCTAGCTCGCGGAGGAAGAACGCCGTCTGGGCCAGCAGCTGCGAGCTCGACCGGCGATCGTCGTTCGTAAGCGCCAGATGACTTGCGCTGCGAAGCAGATCCGCGGCAAGCAACATCGCGTAATCAGCCGCGGCCCGGTCGCCGAGGATGTCGTTGTTGTGGAGGATCGCGCACAGCTCCAGCTGGTAGATCCCGAATGCCCGAAAGGGGTCGCGGTCTTCGAGCACGTGGGCCAGCGCGCTCGCCCGCGCGAGCGCGCGCCGCATGACGGGGAAGGCGTCACGGCGCTCAGTCAATAGGGCAAGCGCTGCATCGAGAGCCTCCTCATACGGGGACGCCCCGATGCGCGGCTCGCCGATGATCTCGGCGAGGCCGGCAAGCGACGACCCATCCAAATCCGGGGTCTCGTCAGCGCTGTATAAGGCGTAGGCGATCATCCCGTAGGTATGTGCCTCGCGGACGAGGAAGTCGTTGGGCGTGAACCCGTCCTCGGCCACTTTCGCGGCCCGCATCGCGCGTTGCAGCGCTTCTTTCCGCTCGCCGTCCCCTCCGTCCCGGCGGACTCGCGCCCCGATGGCCTCGATCGCCGCCTCGAGGGCGAGCCATGGCGGGGCCCCGTCGAGGTCGAGCTCATCGCCGACCCGACTCTCGCCGGGGTCATCGGTTTCCTCCGAGCCCGGATCTCCGGCCGCTTCGTACAGTGGCAAGCCCGTCGATTCGAGGTACGGCGCCCTGTTTTTGTGAAGCGCGCGACCAGTGAACTCGACGAACGCGCTCGGCGACTCCGCCGGGGTGGCATCCCGAATGGCGGCGATGCTCGCGTCGTGGTCGGCAAGGCTGTGTCGTAGAAGTGCTCGCCAAGACCGAAAGACGCCGAGATCGCCGAGTCGCTCCTTTTTCTCCTCTGGCGTCTCCTCGGTGCGGGCCCCTTCGCAGTACGCGATCAGGTCATCGAGATAGGCCCAGTGGCGAGAAGAGCGGAAGGCACCCTGCAGCCGCTCGATCACGTCCTCCCGCTGCGGCTGCACTGGCTCGACAACGAACTTGCCCTCCTCGACAACCGCGAGTTCCTCGGCCAGCGCCTGGACCTGGGGATTTTTGTAGTCGTGGTCGCCGGCGGGCAGGAATTTCGCGAAGAGCTTCAGCTGCGCGACCCGTTGCGAGATGTCGAGTGAGGAGACACACCCCACCGACAGCAGCGCCTGGGAGGTAGCCACGACCAGGTCCATCGTCGTATCGACGTCGACGAGCCTCCCGTCCGCGCAGAGACCCATCAGCCGCATGCCGAGCCGGAGGTCGTCGAAGCGGTCGTGCACGGCCGCAGACACCAGCAAACCAACCGCAAGAGCCGAGGCGGCGCTTCCCAGTCGCTCGTAGTCGAAGACCTCCATCACGTCCTCGACGGTGAGAGAGCGCAAGCCCGGGGTGGGTAGCTCCGCGAACGGTCGACCTGCGAGCAGCGGGTCCTGAACGGCAAACAGGCTCGCCTGCGATGCGTCGGCAAGCGCGCTGACGAAGGTGGAGGTGGCTTCGAGCCGATCTACCTCGGCGGTCGCGAGCTCGTCCGAATCGCCCGCCCCGAGGAGGCGCGCCAAAGCCTCGATCTGCCGGAAACGCATGCGGTCGATCCCGAAGGTGTCGACGCGCCCTTTGGTCAGGCGGCGGTCGAGGATCAGCCGCGCGAGCTCATTCTGCGAGGCCGTGGCCGAGAGCGTGGAAAGTGCGCTTACACAATCCCGCCACGTCCCCTCGCACCACGGGAAGTCACCCTCTGCCGTGGTCACGATTCCGGCGAGCGACCCCGGCCCAAAACCTGACGAAGCGTGTCCTCGGTGATCGTCTTGTCAGCGAGCTCGACGAACTCTTCGTCTGCGGTGGAGACGAAGATGCGGCCGTCGTTAGTCGTGCTGTCGGTCCAGATCTCGATGCGAGAGTCCCTGACGGCGACGTAGGTGCGCGGCAGCCGCGCCCGCCGCAGCCTCTCGAGAACCAGAGCAAGTCCGGCGAGCGAGGGCACCGCAAGGATGAAGAGCTCGACGGCACCCTCGATGCCACGTGCCGCGCCGGCCCGCTCGTGGTCGACCCCGGTCGCGCTCAGTTCGGCGGCGAACGACGCCGCCTTGCCCGCGGGCACCTCGACGTGAGCCTCCCGCGGAAGCGTGTCCATGCAGTAAGCATTCCACGAGAATTGCCTCCGTGCTAACCTGCAACCAAATGGTTGTAGATAAGACCCCGCGCCGCGACGACGGAGAGGCCACCGACCTGCTGTTCCGGGCCCTGGCCGACCCGATCCGCCGCGACATCCTCCGCCGCGCCCACGAGGGCCGGCTCTCGGTCTCGGCCCTGGCCCGCGAACACCCGATCAGCGTCACGGCGATGCAGAAGCACGTCGCCGTGCTGGAGCGGGCCGAGCTGGTGAGCAAGCACCGGGTCGGGCGCGAGTCGATCGTCCAGACCCGGGCCGACGCCCTCGCCCGCGCCCACGCCGCCCTCGATCGCCTCGAGGCGGGCTGGCGAGACCGGATAGAGCGGATGGAGCAGATCCTCGACACCGACAAAGGAGACAACTGATGCCCGTCACCGACGTACAGAAGGACGTCGATGCCCTGACGATGACGATCACGGCAGAGTTCGACGCCAATGCCGAGCGCCTCTGGGAGCTGTGGGCGGATCCCCGCCAGCTGGAGCGCTGGTGGAGCCCGCCCTCCCACTCCTCGACCTTCGAAGAGCACGAGCTAACCCCCGGCGCCCGCACCACCTACTTCATGACCGGCCCCGACGGCGAGAAGCACCACGGCCGCTGGCTGATCGAGGAGGTAGACCCGCCCCACCGCCTGCGCCTGTCAGATGACGAGGTCGATGCCGAGGGCAACCCGGAGGACGGCGGCCCGTCCGCGATGACGGTGACGATCGCCGAAGCCGATGGCACTGCAACCATGACGATCCAAACCCGATTCGCCGACCGCGCCTCGATGGAGCAAACGATCGAGATCGGCTTCGAACAGGGCGTGATCGAAACCGTCAACCAGATCGACCCCCTCCTCGACGCTGCGAGGGCATGACGAAAGGACGATGACCGGGATGCGCAAGCTCCAGACGCAGGGTGTCCACCACATCACCCTCACCGGTGCGGATCGCCAAAACTCGATCGACTTCTGGGAGGGGGTGCTCGGGATGCCGTTCGTCTTCGAGCAGCCCAACCTGGACCGCCCCGAGGAGAGCCATCTCTACTTTCGACCCGGGCGACGGGCGGCTGATCACGATCTTCACCAACGAGGATCGTGCGGCCGACCCGTCCCCCAGGTCGCAGGACACGGGCCACGTCCACCACATCGCCTTCGCCCTCTCGAACGCAACCTTCCGCCAAGCCGTCGAGCGCCTCGACGAGCGCAACATCGAGCACAGCGGCGTCAAGGACCGCGGCTTCATGGACTCGATCTACTTCCGCGATCCCCTCGGCCTTCTGATCGAGCTCGCCTCCTACCGCTTCGAACCCCCCACCGGCCACACCCACGCCGACGTCCTCCTGGAGGCTCACCTCATCCGCACCGAGCGCAATGACTACAACATCGACCCCGAGCACCTGGCCGACGCGATCGAGCGCCTGGTCGCCCGGTCTCAGCGATCGCTTTCCGAAGCCGACTAGGAGACCTGGAACCCGGCCAGGACGAGCATGAGCCCCGCCAGGGTAAGGAATCCGTAGAGCATCAACCGCCGCATCGACTTCATGTCGCCGCGCAGCTCTGCGATTTCACCCCGCAGGTCCCTGGTGGTCTCGCTCTGGCCGACCTCCAGCTTCTCCGTGGCCGTCTTCAGGTTCGCTTCCAGCTTCTCCGTTGCGGCCTTCTGACTCGCTTCCAGCTTTTCGGTGGCCGCTTTGAGTTCCTTCGCGCTCTCCCTTTGATCGGCTCGTAGTTCACGGATATCGGCTTCGACATGTTCGAACCGCTTGTCGATCCGGGCGAATTCGGCATTGACTCGGCCGAATTCCGCGTCGATGTGATCGAAGCGTTCATCCATGCGCTCTTCGAGGCGCTTGATCATCGCGGTAGCCGCTTGCTCTTCCATCGTCTGCATGAGCATAGCGAAACTTATCGTCTTCAGCAGACGGAACGTTTCTGCTGCTCTAGAAGGGGAGCTTGAGGTCCTTGGCGGCCGTCATCGCGCGACCTCTTCCACCGCTCCCGGCGCCGCTACGACGTCGGCGCCGGGGCCGATCCCTTGGATGTCCGGCGTCAGGGCGATCAGGAGCTCGAAGCGAGCGGCCTCGACTACACGGTCGTGCGTCCAGCGAGCCTCGCCGACGAGCCGACCACCGGCCTGGTCGCGATCGCCGACCGGGTAGAACGAGGAGATCCCACGTGCCGACGTGATCGCGGTCCTAGCCGCCGTCCTCGCCGCCGACAACGCGATCGGCAAGACGTTCGAGGTGGTCTCCGGCGAGACACCCGTCGAGGCAGCGGTCGCCGCGCTCTGAGTATCTATAGCGGGAGCGGGATTCGAACCCGCGACCTTCGGGTTATGAGATTGAGCTGTTGGGTCGGCTGGACTACGTGGAGCTAGGTTTTAAGCCGATTTCGGGAGACCGAGCTACGTGGAGATCGGCTGGGATCTGTGGGGCATGTTGCCCCATTCGTTGCCCCAGACACGAACGCATGTTCGGCTTCCGCCGCTTCGCCTGATTGACTGCCGCCGTGCCCGCTAGGACTCCATCGCAAGGCCTCACGACTGTCGGGCTCTTCGCGGGGATTGGAGGAATCGAGGTTGGCCTCGGTGAGGCAGGGCACCGATCCACACTCCTTTGTGAGATCGACGATGCCGCCCAAGCGGTGCTTGAAGCGCGACTCGATGGGGTGGAGATCCAGCCCGATGTCACGACGCTCGAGAGCCTGCCTTCGTGTGACCTCGTCGCCGCAGGCTTCCCATGTCAAGACCTCAGCCAGGCGGGCCGAACCGCTGGGATCACCGGTTCGCAGTCGAGCTTGGTCGAACACGTTTTCAGGCTGTTGGACTCCGCAGACCCCCAACCGACTTGGCTACTGCTCGAGAACGTCTCCTTCATGCTCTCCCTCGAACGCGGAAACGCGATGACTTGGCTCGTTCAAGAGTTAGAGAGCCGTCGATTCGCGTGGGCCTATCGGGTGGTCGACTCGCAGGCATTCGGACTTCCGCAGCGACGTCAGCGGGTCCTGCTGCTTGCCTCTCGTACGGAGGATCCGCGGCCAATCCTTCTCAATCAAAACGAGGAGCCGAATCTGCCCAACTCTCACGAGGGCGAATTGGGTTGTGGCTTTTACTGGACGGAGGGACTGCGCGGACTCGGTTGGGCCATCGATGCAGTGCCGACGCTGAAGGGTGGATCTGGTCTAGGCATTCCTTCCCCCCCAGCCATATGGGCGCCCGGCTCCGCTCAGTTGGTCACGCCAGACCTCCGCGATGCAGAACGCCTCCAAGGCTTTCCGGTCGATTGGACGGTCACCGATGAGACGGCGAGTGACAATCGCCGAAATCGAAATAGGTGGAAGCTCATCGGGAATGCCGTGAGCGTGCCCGTCGCTCGCTGGCTCGGACAGCGGCTGCTGACGACCGAGATCTACCGCCAAGACGACGCGGAGCTTCACGGAAATCGATGGCCGAAGGCGGCCTGGGGTCGGGCAGGCAAGCGCCGTGAGGCCCACGTATCCATGTGGCCAGTTCAATGGGACCACCCACATCTCCTCGACTTCCTAGAGTTCGATCCTCAACCGCTGTCCGTTCGGGCAACGGCAGGCTTTCTGGAGCGAGCCGAACGCGGCAACCTCCGCATCCCCAAGGATTTTCTTTGCGAAGCTCACGCTCACCTGGAGTCGATGACGACGGAGCCGCAGTTGATCGCGGCCTGACCTTTGCAGGGCCGGACTCAATGGCGCTGACGCCGTCCTCAAAAGACGCAAGCCGCCGGATGAAGAAGGTCCGGCAAACCGGCACCGCTGCCGAGATGGAACTACGGAGAGCGCTACATGCTCGAGGTCTGCGCTATCGAGTAGACGCTCCCGTCCTACCCGACAAACGCCGGCGCGTCGATATCGCCTTCTCCTCTGCGCGGGTGGCCGTCTTCGTCGACGGCTGCTTTTGGCATGGCTGCCCTGACCATGCGACCTGGCCGGCTAGCAACGCCGACTTCTGGCGCCAGAAGATCGAGACCAACCAGCGCCGAGACCGAGACACCGATGCGCAACTCCGGAAAGCGGGCTGGCAAGTCCTCAGAGTTTGGGAGCACGAGAATGCGGCACAGGCGGCCACTCGAGTCGAGGCTCTCGTACGCGGCGCACGATCCCGCGCTCGTTCCTGAAGCGGCCCTCGTCCGCTTACGGACTTAGTCTCCCCGGGATGATGCACGGCCCCGAGATTCTCGTAGCGAGCATGTCGGTGCCGCAGCCGCGTGGTCAATCAGGCGAGCCATGGCAATACCACTCCCGCTCCGACCTCCACAGCAAGGTCGCATGCTGGGGCGTCTTCTTCGACATGCTTCGCACGAGCGCTCTGCTCGGCGAGCACGCACAAACCGGCAAGGTCATCTTCGGCGTCAACTTCGAGATGCGGGACTTTGCCACTGGACGCAAGAAGAACCTAGACCTCGTGATCGCCCGGCCTTCCGGAGATGAGCCAAAAGGGCAGCGCACCCTCGTGGACTTGGCGAGTCAATGGGGGATCGTTCTCAACGGGCCGCAAGAAGCCGAGCTGGCCGGGCTACCGCTCATTACCGAGGGGGCTCTCGCAGGCTCAGGAGTTTTGGTCGCCCTTGAGGCAAAGGCTGCGATGACCGCCCATTCAAAGGCGCGTCCCCGCCTCTACGACGAGCTCAACTCGAGCCATCTCACGGTCCATGGAGCCTCCAACCAGGCTCTCGCAGTTGGACTCGTGATGGTCAATGAAAGCGACACTTTCATCAGCCCTGAGCGCCAGGTCGACAACGGTCGAGATGTCATCTCGGAACACATGCAGCCGGCCGACGCCGAACGCATCATCCGTAAGGTCGAGGAGATTCCCAGGCGGGCTTCCTCTGCGCACCATGGGTTTGACGGCTTAGGAATCGTCGTCGTCAGAGCCGCGAACGACGGAACCCCAGTTCAGCTGGTGGCGCGTCCTCCAGCACCTCAGCCCGCGGAGGTTTTCTATTACGACGACATGCTGTCCCGTGTCGCCAACGAGTACGACACTAGGTTTGCGGCCATATGACCTTGAGCCTCTCCCAATTGCGGGTTCTCGTCTTCAAGTAGCGATCCGCTTCGCTCTGAGGGAAGTCAGCATCAGGACCACCTGAGCGGGGCGATGACCAGAACGGCACCGACATGGGGTCTGGACTCTTCTCTACCGCTCCTGAACGCGTCAGTGTCGCAGGGCTTCAAATCAGCCGTCTTCGTCGACGCTCGGGTCGTCCCAGGTGGGGGCGAAGCTGTTTCGCCTGTTGACCTCCTCCTTGATAACGCCGATCAGCGCGTCGAAGGTCAGGGTGAGGGAGTCGCGAGGCCTGCCGTTGCGGGGAGGCGAATTCTCCACGTCGAAGAACCGGACCGTCCCTCGATCCTCTCCGTGCTGTCCGTATAGGCCGATGAAGACTCGCTCGAACAGGTCATGTCGCGGGTCCTGGGCGCCGTAGTCGACGAAGGAGCCAGGGGTTCCACCGTGGATGGCCCGCCTCCCCCGACCCGATCGCTTCGACAAGACGGATACATGATGGGCGAATGAAGATTTTCCGGCATCACTGGCCCGTTCCGGATCCCCGTCGTCGCAGATCTCGAGCGGCTCGAACATCAGGCCCACCAGCACCGAGTAAGGCTGGCGTTGGTGAAGGACCATCGCCTCACCGCGGAGCTCCAGGTCGTTGCGCACGATGTTCTTGGTCCAGCGCCCGAGCCGGTCGTTTTTGGGGCTGTAGTCCTGGAAGCTGTAGGTCTTGATCGAGACGTTCAGGATCAGGCCCAGCGGGTCGTCGGTGACCTTCACGTCGAGCCTTTTGTTGCCCTTATCCACCGCGACCGCGGACTCCTGCCCGGTGCCCTCGGCCGTCGGGGTGATCGTCGGAAAGTCCACCCGAAGGGCATCGGCCATGAACTGCGCAAGCCCGTTGGAGAGCCGCTGAGCGTAGTTCTTCTTCTCGTCTCTGCTACCTCGGGGGTCGGGCTTGGGCTCGACGGAATCGAGCGTGCCGAGAAGCGGGCGGTCCGGGTCGATTGCCACGTTGATCGCGCCAGATCATCCCAACAAGCCCGGATCCCGGCCCCGTACCACCTCGCCGTCGAGGCCCGTCCCTAGGATGTCTGATCGAGGTGGGACAGTCGAGTATGCGAAAGCGCCTCGAGGATGATTCAGGCTGATGTCGGGAGCTGATGGCGGCAAGGACGACGAAGACGCTCGGAGGAGGATCGAGCGCAGTTGCCGCATCGTCCCACGCGGCGTGCGCCCGGTTCCGTGGCACCGATCCTCTGGTCACCGGCCTGTCCAGGAGGAAATTGGCCCAGGTCGTCGGCTTTCCGGACGTGAACGGCGAAATCCCCGAGGCCCGCTGGATGCGGGCGATGACGTTCGAGCGTCTCGTCCGGGACGACCGCTTCGCGAGCGAGGTCGCGACCACCGCTGTCGGCAGGCTCGGCCTCGAGCGACCCGCGGCGGTGGTAATCGCAGACGCCCACGTCAACATCGACAACACGGCCTCACTGCTCGCGGCGGCCCATGTGCGGGCCGTCGATAAGAACCAGGTGACCCTGATCCATGGCCTCGCTCTCCCGTTCGTCGGCTTCGAGGCCGCCCACGCCACCGCAGTCAAGCCGGATTTCGCCGTCGTCGCGAGTAATCCGGACGCCGAGGAATCCGGTTCCTGGCTCGTCGTCGGCGACGCCAAGGACTACGAGCGCCTGCGTTCCCGGATCGCCGACGGTCGCCTGCTGAAGGGATTCCTCCAAGTCGCGGTAGGGGCCGAGTCCGCCGCATCCTGGTCGAAGTTGCCTGTCGGGATGGAGGTCCATCGCTGGGGCGTGCTCGCGGTCCCTCGCAACGCCTTCCTGCAACCACAGGCGCTGGTCGAGGATGTCTCCGATCATCGGGCCGAGGTGCGGATGCGGGTCGCCGAGCGCCGACAGGAGTCGTCGATCTCCGGCTTCGACCCCGACTCCCCCGTAGCCGACCACGTAGCCCACCTGAAGGCGACCTTCGACCCCTCTTCGTGTGCCACCTGCACCCTCTTCGCGTTCTGTCGCGACGAGTTGCGGCGCTCGTCCGATCCTGGCGATCTCCTGATCGAGATCGGCGTGCCGGAGGAACTGCGCCCCGATCTCGTCGGCCTCCTCGACGGCAGCGGCGAGCACGGCGACGTTCCCGCCTCCGTGCTCGCCAACGTTCTCGCCACCACCGAGGGCGTCGGCCGGTGGACTGGTCAGGGACGGGTAGATCCGGTAGGGCTCCCGGGCACCGTCAACCTCGTGATCGCCAAGTCCGATGCCACGGCCCTCGGGCTCCACGGGCTCGCTATCCAGCGAGTCTCCTCGGAGGGCCGAGGCGGATGGACCACCTACGTCTTCGAGGACCCTCACCACCCCGACACCCGCCGGGCGGCAATGCGGGTAATCGGAGAGGCGCTGAATGACGCGATGCGCGAGATGCGCCGCGAGAATGAAGAGGCGCCCTCGCCGGTGCATCTCGTCGTGCCCGACCAGATCACTGCCGACGTCCTCGTCTCGATCGCCGACAACCTCGCCGGTATCGAGTTGAGCCGCCTGCGGTGGGAGCGCGATCGCGAAGAGGGGCGACCACCCCTCACCTTCGACGGGCAGCCGGCGAAGGTCCCGCGCAAACTCAGCACCAAGGAGCGGACGGGCGTCTCCTTCCTCCTGGAGGAGGACCGCGCCCGTGCTTTCAAAGTCCGCAGCCCGATTGTGGACCTGAGAGCCGTCCTTGCCCGGCACCTGGTCGCGGGAGGCCCTGTCGTGAACTCCCTTCGCCTCGATTACCTGGCGTCGTGGTCGTCGGGTAAGAAGATCGATCATCGCGATCTTTCCGACGAGATCGAGGGTTCCTCCCACACCCCCGGTGCCCGCCTGATCAAATCGACCTCCGACAAGATCCATGTCGCCCTGACCGGCAGCTCGCGCAGCTCGAAGCGCAAGGGGGCAGCCAAGCCCAAGGCCTACCGACGCGCCGTAGAAGGGGAGCTTGCCTACAAGTCCAAGACCGTCGAGGAGGCGCTCGATGCCCTGGAGAAGGTCGAGCCCTCCAACCTGCGAGAGGCCCACCGGGCGGTGGAGGGGGCGGCCCAATCCGTCTGGCGCAGGCGGCTCGCTCTCCACGCATCCGATCTCGTCCGCTTCGGGCGCACCTATCGCTGGTGGAGGAACAAACTCGTCGACTCGATCGAATCGGATGCGAGGTGCCACGACCAGTTGCTGGCCCTGGCCAATCCACAGGCCGCAGAAGACCTTGCTGCGAGCGCAGGCAACCGGGAGATCGCCTTCGCCACCGTCTTCTCGGTCGATCCGCTCGTGATAGAGGTCGACTCGCGACGGATCGGTGACGGCGACCGGATCGCGGTCCTCCATGTCGACGGCGCGGCCTGCGTGGAGGGTCCGGGCATCGTCGTCGACACCAAGCCGAAAGGGAGCTTCAAAATCGACGGTCTCTCCATAGGTCCCCTGGATGACGCCAGGACCACTGATTCCGACCCACCACACCTCTTCAGTTGGACCCCAAAAACCGTCCCGGACGTCGAGCCTGGTGCCCGACTGATCGTCGCCGATTTCTCTTGGTTCTCCGAGAACAAGGGGAACCGTTTTCTCAATGTCGAGCGGGCAAAGCCCGACTCCGCCAGCTCCCCGGGGGTGGACTGCACCCCCGAAGCCTACGTGGCGGCGCCAGGCCGACACCGCTTCTGCTGCCGGCCCCATGAGGCGGCAGAGGCTGAGTTCTCCGACCAGCTCGCCCTGAGACGCTCTCGGGGCGAGCTCAACCCAGAGACCTGGCCGCCGATCGTCGACGGCGACGAGTTCGAGGTCGAGGCGAAAGGAGTGCCGGTGGGTGAACCGGACTCCGAGCCCGCAGAACAGCCACCCGAGAACGTGACGATCGACGATCTCGAATGACCTCGGCCATCAAGTTCAGCCCACCCCGGGCGACGAAGGCCGACGGCGCCCACCACGCCCGTGCGGCCGCGGCCAACACTGCCGTCGTGGACCGCGCCGAGGGCGTCCTCCGCGACGCCCTCTCCGGCACCGCCAAAGTCGAGCGGATCCTCCTCAAAGCTGCCGCGGGCGCCGGTAAGTCCCATGCCCTGAGGCGGCTGGTCGAGAAGTCGGTGGCGCATCCCGCCTCCCCGCGGGTCGCCGTCGTTGCCTTCACCCACCGGCAGACCCACGGCCTCGCGGGACCCCTCGGGAAGAGCCTCGGGAAGAAGGTAGTCTGCCTCTTCGTCTCCGAAAAGCGGCTGCATGACGTCCCTGACGATGTACGGAAGAAGGTCACGATCGCCTCGACCGCCACCGCGATCCCGCCAGATTGCCGCGTCGTCATCGCCACGTGTCGCAAGCTCGGATCCCCCCGCGAGAAAGAAAGGCAGGTCGCCGCGCTGGGTCCGGCCAACAACGGCAAATCGCCCTATGACGTCCTCTTTGTCGACGAGGCGTGGCAGATACCCCACCATCTCTTCGACGGTGTATCCGCCTACGCGCCGATAACCGTCGGGGTCGGGGACGTCGGACAGCTGCCGCCGCTCGAATCCGGCGTCAACCCCTGGCGCGGCGATCCGGGCTACAACCCCTTCAGGGCCTGGCCGACGGATTTCGAGGACGACGAGCACACCTGGTCCGAGGAGCTGCCGACGGTCTGGCGTCCGCCAGCAGGGCAGCTCGGTCTCTGGCGTGCGTTCTATCCCGAATGGTCCGAGCTCGACTGCGTGGCGGGACCAGACGATCGCCTCCTCGACGCCCCCGGCCTCCGTGGGGTAGCCGCGAGGATCTGGCGACAGGTCGGGACCGGCATTCCGACCTTGCTCGAGGTCGACGGGCTGCCGGCGCCGGAGTCACCGGACGTCGACCTGCCGATGATGGAAGCCGTCGAGTCGCTGCTCGACGAGCTGTTCGCCTCGGGGTTCAGGCTCGGCAGAGCCGACTACGACCTCTCCGGGACCCCGACCGGGACCACCTCGGAGTTCGGGCCGGGGGACAAGCCGCCCGATCCCCTGGTCGCGATCCTCGCGACCCGAAACCAGACCGTCGACGACGCCGGCGACGTGGTCGAAAGGCTCTGCGATAAGCACTCGTTGACGGAGCGGGACATAGTCAGCTCGACGGTCGACTCCTACCAGGGTCAAACGAACGGGATCACGGTGGCGGTGCATCCGCTCTCAGGTGCGACCGACCTCGACGCCTTCAACTCGGCTTTCGGCAGGCTCGCGGTCACCTGCACCCGCGCGACCCACGGACTATTGGTCTTTGCCCGGCCAGGTCTGGACCTTCTGCTGAACGAGGCGCCCGCGCGTCCGGGGACTCCGTTCGGTGAGCCGGGCACCCGGCAGCTGCCTCGGCAGACCCACCAGAGGATCCTCGACGCCTTCGCACGAGGCTCGGTCTCCCCTTCCTGAAGCACCCGCCGAAGTCTGGACTTAGGACCGCCGCCTAGAGCGCCGTCAATCGAAGCTGAGACGGGTACTCCTCCCTCTCCCGCATCGAAGTTGGTTCTTCGGGCTGCCTGCCCCGGATGCTCCAATGTCGCCGGGGGCCCTTTGTTCGTGTTCTCGCGGGCGAACGTAGGAGGACTGGAAGCCCCGCGCAAGGGCTGGAATCAACCTTTCTCAGACGTCATGTTGCCCCAGAACGTTTTTCGGCCAATTTTGAGGCTCCCCAAAAACGCGCAAACCCGCTTGATAAGCGGGTTTTTGTCCTATAGCGGGGGCGGGATTCGAACCCGCGACCTTCGGGTTATGAGGCTGAGCCTTGAGATCGGCTGGACTACGTGGAGCTAGGTTTCAAGCCGATTTCGCGAGATCGAGCTACGTGGAGATCGGCTGGAATCTGTGTGGCATGTTGCCCCATTTGTTGCCCCAGGCCGATCCTTCATTTGAGCAAGGCCCGGGCCTAGTCGTCGCGATCGAGCAGTTGCTCTGGTGGGACAGACTCGCTCCATAGAAAAGGGTTTCCTGCTCTGCTTCATAGAGCAACTCTGCTCGCTATTGCAGAGCGCAGGTCGATTGTGCAGTCAGTGGGATCGCCGAGAGCGGCGCACTGCTGCTGAGGCGTCCGGCATCGGCTCGCCGGTCGACGTCTCGCCCGATCCCGCCGGCTGCGGCGTGCCATCCTCGAACGTCGGCAACTCGACACCTCGCCGCCTGGCGATTACCTCCCCAATCGGAGTGATCTTGTCGGGCCAGTCCGGCGCGTAGACAAGCATCGCGTCGGCGGCTTCCTCATCGGTCATCGCTTCAACCTGTTCGCGAAGTTCAGCCTTATTCATGGCCGAATTTTATCGTCTGCAGCCGCGAATATAAGCTCCTCGAGATGGCCAAGAATCCCTGGAAAGACCCCGATCCCCAGTCCGGCGACTTCGACGCCGAGCTGGACCAAGCCCAGATCGAGATCCACGAGGGCAATCCCGACGCAGAGCTGTCGATCCTCGTCGACCGTGCGCCGGAGATGCGGGCCTTGCTGCGTCACGCCCGGCCCCATGGAGGCAACGCCGCCGAGCGGGTGAAGCAGGCGCGGCCTGACGACCGCAGCGCTTAGGGCTCTAGACGGAAGAGGCTGCCACCACGGAAACATCATCGTGGGCGATCGGCCCGCGCTTCTGGGCCCTTGCCGTCACCAGCGCCGGCTTGCGGTCGGCGGGTGCCACGTCCAGCACGAACTCGATCCCCAGCCGCCTGACCGCGTTGATGATCGTGTCGACCTCCGGGTTGTGCTCCCCAGACTCGAGCTTGACGACGCGAGGCTGTGAAACGCCCAGCTTCTTCGCCAAGGCCCTCTGGCTCAGTTTGTGCTCAGCGCGATAACGCAGCAACGTCGCAGCAAACTCCCGCGCCGGAGCAAGCCTCTGCCACTCCGCCCGAAAGCTCGGGTCAGCAAGCTGCTCCTCTGCTACAAGGGCATCGAAGGTCTTGTCCGAGCTCATCATTGCTCCATTTGATAATAAAATTATTATCAAAATCAATTGCGGCGCTTGAAGCGATCGCCCGCTGCCGTGATCGGGAACCGAGATCCTTCAGCTTCTCTGCCCCACATTGAAGACTGCCCTGCGGTCTCCGCACGACTTGACGTCCTCGAAGTCGATGACCGCATCGCTATCGAAGTCCACGATCCAGGCTCTTCGCTGCTTAGCCATTTCGAGCGACATCATCCCTGGCATCGGACTCAACTTTTTGTCATTAGACAGAGGAGATCTGCTGGCGGGAGCAATACCGCCTCGCTGGCTCGTCTCTGAGGGCGGCGATTGCTCGACTACGTAAACATGCCGCGCAGGCAGGTGTGCGCCTACGGTGAGGGGCGCCCTTCCGTCACTAGTCGCGCGGGTACAAGGTGATGATCAACTCCGCCGAGGTAGTTCGGGCAGCGCGGGTGGTGTTGTTGCCGCCGAGGGTAGAGAAGCGGCCCTTCACAGTCTTTGTCCTCACCTTGAACTGGCGGCGGGCGAGGCGGGCGATGTGCGTGCCGGAAAGACCGTTGCTGCAACGATTAGCCGGGAAGGTGATGATCGCCCGGCATCCCCGCTCGGCAAGGGCATCAAGGAGATCTTCGATTGCGTCCTGCGAACGACTCTTCAGCGAGAAGTCGGAACGCGGGCGCGCAGTGAATGGCGGGTAGCGCCCCACGCCGGTCACCGGCGTCGAAACGATCCCCCCGTCGGCACGGGCGATTGCCTCGAGGACATGGTAAAAGCGGCTGTACTGGACGTCTGAGTAGGGCGGGTCGATGATCACCAGATCCGACGCATCCAGATCCTCGACCACGTGGAGTGCATCGGCGACCTCGGTCGCCCCCTTTCGCCGGGCGAACCGGGGTGAGATGTCGGCCAGCCAGGAGGCCGCGTAGGCAAGGGGGTCCCGGCGCCAGAAATCGCGGATGTAGGGGATTGCCGAGCTGGTCGGTTGGAACGGTTGGGCGGTGTGCCCGGGTGCTGCCGCGCAGTAGCCCGCGGCGGCGATCAGGGCGGCGCGGCAAGCCGAGTGATCGGGCTCGCGTGCCGGAAGCAATGTGAGGGCATGGTCGAGCTGGATTGCCTGACGCGGGGAAAAGTAGTGGCCCCCGTAGGCACTCCAGATCATTCCGCTCCCTTCGCCGCCGCAGAGAGCGCGCGCCCGCTCAACAGCCTTGCGGTCAGCGGGCAGGTCGAACTCCTCGGCGACCGACCAATGGCTGGAGCGCCAGGCGCTTTGCCGCGCAGGCTCGAGCCACTCACGTTCAAGCTTGCCAACGTTTAGCCCTCGCGTCCTTGAGATCACCGCGGCCGAGAGCACTGCTGAGTAAGCCTGCAGATCAACTGCCAGCACAGGCTGGTCGAAGCGCTGGGCCGCGTACCACGCAACCGCCCCTGAGCCAGCCATCAGATCGACGATCCGCTCGCTCTCGGCAGCAGCGCTGCTGATCGCGCTGCCGAACCCGTTCTGCAGCATCACGCGCTTTGAGCCCATGTACTTCACGCGGCCAGTGCCCACAAAGCAATCCGCTCGCAGCCGCCAAGGATGGAAAGCTCCTCAGCGCAGCGATCATTCAGCTCCATATAAGTGTCCGCGTTCCCGGCGGCCAATTTGTCGTTGAGGGAGCCGAGCGCCAGATCGACATCGGCCCAGAGGGTATCCGGCGGTTCCAGCGGCGAACCGTCGTCTATTGAGAGTGCCCTGGTAACGGCGATCTGGCGGGCCCACCACTCGTATTCAGGGTAGGAGAGTTGCGCGTCCTCCAACAACTGACGGGCCGCGCCGCTCGCAACGCGCAGGAATAGCCCAGCGCGGGCGATCACCTGCAGGTGATCTTCGGGGTCCTCTAGGGGAGAATTAATCTCCGCTTCAGCGAAGATCGGCGGCTCGTCGGGGAGAACCTCACCTCGCAGAAAGCTCCCGATCTGATCCCGAGATTCAGAGGTCTGGACGCTTTCCAAAGCCTGATCGATGAAGTTGCTGAATGCTTCGGGTTTCGTCATCGCTTCATGCCCGGTCTGGGCGCGGAACCGGCTGCGCAGGATGCGCCTCAGCAGATATCCGTCCAGGCGGCCGAAGCTCGTCCCCCCAGTCGGCTCAAATACCGTCCAAAAGTCCTGGCTGAATCCGGCAGCTCGGGGGCTCGGTGGTGCGACTGCGCCGAGGATGGTGCGCGGCTGGTAACTCGAGTCGTTGCGGGCATCGTGGTCAAGACCGAACCTCTCGACGTCAAGACCCCACTCGCGCAGGTAGTGCCGACCGGTGGCAGCGTTGACTTCCGTTCCGCTCAATGGGTCTAGCCACTCCGAGAGCGGCGCATCGGAGGGTCGGATGATCTTCCCGAAGAGTTCCGTGCTCCGTTCCAGGTCCGTCCAATCCGAAAGTGCTAACCAGGTGAATTTATGGGTTCCCCAGTGACGAAAGAGTTCCACGTCGCCCCCCGAGCAGAGGGCGACGTGAATATTTCCGAAGACTCCCAACCCCTGCGCCGCCAAGAGGGAGATCGCACCGCGTAGCTCGCCGTAGTAGGCAAGGTGTCGGGCGGCGCCAATGTCGCCCTGCAGCTGGGCGGCCATTGCGCGACCAAGGTAGCTCCAGCCGTCCGCACAGTGGAGGATCGATGAGGCGGCAACGTACTCGGAAAGCTGCTCTGCCTCTTTGGTCCCAGCTTGGTGGACAAGCGAATCGATCCCGTTCGGCAGGTCTCCACGGATGACCGTCGGAACCTGCTTGAGATAGCGATTGCTGAGAGTTAGCCAGCGCTTGTCGGCAAGTCGACGGTCTAGCCGCCGTGCTGCAACCTCCACCACACCTGCGTCAGTGACGGCGAAGATCTGTGACATCGACCGATAGTTGGGTCCACGGCGGCCGCGGCGGCGAGGCTGAGGCATACCCCTACGCGCGCCGTATCAGGCCAAGCGCTTTAGCCGCGAGGGCGGAAGCGCGATCATCCCCATGCTCCCTGATGTGCTCGAAGAGCTGTAAGCGGAGCTCGCGATAACCGCTGCTGCCTCGGAACGCCGAACTGCGCTGGCGGTCCTCCGAAAAAAGACCAGGGGTCGCCGAGGTACGCCAGTCAAAGCTGGCAAGGGCGTTCGCGATTTCACCGAGTAGTGCCGCGACGGGTTGCTCTTTGAGGGTGCGAAGATGCGCGGTGACAGCGGCCTGGTCCGAGGACTCGCTGGCGCTTGGGGCTCGCCAGGCGTCGAGTTTCAGGTCGTCGGCGGCGAGATAGGCCAGGTCATTGGCCATGTAGAGGCCCCCCCGTACTCCCTGATCGGTGTTCAGGAGCGAGTACCTACTGACGAACGGTGCGCGGCGCCTCGCCTCGGCGACCGCGGCTTTCGTATCGAGCTTCTCCTCGGCCTCGTTCTGGGCGAGTTTGCGCAAGGACCCCGCCCAATTGGCTCTGGTCCCAGCGACCGCCTCTTCGATCCGCTGCCAGAAGTAGATCAGATATGCCGCCTGCTGCTCCCGAGTCCAGTTCAGGACCTCGTGGTCCCTGCCGGCCGGGGCACCGAAGAGTCCACCGATCTGAACCCGGCTCCCCTCGTAGGACTTGACGAAGGTATTGGTAAGGGATCGCACCCAAGCAGCCTGGCGGACATCGGTATCGCCACGTTCGCCGAGCATGTTGATTCGGTGATACCAGGGACTGTCCTCATGGGACCAAAGAAGTTCGGTCAGCTCCTGTGCGCGGGTCTCGCGATACACCGCCGAGCCCTCGAAGTGCTCAAGCCACTCCTGGTTTCGCAGTAGCGGATAGAGGTCAAAGGCGAGGCTGGCGTTGATCCTTTTCGGCTTAATGTTGATGGTCCAGAACAGGTATGCCTGCCAGGTCCTGTCGAGGCCGACGAAAGCAACGACCGGGAACTCGAAGTCCGACGGCGGATCCTCGGGGTCGAAGGCCCACAGCCGGTGCTGCCCATCTATTACCTCGATCGGATGCAGTGATCGGGGTGCCCAACCGCTCTTCATGCTGGGCAGGCGTAGCTGCGCGGTGCCGTCGGAGGACTCCGCGACGGAAACGAGATCTCGCTTGTCGACCTTGTTCCCCCCGTAGCGATCGGACTCAGTCCTGACGTTGACGACGATCGCCGTCGGAAGCCATCCCGGCTGTTTCAAGGTGTCGAACTCGCCGCTTTCCCGACGTGCCTCGGGAAGAACCGACCACGGGTAACCGTGCCGGACGAAGCGAGCGATCTCTTTCGAGCGCTTCTCGTCGTGGCGCCGCTGGATGCCGAGATCCTCGGGGCGCCTGGTGCCCTCCTCGGTCGAGCGTCGCTCAATCCCGCAGAGGGCGCGAAGCACAGAGGCCCGGATCGAGGAAACGTAGAAATGGTCCGGTGGCTTAGCGCGGTGGGGACCAGTGAAGTCGATTTGATCCCACTCCGGCTGCCACTGATGCACCCGCAGCGCCGGTACGGAGCGCGGGAAAGTTTTGGTGTCTTTGGATGAATTCATCTCAACGCATTAGCTCGGGTTGAGCGGACACTAAACGCCAGCGGCGAAGTGTGCAGCCTCTCACGGAGAGCGTCGGCCCGGCATGCGCTGAGACCCACGTCAGATCTACCGTCCTCGCCACTCGATTTACGTCATGGCCAGTGGGTCTCTGATGGTAAGGACCCGACCTCTCTCGGACCTCATGTTGCCCCAGACGTTGCCCCAGGGCCGACTTTGCACCCTTTTGTCTGCATCACCAGACAAACAAAAGCCCCGCGTTAGCAGGGCTTTCGTCCTATAGCGGGGGCAGGTTTTGAACACCTTCCCGCGACCGGTCCTGGCCTGCGACCAATTCCGGCGTCACGCTGGCGGCAAGCTCCAGCCGGCGCGTTGACTTCGTGTAGGTCGCGCAGACGTCGAAGGCATCGAACAGCTCGATCAGCTCATCCTCGTCGGCCTCGTTGAGAGCTTCGCGCATATCGGGGATCGCGTCGAGCATGGCGACGATCTCGTCCGGCCGGGCGCCTTCAGGGCGTTTGGCCCTCAAGGCGGTGATCGCCTCATCTACTGATTCTTGACGGGCAGCCAGCTCCTCAATGCGGCGGGTGGCGAGCGCGACGATCGGGTGGCCGGGGTCGTCGTGCTCCTCCAGTCGGAGGGATTGCCGGTAGAGGCTGCGCTGCACCTCGCCCTTCTCGCGCTGTAAACGGTCAAGCTCGGCGTCGTGGCCTTTCCATGAAGCCGTGGTCGCCTGGGCCAACTCAGCGCGCAACAGCCGAAGACGATCGGGGCCGAAAATACGCCGGCCGAGGAAGTCAAGCATCGCGTCGAGGATCGTCTCCTCCTTGATCCCCAGGACACGGGGGTGACCCGCCACGTCAGCGGCGACCGGGCCGCGGCGAGTGACGTACTGGCAGCGATACCAGTTCTTGTGCTTCTGATGACTCCCCTCCATGCGGCGCCCGCACATGCCGCAGCGGACCCGACCGCGCAGCACGTAGGTCCGCCCCTTGCGAGCAGGGGCGCCGTGGTACGGGCGGGCGGTCGTTGGCGTTTTGCTGGCGACCTTGTTGCGATGGGCGCGCTCCTCGACCTGATCGAACAGCTCCCGCGGGACGATGGCCTCGTGGGTCGCGGTTGGGCTCCAGACCCATTCCGATCGTGGGCGAATCAGCGGGCGACCTTTGCGTTTGTCGTGGCGGTTCCAAACGTTGTAGCCGGTGTACTTGGGATTGCGCAGCATCGAGCGAATCTGCGACCGGCTCCAGGTCTGCCGCAGCGGCATCTCGTCCTTGCGGTTGCGCTTCGGCGGCGGGTAGCGGTCGAGATCGCGGTTGAGCTTGTCGCAGATCTCCCCGAGCCCGAGGTGGCGCACGCAGTACCAGGAGAAGACCATCAGGACGACCGGCGCGCGATCCGGGTCGATGATGAGTTTGTGCTTGTGCTTGCCTTCGCGGGCCTTGTGCGGGTTCGGGTGGGGGTGCGCCTCCAGCGCGTAGCCGTAGGGGGCGGGGCCGCCGGTATGCCAGCCCTGGCGAACCGACTCCTCCATGCCGCGGCGGCTCTTCTCGATCAGGTCGCGGACGTACCACTCGGCGACGCCCTGCTTGACCCGCCGGGTAAGAATCGCGGTTGCCCCCGTGACCATCCCCTCGTCGGCGGCAAAGAGGGGAACGTCGAGAAGCTCAAGGTCGCCCTCGATTTGCGTTCCGTATCGCGTGATCCGCGAGACCCGATCAATCGACTCCACGATCACGGCGTCAAATGGGCGGTCGTCTCCGGCAGCCGCAGCCGACAGGAGGTCCGCGAGGCCGCCGTCCCGCGGGACCGGCACGTTGAAGTCGGCGGGGTCGGCGCCGTGGCCGCGCTTTGAGAGGTCCTTGCGGCCGGACTCGATATCCCAGTAGTAGGAGGTGATCTGGCCGCCGGCCGGTCGGATCGCATCCTCGGTAGCCTCGAGCTGGCGCGGAATTGAGAGGGAAGGATCTTGCACGTCGTCGGTCGAAACCCGGCCGAAGAACGCGAACCGCGTCCTAGGCGGCTCGGCAAGCCCAGCAGTTAAACCTGGAGTCGGGCTGCTGGAGATCATTGCCTGAGATGAGATGAGATGGCGCCAGGAATGTCAACTCGGGATTTTTCACGCCGGGCGAGCACCCCGCGGAGCAATCCGACGATCGCCCGTAGTTGCCTGTCGCGGAGGTCGGCGTCGTCATCCGCGAGCGGTATGACCTTGACCTCGACCACGAGCGCGCCGAACGGGTCACGGTGACGGCGGGTTTCGACCTCGCCGGTCAGGGCAGCTCCCAGCGGTACTTTTTACCGAGCGGGTGCGTGTCGGCGGCGGGTCGGCCGGGTCGGTTCCAGCGTCCACCGCCGGCATCCGTCTTGACCAGCTTGAACCCAGCAGCGCGCAGGGAGGCTCCACCCTCCTCGGGCAGCGTGTAGGTGATGAGTTTGCCGTAGCCCAAAGCCTTGACAGCACGCCAGGCAGCGCGCATCAGCATCGAGCAGGCGTTGTAGGTGCCGTCGGTGCAGACGCGGCGGACCTCAGCCGTATAGCCGTCATCGAGCATTCGCGCGACGGGCCGGCCGACAATCGCCACCCCGCACAGCCTCTCTCCCTCCCGGACGCCGACGACACACACGCCGGCAGCAACCGGGCGGTTGTGGCGATGGTGTTCGGCGACATAGGCATTTGCGATCTTCAGCGAGGTCGGTACCAACGTGAGCTGCGGACGATCGTTCCGCCGGGTGGGTGGCGTTCCCCCCTCACGTTTTCGCTCGCCCGGCGTCATGCCCTCGCCTCGACCAGCCAGTTCGTCAGACGCTCGGGGTCGCGGTAGTCGACGAAGATCGGCTCGAACGGCCCCGCCTCGGCGAGATCGGCGGCAAGGCAGAGCCGGATGGAGATCTCCGGCGTGCGCCGGAGGTCCCGGTCGCGGCTCAGAATCGCCACAACCGTGGCGCGGCGACGTTCGAGCGCGGCCCGCTCTCCCCCCGCCAGCACACAGAGGATCGGCGGGAACCAGGGGTAGCGGCTACTCCAGATCGGCTCGCCGTCCGCGCTCGTGCCCCTATATAGACGGGCGTAGCGCCTCAGCTCGTCAATGAGCCGCTCGATCGTGAGCGTGGCGCGGTCCAGCTCCAGGAACCGCTGCTCGACCACCACCTCCTCGGGGGTGAGACGGACGTAAGTGAGGACGGCGTCGGAGATAACCGATCGCCGCGCCCGGCCGCGCCCGGCGTTCAGCGGATGGCCCACCTCATGCCGCCAGGAGGTCGGGGTGAATTCGTCGCCACGCTGGCGGGCCGCGGCGAGGAAGGCGATCCCGGCGTCGTTGACCGCGCGGGTATGTGCCTGCAGCGGGCCGGTAACCTGCTCGGCGCTCAGCAGCAGCGGCGGCCGGTCGATCATGCCCGCTTCGCGAGCGGCAAGGACACCGGCCTCGGTCAGATACCAAAGCCGCCGCGGCGCCCCCGGCACGCCCGGCACGGTGGCGAAGGTGGCGAGGCCGCGCCGCTCGAGGCGGGCCATCATCCGCTGAGCCGTGCGCGGGCTGTGGTCGGGCAAGTGGATCGCCCGGACCTGGGGCGTCGAGAGGACGCGGTGCTGAGCCAGCGAGCCGAGGATTTCGGCCTCGGTAAGACCATCCCGCGCGCTCATGCGGGCGTTCCTCGCCGATAGCTAACCGGCCCGGAACCCGCGGAGCCGGGACCGTGGCCCCCGCGCCGCCGCCCTCTGACCTCACGCAGCTTGGCGCGGATTCGCTCGTCGTGGTGCTCCAGCCGGTCGAAGGTGTCCGCCGCGCTGCATCGGCTCGGGCGCCGCTGGTCGTCGGGCTGCCGGTGTCGATCGATTGCGGGGTCGAAGACGTCCTCTAGCCGGATGCTCCGCAGGGCAAAGGGCTTGCTTGCGCGACCCTGATTCGTGACCTGGGCGACGAAGCGGAAGCGGTCGAGTTTGGTCAGCGCCGCCGGGCTCGGCTGCCCTGCCCACTCCTTCGTCAGCAGCCCCGCCGCGTGCGCGTTGAGGGCGCTGGCGAGCAGATGCGAGCGGTTCGTCAGCAGCGCGTTCAACGTCGCCGGGCTGAGGCGCTCAGGGTTCTGGTTGAGGAAGGAGGCCCGCAGCCCGAACTTCGCGCTCTGCTCCAGCAGCGCCGCGAGGTTGCCCGACGCCGCGCCGTCATAGCTCTGCACCTCGTCAAAGAAGGGCCAAAACAGCCTTCGATCGCCGGGCGCCAGCTCGGCGCGACTGCGCGCAGCATGGAAGAGGTCGAAGACAAGGAGATTCGCGAGGAGCCGGTCGCGGGTGCCCCCGGCGCCGGGACAGGCGAGCACAATCAGCCCCTCGTCCATCGCTTCCCGAACGCGGTAGGTGGAGCGCGGCTGCCCAAGAAGGGCGGTGATCGCGCTTGAGGCCCGCAGCCGGTCGATCATGTTGGTGACGGGGGTAATCGCGTCCGTCGCCAGCAGCGGGAAGCGATCCCGCCAGAAACGCTGCTGGGCTTGCGGCAGGAAAGGCAGAACCTCCTCCCGCCACTCGGGGTCGCTCAGCAACGTCGGGATCTGGAAGATCGTCGGCGCCAGGTCGTCCTCGGCGAGAACCGGCGCGATCCTCGCCAGCGCGGAGGCGGCCTGGGTGGTGAGGTTGATCGCGCGGGTCGATCGCTCGCCCCATTCGAGAGCCGAGGCGAAGGCGTCGACCACCGCCTCCACCCGCCCCTCGGCTTCGGCCCGGTTAGCCCCGCCGACCTCAAACAGGTTCCAGCCCGGCAGCTCGTCCAGGGAGCGGCCGGGCCGCAGGTCGATCCGGACGACCCGCTCCGCGACCTTCGGCCTGGCGAGGTAGGGCTCGATCCGATCGAGCGCGTCGCCGTGGGGGTCGAGGAAGAACCCGCCGTAGCCGGAGCGGGCGAGGTGGACGAACTGCACGATCGCCAACTCGGTCTTGCCGTAGCGGGAGCGGCCGGCGGTGTAGCTGAAGAAGGTGTCGGCGATGCGGACGCCGACGAGGCGCTTGCCGTTCTCTCCGCTGACGATCCCAAGGGGAATCAGGTCCTCTCGCTCGGGCTCGAAGTTCGGCAGCGGCGGCGGCGGGGAAAGCAGGGTGCCGGAGCGCAACACGTTCTCGGCGCGGCAGTTGACAGTCGGCGGCTTCAGGAAGCCGGCCAGCTCGCGCGCCGTCAGGATCATCCTCCGCGCCGGTCGGAAGTAGCCGGTAGCGAGGCGGCGATCGAATCCTCCTCGCCGGAGCGGCAGGTCGGAGCCGAGGAAGGCCAAGCCGAACACCGCCAAGCCGGAAGCCCGGAGCCAGTTGCGGTCGCTCAGCGGCTCGAAGGCCGCGAGCATCTGCTTCGTCATTGCATTCGCTCGCGGGCGATCCGGGGCCTTGCACCGGAGCAGAACCTGGGCCTCGAACACCGGCCCCGAATCGCGGAGCTTGGCGTCGAGCGCTTGGCCAAGGTGGCGGCGCTCGACCAGCTCGTCGGGCTGGGCGCGCTGCCGGCGACCCGGTTCACCGCTCAGCAGCTCCCCCCACCTCGGCCGCTCTCGATAGCGCCGCCGGGCTTGCCGCCGGAGGCGGCGGCGAAGGCGGGCTCCGCGCCGGCCGGTCGCTGGCAGCAGGTCGAGGCACACGATCGCCTCCTCGCCGCGATCGGGACGGAGGGTTCCCACCGCAGAGGCGAATGCCTGCAGCGGGTCCGGGTCGCCGGCGGGCCGGGCCAGTGGCTCGATGCTCGGATGCGCGAGCCGCAGCTCGGTTCGAAGGGTGACGATCCCCCCGTCCCCATCGCCACCGTTAGCGGGTAGCACCTCGTCGGCGGGCCGAACCTCGACCCCTTCGTAGGCGCGCAGCGCTGAGCGCAGCATCCCGGCGGCGCGCTCAGGTACTTCGATCAGGTAGACGAGGCAGCGCTCGGAATCGCAGGCGAGCCGGATTCGCACGGCGCTCGCCCGGCGATCGAACCAACCGCGAATGCTTCGCTCGCTGGCGGCAAGCTGGGCGGCGAAGGAAAGAACGACGTCGGGGTTCGCGTCGAATTCATCGGCGGGGACCACCGCCTTCAGTTGCCGGGATCGCAGAGTCCGGCGGGTGGCAATGCTGCGCTGTGGAGCCAGCGTGGAGGCGATAGCGACCACCCCGAGCGCGAGGGGGGCGACACGCTCCGCGAGTTCGAGGGCAGCCCCGGTGTCGATGTTCGAGATAGACCTCCCGATGGCGAGAGCGACCAGGGCGGCGACGATCGCGAGCAGCGGCCGAGGATCAGAGTTCGCCTTCCTCGAGGTCATGCACCGACCCCGAGGTGATGGAGGGTTGTCGGCAACATCGCGACGCCGCAATCGCCGTCGTGATCGGGGAAGTCGGCCCTTCCGGGCGATTTGATCGCGACCGGCGAGGCGCCGGTCGACGCGACCGCCGAGGTGACCAGCGAGACGTCGCCCGGCTTCATCGCCGCACCCCCGCGTCGCCGACGACGAACCGGGCGATGTACGCCTCGCCCCGATCGCGGAAGCGGCGCAAGAAGGCCTGCCAGGCGCGCCGGCCGACGGCCCGCGTTGGGGCGCTCACCCGCAACACCGCTCGGTGCCCCTCGGCGCCGATGAGGATGATCGCCAGGTTGCCGCGCCGGTACGGGACGTGCTGGAGCGCCCGGTGGGAACGAACGGCGCGAGATGCGCGGCGTGCAGCCGCCGAACCTCTCACGTCCTGAGGGTCTTGCCTCCGCTCGGCAGGACGAGGAGCAGCTCTCGGCGACGCGACCGCAGGGACTGAGACCGGCGGCGGCGCCTCAGCCGATCCGGGTTTGGGCGAGGGCGCCTGCTCGGTTTGGCTCGCGCCGAGGACGAAGATCGCCGTAAACCCGACGAGGATCGCGCTCGCGAAGGCGAGGATCGCCCGCGCGGCGCTCGGGTCGAGCGGTCGGTCCAGCAGGGCGCGAAGCCGGTCAGCCATCGCCGCCGACCTCACCTTCAGGGCTGGGCGGATGGGCGTAGCCGTAAATCGGCCCCGGCATCCCGTAGGCGACCGCCTGGGAAGGCAGGAACGGCCCGGACCGGGCGACTCGGTCGCCGAAGTTGCCGTCGATGGTGGCTATCTGGCCGCCGGGGAAGACCCGCTCGACGAGGCCGACGTGGGCGCTGTATTCGCCTTCGCCGTACCCCGGCCCGGTGCCGTAGAAGACAGCATCGCCGGGGCTCGGGGTTGCGGTCGGCGGCAGCACTCGCGCTCCGCCTCCCTTATCCGATCCCGGCGCAGAGTCTCCGCTGATGGCCGGCACCGAGAAGGGGCCGCCTTGACGGGCTTCGGCCCACAGGTAAAGCGAGCCGGAGTAGGCATAGGCGGCGGTGCTGCTAGACAGCGGCACCCCTGCCCGCTTCCAGACCCACGAGACGAACAGCGAGCACCACTGGACACACGGCCCGTAGGGGTTGCAGTTCGATCCCGGCGGGCTCTCGGTGGTCCCGAGCTGGCTGCGGGCGATGCGAACGATCTCGTTCCCCGTGGCGCCCGAGGGCGAGGTCGATCCGCAGGCCGAGGTGCCGGTGCTGCCGGTCGTTCCGCTCGCGATCGGGCTCGTCGGCCGCGGCGAGCCTTTGCCGCGGAAGCCGTACTCCACGGCCCGCGCCATCACCTCGTCGGCGTAGTCGGCGGCGCCGTCCGAGCAGGCGCCGTAGTAGTTGCACGCCACCTGCCGATAGGCCGCGTAGGAGTACCCCGCCAGCCCGAAGACCGGCCTCATCATCCGCGCCGCGGTGAAGACCGCGTCGGCGGGGTCGAAGGGATCGGCGCCTCCGCCGTCGGCGTCGATTTTGTAGCGGTCCCAGATCGTCGGCCCGGGTCCAGGGCTGCAGGCCGATTCGGGCACTATCGCGATCTGCATTGGCCCGCCGCAGCCCGAGGGGTAGACATGGGCGCAGGCGCCGTGGCCGCACTCCTGGTAGCCGATCGAGGCGAGAAAGGCCCAGTCGACGTCGAAGCGCCTACCGGCTTGCTGGTAGATGCGCAGGCGCTTCGGCGGAATCCCGTTGACGGCAGCCCGCGTCGGCGGGTCGGCCACCGCGACCCCCCCGCCCCCCACACAAACAAAGTCGCTTCCGAGGATCGCCAGCATCGCCCCCAAGACCGAGACGACGCCGATCAAGGCGACGCCCGCGAGGCCACAAAGCCACAGCGGCAGCTTCAAGCTTGGCCGGGCGCTCACGGCCGCTCATCTTTCGGTCTGCGGCGCTTCCTCTTCAACCGCGGAGTAGCGCTCTGAGCCGGCGTCCGGTCCCCGGTCGCCTCTCCTCCGCTCCGATCAACGGTCCTTTTCCCACGGATCTGCTTCTCGGAGGTCGAACCCGAGGCGGTGGTCGGCTCCGCGGTCGCAGGCTCCTCTGTGACAGGGAAGGACCGGGATCGCTTCGAGCCGGCCTTCTTCGTCGCCTCCGGTGGCGGCGGGGGAGGCTCGGGTCCCGCAGCGCCGCCTCTCCGAGGCTCCCGGCTTTTGACCCTGCCGTCGATGTCCGGCTGCTGCGGCTCGACGGTGGCCGAAACCTTTTGCCCTTCTCCGCGCTCGCCGATCTGACGGTCCCTGGCCTTGGCGCGATCCCCGCCCGGCTCGCTATAGCCGCTACTGCCGGGGAGCGGTGCCTCGTCATCGCGACTACCGCGGTTGCCGCCATCACGCGCGCCGGGACTTCCGGCCCCGCCTGCCGGCGCCGGAGCGGGCGATCGTGAGGAGCTACGAATCCGCCGAAGCGGGCGGGCCGCCGTGCGAGCGCCCCCGTAGAGCGCGAGCAGC